>Ga0182014_10004480_pt1 | contig 15995 bp, 15 predicted proteins | sample 612S2DmetaG_FD_120489 | JGI IMG/M metagenome (GOLD analysis project Ga0182014, IMG submission 120489) | Permafrost microbial communities from Stordalen Mire, Sweden - 612S2D metaG | ecosystem: Environmental > Terrestrial > Soil > Wetlands > Permafrost | place: Sweden: Stordalen | collected... | reverse complement strand
TCACGCCGCTGTCGAAGAGCTTCTTGATCGCTTGCACGTGCACGTCCGGGTTGCTACTGACGGTCCAGTCTCCAAAGACCTTCGGCAATGGCAATTCCGTTTGAGCGCGTTGCTCGATCTGGGCCGGGTCCGGAATGTTCTGGTACCCCTTGAACGCTTTGGGAATGAAGTTCCATAGCTTGGCTGCCGTCTGCGCCTCGCTTTGCTCGCCGACGACCACGAATGCTTCGACCATCACGGGCATTGCGCCTGGATCCTTTCCCGCCGAACGGGCTCCCTTTTCCCATTCCCCCTTGTGCTGCTTCCAGGTCTGCGGGTCGGAGATCAGGCCGTCGCCGTGCTCGCCTGCGAGCTTCATCGCCTTCGGGCCATTCGCAGCCAACAGTAAGGGAATCGATTGAGCCGGTGGATCGTAGAGCTTGCCATCGACCGTGTAATGGGCACCCTTGTGCTGCACGAGCTGACCCGTCCAGAGTTGGCGGATGATCGTGACAGCCTCGATGAGTCGGTCCCAGCGCTCGCGCCATGCGGGCCATTGGCCCGTCGCCGCCTGTTCGTTCAACGCTTCCCCGGACCCGAGTCCGAGGAAAATCCTGCCAGGAGAGAGCAAACTCAAGGTCGCGAAAGCCTGCGCTACGACGGCGGGGTTGTAGCGCAATGTTGGACACGTGACTGCCGGTCCCATCCAGACACGCTGAGTTCGCTGCCCGAGGGCGCCCAACGTCACCCAAGCCTGTCCGGCGTGGCGCTCGTTCGCCTGCCACGGTTGGAAATGATCGCTCGTCGCCAGGACATCGAACCCAGCCTTTTCCGCCGAGGCGCCGTGTCGTATCAATTCGGGTGCGGGAAACTGCTCATGGGCTAGCGTGAATGCGACCATGCCTTTGGACAAGCCACCCGAATGACTCATCGGGCGCGCAGCCGCCGCTGCCGAGTTGCCACCCTGTGCTGCAGCTTCGCTAGCGGCCGGGAGGCCCGCACAGACGGCGGTGACCAGAGCGGACTTCAGCATTTGGCGTCGGGAAGCACCGGCGAAGCCTTCGTCGGCCTGGATCGAATTCAACATTGCGCCACTCCTATATCACCCGTGACAAGACACTCGTGTCCAAAGGAGGTTGCGCCAGACCACGAGGGCCTTGCTGTAGGATGAAGCCGCAATCTTGGTGGGCGAGCGCGCCCCGCCTGACAACGAGTCCTCCTGGCGGACCAAGACACCTCCTGGCGGACTAACAGGCCCTCGGCAGTGATCGCTGGTCAAAATCGGGATTGTCGTTCCAACGGTACTCGCTCGTTGATCGGCAGCAACGAGCTTCAGGAAACAGGGGACGTCAGCGGCCCGTCGCCGCCCGCGCGCCAGGTGGACGGCGGCGCATGTTGGTCCGTGCCCGGGTGTCGCCCGGGAGGACCGGCGGCCTCGTCAGGCGCTGGTCACGTACCGTGCGTCATGCGCCGGCCGCGAGAAAATCTTGCGCACCAACGGTTCGAACGTGGAGAGCGGCTCCCACGCGTAGTTGGGATCGAAGGAACATTGATCCCACTTCTCGCAGAAATCGATGCAGGCCTGGTACCAGGGATGATCGCGGAACTTGTCGCGGGCATTGCGGTTGCCGCCCAGGTGGTGCACGTAGTAATAGTTCTGGAACAAGCCATGCTGCTCGACGATCCAGGTCACTTCCGGGCGCACATAGGGTCGGATGATGCCGGCCGCGATCTCCGTGTGATTGTAAGGCGCGAGTTCGTCGCCGATGTCGTGGACCAATGCCGCCACGACGAGTTCCTCATCCGCGCCGTCGCGCAGCGCCCGGGTGGCAGCCTGCAGCGAATGCTCGAGGCGGCTCACGGGATAGCCCTCGAGGGAATGGTCGAGCTTGCGCAGCGAGGCGAGGATGCTGTCCGGCAGGCCGAGCGCGTACTCGCGCTCGGCCCGGTCCAGCATTTCATAGTCTTCCTTGGTGCCGTCGGCCATGCGACGGAAACTGACGATCTGGCTCATGAGGCGCTCCCGGAGGTCGCGGCATGATTGCGGCGCAGTACACGCCACCGACTGCGCGGACCGTCGATGTCGATGTAACACCCCTGGAGGTGGCGCAGCCCCTCCTGCGGATCGAATCCCGTCCGGCCGTGCAACAAACGGCAGTTGTCGAACATGACGAGGTCGCCGCTGTTCAGCAGGAAACGGATCTCGAATTCGGACGTGCGCAGCAGGTGATCGAACACCCGACGCGCCCGGTAATAGGCGGTGAGCTCTTCCGGCGGCAGCAGCGGCACGAAATCCAATCGCGGGCTGAAATGAATCGTCTTGATCCGGCCGCTCACGTCGAGCTCGATGGGCGGCGCGCTGGCGGTCAGCTCGGTGACGCGGTCACGATATCGAAACCGGACCGGCGTGGTGCTCAATACGTGGAACGCCTCCGGATCGCGCTCCCGCAGCGCCTCGCCCACGGCATAGCCGTCGACCAGCGTCGACAGGCCGCCGGTGGTCTCGTTGGCCAGACAGTGCAGCAGCTGCACCCCCGGAACCGGCGAACGATACGGGTTGTCGGTGTGCGCATCGAGCTTGACCGGGGTATACGCCAGATCCGTGGCGTTCGGCATGGAACGCACGTCGAAGATGGTGCCGAAGTTGGTTTCCCGCGTGAAGCCGAACGCCAGGGCGACCTTGAGCACTTCGTGATTCACGGGCGGCACGCCGCTGAAAATGATGAAGCCATAACGCAGGAAGCGCTCGAGCCAGACGGTCATATCGGCATCGGTCGGGTTCGGTCGCCATTCGGCCCGGGGTAGGTCCGTCAGGGTTCCCGTCCACAATTGACAGGGCGGTGCATCATGCTCGCCGGCCGGTATCGCCGCTTCGGCCAGGATGTCGCCCGCGGCGAAATCAGCCTCATGTCCGTCGCTGAACCGCACATGTAGCTGCCCGGGCCCCGGCTCCGACAAGGCCGAAAACCTAAGGTCCAGATCGAAGTCCGATGGATCCTGCAGTCGCTGGCCGGTCAGCAAGTCCATGCTCTGCGCATCCTGGCAGCGTTCGCGCAGCCACAGCGGGTGGATCCCGAACCGCCGCCCCGCGCCGTCTTCGATCGACAACTGGGTCGGGCCATTGATCTTCAATTTCAGGGAGCTCTGTTCGCTGGCCACTATAAAGTCCTCATCGATAAAACTATTTCGCCGTCTTCACGCGCGTCCAGGTGCGTGTCCGAATGCGTTCCGTCGCCGCCGTCACCTCGGCGGACCGGTACAACCTCTTCTCGACCTCCGGCGTCGGGTACAAGGTCACATCCTCGAGAATACGCGGGTCGACCAAGGAGCGCGAGGCGATATTATCATTACCATAATAAATAGCGTTGGTGATCTCGGCGATCACGTCCGGGCGCAGCAGAAAATTGATGAATTCATGGGCTGCCTGCGGGTGCGGGGCGCCCTCCGGGATCAGAAACGACGAAAATGTCTGGTTGGCGCCCTCCTTCGGCACGGTGAACGCGAGATGGAGCGTGACCCCCACCGCTTGGGCGCGCGCTCTCGACATCGCGTAGTCGCTCGACCACGACATCGCGACGCAAACCTCCTGGTTGGCCAGCCCGTTCATGTACTCGGTCGAATCGAAGGAACGGATGTACGGACGCACCTTCAGCAGCATGGCCTGCGCCGCCTGGAAGTCCTCGGGGCGGGTGGAGTTCGGATCCAGGCCCAGATAGGCCAACGCCAATTGCAGCACATCTTCCGCCGAATCCAGGAACGTGACGCCGCAATCCGCGAACTTCGACACCACCGCCGGATCGAACAACATGGCGAGGCTGTCCACGGGCGCATTCGGCATGCGCGCCTTCACCATGTCGACGTTGTAGGCGAAACCGTTGATCGAGTGCAGATACGGAACGGCATGGGCGTTGCCCGGGTCGTACGCGGCCTGGATGGCGAGGATGCGGGGATCGAGATTCTTCCAATTGGGCAGCTTGGATTTGTCGAGCGGGACATAGACGCCCGCCTTGATTTCGCGGCTGAAAAAGTCGGTCGACGCACTGACGAGGTCGTAGCCCGAACTGCCCGCCATGAGCCGGGCCTCCATGGTCTCCTCGGCGTCGTACACGTCGTAGATCACTTTGATGCCGGTGAGCTTTTCGAACTTCGCGATCGTCTCCGGACCGATGAAATCCGCCCAGTTGTAGATGAAAAGCCGCTTTTCCTCCACCGCCGGCGCGGCGCGGGCCGCGGGGCCCCAGGCCATGCCGCCGGCGACCCATGCGACGAGGGCGCACAGCAGCACGCACACTGTGCGCATCGATCGAATTCGACTCGGGATCATGGGATTAGCTTACCATCGCACACGCCAGGGCGCGCCCACCCGGACATGTTCACGCGCGGTGCCCACCGCATCAGCAATTCAATCGCAGGAATCATGAAAAAAACTCTTGGCTTTACGTATCGCTTCGGCGTCGGCGATCCGACCGGCCCCCGCTCCGGCGAATGGCGCGTGTGGGCGGACCGCGGTAAGAGCGATGTCTACGTCGCCGCAGTCACCATCGCCCAGATGATCAAAGTCAGTCTGCACCCCAGCGGGTCCTGCAATTCCACGTTGACCAGCGATGCGCTGCGAGCCGAACCGTCGGATGCACCCCTGCGCGGCATTCGCGAGCGGGACCTGTGGACCCGCGCCGCCCAGGGTACGTCCGTGCCGCTGCGAATTCGATTCCCCGCCGGCGAGCTTCGCCCCGTCGGCCTCGTGCCCTCAGCCGACACCGTGTGGATACCGAGGCCGGCGCCCGGCCACGCGGTCACGATCGCCTGCCACTTCACACCCGCCGCGGACGAAACCCACGACCCGGGCGACACCCTCGACTCGGACGACGATGCCTGGCCCGGGCAGAGCGAGGGCAGCCAGCTTCTGATGTCCGCCGCTTTGCAAAACGGCGAGACGTTCTGGGTGACGGCATCCGTAGCGAGCATCCCGAACGGCCTGAACGCGACGATCGCGCAGCAGCGCGAGCGCGCCGCACTGACGGCGAACTCCCGCCTGTTGTTCGGCGAATCTCTCACCGATCACGAACGAGTCCTGACCGACGCCGCGGCGCAGCTCCCGTAATCGGCGAAAAACGGAGACCGGCAGACGCAATAGCCGCGACCATGCACCCCCACTCCCCGGTCTGTTGGATATGCAACCTTCGCACGGTCGACGCCGACCGCGCTGGGCCGCTACCTTTCGTGCAAATCTGTTCCGGCTGCGAGGCCACGACGCAGGGCTATGACGAGTCGTGGCGCCTGCTCTCGAGGTATTTGCGGGACAACTGGCGCGACATCACGACCCGCGGCAGCTTCGACCTGTCGAAGGCGTTCGCCGTCGCCACCGTAGGGGCCGCCGTGAACGTCCAATTGTTCTTCGTCAAAGTGTTGGGCAGCAAACTCGCGGCCGATCGGATCGCCGTCGACCTCGCGCCGTTTGCCTCGGCCCTGCTCACGGCGAAGCCGCACCCCGACGTGAGCCTCCTGGTCGCCGACGCCGGCGTCCCCCAGGGGAAACTGTATTCGTACGATAGCGACGTGAGCGTGCTGCGCGCGGGCGAGGAGGTGCAGAGCGCGCTGTGGATGTATCTGCTCCGCCCGGTCGCCATCAAGATCTGCTATCTCAAGGCGGGCGCACCCGTTCGGGTGCCGACCGACTCACACCCCTGGCATCCAACCCGGCAACGCAAGATCGTCAAGCTCAGCCCCTACAAGGGCGATACTCAACCGCTGGTCGCGCGACGAGATCTGAGGATCTGATCGACGGCGGAACGGGTCGCGTGGAGCGCATCTTCGACGCGGCCCTTGATGTCCGACGCCTTGCCGGCGCCGTCGATGATCGTGGTGTTCTCTGCTCGCTCAGGCCAGCGCAGCCCCGTGAGGCTCGTGCACCGTCCCGTGGGCCAGGACTTCCGCCAGGCTGACATCCAGCAGCGCCACGGCCTCGTCCACGTCCGATTCGGCGATCATCAACGGCGGCATGAACCGCACGGTGCTCTGCCCGCAGGACAACAGAATCAGACCGTTATGGTAGGCGCGGGTGACCAAGGCATCGCACAGCGCCTTGGCGGGGATCTTGCTTTGTCGATTCAGGACCAATTCCATCCCGATCATCAGACCCTTTCCCCGGACCTCCCCGACCACCGCGTGGCGGGACGCGAATTGCTCGAGTTTCGCCATGAAGTACCCGCCCAGCCTGGCCGCGTTGGCGCTGTATTCATGCTCCACCAGATCGAGCGTGGCCAGCGCCGCCGCACAGCACAGCGGATTGCCGCCGTAAGTGTTGCCGTGAGCCCCGCGCGACCATTTCTGCATGATGCTGCGCCTCGCGAGCATCACGCCGATCGGCATGCCCGACCCCAGTCCCTTCGCCAGCGTCACGATGTCCGGCTCCACGCCCCAATGCTGGCAGGCGAACATTTTTCCGGTGCGCCCGATGCCCGACTGCACCTCGTCGAAGATCAACAAGATGCCGTGGCGGTTGCACAGCTCACGCAGTCCGGCGAGAAAGCCATCGGGCGGGATTAGGTAGCCACCCTCGCCCTGAATGGGCTCCACGAGAATGCCCGCGACCTCGTTCGCCGGCACGTTGTTGACGAACAAGACCTCCTCGATGTAACGCAGAACAGCACGCCCCTGGTCCTCGCCCGCGAACAGCGGCCGGTAATTGTTCGGGTACGGAACATGCGTGACGCCGGGCATCACCGGGAACGACCCCTTCTGTTGCGTGTACTTGCTCGAGGTGAACGCCAGCGACCCCATCGTGCGGCCATGGAAGCCGCCGAGAAATCCGAGGAAGCGTCCGCGCCCCGTCGCGTAGCGCGCCAGTTTGAGCGCCGCCTCCACGCTCTCGGTCCCGGACTGAGCGAAGAAGCTCATGACCGGTTCCTCGATCGGCGACAACTCGTTCAGGCGCTCGGCGAGTTTGACCTGCCCTTCGTGCCAGTAGTCGGACGAAATATGCAAAAAGCGATCCGCCGCCTCCTTGATGGCATGCACCACCCGGGGATGACTGTGCCCGGTGCTGCAGACCCCGATGCCGGCCGCAAAATCCAAAAATCGATTGCCATCGACGTCCCACACCTCCGCTCCCCGTCCATGGGACATGACGAACGGATAATCCCGCGGATACGAGGGCGATACCACGAGGGCGTCGCGAGCCAATAACTCGCGCGCCTTTGGTCCCGGCAAATCGGTCTTGATGTGTGTTTTTTTCATCCCTCGATTACGATCCCGCGGATGCCGCCTGTCAATGCGAGGTCCCCGTAGGCCGCCACGGGCCCACCGCCTCTCTGGTACTGTAATGGCCTCGTTTCGAACCGAAGAGAGTTCCATGAGTTTGTGGCGATCATTGATGGCGGTGGCGGTCGGCGGCATGTTGGGCTGCCTCCTGCGCTGGTTTCTCGCGATGGCCATGAACCGGTATTTCCCGACGATTCCGCCCGGCACGCTCGCCGCGAATCTGCTCGGCTGTTACGTCATCGGTCTGGCACTGGCCTTCTTCACGCTCAATCCCGCGCTGCCGATCGAATGGCGCCTGTTCATCACCACCGGTTTCTGCGGCGGACTGACCACGTTCTCCACCTTCTCGGTGGAGGTGGTGCTCATCCTGCAGAGCGGGCGCATGGCCTGGGCGATGGGCGCCATTGCCGTGCACCTGGTCGGCTCCCTGCTGATGACCATGGCCGGCATCGCCACGGTCAACTGGGCGAAAGGCTAGCGCGCAGGGCGCCGACGGCCAGGACGTCCCCGTCCAGGACGCAGCCGTCCACGCCTCGTCCGCACCGCATCATCCTGCGCCACCGCCCGTCGCGCAGCGACGTGTCTCGTCCGCTCCGGCGAGTCCGCCGTGTTACCATCAATTAGCATTCTAACCATTAGAGCTCTTTCTAAATGAGTGACGTCGAAGAGCGTTTCGCGCACGCGTTGCACGGCGCCGCCCGCTCCTGGCGCCAAGCCATCGATCGCCGCCTCAAGTACCTCGGCATGAGCCAGGCCAGTTGGATGACGATAACCGTCGCCGCGAAGGAATCCAGGTCGCTGTCCCAATCGGAACTCGCCGATCGCCTCGGCGTGGAGGGCGCCACCATGGTTGCCATGATCGATCGTCTGGTCAAAGCCGGCTTGGTCCTGCGCGAACCGTCCACCGTCGATCGCCGCATCAAGCATGTGGTGGTGACTGCAGCCGGCCAGGATCTGTATGAGGCGGTGAAGGCCGAAGCCGCCGCGGTCCGCAAGGAACTGCTGGCCGGCATCGACCCGCACAAACTCGAAGCCGCCACCGAGGTGCTGGAAGCATTGAGTGGGTTTGTCACGCTAGTCGTTTGAAATAGTGCTCATGGGGAACTTCAGGCTAAGCGTGAAGATTCCGCTTTGGCCTCGATTAACAGGTGATTCCAGTCGTTGGGTGGTGTGCCCCGATCCAGCATTTTTTGAAAGACTTTATACGCGTCGTCCCCGCTCCCATAAGCGCGCTTCGTATCTTCATCATTGACCCACGCATAGACAATGATGCGTGTTTGCGCGTGATACCGGAAAAATAATCGATACTGCTGAAAGAATTTCGCGCGAAACCAATGTTTGTAAGCGGCTCCCAGCGTCGCTCCTTGCCGATATTCACTGCGGCCAGGATCTTGGGGAATGTCCTGGAAAGCAAGTTTCAAAATGGCCGCCAGCCGTTTGCTGTCGTTCTTGCGACTGTAGCCACTCGGGTCTTTTCTTTTCAGGGTGTCGACCCGGTTGACCAGATCCTCGACTTGGTCGAGAAACAAAGGATGTGCGAAAATCGACCAGCCATTGATGACGAGTGGCGCGGTGGCCGGTGCGCTCATTCGTCGTCTGGAGACAGCGGCGTGTCGAGATCGACGTTAACGTGAGCGACGAGCGTTTGGATACGGCCGACCAGCTCTCGATCAATGCTTTGCAGCCGCTCCGGATGATGGGCCAGATCGCGAGCCATGAATTCCAAGAACTGTCCCAATACAGGGTCTGCTTCTTCGGCCTGCTCGGCGCGCGTCAGGACCACCGAGCCGTCGGGGCGCAGTGCATAGCGAACTTTGTCTCGCTTCGTCAGTTTTAACGCCAGACGAACCGGTTCGGGCACCGTCGTTTGATAGCGATCGGTCAGCGTAGATTCGGCCTCAAACAGCGGAATGGCGGTCACGGCTTTTCTCGGATTACTTAATGAGTCAATGATAATGCAATTGCATTACCTAATCAAATTTGAATATGCTCAGATTTGCGCATGCGTTTGTCGAAAGCGTCGCGAAATTAGAAACCGGCTACGTGATGCACCGGCCACAAACGCAGGTGCGCTCGCGAACCCCGGCAATTCCAGAGCCGTCCACCGTCGATCGCCGGTTGATAATCCCCTCCATCATGGCCGCGACGACCATGCGACGAAACGCCCTTTTTCCGTTAGATATCCGCTTCGCGCAGGCTTGAGTCTGTGTCTGATCTAACTATAATGACCATCGTAACCACAAGGGAGGTGAAGCGATGAACGCGGATACCTGGACGGTCGCTGCAGCCAAAGCCAAGTTCAGCGAAGTGATTGATCGGGCCCAGTCGAAAGGTCCCCAGATCGTTACGCGAAGTGGACGAAAATCCGTTGTCGTCGTCTCTGCGGATGAATGGGAACGCAAGACAAAACGAGTGGGCAATCTCGCGGAATTCTTCGCCAACTCGCCTCTGCGAGGATCTGGAATGCGAGTGAAGCGCTCCAAAGAGGCGCCCCGCAAGGTCAAAATGTGAATTATCTGCTGCGACCGCCCACGTTCGCCAGATGACACTGGCGGCGACCCGCAATGTAGGGGATTTTTCTTCTTCGCTCGAGTCGATCATCAATCCATGGTCTCTAGGTTGACGATTTTATAGTCTTGATGCTTGGCTCGTCCGCCCATATCGCCACCTGGTTGATTGCCGTTCTGGCGGTTGCTGGCGTCATCTCCCGCCCCTGGCAACTGCCGGAAGCCCTCTGGGCGGTTCTGGGGGCCGCCGCGCTGGTCCTGGGCTCGCTCATCACACTGGCGGACGCCGGCAAGGCGGTCGCCAAGGGAACGGACGTCTACCTCTTCCTGACCGGGATGATGCTGCTCGCCGAACTCGCCCGCCACGAAGGCCTGTTCGACTGGCTTGCCGCCTACGCCGTCAAGCACGCACGGGGATCGCCCACCAAGCTGTTCGGTCTGGTCTATCTGGTCGGCACGCTCGTCACGATATTCCTCTCCAACGACGCCACCGCCGTCGTGCTCACGCCCGCCGTCTACGCCGCCGCCAAACGAGCCGGCGCCAAGCCGCTCCCGTATCTGTTCATCTGCGCGTTCATCGCGAACGCCGCCAGCTTCGTGCTGCCGATTTCAAACCCCGCGAACCTCGTGGTCTACGGCAACCACATGCCCTCCTTGGCCACCTGGCTGGTCGAGTTCGGCTTAGCCTCGCTGCTCGCCATCGGCATCACCTTCGCGGTGCTGCGCGTCGCGGTGCGCGCGGACCTCCGGGGCGACATCTCCCGTGACGTCGAACTGCCGACCCTGTCGACGGGAGGCCGCGTCGCCGCCGTCGGCATCGGCGTCACCGCGGTCGTGCTGCTGGTGTCCTCGAGTCTCGACTGGCAACTCGGCCTGCCCACCTTTCTCGCCGGTGTCGGCGCCACCCTGGTGGTCATGATCATGAGCCGTCTCTCGCCGCTCGTGATCATGAAGGACATCTCGTGGAGCGTCCTGCCGCTCGTGGCCGCACTGTTCGTGCTGGTGGAGGCGGTGCAGGGCACGGGCGCCTTCGGACCGCTGATCGCCGCGCTGCCGGCGAGCGTGGCCGCGGCGCCGCACGCCACCGCGCTTGGCGCAGGCGTGCTCGTCGCCCTGCTGTGCAATCTCATGAACAACCTGCCGCTCGGACTCATCGCCGGCACGGTCGCCACCGGCGCGCAATTACCGACACACGTGACGGCGGCGCTGCTGATCGGCGTGGACCTGGGCCCCAATCTATCGGTGACGGGATCGCTCGCGACGATCCTGTGGCTGGTCGCCCTGCGCCGCGACGGCCAGGACGTGAGCGCCTGGAAATTTCTGACGCTCGGCTGCCTCGTGATGCCGCCTGCGCTGCTGGCGGCGCTCGCGAGCTTCGTGTGGATGACGGGTCACTAACGCCGCGATACGGCCACGCCGAGCCTGATGCCGCGCAGCTCCTCAGCGGGGCGTGGGGCCGCGAACGAGCTGAACGAACTCGTGCGGATGGATCTGTCTCGCGAATGCCGCCTTGACCTCGTCCGCGACCAGACCGCAGTCCTTCACTCCCCGTGGTTCCACGCGCGTTTCCGCGGAAATTAGTGCATTGCACAAAGCAACTAACATGGTTACGGGCCAAAGAGCTGCCAGACGGCCGCGCCTTCGGCGCGGCCCTATCCAGGCTCGAACCCGCGACGTTCGGTCAGCGCTGCGCCGCCGGGACCGGCGCCGGCAACGCGAAGTCCTGCGTCCAATACACCAGCGCCGGACTCGACAGATTCACCGCATAGGCGATGCCGATCTCCGTGAATCGAGGCTCCATGATGTTCTCGCAATGGGCAGGACTCTCCAGCCACTCTTGGGTCACTTCGGCCGGCGTCATGGCGCCGGCGGCGATGTTCTCGCCCACCATGAGCACGGGCCCATAGCTCGCCCGCGCCACGCGCGTGGACGGCGAGCTGCCATCGTGACCTTGATGCGCGAACTCCGAGTACTTCGCCATCTCCTGCGAATGCGCGAGCGCGGCCGCGGTCAGCGCCGGGTTGAGCACGAGCGGTCCCGCCGCCGCGAAACTCTTGCTGCCGCAGCGCCGTCCGGTGGCCCGCGCAAGATTCAGCAACGCGAGGATCTGCCGGCTCACCGCCGCCGCGTCGGCGGCGGCCGGCACCACGACGGGCGCTGCCAACACCATCCAGAAATCGCCGCCGCGGCGCTGCACACCCATCTCGGAGAGCTTCGGATCCACGAGTGTTGCGCAATAGTGCGCCGCGAGGACGCGGCTCACGTCGGCATCGCCGGTGACTCCCGACAAATGCACCGCCGAGGATTGCGCGGCGAGGTACCCCGCCGCGGTCAGCGCCGCGTCCAAGGACTGCCCGCTGCTCAGCCATCCCGCCGCCGCATCGAGCCGCGGATTGTCGCGCAGCGGCGCCCGCGCCGACGACCGACAGCCCTGCAGCCGCGCCGCATTCACGACGTCACGCAGATCCGCGCGCGCCACCGCCGGCACGGCGAGCCATGCCATGAGCATCCAGACGAGCGCCTTCACTCGTCGTTGCTGTCGCGGCCCGCACCAGGCAGTATCCCCGGGTTCGGTCCCAACGCGATCGGCTCGCCGGCGCCCACCGCCGGTGACAGCGTGCCCGGCATGTGCCCCGTCAAAGCACCCACCGGCTCCGCCAGCAGCTTGCCCGCCTTGGGCGCGAGCCAGCGCTCCAGGTCGTCGAACACCGTGAACACCGCCGGTACAATGATGAGCGTCAGCAAGGTCGACGTGACCAATCCGCCGATGACCGCGATGGCCATCGGTGAGCGAAAGTCGCTGTCCCCGCCCCAGCCGATGGCCACCGGCAACATGCCGGCCACCATGGCCACGGTGGTCATGACGATGGGACGCGCCCGTTTGTGGCCCGACTCGAGGATCGCCTCCAGGCGCGGTTTGCCCGCACGCATCTCCTCGATGGCGAAGTCCACCAACAGGATGGAATTCTTGGCCACGATGCCCATGAGCATCAAGAAACCGATGACCACCGCGATCGAGAAGGGTTTGTTGGCGATCAGCAGCGCGAGCGCCGCGCCGCCCAGGGACAAGGGCAGCGCCGAGAGGATGGTGATGGGCTGGAACAATCTTGCGAACAGCAGCACCAGCACCGCCAGCACCATCAGCACACCGGCGCCGATGGCGAGCGCGAAGTTCTGCATCATTTCCTGGAAGTACTCGGTGTTGCCGGTCTTGACCAGGTGCACGCCCGCGGGTAGATGCGACATCGACGGCAGCGCGTAGATTTTCTCGGTGGCGGTCCCCAGCTCCACACCCGGGCTCAGGTCCGCCTCGATGAACACGCGGCGACTTTGGTTGTAGCGGCGCACCGCCGACGGCCCCTGGCCGAAGCTCAAGTCCGCCACCGACTTGAGCGGCACCGCCGCGCCCGACGCCGTCGGTACCGGCAGATTTTCCAGCGTCGACAGGTCGCGACGCGAGCTTTCGAGCAAGCTCACGCGGATCGGGATCTGGCGGTCGACCAGCGAGAACTTCGCGGCATTCTGCGGCAGATCGCCCAGGGTCGCGATGCGAATGGTCTGGCTGATGCTCTGCACGCTCACGCCCATCTGCGCGGCCATGTCGAGCCGCGGCGTCACGACGATCTCCGGCCGCGGCAGATCGCCGCGGATGCGCGGGTCGCGAATCTCGTTCAATCCCTTCATCTCGGCGATGACCTGGTGCCCGGTATTCTCCAGCAACGGCGGATCGTCCGCGGTCAGGTAGAACGAGAGGTCGCGATCGCCGCCGTTGGAGAAATTCAGATGGCCGTCCGGCACCTGATTGAGAATGGGCATCATGGCCTGTTCCCACTGCTTCTGGCTCATCTTGCGCTCGGTCCGCGGCAGGAGGGAGATGTAGAGGTTGCCGGTGCGGATATCACCGTTATCGCCGCCCACGAACTCGATCACGTTGATAACTTCCGGCGACTTGCGCAGCACCGCCGCGGCATTGGCCGACACCCGCGAGGTGTCTTCGAGCGTGCCGCCCGGGGGCACCTCGAGCGACAGCTGCGAATTGGCGAAATCTTCGGGAGGGACGAACGATTGCGGCACCACGGTCAAGGCGGCGATCGACAGCACGAAGAACACCGCGCCGCCGGCGATGGTCTTCCAGCGATTGGCCACGCACCATCTGAGCAACACCATGTAGCGCGTCATGATGGGACCATCGCCATGGTCGGGCGACAACAAGATATCCCGGCGCAATGAGAACGCCGCCAGCACCGGCGTGATCAACCGCGCCACCAACAGCGAGATGAACACCGCGACGGCGACGGTCAAACCGAATTGACGGAAGTACTGGCCCGTGACGCCGCCCATGAAACTCACCGGCAGAAAGACCGCGATGATGGTGGCGGAGGTCGCGACCACCGCGAGGCCGATCTCATCGGAGGCGTCGAGCGCCGCCTGATAGCCGCTCTTGCCCATGCGCATGTGGCGCACGATGTTTTCGATCTCGACGATGGCATCGTCCACCAGCACGCCCGCCACCAGGGACAGCGCGAGCAGCGAGATCTGGTTGAGCGTGAAGTCCATCCATTCCATGAAGGCGAAGGTCGGCACGGCGGACAGGGGAATGGCCAGCGCCGAAATGACGGTGGCGCGCCAGTTGCGCAGGAAGAACCAGACCACCACCACCGCCAGAATGGAGCCCTCGATCAGCGACTCGAGCGAGGAATGATAGGTGCGCAAGGTGTGATCGACGGTGGTCTCGATGAGCGTCAGGGTGACGCCGGGCGTTTCCTTCCGGATCTTGTCGAGCTCCGCCCCGGCGCCGCTGAACACGCTCACGTCCGACGCACCCTTGGCCTTGTAGATGCCGAACGCCGTCGCCGGCCGGCCGTTGAATCGGGCGAGGCTGCGCACCTCCTCGACGCCATCGTGCACGTCGGCGATCTCGCGCAGGCGGAACACGCGTCCCCCTCGTGCGATGATCTGCGTGTCCGCCAGGGCGTTGGCAGTCTTCGCGCCGCCCAACACCCGGATCGCCTGCTCGCCGCCGCCCACCTGGGCGCGGCCGCCCGCCGCATCGAGATTGAGCTCGCGCAGTTGCTCGTTGACCTCGTAGGCCGTCAATCCCAGCGCCTGCAGACGCGCCGGATCCAGCTCCACCCGGATCTCGCGGCTGACGCCGCCGCTGCGCGACACCTGCGCGACGCCCGGCACCTGCAACAACCGCTTGGTCACGGTGTTGTCGATGAACCAGCTCAGTTCCTGCGGCGTGAGCGAGGTGGTGGTCACCGCGTAATAGGCGATCGCGCCGCCATCGACGTTCACCCGCTGCACCAGCGGCTCCATGATGCCCTGGGGCAGGTCGTTGCGCACCTTCGCCACCGCATCGCGCACGTCCGTGACCGCGCGGTCGATGGGCGTGCCGATCTGGAATTCCAGGAAGATGTTGACCGAGCCCTCGACGATCAACGTGCTGATGTTGCGCACGTTGCCGATGCTCGAGATCGACCCTTCCACTTTCTGGGCGATCTGCGTTTCCATTTCCGAGGGCGCCGCGCCCGGCTGCTCGATGGTGACGTTGACGAGCGGAAACGAGATGTCGGGACTCAAGTTGATCGGCAGTCGAATGAAGGCGACCACCCCCAGGAAGAACAACACCACGAACATCACGATGGGCGTGATGGGATGCCGGATGGCCCAGGCTGAAATATTGTTCATCGATGTCACGCTCCCGCGTCTTTCACCACCGGATTGACCACCTCGCCTTCCTGCAGGAAGGCGCCTGCGGTGGCCACCACCGCCTCCTTGTTCTTGACGCCGTCCGAGATGGTCACGCCGTTGCCGGCGATGCCGGAGACATGCACCGCGCGGCGCTCCAGCTTGTTCTGCGCGCTCACGATCAACACATAGGTGCCCCGATCATCCGTGAGGACGGCTGTCTGCGGCAGCACGGTGCGCTCGGCATTGCTCACCGTCACCTCGGCGCGCGCGAATGCCCCCGGGCGCAGATCCGGATTCGGAGTCAGCGCAATCCGAATGCTGCCGAGCCGCGTCTGTGGGTCGATGACGGCACCGAGCAGCCGAACGCGCCCCGGAAAATCCTGCGCGATTCCCGTCAGGTGCACGATCGCGGACTGTCCCACCCGCAGCAGCGGCAGATCCTGCTCCGCGATTTGGCCGCGCAGTTCGATTTCGCCGCCCTGCGACAGGCGGAACAACGGCTCGCCACCCGCGGTCGCGGTCTGTCCCAGTTCGACGGTGCGCGTCAGAATGGTG
>Ga0182014_10004476_pt1 | contig 16006 bp, 16 predicted proteins | sample 612S2DmetaG_FD_120489 | JGI IMG/M metagenome (GOLD analysis project Ga0182014, IMG submission 120489) | Permafrost microbial communities from Stordalen Mire, Sweden - 612S2D metaG | ecosystem: Environmental > Terrestrial > Soil > Wetlands > Permafrost | place: Sweden: Stordalen | collected... | reverse complement strand
GCCTTCGAAGCTGTCTACCGTCATGATCCGCACAGCCTACTACAACACGCTGAGCGCCTCGGCCCCCTGCGCCCGCGGCGACTCCGCGGCTATCGGCGCGACGCTTTGACGGGCAGGCCGGCGCGCTTCCAGGCAAGCAGGCCGCCGCTCACGTTGGCGACGTTCGCGTACCCCATGGTCGCCAGCTTCTTGGCCTGGCGGGGGCTGCGATGCCCGCTCAGGCAGATGACCAGGATCTCGTCTTCGAGCGCCAGGCCGGTGTCGCCGGCCTTGATGCGCGCCGGCGGCAGGTTGCGCGCGCCCTTGGGGTGGCCCCCGGCGAACTCGCGCTCCGAGCGCACGTCCACCAGCCGCGCGCCCTTGCGCGCGCGGGTCCACGCCTCCCGGACATCGATCGTGGCGGGCGACAAAGAGGGTGCATGAGACGCACGGCGAAATGGCCACATCGCGCTAGCTCCTGACGCCGAGGGCCGCGGCGAGACGCCGCGGGTCGAAGCCGACGAACAGCCGGCCGTTCACGTCGATGACCGGCACGCTGTGTTTGCCGGTCTTGCGCGCGATCTCGGCCTCGGCGCGGGCGTCCCGTGAGACATCGATCTCCCGAAATCGCACGTGGCGATCGCGCAGAAAGCGCTTGGCGGCGTTGCAGTAGCCGCACGTCGGCGTCGAGTAGACAGTCACCGACATCTTCCACACTCCATTCGGCTAGCCACTACCTCGCCGACGGCGCGGCAGCGCGGCCGCCGGGGAAGAGGGGCCGCGGACAGGGACGTGGCGCGCCTGTTGGACCCTTGCCTGGTATCGAACATGGTCTCCCTCTGCAATCCCGTTGAGTGACTCCGGCAGACCAAGCCGTGTATCAGCGCGGCTGGTCTGCTCCCCTGCGGCGCGACCGCGCCGCCTGCGCTCAGCCTCAGCCGAAAGGGCTGCTCGCCGGTGCGCCGCAGCCGGAGCTGGGACTGGGACTGGGACCGGAACTTGAGCCGCCGCTCAAGAAGCTCGAGAACTTCTGATCGACGTTATGCGAGCCGCACCTGGGGCACTCCTCCTGCCCGGCTTTGAGGAAGCCGATGGAGAACACCTCGAAGGTCTGGTTGCAGTCCGCGCAGACAAAGTCGTAAAGGGCCACTGTTCCTCGCCTTCTCGCTTTCAGTCCAAAGGGCACAGCCCGAACGGCCGGCGGCTTCGGAGCCATCGTCTAGTCCGGTCGACATATACCCCGTAGGGTATATGAGTATAGGTTGCGCTGGGCTGCCTGACAAGACCGGATCGCCGTTCGGGGCCTGTGCTGCGGCCAGAGCATTCTGGTCTGAACGTCATTGAAGGGGCACAGAGAGAGGCTCGACGACGGCGAAGGCTTCTCCCGGCTGCGTCTCATCGAGCGGCTGCATCGTGCCGCCGACATCGCGAACGCCGCCGCCGGCCCGCCGCCCGAAGGCGAGGCGGCTTGCGTCTTGGGGTGACAGCCGCTGCGTGTGTCCCTATAATGGGCATATGCCAGTAACTATGAGAGGAACACATGCCCCGCCCTCCGATTGAACGTTCCGTGGGAGGCATCCCGCGCATCACGCTGTTCAAGCCGGCGGGCGTGCCCGCGCGGGAGCTCGAGCAGCTCCAGCTTGCCGTCGACGAGCTCGAGGCGATTCGCCTCGTCGACCTCGAGGCGCTGAGCCACGAGCAGGCCGCTGAGGCCATGGGCGTCTCGCGCCAGACCGTCGGCCGCGTGCTGGAGCGCGGCCGCGCCAAGGTCGCCGAGGCACTGGTCGGCGGCAAGGCGATCCTCATCGGGGGCGGGCAATACCGGGTCGAACCACGGCGTATGCGCTGTTTCGCGTGCCGGGAGCTCTGGGTTGCGCCGGCCACGGGCCAGAGCCGCGTGCCTTCGTGTCCCAGATGCGGGTCCACAGACGTGGGCAGCTGCCTGGGTCCCGGCGCGCGCTGCGGTCGCAGCCGCGGGCTCGACGGTGGCATGGATCCCCGCGGACCCGGCTGCGGCGACGATGGCGGCCAGCGCCGCTGTCGCGGCGGACGAGAGCACACCGACTTGGATCGATGACGACAAAAACCACGATCGAGAGTGAGAGAGCCATGAGCAACCAGATCAGCACAAAGACCCGCGTCGCCGTTCCCTCTGAACTGCCCGGCGGCCTGGAAGCCCTTCGCTCCGGCCACTTCGGCCGCTGCGAGTGCTTCACCATGGTCGATGTGATCGACGGCCACGTGGAAGATGTGGAGATCCTTCAGAACGCGCCGCACACCGAGGGCGGCTGCATGGCGCCGGTCGTCACGTTGGCCGAGCACAAGGTCGATGCCATCATCGTCGACGGCATCGGCGGCCGTCCGCTGATGGGTTTCAATCAGGTGGGCATCGCCGTGCACGCCGGCGTCGGTGGCGACGTGCGGACGGCAGTCCAGGCGTTCATCGAGGGTGGCCTGCCTGTCGTGGGGTTGGAAGGCGCCTGCCAGCACTGAAGGCGCGCAGCCGGCCGGCAGAGCGAGGGCCCCAAAACAGCATCCCCGCCGCACGTCGGTCCGCACACCGCACACGGCGACCGGGAACAAACTGCACGAAGCTCCGGGGTTGCGACGTTGTCGCCCCTGGAGCCGTCAGCCTGTCCCGATGGTGACCGCCGCGTCGGCCGGCAGCGCCAGTCCCGTCGCTACGCGCAGCGCCTTCAGGGCCGCGGCGGGCACGATGCAATCGGTGCAGAGAGCAGCGTCGTGCCCACAGGCGAGCACGCGGCTCGATGCCTTCGGGTTGATCTCCTCGTATGCGTCCACCGTGTCGTCGGCCGCAAGACGTGCTTTGAAACGCTCGACGTTGTCGCAAGTCGTTTCGACAGTGAAAGTGACACGGCGACCATCGCTGGTCTCCGCTTGCACGGTCGTGAGGTGTCCACAGATCCCGGCTTGCACATTGGCCGCGCTCTTCATCGCAACGCCCCCCTTGTTCGGCAGCCGTCGCTCGCGGCGACCAGCCCGTTGGACACCTTGTTCGCCGACAGTCGCTGCGCAGCGAGAGCGTCCGGCCGGCGCCGTCGGCCATCGATAGAGTGCGCCATGGAGGTCACGACGGCCTGCTCGCTGGAACTTCGTCTCGCACCAAGGAAAAGACGCGGCAGAGCCCAGTGCAGAGGCCGCACTCAGTGCAGAGGTCGTGGTCGATCCGCGGCGCCGAGAAGATGTCGTCCTGCACGACGGCGCTTTGAGGACAAGCGGCCGCGGCGGGACAGGCGTGGTTCTGGGGACAGAAGCGGTCGTCGACGACGATCATGAGGGACTCCGTTCGGTCGGCTGCCTGACTGGCGCCAGTATACCCATGGGGGTATAAGTCAACAACTCGGCAGCGATGCGCCCGGGCCATGTGCCCGCCGCCTTGTTGCGTGTCACCGTGGCGCCGCGGTATGATACCCCCCAGGGTATCTGTGTTCGATTGAGGGGGCGGCCAATGGCCACCGTCAAGCTGGTCTGTCGGCAGTGCAAGCACGCCTTTGCCGTGCCGACGCTGGGTGCGATCAAGGATAAGCAGAAGCGTTGCCCCAAGTGTGGTTCCCAGGATGTGAGACAGACGCTTGGCAGCTTCCTGAGCAACGGGCCGCTGTCGTCGCCGACCTGCGGCGCGGTGCCGACCGGCGGCGGCTGAGGCCTCTGATCCGGGGCGCGGTCGCGCTCCTCACTTCAGACATCTGCGGTGGCGAAAGCCTGCCGCTCGCCTACCGGCCGGCGTGACCATGGGCGGCCGCTACGCGCGCCCCTCGTCGAGCAGACCCGGTGGGTTCCGCTCAGCTTCTGACGGCCACCACGGCGAGGTGATAGGGCAGCAGCGTGCCGGGTTCGTGGGCCTCGATCTCTTCGAGGCCCATGCTCGAGATCACGTCGCGCACGGCCGCGAGCCCGAGGACGTGGGCCAGCGGTGGGCCCAGCGGCCGCTCACAGTCGCCCCAGTCCACCACGACAAAGAGGCCGCCGGGACGCAGGAGCCTGGTGACTTCGGCGAGCGCCTCGGGCTGGTCGTAGAGGTGATGCAGCACATCGATCATGACGACGCGGTCGGCCGCCCCGTCGGGCAGCGGCACCGTGTTGGCGTCGGTCTCCACCAGCTCCAGCCTGCCGGCGAGCTCCGGCGTGAGCTTGGCGCGCAGCATGTCGGCCAGGCGCGGCAGGGCCTCGACGGCGACGACGCGACCGGCCGGCACGGCCTGGGCCAGGGCGATCGCGTAGATGCCGGTGCCGGCGCCGTAATCGACGATCGTCTCGGCGCCCGTCAGATGCAGCAGCGCCACGACGGAGCCGTGCGGCAGGGCGGCCAGGCGGGCCGGCTCTTCGAGCCGTCCGGCGTGCTGCGGGTCGAAGGCGTCGGCCGTCATGCCGCCACCGTGCTGATCTCAAAGACCGGCGGCTGCTGCAGGTGCTTCTTTACGGTACACAGGTTCATCGCGTTGACGATGGCCTCGCGGTACTTGGCGGGGAAGCCGGCGGGGAGCGTCAGCTCGAGTTCGATCCTGCTGACCAGGCCGGCGGCCGCGTCTCGGTGGGTGCGCAAGATGAGATGGGAACCCGCCGGGTCGAGGTCGCGCTGCGCCATGAAGCCCAGCGCATAGATGCCGGCGCAGGTGCCGATCGAGGCGAGGAACAGGTCGAAGGGCGCCGGCGCGGAGTCGTCACCGCCGCCTTGTGCGGGCTGATCGGTCTCGATTGTAAAGCCGCCGAAGTCGGCGAACACGCGCTTGCCGCCCGGGAAGTAGATGGCCATCTCCATGGGTGATCCCCTTTCGAGAGGTGAGAGCCTTGCTTAGGGGCGCGAGCCGTCGTCTCCGTGAGCGCCGCCCTTGCTGCTCTAATGTTGCCATGTTGCGAAATCGCGAAACTCGGCAATACTGCGGCCATGAACGACGACCGCCAGCGCTACGCCATGCACGCCGCGGTATTTGCGGCCCTGGCCAATCCTACTCGCCACGAGCTCATGCACGTGCTGTGCGCCGGGCCGCGTACCGGCACTGAGCTGGCCCAGGCCCTCGAGGTCAGCCGCCCCAACGTGTCTCAGCATCTGGCCGTGCTCCAGCGCGAAGGCCTCGTGAAGCGCTCGCGCGAGGACGGACGCGTGCTCTGGCAGGTCGTCGACCCGCGCCTGTCGCAAGCCTGTGCGCTCATCGACGAGGTCATGGGCAACGAGCTGCACTCCCGTCTTGACGTCATCGAACGCAAGACCCCGCGCCGCGGCTGATCACCGGGGCCGCGGCGCCCGGTGACCGCTCGTCCTTGACGGTAGGCGGTCCTTGAGCGTAAACCCTTCAGCGGGGCAGGGAGCAGCGGGCTGCTCTGTCGACCGTGGGTCGAGCGTCTCGCGCCGAGAGATGGCTGGAGGGCAGAAGCGATGAAGAAGCTCATCAACCGACCGCAGGACGTCGTGCAGGACGCCCTCGCGGGCGTCGCTGCGGCCCATGGCGACAGGCTGAAGGTGCATACGGCGCCCGACTCCATCGTGCGGGCCGACGCGCCGCTGCGGGGCAAGGTCGCAATCGTCTCGGGCGGCGGCTCCGGCCATGAGCCGCTGCACGGCGGCTTCGTCGGCAGAGGCATGCTCGACGCCGCGTGTCCCGGTCAGATCTTCACCTCGCCGACGCCCGATCAGGTGCTGGCGGCCACCAGGGCCGTCGACGGCGGCGCCGGCGTGCTGCTCATCGTCAAGAACTACACCGGCGACGTCATGAACTTCGAGATGGCAGCCGATCTGGCTCGCGACGAAGGCATCGTCGTCGAGTCGGTCGTGATCGACGACGACGTGGCGCTGCAGGACGGCCGGCACACCGCCGGCCGGCGCGGCGTCGGCGCCACCGTCCTGGCCGAGAAGATCTGCGGGGCGGCGGCCGAGCGGCGGCGGCCGCTGGCCGAAGTCGCCGAGCTCTGCCGCAAGGTCAACGCCGGGGCGCGCAGCATGGGCGTGGCTCTCACCTCGTGCACCGTGCCCATGGTCGGCAAGCCCACCCTCGAGCTCGGCCCCGACGAGATCGAGTTCGGCGTCGGCATCCACGGTGAGCCGGGTCGCGAACGCCGGCCGGCGGCCTCCGCGCACGACATCGTGGCGGCGCTGGCGACGGCCATCGTCGACGACCTGCCCTTCGGCCGCGGCGACCGTGTGCTGGCCTTCGTGAACGGCTTGGGCGGCACGCCGCTCCTGGAGCTCTACGTCGTCTACAACGAGCTCCACACGCTGCTGGCGAGCCGCGGCATCGTCATTGCGCGCAACCTGGTCGGCTCGTACATGACCGCGCTCGACATGGCGGGCTGCTCGATCACGCTGCTGCGCTTGGACGACGAGCTCGCGGCGCTGTGGGACGCGCCGGTGGTGACGACCGGCCTGCGGTGGGGCGCGTGACGGCGGCAGACCAGGGGACCGGCCCGGGGGACGGAAGCGGCGCCCGCCGCGAGGCGATCACGCGCGGCGACGTCGTCGCCTGGATGCGCGCCTTCGCCGCGGCTGTGGCGCGCGACCGCGATCATCTGACCGAGCTCGACGCGGCCATCGGCGACGCCGACCACGGCATCAACATGGAGCGCGGCATGCAGGCAGTGCTGGGCAGGCTCGACGCGCTCGACGCGCTCGGCGAGCTTGCCGGCGGTGGCGTGGGCGAGCTGCTGAAGACGGTGGGCATGACGCTGGTGTCGAGCGTGGGGGGCGCGGCCGGACCGCTCTATGGAACCCTGTTGCTGCAGATGGGCAGCGCGGCCGGTCAGGCATCTGAGCTTACGCTGGCGGACTGGGCGAGCGCGCTGGCGGCCGGCGTGAGCGGCGCCCAGGCGCGGGGCAAGGCCGAGCTCGCCGACAAGACCATGATCGACGCCCTTGTGCCGGCCGCGGAGGCGCTGCAAGCGGGCGCCGCGTCCGGCCTTTCGCTGGCGGAGGCCCTGCGACAGTCGGCCGCGGCGGCGCAGCGGGGCATGGAGGCCACCGTGCCGCTCGTGGCCCGCAAGGGCCGGGCCAGCTACCTGGGCGAGCGCAGCGCCGGCCACCAGGACCCGGGGGCGACTTCGTCGTGGCTCCTTCTGCACGCGGCCGCGACGGCGCTCCCCGCCGGGCTGGCGCCGTGATCGGACTGGTCCTGGTCTGCCACAGCGCGCGGCTGGCTGCGGGTGTGGTGGAGCTGGCCGCTCAGATGGGCGGTCCGGATCTGCGGATCGCGCCGGCCGGCGGCCTCGACCAGCCGGGCGATCCCCTGGGCACCGACGCCACGCGGGTCGTGCGGGCCATAGAGGAGGTGTGGTCCGCCGACGGCGTCCTGGTGCTGATGGACCTCGGCAGCGCCGTGCTGTCGGCGGAGATGGCCCTGGACCTGCTGCCGCGGGCGCAGCGCGACCGCGTCGTGCTCACCGCGGCGCCGTTCGTCGAGGGAGCGGTCGCCGCCGCGGTCGCGGCGGGGCTCGGCGGCTCCCTCGAGACGGTGGCCGCGGAGGCGCGCGGCGGGCTGGCGGCCAAAGTCGCGCAGCTTGCGCCGCCGGCGGCGCAAGCTCCAGGGCCGGGCGGGTCGCCTGAGCTCGGCGAGGGGCCGGCGCTGCGACTGCTCGTGGCCAATCCTCTGGGGCTTCATATGCGGCCGGCGGCGCTGCTGGTGCGCACCGCGGCGGCATTCGACGCCGAGGTGACCGTCGCCAACGCCACCGTCGGCAGCCGACCGGTCAGCGCCCGCAGCCTGAACGCCGTGGCCACCCTGGGCGTGCGTCACGGCCAGGAGATCGTGGTGCGGGCTCGCGGGCCGCAGGCCGCCGCGGCGCTGGCCGCCGTCCGGCGTCTGGCCGATGAGAACTTCGGCGATCTGCCGCAGGCTGACCAGGGCGGCGCGGCAGGCGCCGTGGGCCCAGGCGCGGGCGCGAGCGCCGCCGACGTCGGCGCGAGCGCCGCCGGTGCCGCGGTGGGCGCCGCGGCGGGCCACGCGTCAGCGGCCCGGCCGGCCTGGGTCGAGGGCCCTGCTCCCGCTCCGGCTCCCGGCTCGGTGCTGCGCGGGCTGCCCGCCGCGCCGGGCATCGCCATCGGCGCGGCGCAGCCGCTGCGGCCGGCGCCCGCCCTGGCGCCCGACGGCCCGGCGGCGGACCGCGAGGCCGACTGGGCCGCTCTGGAGCGCGCTCTGACCGCGACCGGCGACGACCTCCGCCGGGCGCGCGACGCGCTGGCCGGGCGGGTGAGTGACGGCGACGCCGCCATCTTCGACGCCCACCTGCTGCTCCTGAGCGACGAGGCTCTGCTGGGCCCGGCACGCGCCCAGGTGCTGGGCGAGGGTCGCAACGCCGCGTCTGCCTGGGACGCCGCGGTGCGAGCGGCGGCGACGGCGTGGGAGGCGCTCGACGATCCGTACCTGAGGGCGCGGGCCGCTGACCTGCGCGGCGTCGCAGACCAGGTCCTGCGCCACCTCCTCGGGCTGCCGGCGGAGCTCGCCGCCGGCGCCGCGGGCATCGTGGTGGCGCTCGATCTGACCCCCGCGCAGACCGCCGGCCTGGACCGTGAGCAGGTCTGGGGAGTGGCCTGCGCCGGTGGCGGACCCACGTCGCACAGCGCCATTCTGGTGCGCTCGCTTGGTATCCCCGCGGTGATGGCCTGCGGCCGCGATCTGCTGGGCGTAGTCGCGGGCACGCTGGTCGTGCTCGACGGCGAGACCGGCACGGTCACGGTGGCCCCGCCGCCCGCCGTGGTCGCTGCGGCGCGCAAACGACGGGCGGGGCGCGAGAGGGCCCAGGACACGGCTCGGCGGCAGGCGTCGCTGCCCGCCGTGACTCGCGACGGCCTGGCTGTGGACGTGGCGGCCAACGTGGCCGCGTCGGGCGACCTGGCCGCGGCACTGGCCGCCGGCGCCGACGGCGTCGGGCTCCTGCGGACCGAGTTCCTCTTTGTGGCGGCCGGCCGCCTGCCCGACGAGGACGAGCAGGAGCGCGCCTACCGGGCGCTGGCCGAGGGCCTCGACGGCCGCCCGCTGGTCGTGCGCACCCTCGACGTCGGCGCCGACAAGCAGCTTCCGTTCCTGCCTCAGGCCCGTGAGGACAATCCCTCTCTGGGGCTCAGGGGGATCCGCCTGGGCCTGCGTCACGTGGATCTGCTGGTCGGCCAGCTGCGCGCGGTGCTGCGGGTGAGCGCCGATCATCCGGTCCGGCTGCTGCTGCCGATGGTGAGCACCGTGGACGAGGTGCGGCGTACCCGGGAGCTCCTCGACGAAGCCCGGGAGTCTCTGGTGGCGGCCGGTATGGTCGTGCCCGCGCGCCTCGACGTGGGGATCATGGTCGAGGTGCCTGCCACCGCCCTGCTGGCCGAGACGTTCGTGCCCTGCGTGGACTTCTTTTCGCTGGGCACGAACGACCTGGCCCAGTACGTCCTGGCCGCCGATCGCGGGAACGCCGGGGTGGCCGCCCTCGCCGACGCCCTGCACCCGGCCGTGTTGCGCCTGATCGACCACGTGGTGCGCGCCGCCGCCGAGGGCGGGCGGCCCGTGGCGGTGTGTGGCGAGGCGGCCGCGGACCCCCTGGCGATCCCCCTCTTGCTCGGCTTGGGAGTCACCGGACTCTCGATGGCCGCGGCCCGGATACCGGCGGCCAAGCAAGCCGTGCGCAGAACGGACGGAGCCGCGGCCCGGCGGCTGGCCGCTGCGGCGCTGAGCGCCGAGTCGGCCGCCGCGGTCCGCCGGCTGGCCGGCGGCTCAGGCTAGCGGCGCGGGCGCCCGGCGCGCAGCCCGGGGAGCAGGTATCATGCGAAGACCATGAGCACTGCGCCGTTACCGTTCGAATCAGACGCGCTGCGCGCCAACCTCGCCAGCACGGCGCAGCACGTGGTCATCCCGGCACGCTACCTGCCGCTCACCGAGGCAGTCGATGGTTTGTACGGCGTGCGCGCCTCTCTTGCCGAGACCATGGGCGAATACTTCCACAGGTTCCGCAACGCCGACCTTCTGGTCGAGGGGTTCCAGACCACCCTGCTGCGCAACTGGACCTACTTCGAGGGCTCCGACGACCGCGCCACGCTGTTCGGGTTGCTCGCCGAGCTGGTGCTCGGGCTGCTCGAGTCGCCGCTGACGGCCGACCAGTTCTCGCTCTCTTTGCGGGCGCTGCTCATGTGGTGCACGGCGGCCCTGAACGGGCCGCACGGCGCCGCCTACGACGACATGCTGGCGCTGATCGGCGCGTCCCTGGCCGGGCTGCTGCCCCAGCAACCCGGCGCGTTCCTCGAGCGGGATGCCCTGCTGCGAGACCTGGTCGAACGGGTCGCCCAGCGGCCGGCCCTGGGCCCGGTCTTCGGCGAGCTCTACCGGCAGGTGCTCGTAGTCGGCTACCGGCGGGTGGCCGAACGTCTCGACGTGCCGCGCTGGGCGCTGGCCCAGGGCGCCGGGCTCACCGACCCCGCGGCGGTCGTCGAGCGCTTCGACTTTCTGGCCGGCGAGCGCCTGGCCGCGTTGATCCGGGGCGCCCAGGAGGCGCCCGGCGACGATCTGCTCTCGCCGGAGTATCCGTCGTTTTCCGACATTCTCGTGCGCGCCATCGATCGCCTGTTTCACGTCGAGAATCTCGAGGACCGCTTCGCGGTGTGTCTGTTCTTCTTGAAAGACGATGCGCTGGGCTATCGCCAGAAGGAGGCGATGGTGGAGCTGCTGGGCGTCGTCAAGCAGCTCATGCATCCCGACCGGCGCATGGATGTCGACATGATCCTGAGCCGCATGACCGCTTTCTTTCGCGACCGCGACAATCTGTTTCTGCTCATGCGCTTCAAATGCTACGAGGCGATCGGGGTGGCGATCGGCGAGGCCTGCGACGTCAAGGCGGTCGACCACGTGGTCGAGGACATCCTGTCCTGGCGCTTCCAGTACCCCGACATCCGGGGAGCCACCGACGAGTGGGCGACGGTGGTCAATCCCTACCATCTGCCCAAGATCCGCTGCTGGATGCACATCATCGAGTCGAACCCCGCGCTCTACGAGCGGCTCGCGGCGGCGCTCAACGTGCAGCTCCGTCTGGGCGGCGTGTACATCGCCGACACCGACCTCTTTCAGCGCGACGTCACCCGCTTTCTGAACGCCGACATCCGTCCCATCTACTTCGTGGCCAAACAGCTGTTACGCACGCTGCCCGTGTACTTCAACGAAGTCGGCGCGGAGGGCGAGCTGCGCAGCGTGTCCACCGACGTCGATGAGGTCTGCGGGCGGCGCGACTCCCTGTTGCACTTTCTGCGCAAGCAGCTCCACGCGGAGTCGTCGAACCGCATGGTGGCCTTCAGCCGCGCCGTGCTGCGCTATTGGGCGACCCTCGACCTCGCGGGCCTGGAGCCGTTCCTTTCGGCCAATGTGATGGCGGCGGTGCGGGCCGAGGGGCAGTGGGCACGGGGCCCGCACGAGACGCTTGTGGCCCTCCAGAAGCAGCTTGCCGGCGAGTCGCCGCCCGCGGCGGCGCGGTCGGCGCAGCAGGTCGAGGAGTTCCTCGACCGGATAACGACGCTGACTCCGGAGGCGCTCGCGGAGCGGCTCGCCGCGGCGCCCGCCAGGGGCGCGGCGCCGGACGCTGCCGCCGACACCGCCGCCGCCTGCGCCGCCGCCGCCTGCGCCGCCGCCGCCGCCGACCGGCGCCGGGTGGCGCTGATGGTCAGGACTCACCAGCTGCTGGCCCACAAGTACTCCCTGTCGGCCGACAACGTGGGCTGGGCGATCGGCCGGCACCTGCAGCTCGAGGCGAAGGTGCGCCGCCGCTTCGAGCGCGCGCTGGCGGCCTGGCAGCGCCGTCGCAACGCGGCGACGCGCGACCGCCTGCTCGACGCCGCTCTCGCCGTCCTCGAAGCGCTGAAGGCCATCGTCCTCGATCCGGCGCCCTCGGTCTCGACCGAGAACATCTACCAGAAGCGGCACATCGCCGCCGGCATCCCCTCGATCTACGGCAACTACAACGAGGCCAAGTTCGACGCCCTGGGCCTGTCGTTTCGGGTCGAGAGCCTCGTGGACCGGCTGTTCGACGACCTGGTCGCCGAGGGCATCGAACCGTATGTGACGAGGGATTCGCTGAGCCGCATGTCGGCCGCCATCGGGCGTTTCGAGCGGGCTCTGGCCGTCGAGGGGGTCGACTCGCGCGTCCTGGACGCCAACCTGAACATGCTCGACGCGAGCTTCGGCAGCCACAACTTCACGTTCCGCCAGTACCAGAACGTGTTCCAGTTTCTGGTCAACAGCGTCACCGAGCTCTCCTCGAACGCCATCCTCAGCCACGATCAGGTGCTGCACGCCGTGCTGGTGAGCGACACCCGCCAGTGCGAGGCGCGCTCGCTGTCGGTCGACGCGGTCGCCGAGATGGTCCTGCGCGAAGTGCTCGTATCGGCCCTAGGGATGCAGGCTCTCGACCGCTACGCGGCGGCCGCCCTGCGCCGCATCTCGTTGCTCAACGGACGTCTGGGCAGCCAGGCCCTCACCCGCATGATGAACTACGATCCCGAGCGGCTGGTGTCGCCCATCCACAAGCCCAAGCCCGGCACCGACGACCAGCGCACCCTGGGCTTCAAGGGTCTGGGACTCAAGCAGATGGCGTCGTACGGTCACAACGTGCCGGCCGGGTTCGTCCTCAGCACGGAGCTGTTCAGCGCCATGCCGGCCCTGTCGTATCGCCCCCTCTACGACGACACCATCCAGCGCATCCGCAAGGCCCTGGAGCAGCTCGAGAAGGAGACCCGCCTGCGCCTGGGCGATCCGGCGCGGGCGCTGCTGCTGTCGATCCGTTCGGGGGCTGCCGTGTCGATGCCGGGCCTCATGACCACGTTCGTCAACGTCGGCTTGAACGACGAGATGGCCGAGGCCCTGTCGGCGGAGCCGCGGCTCGGCTGGGCCGCCTGGGACTGCTACCGGCGCTTTCTGCAGTCGTGGGCCATGTCGTCGGGCATCGACCGCGACTTCTTCGACGCCATCATGTCCGAGTTCAAGGGCCTCTACGGCGTGGAGCAGAAGCTCGACTTCACGCCGGCGCAGATGCGCGAGATCGCCTTCACCTACAAGGAGCGCGCCCGGCAGGCGGGCGTGGTCTTCGTGAACGACCCGTTCGCCCAGGTCGTCTCGTGCGTGTTCAAGGTGCTCGACTCGTGGGACTCGCCTCACGCCCGCCTCTACCGGCAGTACATCGGCGTGGCCGAGGAGTGGGGCACCGCTGTGGTGGTGCAGCGCATGGTCTTCGGCAACCTGAGCCGCGCCTCGGGGTCGGGGGTGGCCTTCACGCACAACCCGCTCGAGCCCTACAGCCGTCAGGTGCGTCTGTTCGGCGACTTCGCGGTGCGCAGCCAGGGCGAGGACCTGGTCGGCGGCCTCGTGTTTCCGCTGCCGGTCTCCGAAGCTCAGCGCCTCGGCAGCCCCACCTACCGCGACACCGAACACTCCTTGGAACGCGACTTTCCCGAGGTCTACGGTGAGCTGCTCGCGGTGGCCCGCGATCTGGTCGGCGAACACGAGTACGACCCGCAGGAGATCGAATTCACGTTCGAGTCGCCGGCCGCCGGCGACCTGTACGTGTTGCAAAAGCGGGCCGTCGTGCAGGAGCAGGCCAAAGACGCCGCCTACTTCGACACCGCCTCGCCCAACTACGGACCGCCCGCGGCTGTGGGGATGGGCGTGTCCGGGGGCGCCTACTCGGGCCGCGTGGCCATCGACGCCGGCCAGATCGACCGGTTGCTGGCCGAGTCGCCGAGCGCCGACATCGTGCTCCTGCGGCCCGACACGGTGCCCGAGGACATCGCCATGATCACGCGGGTGAATGCCATTCTGACCGCCCGCGGCGGGGCGACGTCGCACGCTGCCGTGACGGCCAAGCGCCTGGGCAAGACGGCCGTGGTCGACTGCCGGGACCTCGAGGTGATCGAGCGCGAGGGCCTGGCGCGCCTCGCCGGCAGCGAGCTGCACGCCGGCGACTGGCTGTCCATCGACGGGCGCACCGGCAACATCTTCCCGGGCCGCATCCCCACTATGAGCGAGCCGGCGCTGGCCGAACGGGCCGTGGCCGAGCGGGCGCGCGCCGAGCGGGCGCTGTCGGGGTCCGACTGAGCGAGGCCGGGCGCGAACGTCGACTCCGGCGCGCGGCTGCTCGATTTGCCCTGCCGGCTCGTGGCGTCGTCGCGCCGGTTGCTCTCGCCGCCGCGCGGCCTCGCTGTGCCTCGTCGACTACCGCAGGACGTTGACGGCGCGGGCGATCACGAGGCCGAGCAGCGTCAGCGAGATGCCCGACTGGGCCATCATGGCGATCTTGTTCCAGGAACGCAGCGGCATGGCGTCGGTCGGGCTGAACGCCGTGGCGCTGGTGAAGCCCAGGTAGAGGTAGTCGACGAAGCGCGGCCGCCAGTCGCGCGGCGCGAGCTCCGGGCTGAGCTGCTGCGGGAAAGCGAAGTCGGGGCAGGCCGGCAGGCCGTGGGCGCGCTGCGCGGGGCCACCGCTGTCGAGCTCCCAGTAGAGCAGGCCGAAGGCGATCACGGTGGACGCCCAGACGATGCCGCCGGCGGCCAGCAGCGCCCCGGCCGCGTTGGTGGCCGGTCCGCCGCGGATCAGCTCGACGATGAGCTCGCCCGTGCACCACAGCGTCGTTGCGACCAGCAGCGCGATCAGCGTGACCGAGAGCGTGCGCACCGGCCGCGAGCGTCGGTCGATCTTGCCCGGGTCGCCGATCATCACCGCCACGAGCAGCAGGCCTTCGGCCAGCGGCACCCCCCAGCGCGGGCGCTGGACGAGGTCGTGGGGCAGCAGCAGAGTCAGGACGATGACGACAAGGACGGCCACCGCCATTGGCCAGCGCGCCTCGCCTACAATCGGCGACGCGCCGCCGGTCGGCGCGCCTTCGGGGCCGGGCGCGCCCGCTTGGGCGCCGCCGGCACCCGGTGCGCCGTCCGTCGGCGTAGTCGCGTGCCCGTCCTCGGCCATGCTGCGTCCTCCCGGACCTGTTGTTGCCGGCCGCCCGACTACTTCGGAGAGGTGCCGCGATTCCCTTGAGGGCTGGTCCGAAAACGCCGGCTCGGCCGCCGCCGCGCCATGCGCGGCGGGCGCGGGCGTGATAGCGTCCGGAACATGAAGGTGGCGCTTCTGCAGATCGATCCAACCGTGGGCGACCTCGAGGGTAACGCCGAGCTGCTGGCCGCGGCGGTGGCCGTGGCGCAGCGCGGCGGCGCCGATCTGGCGGTCGCCGCGGAGCTGTCGCTGCTGGGTTATCCGCCCCGCGACCTGCTCTTCGAGCGCTCGTTCGTGGCGCGCGGCTGGGCGGTGTGCGAGGAGCTGGCTCGTCGGCTGTCGGCGGGGCCGCCGCTGCTGCTCGGGCTGGCCGAGGCCAACGAGGGCGTCGAGGGTCGGCCTCTCTACAACGCCGCGGCGCTCCTGGCCGGCGGTACGGTGCGGCAGGTGTTTCGCAAGACGCTGCTGCCCACCTACGACGTCTTCGACGAAGACCGCTACTTCGAGCCGGCCGACGGACCGCAGGTCCTGTCGTGGGGCGGCCGGCGGCTTGGCGTGACGGTCTGCGAGGATGTCTGGAACGACCGCGACTTCTGGCGCCGGCGCCGCTACCACAGCGATCCCATCGGCGGTCTCATCGCGGCCGGCGCCTCGTGTGTCGTCAACATGTCGGCCTCGCCATTTACGATCGGCAAGCAGCTGCATCGCGAGGCGATGCTGGGCGCCATCGCCCGCAAGTACGGCGTGCCGGTGATCTACGTCAACCAGGTGGGCGGCTCCGACGAGCTGGTCTTCGACGGGCGCAGCTGCGCCTTCGCCGCCGGCGGCGAGCTCGTGGCGCGCGCGGCAGCGTTCGCCCCCGACGTGCTCGTCGTCGATCTCGAGGAGCTCGCCGCAGCGCCGGGTGTCGGCCCCGCGTCAGGCTCTGCAGTCGCACCTGCGCCCGCGTCCGGCCCCGCGCCCGCGTCCGGCCCCGCGCCCGCGTCCGGCCCCGCGCCCGCGTCCGGCCCCGCGCCCGCGTCCGGCCCCGCGCCCGCGTCCGGCCCCGCGCCTGTCTCCCCGGCGCTGGCCGCCGACGACTT
>Ga0182014_10004475_pt1 | contig 16015 bp, 13 predicted proteins | sample 612S2DmetaG_FD_120489 | JGI IMG/M metagenome (GOLD analysis project Ga0182014, IMG submission 120489) | Permafrost microbial communities from Stordalen Mire, Sweden - 612S2D metaG | ecosystem: Environmental > Terrestrial > Soil > Wetlands > Permafrost | place: Sweden: Stordalen | collected... | reverse complement strand
CGGATTCATGGCCGTGGGGGCCTATGTCGCCTCGATTCTAAACGTGATGCTCTTCACCAGCAGTTCGATCTTCGGGCCGCCTCTGCTTCCCCCTTCCAGCGCAATTTATCTTTTCCCGGTCACGCTTATTGCCGGCGGCGCGGCAGCCGCTCTTGCAGGCCTTCTCGTCGCTGCGCCCTCTTTCAAGACGCGGGGCGACTACCTTGCGATCATAACCCTGGCCGTTAACTATATCGTCAAAAGCTCGATAGAGAACATCCAGCCGATCGGCGGCGCGCGCGGTTTCATGGGCATGCGAAACGTGATCGATTCAATGGAGAAGGTTTTAAATCTCCCATGGGCTATGATCTGGGTATTCATATCGGTTGGAGCGACTGTCTGGATAATCCATCGGCTTGTGAATTCGACCTACGGCAAAGGCATTGTCGCGCTCAGAGACGACGAAATTGCGGCCGGGATAATGGGCATAAACACTCAACGGATGAAGATAGTGGCTTTCATGCTCTCCTCCGGGTTAGCGGGAATTGCGGGAGGTCTGTTCGCGCACGTGCTGGGATATATAAATCCCGGGTCATTCACCATCATGAAGTCGACCGAAGCGCTTGTTATGGTGTATCTGGGCGGAATGGGATCGCTGAGCGGCTCGGTGATGAGCGCGATTATCTTTACGCTTGCGATGGAGGCCCTGAGGCCGCTTCAGGTCTTGAAATGGGTCGTGGCGCCGTTTCTGCTCATTCTTCTAATGATCTTCCGGTCCGAGGGGATCATGGGGCACAGGGAGCTCACAGACGTTTTCCCGAATCTGCGCAGGTGGTTTGCGCCAAGAGAAGGGCGGGCGTAATATGGCTCTTCTGGAAATAGAGCGCCTGACGCACTTTTTCGGGGGTCTCAGGGCGGTGTACGATCTTAACCTGACCATTCAGGGCGGTGAGTTGATGGGCCTGATAGGCCCCAACGGCGCCGGCAAGACGACCGTGTTCAATATGGTGAGCGGTTTTTACCGTCCGTCGCAAGGTCAAATCCGATTCCTCGGCCGTGATATAGGCGGCCTGAGGCCGCATCAGGTTACGGCCCTGGGAATAGCGCGCACGTTCCAGAATATCCGCCTTTGGAACAGCCTGAGCGTTTTTGAAAACATTTGCGTCTCTCAGCATCATCAACTCGGTTACGGTTTTTTACAATCGGTGTTGCGCACCCCAAGGTTCGTAAAAAGCGAGCGGCGGGTCAAAAAGACGGCTGAGGAGGTCATGGATTTGCTGGGGCTCCGGCCATACGCGCTCGAATTTCCAAAAAACCTCCCCTACGGGCTTCAGCGGCGCGTGGAGATAGGCCGCGCCCTGTCGGCCCGGCCCAGGCTCCTTCTGCTCGATGAACCAGCCGCAGGGATGAACCCTGGTGAAGTCGGAGGGCTCATAGAAACGATCCGGTGGATTCGAGACGAATTCAAGCTCACGATCTGGTTGATCGAACACCAGATGAGGGTTGTTATGAACGTATGCGAGAACATGCTGGTGCTCGATTTCGGCGAAACGATCGGCGAGGGCCGGCCGGATGAAATCAGGCGGAACCCCCGCGTCATTAAGGCCTATCTGGGAGAAGAAGAAGAAGAACAGAGTGCCGACAGTTCTGCAAACAAGTACTAACATGGAAAAGCGTGGGGGATGGGGGGCATGCGCCGCCCACACCCCCTCGCCGTTGCGCGGCTCAGTGTGGCGCTGGCGGTTGGCCGGAGGCCAGCCGCCAGCGCCGAGCGCTCGGCACTCACGCGCTTGCGCGTGAGGCCGAATCCTGGGGGGTGTGGGGGAAACATTCCCCCGCTCTTTTGAGCTATCGCAATTTGCAGAATTTTGCGCACATAATCAGAAGAAGAACCGGTCAATGCTTGAGGTGTCTGATCTTCACGTAAAGTACGGAAACATCGAGGCGCTGCACGGGATATCCTTTCGTGTCGACGAGGGGGAGATAGTCGCGCTGCTTGGGGCCAACGGCGCCGGTAAATCCACTACACTCATGAGCATCATGCGTCTTCCGCCCCCCGAAGGACCCAGGGTGAGCAAGGGTGAAATAAAATTCAAAGGGGCCAACCTTCTTCCGGTCCCCGCGCATACTCTTGTATCTAAGTACGGCATCGGCCTTGTGCCGGAGGGCAGGCATATTTTCGGAAACCTCACAGTTTTTGAAAACCTGAAGCTGGCGACCTTTGCAAGAAAAGACCGGGAGCAGATTCAAAGGGACTACGAACGTGTTTTTGCGCTCTTCCCGCGCCTGGCCGGCCGCAAATCTCAAAGGGGAGACCTGCTGAGCGGCGGCGAGCAGCAGATGCTCGCAATCGGGCGGGCGTTTATGAGCGGTGTTGGATTCGTCCTGCTCGATGAGCCTTCGATGGGACTGTCGCCTCTTCTGATGGGCGAACTTTTTCGGGTGCTAAAAGAACTCAACGACATCGGCGCCACCATTCTCATCGTGGAACAAAACGCACGAATCGCCCTAAAGTACGCTCATCGTGCTTATGTTCTGGAAGCAGGCAAAATAGTGCTGGAAGGCCAATCACAGGCTCTGTCGGAAAACCCGGCGATTCGGAAAGCATATCTGGGGTAAGGATAAAATGGTCAAAATACTCATTTGCGACGGACTCGATAAAAGCGGTCTAAAGATTTTGCGCTCGGCCGAAGGGGTTGAGGCGGATACGCCCGACGGACTTGGCGCGGCGGAAATCAAGGCGATTTTGCCCCAATACGACGCGATGATCGTGCGCAGCCGCACCAGGGTCACCGCCGATCTGATCGAAAGCGCTCAGCGGCTCAAAGCGGTCGGCAGGGCAGGCACGGGTGTGGACAATATCGACGTCGAAGCGGCCAGCGCGCGCGGGATACTGGTCATGAACACGCCGGGGGCGAACGCCATGGCCGCCGCCGAGCATACCCTGGCGTTAATGCTCGCACTGGCGCGCCACATCCCGCAGGCGACCGGGTCCATGCGTCATGGGCTGTGGGAAAAGAAAAAATTTGTCGGCACCGAGCTTTATCACCAGACCCTGGGCATAGTGGGTCTGGGGAAGATAGGTTCGATTGTTGCCGACCGCGCCCTTGCGATGAAAATGAGGGTCCTTGTCTACGATCCGCATATAGTGCCCGAAATGGCGGCGGTCTTGGGCGTCGAGTATGTCTCATTCGACGATCTGCTCGCCGGATCGGATTTCATTACCGTGCATACCCCGCTCACCGGCGAGACTCATTGGATACTGAACCGGCAGACCCTGGCGAAGACCAAACCCGGCGTACGCATTGTCAACTGCGCCCGCGGCGGGCTGATAGATGAGGCGGCCCTGCGCGAGTTTCTTTCCAATGGGCATGTAGCCGGGGCCGCGCTCGATGTTTTCGAAATAGAGCCTCCCACCGGGAGCCCGCTGCTCGATATGCCCAACGTCATTTTCACCCCTCACCTGGGAGCCTCCAGCCTGCAGGCGCAGGAAAACGTCTCCGTGGCGATCTCCTCCCAACTGCTTGACTACCTCCAGCGAGGGCTGATTCGAAACGCCATTAACTTCCCGTCGGTCAGCATGAAGGACTACGAAAGACTGCGGCCGTACCTGCTTCTGGCCGAGCGGCTCGGCAACCTCCAGGGCCAGCTTTGCAGGGCGGTGCAAAAGCTCGATATCACCTATGCGGGCCCGGATCTCCAGGAGGTCCCGCTACAGCCCCTTACCCAGACGGTAATCAAGGGGCTGCTCGACCCGGTCATGGCCGAAAAGGTGAACCTGATAAACGCGCCCCTTCTTCTCAAAGAGCGCCACATCGAGCTGACCGTATCCACGACTTCCCAGTCCAGGGGCTATACCGGGGAGATCACTGTAAAGGTGAAGGGGTGCGGAAAAGACGAATATTCCGCCTCGGCGGCGGTTTTTCCCGGACAGGAGGTCCGCCTGGTTCGGCTAAACGATTATATGCTCGAAGCCGAGTTGGAAGGGATCAACCTGATCGTCCAGAACCTGGACAAACCGGGCACAATCGGCCATATTGGGACAACGCTCGGCAATTTCAATGTGAATATCGCCAACATGCACCTGGCTCGCAGCCGTGAAAGGGACAGGGCGATCGCTATAATCAGGGTCGACAACGAAGCTCCCCCGGAGGCGCTGGAAAGCCTTCGGTCGCACCCAAGCATTATTTTCGTGCAGCAGGTTAAACTGTAGGGACAGTGAATGGTGAACAGTGAATAGTGAGCGGAAAGGGCCTGATGCGTTACGCTTCGCTCTACCCAGCCTACGGTTCTTTTCATCGTTCAGGGTGTCTCGCGGGACATGATGAGCTGTGGTGAACGCTTACCGGCTCTTGTTTGGGAGATCCAAACCCTAAGGAAACAGGAAGACCGTCCGAACCAAATGCCCCTTCGGGGCAGGAGAATCCAGACCCTAAATTCTCATTTGCCGGATGACCTTATAGAATAAGTCATCCATAAATCGTTTGAATTGAGTTTGCGAATGCAAAAATATTTCGGCCCACAGGGAATTCTGGCGTCAAAAGTTCAAGGTTTCGAGTACCGCCAGGGCCAGCTTGAAATGGCTCAGGCCGTCTTCGAATGTCTTCGCTCGCGGAGCCAGCTCATGGTGGAGGCCGGCACCGGCACCGGCAAGACCTGGGCATATCTGGTTCCGGCTATACTCAGTGGCAAAAAAGTGATCGTATCGACCGGCACAAAGACCCTTCAGGACCAGATCCTCGATCACGATATCCCGTTTCTCAAGAAAAACATCGACCCGAAACTAAAGGCCGTCTGCCTCAAGGGACGCAGAAATTACCTGTGCCGGCGCAGGTTTCTGGAGTTTTGCTATCAGCCCACGCTCTGGAACAAGGAGGAGGCGAAGCTTTTTCGCCGGTTCCAGAAGTGGGCGGCGACATCGAATACGGGCGAACGTTCCGAAATCGATTGGCTGCCCGATAACTTCCGAACCTGGAACGAGGTCTGTTCGAGCACCGAGCATTGCATGGGCCAGCAGTGCTCGGAATTTTCCCGATGCCATCTGACGCGGGTGAGAAACGAGGCGGCCCGCGCCAACATAGTGCTGGTAAATCACCATTTGTTCTTCGCGGACCTCGCGCTGCGCGGCAAAGGCATTGGCGAGGTCATTCCTGAATACGAAGCCGTTGTCTTCGACGAAGCCCACCAGTTGGAGGATGTGGTTGGCGAGTATTTTGGGACCCATTTCAGCAGCTTCGCAATAGCGCAACTCGGCCAGGATATAGTGAAAGAATGCCGCCGCGATTCCAAGAAGCTTAATTTGAAGCCTGTTCAAACAGCCGGGCAGCAGCTTGAGGTGTTAAGCAGGCTTTTTTACAACAACCTGGCCCAGGCCGGAAAAGGGACCGGGCGTTTTCGCTTCGAGCCGGCAAAAGCCGGCAATGATTTCGCCGGCGCGTGCCGGCAGATTGCTCACGCCCTGGATCAGCTTCCCGCCATGGTTGAACCTTTTGCCGAAAAGGCCGAAAACCTCGCCTGCGCCGGCCGGCGTGCAGGCGAGCTTTCGGCCGCGCTCCAGTTGCTTATCGAACAGAAAGATCAATCCCTGGTCTACTGGCATGAGCTTACGCAACAGGGGGTCTTTGTCAATGCAACGCCCATAGACATCGGGCCGGTGCTAAACGAATTTCTTTTCCCCTCTACCCCCTCGGTAGTTATGACATCGGCCACCCTGTCTGTGGCCGGGGGTTTTGACTATGTGCGAAATTCGCTCGGAGTGCCGACGGAGGGCCGCGAACTGTTGCTGCGTTCCCCGTTCGAGTATGAGCGGCAGGCCATAGCTTACATACCCTCGCGTTTCCCGGCGCCCAATGACAGGGAGTTTTGCGCTCAGATGGGCGCCCAGGCCGCCGAAATCATCGAAAAGACCCGAGGCAGGGCTCTTTTCCTTTTCACCAGCTACCGAAACATGTATGAGGTTCACAAACTCTTTGAGGGCAAGATTTCGTTCCCGCTCCTCGTCCAGGGGCAAAAAACCAAACGCGCCCTTCTACAGGAGTTCAAGGACAGGGTCGATTCGGTCCTGCTCGCAACCAGTTCCTTCTGGCAGGGAATCGATGTGCCGGGGGAGGCGCTGAGCTGCGTTATCATTGACAAATTACCGTTCGAAGTTCCGGACGACCCGGTTATCGCAGCCAGGGTGGACCGTATCTCCCGCAACGGCGGCAACGCCTTTTATGAATACCAGGTGCCCAGGGCCGCAATCCAGTTGAAGCAGGGTATAGGACGGCTGATCAGGTCCTCGAAGGACCGCGGCGTAATAGCTGTTTTCGACATTCGGATGCTCACCAGGAGCTACGGACAGGTCTTCGTTAAAAGTCTTCCACCCTGCCGGGTGGTTCATTCTTTTGATGAAATCGAGACCTTTTTGAAAAGCTCTTGATTGCCGGCCGGCTTTCTTTACAACCATAACTCGTGTCCGTCCGGAAACACCGGATGTGACCATTCAGTTTCCGATCCGGGCTCGAGGGTCCGGGAAAAACAGGGGGATGCGATGCGGAAAATACTTCTGGCGGTGGATGGATCTCAAAAGGGGCTCGAGACGGTGTCGATCCTGGGGCGGCTGCTCAAAGACCAGGAAGATATGACGATAGTGCTCCTTCATTGCGTTCAGCAGATGTCCACACTTCTTCCGGAGGATCTCTGCATGGACATCGAGGAGACTACCAGGCTCCCTTTCAAAGATCGGCAAAGGGTAGGTCAAACCGTTGTGCAGGCCTCTTTGCGCAGACTGACCGATGCGGGTTTCCCGGAAGCCAACATTGAGCTTCGGCTCAAACTCGACAGCCTCGACCCGGCCCTGGACATAATCGAACAGGCGGATATTGAGCGAATCCGGACAATAGTGGTCGGCAGGCGCGGAAGGAGCCAGCTTGAGGCGCTGTTGCTCGGGAGCGTCTCCGGGAAGGTGGCCCAGTATGCGCGCGGCAAGATCGTATGGGTCGTGGATACCCCTGTGAACGATTCCATGAAAGTATTGATTGCTATGGAAGGGGTCCCGGAAGTCCGGGAGCTGTCCTACTATACGGCCGAGCTGTTCGGCCCCTGCCAGGGGTTGAGCTATACGTTCATGCACATTATGCCCCCGGTCCCCCCCAAGTTCTGGGATGACGGCCACATTCTCGACACGGCGGAGCAGAAAGACAGGCAGGACCGGATCGAAAAATGGAAGACCGACTGGACCGACTCGGTAAGCCGGTACATGTCGGAAGGATGCGATCTGCTGCTGGAGCGGGGAGTTGGAGAGCAGAGCGTGGAAAGCCTTATACTCCAGACCAAGCAGGGCATTGCGCGGGATCTTCTCAACGAAATCGACGCCCACAAGTTCCAGATCGTGGTCATGGGCAAGAAAAGCTTCCGCGAACAAAAGCCCTTCCTCATGGGAAGCCATGCCTCCAAGGTGCTGCAAAACACCACGGGGGTCATTCTGTGCCTGGTGAGTTAAGTCTGACGCGGAATAATTCGGCCATCACACAGAGGAGCCGGGTATGAAACCGATAGCCTGGAAGGCGATGCCGCCTTTGCTCCTGGGTATCGTCCTGGCCTTGCTTCCCGCCCCTCATGGACTTGATCTGAATGCCTGGCGTTTCTTCGCTGTTTTCGCATCGGTAATTTTCGCCTTGATACTGGAGCCGATTCCGGCTGCCGCAGTCGGGTTTGCAGGCATCTTTCTGACAGCGCTTTTGGGCCTGGCCGGCCCCAAACCCGCTGACTCGATCAAGTGGGCACTGTCCGGTTTTTCCAATACGACCGTTTGGCTGATCTTCGGCGCCTTCATGTTCGCTATGGGTTACGAGAAAACGGGCCTCGGCAGGCGCATAGCGCTGCACCTGGTCAGGATTTTGGGGAAAAAGACCCTGGGTCTGGGATATGCTGTGACTTTTACCGATTTGATCCTGGCCCCCTTCACTCCCTCCAACACAGCCAGGAGCGCCGGTATAATCTTTCCCATCATCCGGAATCTGCCTGTCCTTTACGGCTCGGTCCCCGGCGAGACGGCCCGCAGGATCGGGAGCTATATCATGTGGACGGCGCTTGCCGCCACGTGTGTCACCAGCTCGATGTTCATCACTGCTCTGGCGCCTAACCTGCTGGCGGTTGAGCTGGTGCGCAAGACAGTCGGGATAAGCTTCACGTGGACGGAATGGTTCATGGGATTTCTGCCCGTGGGGTTGACACTGCTCCTTTTGCTTCCATATCTCGTCTATAAGATATACCCGCCCGTGATCCTGGAGAGCCCTGAAATCTCGTCTTGGGCGTCTGAAGAACTCACTAAAATGGGCAAGCTCACCCGCAGGGAACTGGTGATGGCTATGCTGGCCTTTCTCGCACTGGTTCTTTGGATTTTCGGGAGCAGCATCCTGGATGCTTCCACCGTAGCGGGTCTTATCATAACATTGATGTTGCTGACCGGGATTGTCACCTGGGACGACATCCTCGCCAATAAACCTGCATGGAACGCCCTCGTTTGGTTCGCCACTCTCCTCGCCATGGCTGAGGGTTTGAACAAGGTCGGATTTGTCGCCTGGTTTGCCGGGAGCGCTTCGGCTCTTTTAACTGGAATGTCGCCTGTCGTTATCATGGTTATTTTGGTTACGATTTTTTTCCTCGTTCATTACATGTTCGCCAGCCTTACCGCCCATACTACATCGGTCCTGGCTGTAATTCTGGCCGCCGGCGCCGCTGTGCCGGGCGTTCCGGTTAAGGCGTTCGCTCTTCTTCTATGTTATTCGCTGGGGATAATGGGCATAATCACTCCGTACGCCACCGGTCCCTCCCCTGCCTACTTCGGAAGCGGATATATCAGCCGTAAGGATTTTTGGATGCTTGGCCTCATTTTTGGGCTGATCTTTCTTGTTGCGCTGCTGGGTATCGGCGCGCCAAGCCTTATTGCGACCTGGCATTGACGACAAGAGGAGGTGAGCATCCTTGGCCGCAATTAAGGCGCAGGGTGGCGCGGGTTTAAGTATGTCGCCCGCGCGCTGTAAAGTTCCCCGGTTTGGACCAAAATGGGCGCAGGGAAGGGCGACTCAGCCTACCTCATTAGAAAAAGCTTCCTTGGAAGGCGAATTTAATCTTCTATTCGGATGGATCGTCAAGGGCGTTCTTGATGAGCCTCGATCCATGGCGGATGGCGGCGATTTCGACAACGTGCGGAGTGATGCGGTACACAATGCGATAACCCTGGGGGACCTTTTCACGGATATTGCGGTCGCCGTACTCCGGAACTATGCGGCCCATTTCGGGATTGGCCGGGACAGCGCGAATCACCTGCACGATACGTTTGGCAAAGATAGCCGCATAGCGGGGTGAATCAGCGGCAATATATTCGAGGAGTTCCTCCATCTGTCGGGCAGCTCTGGGGGCCCACCTTATCGGGAGAGCCATTTGGACAGTCGCCTTTCGACTTCCTCATGAGGGACGCTCTCGCCGCCGTCCAATTCGGCAAGGCCCTCGTCTACCTGAAGCTTGAAATAAAGCTCTTCAATCACGTCGTCTACTGTAACATCATCTGGCATGGACCTGACAAGCTCTAAGACTTGCTCCTTGGTGGCAGGCAACATCGCATCCCCTGGCTGCTATCGGTTAATTCTGAAGCACTCCGTCAGGCTTCTGCTCAATGAGCATTGTGTGCTTATAGATTATGATAGCCTGCCGCCCACCGGAGTCAAGCAACTTAACAGGTCACCATTGCAAAGCGACAAAAAGGCTTGGGCCATCTGGCCTAACCCTTTGATTTTTCTTGCTCTCCGGGATGGACTCCATAGCAGTCCACAAACGAGGGGCGCCTGACTGTGACGAGGCCACGGCCGGTCCCTTTACACTTAAAAGAATGAAGCGCCGCCAACAGTTCCCTGCTCGAAACCTGATTTCGGTTTGCGCCCATGCACGGATTGGCACACCCCTTGCTCACTGTTTCTACGCGGAATGGCAGGCATCGCCGCAGAGTCGCAAAGTACGCAGAGGAAACCAGGGGCCGGCAGGGGGACGGGGAGACTGGTCATAGACAGGTCAGGGAGGGACGCGGCAAGGGTCTTGTCGCAGCGTCCCCATGTCTCCGCGTCTGGTGGTCCCCTCCGCGCTCCATGTGTGTCTGCGGTAGACGGTCGCGCGCAATGAACGATCTTCGGATTACTTCATAACGGCGGTTTTAGTAGGATGGGTAAACTCAAAACCCTGTTTGGCCTCTTGATTGCTGCGTGCATAACGGCGCCTCCTTTTGTCCTGGGGCCGGCGCTCGTCTTCGGCTGCTTCTTGTGCTCAGCGGAAGCGCGCGCCGAGGGGACCGGAGCGGAGGCTTCCCAGGGAGACCGGCCCGTCACGCCGGAGACCTATTTCATAAACGCCGCCGGGACCGGCGCGGGGACTTTACTGCGAGGGGGCGAAACGCCCGAGGCGACGCCGCCTGCCACTGGGACCCAAAGGCCCAAAGCTGCAGCCCAAGAGCCCCTGCTTAAACCTCCAGGCGACGCGGCCGGCAATAAACCTGCGACTGAAGCGGTACGCGATAAACCTGCAGCCGGACAGCCCCGCAATAAACCTGCAGGCCAAGCGGCCCGCAGTAGACCTGCAAAACCAGCTCCTGCGCCGCCCGGGCATGAGGCGGCCACCAGGGGCGCCTCGGAGACCAGGATAACGAAGCTGGGTTTTTCTGTTAAAGGAAACCGGACATGTCTGATTTTTGACGCCGAAGGCGCCAAACCCAAAGAGATCGGTCCCCCGTCCGATGTTGGGATTTCCGTTTTCTTTTCCCAGATCGGTGTAAAACTGCCCGACAAGGTGTTCAAAGACGGGAAGGTCGCGGCAAAGGAAGTTAAGTTCAGGCGGGAGAGCGGCTTTTTTGAAGTCATGTTCCGTGAGAAGAACACCCTGGTTGCTTCCCAGGTTCGACCGGGCAAAAACGGAAAATACACTCTGACGCTGGAGTTGACCCCTCCAGGGAAAACCGCCCTGCCCCAGGGCGTTGACGGTAAGCCGGCATCGGAGTCCGCTGGAAAGTCCGTGGAAAAAGCGCCGCCAATTGAGGTAAAAAAGGTCGAGACCTCGGAGTTGTTCGTATCGAAGGTCTCACAGCAGATCAGAAACGCAGTCGTCAATGCGCAGGCCTTAAAAGAGGGTGAGGCTCAGCGTACGGCGGGGCTCGCTTCCAAGCCCCGGGCCTTTGCCGAACCTGACGCAAATGGGCTTGCCCTTTACGCGAGCGCAAACGAGAAGTTCGAAAACTGTTCGCGAAACCTCGTATTTTGCGCCTCGGACATAATCGACGCATACGATGAGGCGCTAAAAGCAGGCCCTCTGAGCTCACAAGCCCCACTAGCGATGTACAGATCGGCCATTGCTCAGTTCATAATGGGAAACTACTCAAAAGCGGACAAACTGTTCAGGCAGGTAACCTCCGGATGGCCGGACCATCCCGTTGCATCCCGCTGTTGGGTCGGCATAGGGGACATCTACAATAAAAGGCAGTCATACCTGGAGGCGATGGAGGCGTTTCGTTGGGCCCTGCGCGGTGCGTCGGAAAAAGATGACAAGGCGGCCGCTTACTATGAGCTTGGCAAGGTGTACCTGCTTCTGGGGGCGAACAAAGAATCCTTGGAGATGCTCGAAAACTGCATCGGTCAGCAACCTGACTACTACACGAAAAAACCCGATGTTTTCCGCTTCATCGGAGAGGCGAATTTTGCGCTCGGCAACATGGAAATATCAAAACAACACCTGTTAAGGTACGTAAACTACCAGCAAAACGCTCCCGACCAGGACATAATTTTGGCTAAGATCGCCGAGATTTTTCTGACGCAGGGAGAGCTGGAGGCTGCAAAGAAATTGTATGCTTTTGTCCAGAAATATTACACCGATTCCGAAGGAGACCTGGTTTGCAGGATACGCCAGGGAGAGTTGACGGAAAAAGAGGACCTGGACCAGGCCATTAACATCTATGAGGATCTCCGCAGCAAAGATCTGTCCCCAAGCCTGCGCAGGATCGTTTTAATGAAACTGGCGGGGCTCAACCTGAAAAGATGCGATCTGGCGCACAGTCTGGAGCTGATGGATGAAGCCTTTCCGGCCAAAAACGACGGCTCCTCCCCTCCGGGGACAGCGGCCCTGAGGGAAAGGATTCTCTGCGACCTTGTCAAGCAATACTTTTCCGACAAGGACTTCGTCAAGGTAGTTCAGTTGCATGACAAATACCGCCGCGTTTTCGACTCGATCCAATCGCCGGATGTCATGGAACAGGTGGCGGAAAGCTATGCTTCGCTGAAGTTCTACTCGAATGCGCTTCCAATCTACGACAAGCTGATTGCAAAGGGCCAGAGAAAGGGAGATGACCTGTTGCTCCGGTGCGCATCATATGCGCTTCGCCTCAATGATAACGGCAGGTCTTTCCAGTATTGCAAACTGGTTCAAAGCGACGCAGCGGACCTGAAGAAATCCGAGATGCTCGGACACATTTACTACCGCGACCGGAAATACGCTGATGCCGTGAAATCTTTTGGAAAAGTCTTCGATAAGGTGAAAGGCTTCGAGTTGGACGACCCGGATTCTTTTGCCGCCTACGGTTATTGCCTTTTCCAGGCCAAAAGGTTCGATGAAGCCATTGCCGTTTTCCAAAAGGCAATGCTTAGGGCAAAGTCAGACGATACCTATGGCAGGTGCTCGATTCTGCTGACGCTGAGCAAGTGTTTCGCCGAACAGAAGCAGTTCTCGAAAGCGGCGGAAACGATGGAGACCGCAATCGAGGCTTCCGGGGAAGAGCAGAAAAATGAGCTCCTGTACGAAATTGCAAAGCTCTATATTGCCGCAGGCCAGACGGATAAGGCTATAGGAAGCCTGAACCGGATCAAGGCTACCGAGCAGCCTTTCTGGAGCGCAGTGGCCCAGCAGCAGCTCAATTCAATTGATATGAGCCAGGCCAGCGCAGTTCGCTGACATTCAAGCAGGCAGACTGATGAATGTACTCCTGATTGAAACCGATTCCGACGATGCCAGAAAACTCTCCTCATATCTGAGAGATCGGGGGCATTTGTGTTTTCTGACCGATTCGGTCAAATCTGCTAAGAGCCTGCTGAAAAAGGAATCCCCCGGCCTCGTGCTCCTTCATTTGAACGGCGGCGCCGCCCAAACGGCGGATTTTCTTGAATGCGCGAGAAACCTGGAGCCGCCGGCGCCGGTGATCGTACTCAGCCGAAAACCAAAGCTCGACGACGCCGTCCAGAGCGTCAAAGATGGGGCCTACGATTTCTGGACCAAGCCCTTTGCCCCGGAGCGCCTGACAAAAGCGATCGAACTTATCGAGGGAGCAAAACAGCGGGCCGGCCGACTGGAAACGCTCCAGGCTCCGAACGATCCGATAATCTCACGGGACCCGGTTCTGTGCTCGATCAAGGCCCTTGCCAGGAAAATCGCCCCGAGCAACGCGACAGTCCTCATTCAGGGGGAGAGCGGGACCGGCAAAGAACTGTTTGCGCGCTACATTCACAATCAAAGCGGCAGGGAAGATAAGCCTTTTGTTGCGCTAAACTGTGCCGCCCTTCCCGAAACTCTTCTGGAGAGCGAACTTTTCGGCTACGAAAAAGGGGCCTTTACAGGGGCGATCAGGAACAGGGAAGGCAAGTTCGAACTGGCGCACACCGGGACGCTTCTGCTCGATGAAGTTACCGAGATCCCTCTTCATCTCCAGGCAAAGCTGCTGCGAGTCCTCCAGGAAAGCGAAGTGGACCGGCTGGGCGGCAAATACCCCGTTCCGGTTGACGTCAGAGTCATCGCCACCACCAATGTCAGGATCGAAGACATGGTAAAGGAAGCAAGGTTCCGAAAAGACCTCTACTACCGTCTCAATGTGATACCGCTCAGAATCCCTCCTCTATGCGAACGGCCGGGCGACATAGTCCAGTTGGCGGAGTTTTTCCTGGCCGGATACAGCGCCCAAAACGGTTCCAAAGTCAGCGCCTTCGCCCCCGAAGCGTTGAGAAAGCTTGCAGACTATTCATGGCCGGGCAACGTCCGGGAACTTCAAAACGTGGTGCAGCGCGCGGTGCTGATTTCGGACTCGGCCGTGCTAAGGCCGGATTGCATAATCCTGGACTCGGGGTTGGAACAGGGCGCCGCGCAGCATTCCGGGTTTTCCCTCATGCCCCTTTGCGAAGTCGAAAAGATGATGATCGAGAAGGCCCTTTCCACTGTTGAGGGCAATCGAACCCGGGCCGCCGAAATACTGGGCATCAGCGTAAGGACCCTCCGGAACAAACTCGCGGAATACCGTCAAAGCATTGGAATGTAGGTGTTCACATCTTTCGTCAATTCTTTGACCCGGTGAGCAGTGGGCAATTAGCCGTGAGCAGCCCTGGCCGGGCCGAAAGTCATGTCTGCAGCAAAAGCATGAATAAAAGACAATCAGGCGGCGTAACAGTGAACGGGTGGCCACCCTCTTTTTTTGTTCACTGTTCACCCTTTGCTGTTCACTGCGATCTTTCGGAATGGTACGAGATTTGCTCATCACTAGGCCAAACAGAAGAGGAGTTTTCTTATGAGCGACGGTATCGTTTTCGACAAGACTGTAAAGATGATCGAGGACCGGCTGAGCCTGAATTCGATCAACCAGAAACTGATCTCAGGCAATCTTGCCAACATCAACACTCCAGGTTACACGGCCAAGGGGGTTTCCTTTGAAAACGCCCTGCGGGAATCGCTCGAAGAGCAGGTGCTCCATATGGTCCGCACCAGCGGCGAGCATCTGGCCCCGGACGATCCGCTGAAGGCGATGCAAACCCCGGAGGTAGTCGAGAGGGGCCCTGTGGACCTGGACACCGAAATGGTGAACCTCCTCAAAAACAGCATTGAATATCAACACATGGTCGGCATGCTGAACAAGAAATTCACGATGCTCAAAGAAGCGATAACGGAAGGAGGCGTTTAATGGACCTAGAATCAGCAATACAAATAAGCGCATCGGGCCTGAAGGCGAATCGCGTCTGGATAAACGTGCTCTCCTCCAACCTGGCGAACATGAACACCACAAAGACTGCCGATGGCGTTCCCTACACGCGAAAGACGGTCGTCTATGAATCGATGCCCGCAGATGGTTTTGCAGGCGAGTTGAACTCCGCGATGAACGGCGGAGCGGAAAAAGTGCAGGTATCCGATATTGTCCCGGACCAGCGGGATTTCAAACAAGTTTATGACCCGGGCCATCCCGACGCTGACGAAAAAGGCGTGGTGCTCATGCCGAACATCAACCCGGTCGAGGAAATGGCTAACCTTATAAACGCCAGCAGATCGTATGAAGCAAACCTCGCCGCCCTCCAGACCGCCAGGCAGTTGGCGACCAAATCAATGGAGATTGGCGCAAAATAACAGGAGAGGTCCATGCGTATCGATCCGATCATGAAAAATCTGTTTGAAGGCGCGCCCGGCGTAACGATGCCCAAAAGTCCGGGCGGAGCGGAGCCTGCCTCCTTTGCCGACGAGTTGAAATCGAAGATCGGCGAGGTAAACCAACTGCAAAACCAGTCGGACGCCAAAATGCAGCAGGGTTCGGTCAAGGGGGCCACAAATATCCATGAAACCATGATCCAAATGGAGGAGGCCAACATGGGGCTGCTCCTGCTGGCCAAAGTCCGCAACAAAGCGCTGGATGCCTATCACGAAGTGCTGCGCATGAATTTTTAGAGGAAACCATCTAACCTCTTGCTGACCGGGACGGGCCTTTAAACATGAATTTTGCGCTGCAGTATCTCCGAAGACTTTATGAATATTCCAAGACCCTCACAATTGGGCAAAGGATTTCCTATGCCGGAGCCATCATTATTTTTGCCGGCGCCATGGCTTTTCTGGTTTATCTAAACAACCGGACCGACTACGCCCCGCTTTATTCCGGAATGTCTCAAGGCGACATGGGAGAAATCGCACAGGCCCTCAAAGCCAAGAAAGCTCCATATCGCCTCTCGGAGGGCAGCATCGAAGTGCCCAGGGAACTGGTCTATGAAACCAGGCTTTCCCT
>Ga0182014_10004474_pt1 | contig 16016 bp, 16 predicted proteins | sample 612S2DmetaG_FD_120489 | JGI IMG/M metagenome (GOLD analysis project Ga0182014, IMG submission 120489) | Permafrost microbial communities from Stordalen Mire, Sweden - 612S2D metaG | ecosystem: Environmental > Terrestrial > Soil > Wetlands > Permafrost | place: Sweden: Stordalen | collected... | reverse complement strand
TCTGGGTGGCTGATTGACTCAAGCGCCCCCAAGGAATAGGGTCTGAAGAGCGCGAATGTATGTGTCAAAACCACAATCTGCGGGATGCGCTTGAGTCAAGCAGCCACCCAGAAATCCTAGCGGCATTGGGCATTCTGCTCCGGGTGATCGGAGTTGGTCAGGAAGCGGGCGGGTCCTGGCGCAAGAGGGCCTCAAAACCGGCCTGCTCGAAATGGTGATCGTAGGCCAAAGCGCGCTGGATGCTCTGTTGGCCCATGAGTGCGAAGGAGATGCAGGTGGCCGAGCAGCGGTTCGTTCAAATGCAGCGACCACGCAACCGCGCGTTGGTGGAGGTGGTCGTCCGGCGTAAAGAGCGCGATGAAATAGCCCGTGTCGAGCAGGATCATGGCCGCTTGGGAAGTCCGTAAAGATAGTGGTCGTGTTGCGCCGCGCCGTCCGCCGGCCCGTCAGTCACAGGAAACTTGCGGGCCAAGGCGAGCAACCGCGCGAGCGGCTTGCCGGCTGTGGACGGCGGGCCGACTGCTGTCACTTGGACCTCCAGGGCGCAATTCACTGGCAGGTTTACCGGCTCGTCTGGAACCAGGACTTTGCCGTCAAAATGGGCTCTAAGCGTCATAACTTGCTGTTAAGTTATCGCCGTTGGCGAACGAATGCGAGAGAGAAAAGACGGCCTTTAGCGCGCGGGCGGAACTGAAAACGGTCCCGGAATGCGGAATACATTCATACCTCTAGCTGGCATCGACATAGAGCATCAGGCGCGGTCTTCGTGGTCCTCGGAAATGCCGATGGTGCTATCCATGCCCCGCCCGGTCTTGCCGCTTTCGTCCAGTCGCTTGAACGCGGCAGAAACCTTGCGCCGGGCGAAATAGGGAATTGGGGCGGGCTCGGCTTCCGGCAGGATTTTGGCGACCACCCGCCCGTTGTCCGTGACGCGAATCTCGCCATGCCGGAGAGCTTGCCGGACCAGCTCGCCCGTCGGGCTATGCAGTTCCCGGATTGTAACCGTCTTCATGGGTCTCAATGTGACACGGTCCAAGCCGGGTTGTCAATCCGCCCCCCCCGCCCGCCCGCTTGCGCCAGCCAGGTCAAAGCCATGCGCCAGAAAAGAAGTGCAGTTTGGGGCAGCCGATCTGCCCTGGGCAACGGAGTGGTGAGCTTTCGGGGCCGTTCTGCCTAGGCTCTCGCATCGGTGCCGGCACGGGGACTGAATCGGGCAGACCGCCCACGCGTGAGTGCAGCCTCTCGCGGACTTCACGCTCATCCGCCATGCGAATGTCGCAAGCAAAGGCGAGTTGGAGCCGTGACGAATCCGAAGTCAGCGTTTATTGAGCTTCTTCACTGCTTCTTTCATCTCACTCAGGTGCGTGTCGGCGCTCGGCGTGTCGGTCACGTGCGCAATCTTGCCGTCCAGTCCGATCAGGAAGCTCACGCGTCGCGCCATGTTGCGGTCCATCATCCGCACCCCGTAGGCGTCCGCGATCTTGCCATCGGTATCCGCCAGTAAGGGAAAGTTCAGGTTGTATTTGGCGATGAACTTCTGATGGCTCGCCGAGGAATCAAAACTCACGCCGATGACCTCCACCTTATCTTTCTTCAGGTCCGCCATCCGGTCGCGGAAGCCGCAGGCCTCCTTCATGCACCCCGGGGTGTCGTCCTTGGGATAGAAATAGAGCAGCACCACCTTCTTTCCGACGACGTCCGCCAGCTTCCAGGTCTTCCCCTCCTGATCCTGCCCCTGGATCGGCGGGGCCGTGTCGCCTACCTTGGGCAACTGCCCCGCGCCGGCCGAAGAGAGCGAAAAAGCGGCCAGCCAGGCGGCAGCCAGCAGCGGCATTGGACCAACTGACTGCATCTTCATAAACGTCCTTCTACGGTAATCACGGTGCAACCATCGCCGCCAAAAACGGCTTTGGCAACTGGGTGAAACCCGCGGCGCGGCAGTTGGCAGGGCTGCATCAAGCTCCCGGACCGCGAGCCGTCCCGGCTCGCAGCACGCAGAAACACGCTGCAACACAGCGAATAGTTTCGTGGGAGCGGAGTCGAGACGGCAGCGAATTCACTCGTGGAAATAGGTCCGTGGACACGGAAGGATTCTGCAAATCTCAAATGGCTCTCAATAGCGGACTTAGGTGGCTGCGGGCGACTCTTTGCTGTTTTTGGTGGAACGGGCGGGATAGCGTCCCGGACTGTCCCCGAGGCCACCCCGAGGCCACCCTGAGGCCACCCTCAGGCCATCTGGTAGCCAACCGGTAGGCACCCTGAGGCCACCCTCAGGCTACCCTCAGGCTACCCCGAGGCTACCCTGAAGCTCCCGGGACGGTTGGTGCAGGGTGGGAGGAACCAGGGGCTGGAGGGCCGCCTTCAAGTGGTAATCCCACGAACCAATCCGCCAAAGCGCGGGCGATCACCACGAACTCAAACCGTAACCCCGTCCACGAAATAGCGCGTCACGTTACACGTGCAACTTTGCGCATATTGCTGCCCGGCCGGTTAGTGCCAACGATAAGGGTGATCATGCCGGAACCATCGCCGTCAGGGCGTCGTTCGGCAAGTGGTTGGGGCGAGATGAGCGGGGACAGGGCTGCTCTCAAAGGCAATTGGCCGAGGCGAGCAGCCCTGAAATCCGAAGGTCGAAACCCGAAACCCGAAAGAAGGCCGAAGGCCGAACTCCGAATCCGCTCCCGCTCTCAGCAGGCTGGCCGCCAATCCACCTCAGCCCTTGTCGGGTTTCGGGTTTCGGCCTTCTTTCGGGTCTCGGGTTTCGGCCTTCGGATTTGCGGCCGCCCGATCCGTCGCTCCGGGAGCATTCAGCGGTCTGCCTGCATTCGGCGCGGCGGACACCTCGACCTTGGCGGGCGGCACCGCGGGCCGGCGTCGCATTCCGTTCTGGAACCAGAGCCGCCATACCATGATCAACGCTTCCTGGATGATGTGCCCGGACATCTTGGAATGCCCCTGGACCCGCTCTGTGAAAACGATCGGCACCTCCACGATCCTCATGCCCTGCCGCCACAGCCGGTGGGTCATCTCGATCTGAAAGCTGTAACCGTTGGAATTGATTTCCTGCAGCTTGATCGCCTCCAGCGCCCGCCGGCTGAAGCACTTATAGCCGCCCGTGGGGTCGGTGATCTGCATGCCGGTGATCACCTGGACATACTTCGCCGCGGACTTGCTGAGCATCAAGCGGCTGAGCGGCCAGTTGATGATGCGAATGCCGTTCAGATACCGCGAGCCCAGCACCAGGTCGGCGTTCCTGGCCGCTTCAAGGAACATGGGGATGTCGTCCGGGTTATGCGAGAAATCGCCGTCCAGCTCGAACACAAACTCGTAGCCGCGCTCCAGCGCCCACTTGAAGCCCGCAATGTAGGCCCGGCCCAAGCCTCCCTTTTCCGGGCGGTGCAAGACATGGATGGCGGAATGCTCCGCCGCCAGGTTGTCCGCGAGCTTGCCGGTGCCATCGGGCGAATTGTCATCCACAATCAGCAGGTCCACGGGCACCGGCAGGGCGAGAAGCCGTTGCGCGAGCGGGGGAAGGTTCTCCCGCTCGTTGTAGGTCGGCACAACGACTAGAGTCTTATTCATGCAATTGAGGCCCGAAGATTAATAGGCGGACTTGGGGATGAAAACAAGCGGGATTTCGTCAGTCGTCTCAATCCTTCGGCTTGGCCGGCGACGGCCGACGAGTCAGCCTCGCCAAAGCCTTCGGCGGCAACAGTGGCTTCAGCGGGCACTCGGCGCAACGCGGCTCGCGCGGGCGACAGAAGTCCTTTCCAACCATCACCAGTTGCGCATGGTAGTCCTGCCAGTAATCCAGCCGCTTGCCGTGGGGCTTCTGATCCAGCGCCTCTTCGCAAAGCCGCTGCAGATCCTCGTAGCCGGCGTCCGCGCCGCTCCAGCCATGCCGGTGGAAAATGCGCTTCGTATAGGCGTCGATCACGAACCGGTGGTGCCCGCCGGCATAAAGCAACATACTGTCCGCCGTCTCCGGCCCGACCCCGTTGAGGGCCAGCAACCGCTCGCGCACGGTAGGTGTCTCTCCGGCAAGCAGCCGCTCCAGGTCCCCGCCAAACTCATCTACCAGCACCCGCAGGAACGAGCGCAACCGCCTTGCTTTGACATTGAAATAGCCCGCCGGGCGGATCAGCGCCGCGAGCTTGGACTCAGCCAGGGCAAAAAGCCTCCCTGACTCCAGCACCCGGGCGGCTTTGAGGTTGGCAATGGCGCGCTCGACGTTGCTCCAACTCGTGTTCTGGGTGAGAATTGCGCCCACACACACCTCGAACGGCGTCTCGCCCGGCCACCAGTGCAGGTGCCCGAAATGCGCGAGCATTAGCCGGTAAGCGCGCCGCAAGGCCTTCGCTCGCCCGTTATGGTTGGCGCACAACGCGATAAAACCTCCGCCCCGCGCCGCCCGCCAGGGGGTCATCCAGCGTCGTGGCGCTGTTCGTCGCCACCAAGCAAGCGACGTTTGTGCCCGCGGACCAGGGAATGCTTAGCTCCGCTTTCGCCTGCACGCAGTAGCTGACTCCGGGCACGGCGTTCCAGGAAATCCGGGTGGCAGCCCCGACCCGGGTGGCCTGCGCCTGGATGGGCAACTCGGCCCGGACGAAGTAGATGTCCTCCTCACCGTTAAAGGTCGCGGAGTAAGCGATGCAGGCGCCTTCATTGAGCGACACCATCCCGATGTAATCGCCTATCTTCTCTTGCTGCGGGTAGCCCAAAGTCTGGTTGAATTGTGGACTCAACGGCCGATTGGGCGCCCACGTCAAGCCGCCGTCATCCGACCACGAGTAATAGAGTTCCGACAGGCTGTTGTCGGCGCTGTGGCGGGTGTCATTCCAGCAGGCGTCGATTCTGCCGTTAGGCGCGACCGACAACGTCCCGAACCAATGCGCCGCGTTCTGGGTCGGCGAATCGTCGTTAATCCGCAGCGGCACACTCCAGGTTTGGCCGTGATCGGTGCTACGGCTGAACATGACATTGGCGAGATTGCCGGGGTCATTGGTCACCGTGCAGAGCACATAGACGTACCCGCGAGTCGGTCCGCTGGATTGATCAACCGCGATCCAAGTCTGGCCCAGGAGACCGCCTGGATTGATGTTCGGCAAACCGAAAATCAGTGGACCGCCGAGATCCACAAGAGCAGTCAGATCGAAACTGGGAATAGCAGCCCGGTTCTGGGCGTTCGTGGAGCGGTTGACATAGAACGACACCCCATCAAAGATATCCGTTCCCACAATATAGAGTTCCCCATCCGGGCCGATGGCCAATGTGCCGAAGTATGTCGAGTTTGGGATGGCGATTGGGCTCATCCAGGTTTGGCCGCCGTCGATGGAGCGAGTGAAAATCCTGTTTTGATCGTTCAAGACGTTGTAAAAAGGGCTCCACAGCTCGTAAATATTACCGCGGCCGGGGCTGGTCGTGGAGTCGATGACCATCCACTCTTTGTCGCCCCCGATCGCCGGACCAGCGAATTGCCAAGTCGCCCCACCGTTGGTTGAGCGCCACAGATCGGTGGCATAGGTGCTGGCGTTACTGATCCCCAGGTAGTAGAACGACCCGTTCGCGTCGGCAGCCAGGACTGGGTCGCTTCGGAAGATGCCCGGGTCGATGTCGCCCGGAAACGTCCAGTTCAGCCCGCCGTTCGTGGTATAGGCCACGCCGGACTGGCGAAAACTACTATTGATGGTGTCAAATTGCCGCCAGCCTACCGCCATGCGGTTGGGGTTGGTCGGATCAATGCAGATCGAGGGTTCGTTGGCGGCATCACCGGCGATGTTCTGGCCCGCGGCATTAACGTTCAATTGGTAGCTAATGCCGTACGGAGTGGAGACAGTCGTGGCCCACACATTTCCCCCCATCCCACCGAAGGACAAGAAAGCCAAGGTCCTCCACGCTAACAATCTCCTATTCATAATCGTCTATGGTTAAAGCCATCCTCATCCTTAAACCGCAGGCCTATCGGCGTCAACTCCCCCCACTGATCGATGTCGGTGCCGCAATTACAATTACAGCAAGCCGTTGGAGGCTGCCGCCTTTTTTGTTCGGTTTTGCCATTCGGCGGCTCTTTAATAGTGAATTGAAGATGACGGACAGCCAATCATTGCTTTCGGAATACGTGAAGGACGGCTCCGAACCGGCCTTCCGCGAACTAGTCGCACGCTACGTTGACCTGGTGTATTCGGCGGCTGTCCGGCTGGTCGAAGAAGACCGGCACCTGGCGGAGGATGTGGCGCAAACCGTTTTCGCCGACCTGGCTCGAATGGCCCGCCGCCTGCCCTCAGGCGTTATGCTCGGCGGCTGGCTCCACCGGCACACCTGTTTTGTCGCCGCCACGCTCCTCCGAGGCGAACGTCGCCGTCGAGCCCGTGAAAGGCAAGCCGTCGAAATGAATGCATTGCAAGATCACCCCGAGGCGAATCTGAACTTTGTGGCCTCCATGCTCGACGAAGCAATCAACCAACTCGGCGCCGCCGACCGTACCGCCATTCTGCTCCGGTTCTTCGAGCAGCGCGATTTCCGCTCTGTGGGCGAGGCGCTCGGCAGCAACGAGGATGCCGCTCGGATGCGGGTTAGCCGCGCCCTGGGAAAACTGCATTCCCTCCTGAAACGGCGCGGCGTCACCCTCTCTGCCGCTGCGCTGGGAACGACGCTCGCCGGTCAAGTCGTCACTGCTGCCCCCGCCGGCCTGGCCGCCGCCATTTCCAGCGCCGTGCTCGCCGGGACCGCCACGGGTACCGGAATGGTCCTCACGACCTTGAAATTAATGCTTATGGCTAAAATCAAGATCGGTATCGTCAGTGCCGTCATCGTCGCCAGCATAGCAACGCCTCTGGTGCTTCAATATCAAGCTCGCGCCAAACTTCGCGAGCAGGACAACGCGCAGCGCCAGCAGCAGATCCAACTCGCCGCGCTGCAAACGGAAAACCAGCGCCTTGCGAACCTCGCAGCGGGCGCTTCGCTCTCCAATAATCAGCCCGAGGAGTTGCAACGCCTGCGCGCCGAAGCCGCTACGCTACAGGCGCAGACCGGCGCAGTCGCAAAGTTGCGGGCGGAAAACCGCCGTCTGCAAGCCTCCGCCGCCAAACTGCAAACTCCGTTGCAAAGGCGGGAGGAGGCCATTTCTAAAATGAACTTCAGCAAGCAGTGGGTTTTGGCGCTCTTCCTCTATTCCAGCGAGCACCAGGACCAGGTGCCGACAGACTTTGAACAGGCAAGACCCTTCCTGCCCAAGCAAGCCCAATTGGAGACCAACGTGACCACCGACCAGTTTGAAATCACTTACCAGGGCACGCTAACCTCGATCAAGAACCCGGGGCAGGTGGTGATCTTGCGGGAAAAGCAGGCCCACCAAATGCCCACCGGCAATTGGGTGAAGGCGTATGGCTTTGGTGACGGCCACGCCGAAATCCACTCGGAAGCGGACAGTAACTTCGACGCCTGGGAAAAGCAGCATGTCCTCGCGCCTGCTTCCCCCGGTCAATGACCATGGCCAGGCTGACACTCGGATTCGTTGGCGTGATAGCCGCCACCGGCATCGTTGCTTCGCTAGTGACTCAGCATTCCGGGCCAGGGAAGCTGCGCGAGAATGCCGAAGCCTCCCGCCAGCAGTCTGAACAAATAGGACGGCTGTCGGCCGACAACGAGCGCCTGTCCAACCTGCTCGCCCAAACCGGGAGTTCGGATACGCTCTCGCCGGAGCAGCTCCGGGAGCTGTTGCGGCTGCGTGGCCAGATCGGGCTGCTACGCCAGATGGCCAGGGAGCAAGCCGAGCTCCAAGCCGCCAACGAGCGGCTCCGAACGGCGCTGGAGGCGCCGGAGAAGCAATTGGCCGCAGCGCGCGCGGCCCCGAATTTCTGGGCCAAGGACCAGCTCACCTTTTCGGGCTACGCGGACCCAGAGGCCGCGCTCAAGACGTTGCTGTGGGCGATGAGCAAAGGCGATATAAAATCGTACCTCGCCTGCTGGGCTTCCGGGGATGACGTTAATCCCCTATTCGGAGGCGAGTTGCAGGATGCGGCCGGAGCCAAAATGCTCGCGGATACGCTGGCTCCTTCGGCTGGCTTTCACATTCTGGATCGGAAAGAGAAATCGCCTGACCAGGTAATCCTGAACCTCTCCTTCGACGGGGAAGGCAAGGCCCGCAAGTTCATCGAACAGAAAGTCGGCGGCGAGTGGAAGGTGGCCGATATGCTTGCCCCCGGAGAAGAGGGGCCCTGAAGGCTCCCGTAGCGGCGGTTCTTCGAATCCCTTCCCCCACGCTTATGTTCAAGCGTGCTGGCTCTCGAATTCCCCAACCACTTCCTTCAACAAGACCGGGATAGGGATATGCTGCGGACACAGTTCCACGCACTGGCCGCATTCCTCACAATGGGACGCCCTCTGTTCCGCCTTGAGCAGGTGGAAGTAGAAGAATTCCGCGGCGCCCCGGTCCCGGTAGATCGAGAGATTGTTCAGTTGCAGAAAATTGGCCGGGATGTTGACACCGTGAGGGCAGGGCAGGCAGTACCCACAACCGGTGCAGTTCACTCGGGTCCTCGCCCTATAAATTGCCTTGGCCTCCTGGATCAGCGCCAGCTCCTTGGCGGTGAGCGAATTGGCTAATCCGTGGTCCGCAATCCTCACGTTTTCCTCCATCTGCCCCAGCTCGCTCATGCCGCTCAGAACCACACTCACCTCCGGCCGATTCCACACAAACCGCAGCCCCCATTCCGCCGGGGTCCGTTTGACCCGCGCCTTGGCCCAAACCGCCTGAACGTCATCCGGCACCTTGGCCGCCAAACCTCCACCGCGCAACGGTTCCATGATGATGACCCCGAGACCTTTGCTAGCCGCATACTCTAGCCCCGCACGGCCCGCCTGGTAGTCTTCATCCATGAAGTTGTACTGAATCTGACAGAACGACCAATCGTAAGCATCCACGATAGGCTTGAAGGCCGGCGCTTCATCGTGAAATGAAAAACCCGCATGCTCAATTCGCCCATCGGCGAGCGCGGCGTCCAGGAATTCCGTGACCCCAAGCTTGCTAACCTTGTCCCACATCTCCCCCGACAAGCCATGCACGAGGTAGAAATCGATATGATCAGTCTGCAACCGCTCAAGCTGTTGGTCCAGGAATCGGTCCATGTCCGCGCGGCTCTCGACAAACCAACTGGGCAGCTTGGTCGCGAGGCGAATGTTCTGCCGATCCCGCTTCAGCGCCTTGCCCAGAAACACCTCGCTCATGCCCGGCTGGAAAGGCACTTCCGAATGATAAATGTAAGCCGTGTCGTAGTAATTGACGCCGCTGCGAATGGCATAATCCACCATCGCCTGGGCCTTCTCTTCGTCGATCAGGTGAGTCTTGCCGCCGATGATCGGCAGGCGCATACAGCCAAAGCCCAGAATCGAGAGCCTTTGGCCGGTCTTTCCAGCTTGTCTATACAACATACGATGCTGCCGAGCATATCTGCCGCCGCGGATACTTCAACACGGAAAACACCTCGAACAACCTGGGCCACGCCTGAATCAAGCACTGGATCGGACCGCGAGCCGTCCCGGCTCGCAGCGCGCAGAAGCACGGAGGGTTGCCTCGATAATCAAAATATCTGGGAGCCCTCGTGGCGGCTGCGAGCCGGTACGGCTCGCGGTCCGGCAAGCTCGATGCAGCCCAGCCTGGACGCGCCTCAGGAGGCCAGGATCTTGCCCAGGCGGTCGGCGAGGTCTTTGAGTCCATCCGGGCTGTCACCGCCGCCTTGCTCGGTGATCGCCCAGTTTTGGTAGCCGATGTCATCCACGGCTTTCATGACCGCAGGCCAGTCGTTGTCACCTTCCAGCAGCGGCACGTCGAAACCCTTCCACAAGCCTTCGGCGTCACGCTTCTTGCGGCTGAACTCCTTGATGTGCAGCTTCTGGATGCGCGGCCCGAGAATCCGAATCCACTGCTCGGGCCAGCCGTAGTTGAGGATGTTGCCGACGTCGAAGTGCCAGCCGACGGCCGGGCTCTTGAACTCGTCCACGTAACGGGCGGCTTCGAGCGGGCTGAGCAGGAATTGGTTCCAGACGTTCTCACAGGCAATCTTCACGCCGAGTTCCTCGGCCAGCGGGATGGCCTTGCGGATTTCCGCCTGCGACCGCGTGTAGGCGTCATTGTAGGTCACTTCCTTGGTGACCACGGCCGGCACGAGCAACACGGAAGAAGCGCCGTATCGCTTGGCATCACGCAGGGTTTGCTTGAGGGCTTCAAGGCCTTCCGCGCGCACCTTCGGGTCGGGGCTGGACAGCGGCTTTCCCCAATGGTCACGCCCACAGACGCTGGGGATGGCCACGCCGCTTGCGTCGCGCGCGCGCAGCACTTCGTCCTGGTCCATGTGGCTCATCATCTCGGTGCCCTCGAAGCCGGCCTCCTTGATCGCCTTCATTTTCTCCAGCACGGAGCCTTTGACGCCCACCGTGCCCCACATGATGCCCTTCTTGATGGCGCGCTTCGGAGCGGCGGCTTCGGGTTTCGCGTTTGCAGCGGCAAAGGCGCCGGGGGACAATGCAGCTAACGCCAGGGCGCCGGTGCCGGATTTCAGGAATTCACGACGATCCATAAGACGAGACGAATAGGTTCGATCCTGCCTATACGAGCTTGGTGATGCCTGGTGTTGCCATCGGGGCAATGTCCAACTTCATCTTCCAGTCGAGCTGATCGGGCACAAGCTTCTCCTGCGAGTTCAGGGCTTGCTCCCAGGTGATTTCCTGGCCGGTGTATGCGGCCATGCGACCCATGAGCCCCATCAGCGTGCTGTGGGCCATCCGCTCCCCATCGTTGATGGGCTTGCCGTTGCGAATGCTAGCAAACAGTTCGTCGTGCTCGTTCTGATACATGTCGGTCGTTGGCCCCTTGAAGCGCCAGCTCTCTTTGCCTTTGAGGGTAAGACCTGGAATCCGGCCAAACCCAGCGGAGCCCATCAGATAATCCGAATTCTCCGAGTAGGTGTGGGCAATCTGGCGCTGGCCGACGAAGGCGCGCACGTCGTCCGGATACTCGTAAACGACAAACATGTGATCATAGATGTCGCCCTGGTTGTTGGGCGTTTGGCGCCCGCCGACGGCCACGGCTTTGAGGGGCGGCTGATCCTTCATGGCCCACGCCACCTTGTCCACGCTGTGAATGGCCTGTTCGACGTAACCATCGCCGGAGAGCCAGACGAAGTTGTACCAGTTGCGCACCTGCCATTCCAAATCACCCATGCCGGATGGGCGCTCGCCGGCGGCCGGCATCGGTTTGACCGGGCCGGTATAGTAGGTGGCATAAATGGCACGGAGGTCGCCAATCGCGCCATCGTGAACCCGCTTGTAGAACTCCTTCCGCGCCACTTCGTAACGCCAGCAAAAGCCGGCCACCAGCGCCAGGTTCTTCTCTTTCGACGCTTTGACCGATTCGAGCACCGAGCGGACACCTGGAGCATCCGTGGCCACCGGTTTCTCGCAGAAGATGTGTTTGCCTGCATCGACCGACGCTTTGAGATGGACGGGACGAAAGCCCGGCGGTGTGGCCAGAAGCACGACGTCCACGCCGCTGTCAATGACCTTCTGGTAGGCGTCCAGGCCGACGAAGCACTTATCGGGAGTGACTTTGACCTTGTCGGCATGTTCCTTTTGCAGGCTCGAAAGGCTCCTTTGGAGTGGTTCCTCGAACGCATCCCCCATCGCGGTGAGGACGACGTTCTTGTCGGCATGGAGAGCCTGGCTGGCCGCGCCGGAGCCACGCCCGCCGCAACCGATCAAGCCCACGCGGAGCGTGTCGGTGTTCTCCTTGGCAAAGAGTGGTCCGGGCAAAAATGCGGGCGCGGCCAGCACGCTGCCGGCCAGAGCCGAAGCTTTGAGAAATTCCCGGCGTGAAGTGAGACTATTGGATGGCGTATTCATGATTCAAATATGGTGTGGCATTCAGACCTAAAACGCCAGCCAAGTAAATCCCCAATTTGGGGGATTCAAAGTCAACCGCACCGATGCGGCTCAGGCCATCGCTTCCTTGATCAAGTTCATCAGGTCGGCATACGCCTCGACGGCCTTGAACTGGGGGAATTGCTTCTTCACGTTCTCCGGCGAGCGGAACAGGAAACCGACGTCCGCTTCGCTCAGCATGGCGGTATCGTTGAAGGAATCGCCGCCCGCGATGACGAAGTAATTCAGGAGCTTGAATGCCGCCACCGCCCGCTGCTTTTGTTCCGGGACGCGCAGCTTGTAATCAACAATACGGTCGTTCTCAACCACCAGCCGATGGCAGAGCAGGGTGGGCCAGCCAAGCTGCCGCAGCAGCGGCGTGGCGAACTGCTCGAACGTGTCGGACAGAATGATCACCTGCACCAGCGGACGGAGTTCGTCGAGGAACGCCCTCGCCCCCTCCAGTGGCCGCAGGTTGCCGATGACCTTCTGGATGTCGGAGAGCTTGAGGCCGTGCTGGTCGAGAATCTTAAGCCGGCCGCGCATCAGCTTGTCGTAGTCCGGCTCGTCGCGAGTGGTGTACCGCAGCGCCTGGATGCCCGTCTTCTCAGCCACCGCAATCCAAATCTCGGGAGTCAGCACTCCCTCCATATCCAAAGTCACGAGCGATTGTTTCACCGGCGAGAGCTTTTCAAAATGCAGCGGGGCTGTCCAGCGCTCCGATGTAGGATTCTTCCAAGCTGTTCTACACCGTTGACAGTCTGGCACGGTCCTTCTACTTTCCCCGCGCAAGAGTTGAGTGCTTTTGTCCCCGAATTGAGGTTCGGGGATTTTTGTTGAACATATGGCAAACACGATTCTAGTCGGTGCCCAATGGGGCGATGAAGGCAAGGGCAAGATTATTGACGTGCTGACCGAACAGGCGGATGTGGTGGTCCGCACGCAAGGCGGCAACAACGCCGGCCACACGGTCCACATCAAAGGGCAGAAATACATCCTGCACCTGGTTCCTTCTGGCATCTTGCGCAAGAATAAGGTCTGCGTCATCGGCAACGGTGTGGTGGTCGATCCTGTCGGCCTCGTCGAGGAAATCGAGGGGCTGCGCAAGCTCGGCATCCGGATCAAGGACAACCTCTTCCTCAGCGAGACGGCGCACTTGGTCTTTCCGTATCATCGTGAGATCGATGCCCAGCGCGAAACTTTCAAAGGCAAAAACAAGATCGGCACCACCAAGCGTGGCATCGGCCCGGCTTACGGCGACAAGGCGGCTCGCACGGGACTGCGCGTGCTTGACCTCATCAACCCGGAGCGGTTCAAGGAACAGCTTGCGTTGAAGATCAAGGAGAACAACGAGGTGCTAAAGGCCTTCGGCGCCCAGCCTCTTTCATTCAAGAAGGTCCATGCGGAATACCGCGCCGCGGGGGACTACCTGAAGCCTTTTGTCGCGAACACAGTGATCCTGCTGCACCAAGCCGTGCGGCGGGGCAATGATATCCTGTTCGAGGGTGCACAGGGCACGTTCCTCGACATCGACCACGGCACCTATCCCTTCGTGACTTCCTCGAATACCACCGCTGGCGGCGCCTGCACCGGCTCGGGCGTCCCGCCTCATCGCATGGACCGCGTTGTGGGCGTGATGAAAGCCTACACCACGCGCGTGGGTGAGGGGCCACTGCCGACGGAAAACGCTGAGATTGCCGACATGCTCCACGCCATGGGCCGCGAGTTCGGCGCGACGACCGGCCGGCCACGGCGCTGCGGCTGGTTTGACTCGATCGCCACGCGGCACGCCTGTATGGTCAATGGCATCGACGAGCTGGCCGTGACAAACGTGGACGGCTTGGATTCAGTCGAGACGATCAAAGTATGCATCGGCTACCGCGATGGTGGCCGGCGCTACGATCACGTTCCGAACGACATCGCGGTCCTGACGCGCTGCACGCCGATTTATGCCGAGTTCCCCGGCTGGCGGACGCCGACCCACGGCACCCGCAAGTGGAAGGACCTGCCGCTGAAGACGCGCACGTACCTCAAAGCGCTGGCTGAGCTGAGCGGCTCCAGGCTGGGCATTGTCTCCGTCGGCCCGGGGCGGGAGCAGACGATTCTTGTCTGACGGCGGCCTGGGTTGGCATGCGCAGGGAAGCCAGGATGGCGGGATGAGAACCAAAACAAGTGTCTGCCCTAAAACCCTGAGTCTGAAACCCCGTGAAGTTAAGCTCAAGGACGGGGCGCGAAGCCCATCTGTTCCACTATTCTCTGGCCGCCTGCCGACTGGACGAACTCAACAAAGCTGTGCGCCATGCTCGTCTCATTGGCCTTGTTGGTGTAAAGGCGCAGCACCCTCGCATAATGGATACTGGCCTTTGTTAACGGCTTCGACGGTTGGAGCGACCCCACTGATGGAGACGGGCTTGACGCCGGAGTTGCTAGCCAGGGGAATATTCGAATAACCGATCCTGCTTTCATCCTGCGCCACCGCCTGGACGATCTCCATGTAGTTCGTGAGGGTCTTTGGATGCAGCGCAAACAGTTTGTTCTCCATCGCCAATTCCCGAAAGCCCAGATAGGTGCCTGAAATCGGATGGCGGATGTATAAATGAACCGGCGCGTCCGGGCCGCCCACATCCTTCCAGTTCTGGACCACACCGCTTGAGAATGCAGCAATTCTCATTTTGACGGACGGAGCGCCGACTTGCAGTCGGCTTAACCCACTCGCTCAGCAGAAGACGCCGGTGTTTGTGGGTGTCCAAAGCCGACTGCAAGTCGGCGCTCCGTCAAAATGAGAATTGCTGTTGAGAATGGGCTGGCTATTGACGGGTCGAACGGACATCATGTGAACTGTGCTTGCGCTTGAACCCGCAACGACTGCGCCGACGGCCCCCGTTTCCCCTGGGTCAAACGCCGCCATGGGCATCGGCGGCAGGGCTCGAAGTCGTTGGTTTGCGATGACTTGCACGGGATGGTGTTAGCGCCGACCACGGAGATTCGCGAAATGCTTGGGTTTGGAAGAAACAGACAGCGACAAAGATTCTACCTGCTGCCCGGCATGGGCGGCCGGGCGCGATGGCGCAAGGAGATGATGTACCTGCGGTGGGCCATTGCTGCGGGACTGCTCGTCTCGGCTCTCGTCGCGTGCATCCTCTATGTGCTGAGTCACAACCGGTGACGGAGAATTCAGCGCACGCGTCAGGCAAACAGCGTGGTTCGGCACAATCTCGATCACCCGCATCCTGGCGCCGCGTTTCAGGCGTACCTTGAAATCCTCCGGCGCCTGGCAGCGAAGGTTCATCGTGCTGCGGGGCCGTGGCACCAGCGCGCGCTGTGGGGCTAAGTAATTTCCATCCTCGGCTGCGAGGTTGCCTTGCTTGTAGGTCTGGCGGACAACGAGCTTCTTCAGGTTGTCAAAGACAATGAAATCCGCCCATTAACGTGGAGCAATGGCGCCGAAGTTCCGCAAACGGTAATGCCGCGCCGTGCTGATCGTGGCGATCTGCAGCGCGGTCATCGGTGGTAGACCCATCCGGGTGGCCTTGCGCACGCAATGGTCAATGTGGCCTTCGGACACGAGGTCGTCCGCGAGCTTGTCATCGGCGGCAAAGGAGCAATTCATGGCGTTGTTCGCATTGACCAGCGGAACCAGCGCCGCCCACGGACACGTCACGGCGCCAAAGTCCACGCCCGCCAGCCAACACAAACCGCGACGTTGCTCGTCCGCAACGCCACGGTCGCCAGAGCAGGGATCAGTTGCATCTATTCCCTGGTCGGCTTCCCGAAACGGTCGGTGGTCGGCGAGCGGCAGGGCACTGAATTCCGGACTCACGGAATAGCCGAGCGAGGGTGCGGGATCGGCGAGGGAAAGGGGTGGAAGGCGGGATATGCTGGCCTTTGAATGGCGACCAAACCTGGGCCGTCCATCCCAATAGGACTTGGCGCGGGGGCCCAGGAGTCACCAAGTCCCAGTGGAGCCCCCGGGGCTCGGGAAGGTAAAACACGAGCGCCAATCGAGCACCAATCGAGCACCAATCGAGCACCAATCGAGCACCAATCGAGCACCAATCGAGCACCAATCGAGCACCAATCGAGCACCAATCGAGCACCAATCG
>Ga0182014_10004473_pt1 | contig 16017 bp, 9 predicted proteins | sample 612S2DmetaG_FD_120489 | JGI IMG/M metagenome (GOLD analysis project Ga0182014, IMG submission 120489) | Permafrost microbial communities from Stordalen Mire, Sweden - 612S2D metaG | ecosystem: Environmental > Terrestrial > Soil > Wetlands > Permafrost | place: Sweden: Stordalen | collected... | reverse complement strand
CACCGAGAACGGGTTATCCCATGAGGAGTTTGACAGCTTTGGCGCCACCCGGAGGACTTTGCGCGGCTTTATCGCCTCCTGCGCCGAGATGAATGGCATGGTTCGCGACATCATCCTGCCCAATCCCGATACGGAATAGAGACGCGGAGTATGGACAATCGCCTTGGAGTGCAGAACGCATAGCGTGGCAATTGGAGCATTTCCGGGACGGTCTCTTTGTTACCCGAAGATAGATCGATAACAGGGCTGAGAAGCAGTGAGATAGCTCAAACAGTGAAGGAGCAGTGAGTTGAGCACCGTGGAATCCAAGTCGTGGACATCAAGGATGTCGGAAACCATAGATGCAGAGACAGTTGCAGCCTGTCGCCGGAGAGCTGGCTGTTTCCGATTGACGGCCAGTTTCCCGGGAAGGCCCGAACCAAGCCAGTTTTTCCTTGACACTCGTAGTGCAGAATTGCTAGGTTGCTTACGCGGAAGAGGAACAAGAGAAATCCACCGCCAAATGCGAAACCACGCCTGTCCGTTGAGTGCCAACGCTCGCCGGGGGGACTGCTGGTAACTATTTGGGGGTGGATTTTTCTTTTTTAGAAGCCTTGACCGTATTCTTGGGGAGCTTTAACAGAGCCTTAACAGAGCCTTAACTGCGATGGTTAAGAATGTTTGGAAGGCAATTGTGATACAGAATCTTTGGGAGGCAATATGATTTCGATGAATAGGTATATGGGACAACGAGCGAGCCTTTCCGGGTGGATACGCCTGGGCTTGGCGCTCTTGTTGTTTCTCCCGGCGCTGGGAGCCTTTGCCCAGTATGAGAATGGAAGCCTGGTGGGAACCATTCACGACTCCAGTGGAGCCGCGATCCCCAACGTGAACGTCGCGGTCACCAACAATGCGACCGGAATTGTCACCAACGTTACGTCGAATGGCGCGGGCGACTATGAAGTCCCGTCCCTTCGCTTTGGCACCTATACAGTGGCAGCGAAGGCTACCGGTTTTGCCGATGCCGTTGCCAAAGAGATCACCATCTCGGTCGGCTCGCGTGTCCGCATCGACCTGATCATGAGGATCGGCACAGCACAGACCACAGTCGAAGTCACAGGTGTTACGCTCCAACTTGAAACCGAATCCAGCCAGCGTGGCCAGACGGTCACCGAGGCCCAAACTGAAGCTCTGCCACTGGTTAGCAGAAACTATTCCGACCTGGTGGATTACGTCACCGGCGCGCGTCCTGCGCCAGCCGATGCGACGACCACCGCGGTCACCAGCCTGACGCGCGCCGGATCGTTTAACGTCAACGGCCAGCGCAGCATGTTCAACAACTTTATGCTGGACGGCATGGACAACAATGCCTACGGCGAGAGCAACCAGGGTTTCGACAACCAGATCATCGCGCCTCCGCCCGATTCCATCGCCCAGTTTGAAGTGGTGACCAACAATGAGAGCGCCGAGTACGGCCGCTCCTCCGGCGCCACCATCAACGTTGCTACCAAGAGCGGCAGCAATCAATTCCACACCACTCTCTATGAGTTCCTTCGCAATACAGATCTGAACGCGTTCGGCTACATCAAGCCAGTTTCCATCAATGCCATCACTGGCAAGCAGTATCCGTTTTTCAAGCCGGCCTTCAATCGCAATCAGTTCGGCGCGGATTTCGGCGGGCCGATCATCAAGAACAAGTTCTTCTACTTCCTCGATTACGAGGGATTCCGCCAGACGCTCACGCCTACCGTGGTTGATACAGTTCCCACCACCAACGAGCTCAATGGAATTTTGGCCGTTGCTGTGCAGGATCCGTGGGCACCGGGCACCTACCTGCCGGCGGGTACGTCGATTCTCAACAATCCTGACATTGACCCGACTGCCAAGAAAATCGCTGGGTTGTACGCGACCGCTCTGCCTGGCAATTGCACGGTGACAGCCGGCTTAGCCGGATCAGGCGTGGCCACGAGCAACTGCGCTTTGAATCAGCCCTTCACCGATCACGCAGACAAGGGCGACCTTCGCATGGATTTCCAACAGAGCGACAGGACCTCCTGGTTCCTGAAAATCAGCGATCGCAAGGAGACAGGCAAGAACTTTAACCTCCTGCCCGAGCCGATAGATATGCAGACCAACGGCGAAATCCTGATTCACGATCGGCAGGCTTCGCTCGGCTACACCCATGCCATGGGCAGCAACAAGGTTGTCGATGCCCGCTTCGCGCTATCCGGCACCAAGGCCGGCAAGTGGACGTTCGCAATCGGCGACAGTTCGTTCCCATCAGGCGCGATTCCGGGCCTGCCAACCATTGCCGGCGTTTCGGGCGGCCTGCCTTCGATGGCCATCTCGGGCGGCTTTAGCTCCTTCGGCCGTCAGAGCACCAATCCGCAGTGGCAGAACCCGTCGGTGATGGACCCCAAGGTCAACTTCTCCTGGGTCAAGGGCAAGCACTCGCTCAAGTTCGGCTATGAGTATGAGTACATCTGGATGGAAGTGGAGGACTCGAACCCGCTCTATGGTTCCTTCACCTTCGGTAAAGGCTACAGCGTTTGCCCCGGGACGGTCGGAGGAGTTTCCAACGCTGCCAATTGCCCCACCGGCACAAGCGCAGTCGCCGACACATACTGGGCTGACTTCCTCTTCGGAACAAGCAGCGCCTATTCGCTGTCGACCTACTGGATCACTCACCTGCACCAAAACATGGAAAGCATGTACGCTCAGGACGACTGGAAGATCAACTCCAAGCTGACCCTGAATCTAGGTGTGCGCTGGGAGTATGGTTCGCCTTACTCGGAACGGAACAACGCCCTCTCCAACTTCAACCCGTCAACGGGAACCATGTTGACGCTGACACCGGGGTACAATTCCTCATCCTCCCCGCTGTGCGGCACAGCTCCGTGCATTGCTCCCTATAGCGGCAGCGGCGTTTACGGCAAGACTCTGGTCAATCCCGCGCTCGGCGACTATGCTCCGCGCCTTGGCTTTGCCTATGCGCTGACGCCTAACATTGCAATCCGCGGCGGCTACGGCAGTAGCTTTATCCACTACTGGCGCGCTGGTTCGGGCAACATGCTGGCCATCAACGCTCCCAACGCGATGTTTACTTCGGTAACCAACCCGTCGTCCACGGCCACTACTGGCTTCCAGAGACTGTCGGCTGGCTATCCCACGGGGCTGGCCACGACCTTCAGCGCAGGCACCGACAACATCGACTATATCCCCAAAGACACCAAGGATGGCTATGCCGAGAGCTACTTCCTGAGCGTACAGAAGACCTTGGCCAAGAACATACTGATTGACATTGCCTATGTGGGCAACCATGGCGTTCATCTGCAGGGCTTCATCAACGCCAACCAAAAGAACCCGGCCAACAATTGGGCTCGTCCTTTCCCGAACTGGGGAGGAACACTGCTCAACAATCCCGCAAACTCCTTTAACAACGGCGATATTACCGAGGCTTTGAATGGCTTCAAGTCGCACTACCACTCGCTGCAGGCTCGCTACGAGCAGCGTTTTGTGGCCGGCTTGACCTTGCTGAACTCCTTCACATGGTCGCACGCGCTGGATAATGCCTCGTCTACTCTCGAGGCCAACACGCCAGACCCGCAGAACGGATATGACCTCAACGCCGACTACGGCCAATCGGACTACAACCTGCCGATCGCCAATGTAACCAGCTTTGTTTATGAACTGCCGGTTGGAAAGGGACAACGCTATCTGGCCGGAAGCAACAGCCTGGTAAATGTCCTGATTGGTGGATGGCAGATCAGCGGCATCAACACCGTTCAGGGTGGTACGCCTTTCAATCTGACGTATTCGCCGAATTCGGTGAATCAAGTGTCGCCGATGCTTAGCCAGAACTGGCGCGGCATGAGTCTCTACCGCCCCAACCTCGTTCCCGGAGCACATTATACCCAGGGGAAGGTGAAGCTCGCCAACGGATACGTTCAATATGTCAACGCGAATGCCTTGACGCTGCCTTCAACCTATACCACCGGCAGCGCCCTTCTCGCCGGCGGCACTATCTCGAGTCCGTTTGGCAACTTGCCCAAGAACTATGGTCGCACGATGCCTTTCTACGAGACGGATTTGGACTTCAACAAGAAGTTCAACACTCCCATCGAGAGGGTTAAGGTGGAGTTCCGCTCAGAGCTCTATAACATCTTCAACCATACCAACCTGTACTTGCCGGGCGGCTCGGGCGGCGGCACCGTTTCCGGTACTGACAACAACACTTCCGCGCCCACCAGCATCGGTGGCGGAACAATGACCGGCACCTTTGAGCCGCGCATCGTTCAGTTTGGATTGAAGATCATTTACTAACTTGCACGAAACTTATGTGCCAGCCACTCTGAGTGGCTGGCACACTTTTAATTCAGTTCTTTCGCCTTCAAGGCGGCCCGGGCTGTTCAGCCACGAAATTGGACTCACAACGATTCAGATCATGGAAGCACGCCCTAAAAGGCGTGCAGGGGAGAAATTTGGCCGGAAAACATATCCTTCAAGAGATTTTTCACAGTTACTGAGATGCCAAGCCCCATCCTTCTTCATTCTGCAAAGGCTGGGAAGCGAGCGGAGAGTTACAGACATGACAATGAGAGCGGAGATTCTGCATCGGCTTGGCCAGCAAACGGAGCCGTGGGATGTGCTGGTGATCGGCGGTGGCGCAAGCGGCTTGGGCGCCGCGGTTGAAGCTGCCTCGCGTGGCTATCGCACACTTCTGGTCGAGCGATTCGACTTTGCCAAGGGAACCTCAAGCCGCAGCACAAAGCTCGTGCATGGCGGCGTTCGCTATCTCGAGCAGCTTAATATCACGCTTGTTGTGGATGCCTTGCGGGAGCGCGGCCATATGTTGAGGAACGCGCCGCACCTGTGCCACGACTTATCCTTCGTCGTCCCGGCCTACAGCTACCTCTCGCTCCCGTACTATGGTTTTGGTCTCAAGGTTTATGAACTGCTCTCAGGCAGGTTGTCGCTTGGACGGTCAGAGTTTCTATCCAGGAAAAACACTCTGGAAAGGCTGCCGGGACTTATTGCAGACGACCTTCGCGGAGGCATTCTCTATCACGATGGGCAGTTTGACGATGCTCGCTATGCTATCTCTCTGTTGCGCACCTTTCAGGACCTTGGCGGCACCGCAATCAACTATGTAAAAGCAACTGGCCTTCTGCGGCACGGCGGCAAGGTGATCGGCATTCAGGCGCAAGACCGGGAAGACGGCGCTGTCTTTGACCTGCAGGCAAAGGTGCTGATTAATGCCTGCGGAGTCTGCTCCGAGGATATTCTTGCCATGGATGGCGCTGCGCATGGCTCTTTGATCGCGATGAGTCAGGGAACGCATTTTGTCCTGCCTCATTCCTTCCTGGCCGGAGATACCGCGCTCATGATTCCCAAGACGGCTGATGGCCGGGTGCTCTTCGCGATCCCTTGGCACGGCGCCACCATCGTTGGGACCACGGATGAGTCCGTTGATCACGCGTCCACCGAACCGCGGGCGCTTCTGTCGGAAAAGAAATTTCTTCTTGATCATATTACCCGCTACTTTGGCCGTAAGCCTGAAGCCGCGGAGATACTGAGCGTCTGGTCCGGCCTGCGGCCTTTGGTTCGCAAAGGCGGCGGTAAAACGTCGCAGTTGTCCAGAGACCACACAATCCTGGTTTCGCAATCCGGGCTGGTCACAGTTACAGGAGGAAAGTGGACTACCTACCGGCGCATGGGGCAGGACACCATCGATCGTGCTTGCGAGGTTGCTTCGCTTCCCATACGGCCATCGCGGACGCTGGAGTTGAAGCTGCACGGATGGGCTGCTGATTCCGCCGCAACGACATCCGCGTGGGAATGCGTGTATGGATCGGATCTGCCCATGCTTCACGCGCTTTCAAGCGAGGATGCCAGCCTGGATGCGGTTCTTCACCCGCGCCTTCCTTTTCACCTGCGCGAGGTTGTGTGGTCGGCGCGCTATGAAATGGCGCAAACCGTGGAGGATGTTCTCGCCCGGCGCACGCGCGCTCTTTTTCTTGATGCGCGAGCAGCAATTGAAGCTGCGCCTGTGGTAGCGAATCTTTTGGCCAGGGAATTACAGAGAAGCGAAGACTGGAAGGCAAAGGATTTGGCCAGCTTCGTGGAACTTGCAAAAGGCTATGTGTATGAGGAAGGCGAAACGGCATGAACAAGTTGTCTTGCTCTGGCCGTGACAGCGTTCCGCATTTTGTGTTCTATCTTTCGTATCAATGGAGATATTCTCATGCTTGAGAAAATGATTAGTAACAACTGCTCAGTGAACACGTTCAGCGAAAAGGCGATGTCCAGAATCTGTCGCCTGACGGCGATTCTCTGCGCGTTCTTCCTGCTGTGTGAGTTGGGTTGTATTGCGCAGGAGGCCAGTGTTTCTCCGATGACGAAAGACCCCTTTCTTGTCTTGATGACGCGAGCCGCCGCCCATGCCAAACAGCATAAGAACCGATTCATCCCGGCGCTTTCTCCAGCAAAGGAAACATTGCTGGAGCCGACGGCGATTGTGAATGTCAAGTCCATGCAGACCGCCGGGTTTGCCGTAGTGCCTTGGACGGTTGACGACACGGACACCATGCGTGCGCTTCTCGCTCAGCATGTGGATGGAATCATTTCAGACCGTCCTGATCTTCTGGCCGCAGTGCTGAAAGAAGCGCGAAAGAAGGCTGCCGGCGATGCAGTGCAACTCGCGTATTTGAACGGCATCGACGCGGAAGGTCACCGCGGTGGGCGTGGATTGCGTCCGGAGAACACCCTGCCCGCGTTTGAAGCGGGTTTGGACAACGGGATCAACTCAATCGAGACCGACACTGGAGTGACGAACGACCACCAGTCCTTGATTTGGCATGACCAGTTCCTCAATCCGCAATCCTGTCGTCGCGCCGACGGTCAACCGTATACGCTTGAGAATCGCGTCTATACTCAAGACATCTCCATGGCCTATGCGCAGCGGCAGTTCATCTGCGATAAACTGCACTTCGGCCCGGACCAGAAGAACGATCTGGCGCTATCGCCGGTCAGTGTTGCCTTTGCAGCACAGGAACATATGATCAGCCCCTATGCGCCAACCAATGTGGCGCAACTGTTTCGCTTCGTAGACTTTTACGCGCGCTGGTACAGGAGCGGTGCGGGGAAGTCATCCCCGGATGCTGCTGCGCGCGCACGCACGGCAGAGCGGGTCCACTTCAACCTTGAAACAAAGATATTGCCCGTGGGCTACTCTGTTGCAAAGATGGAGGCTAGGGAGAGGGCGCAGACCGAGACCGAGTTGCAGGCGGCCGGGAAGCTTCTGCCGTCGGACTTTACGCCCAACAAAACAGTGAGCCCGGAGGAGTTCGTTGAGACGCTATGTGGCTTTATTCAGGCTTATCACATGGAGGAGCGCGCTGATGTCCAGAGTTTTGATTTCCGCACGCTGCTGCTAGTGCAGGAAAGATACCCTGGAATTCGGACTTATTATCTCACTTCATCTCCAAACCTGCTGAATAGCGACTTCACGCCAGAGAGCCTGCGAGTCCATGGGAAGCCATGACTGTCGGGGATAGCCTGAGCGCTCGGCCATTTAGTTCTTTCTGATCCAATCGCAACATCAGCAGATGCAGAGGTGCTATTCATGAGTTGGAACCTTCCTTTTCTTAAGCCGGCTCCGCATATTGCCAGGCTACCCGAAGCACAAGTTAAACAGTTATATCCTAAAATGCGCTGGCAGATTATGGAATCCACCTTTATTGGTTACGCCATTTTCTATCTCGTCAGGAACAATCTCCCTGTGGTCTCCAAGGAGATGGCACAGTCGCTTGGCTATAGTAAAGGGCAGGTTGGTGACCTGCTGGCCATTACGGCAATCTCTTATGGCGTTGGCAAATTCATTATGGGAGCATGGTCTGACCGGAGTAACCCGCGATACTTTATGCCTTTGGGGTTACTGCTGACCGCCTTATGCAATTTTGCTTTTGCGAGCGTACATAGTTATCCGATGCACCTGGCCTTGTGGGGCTTGAACGGGTTGGTGCAAAGCATGGGGTGGGCGCCTTGTGGCCGCTCCCTGGGCCACTGGTACAGCATCGGCGAGAGAGGAACCAAGTTCGCATTCTGGAACGTCGCACAGAACGTTGGAGGCGGACTGACAGGCCTTATTGTCGCATACAGCACAGTGATGCTCGGATGGCGTTCGGCATTCTACGTTCCGGGTATCCTGGCAATGATTTGCGCAATTTATCTCCTCATACGACTTAGGGACACACCACAATCGGTAGGGCTTCCGTCAATCGAGGAATACCACAACGATTACCCGAGCGGCGACAATACGGATTGCGAAAAGGAACTGGGCACTCGCGATTTGCTGGTCAACTACATTTTGAAGAATAAATATCTCTGGCTTTTTGCCTTCGCAAATTTCTTTGTATACATCGCCAGATACGGCATGCTCGACTGGGGACCGACCTATCTGAAGGAGGTCAAGCACGCCAGCCTTGGCGAAGGAGGGGTCAGCACCGCGGCATTGGAGTTTTCCGCAATCTTCAGTACGATTCTGATGGGCTGGCTGTCCGATAAGATGAAGGGGCGCCGGGGAATGATCGGCATGCTCTGCATGATTCCTGTTTTCTTTGCCTATGTTGGGCTTTTATATAGTCCCGACAATAAGTTATGGCTGGACCTTGTCTTATTCGGAGTTATCGGGTTCTTTGTCTATCCGACAATTTTGTTGCTGGTTGTCAGCGCGCTGGATTTCACCTCGAAGAAAGCTGTGGGCACCGCGGCTGGATTTATCGGGCTGTTTGGTTACCTGGGGCGTGTGGTAGAGGGCAAGGGTATAGGTTCGCTGGTTGACCGATATGGATGGAATGCCGCGCTTTACGCGATTATGGTATCGTGCGTGCTGGGAATTGTGCTGCTCTCGATGACGTGGAAACTCTCACCGCACACCGCGGAGAGAATTGAATGATGCGCGAATCTAGAGCATTTTTAATGTTTCTGTAATGCCAGGGTCGTGGTATCCCACCCTTGCCGCAAGAACAAAAACCCGGCAAGGATGGGGCACCCAGCATTGGTACGACTTCAAGTGGTCATAGGCTCTAGTTGAGCCACATCTCGGGATTGCTGATAGAGACGGCGTCGAGGCCTTGCGACAAAAGCTCTTCGGCCTCTTTCATGGTCCAGATCAGTCCTCCACCCACAACCGGGATATCCGCCGAGATGGCTCGCACGCTATTCAGCAGCTTCGGAGCAACCGGGGCAGGCAGGACTTCAAGCGCATCCACAGGCGAATTTCTCAACTGATTTGTGATGGTATTCTTCGCACCGCTATCCAGCAAAAAGGTCCGCTGAATAGCATAAAGATCGATTGTGTGCGCGTGGCGCAGAGGGTCTAAATGTGTAGATATGATTCCGCGCGCGCCGCAGTGTTTCAGGTAGTTCACGGCATATTTGTCGCGCGAGAAGCCATTGAGCAGGTCCAGGTTGACAATAGGAAGTTTGCCGCCGGCCAGGATTCTCTGGATCATAGCCTCGCAGTTCTCCAGATCGCCCGTTAGCAGATAGACCATCTTGCCGTGCGCGGCAATCGCCTGGTCTAGATAATCGACATTACGAACGGAGGGAATGATGGGAGTATCGCGAAAGAACATCCGTAGGGGTGTTAGTTGTGTCTGCATAATGCCTTTTACGCTCACCTTCAGGCTCCAGGAATGATGGGATATCAAAATGTGTACGCCGCGAAGATCGATACCTGGAGGACGGCTTCTATCAGTTTCTTCGCCAAGTAACTGATTATAAGCATTGCGAAGCGGCATAAGCAAGAAACAGCGTTCCCAGCCCAGGGCGGCGCGCTGATACGCCACGGCTTATCTTTGAACTAAAACCTGTGCTCTTCAATCGTTAGTTGCAATTCAGATACGCTTGCCGTGCAATGGATTGAGATATTGGCGGCTTGACAGCACTTGTTGAATCGCGAGATACTCTAGTGTTCATTAGTCCTAAGCCGTTTCGTGAAGAGTGCCTGAGACAGCACGAGCGGGTAATTGGATGCTGCTGAAGAAGTCAGGGCCCAAGTGCTGCATGGGCAACTGGTTTTGCGTTCAGAGTGGCTGCGGTCCAATCCTTGCTCTAGTCTTTCGGATTTTCTCTCAAGGTTTAGACTCCTTCCTTTCTGAAGCGCATCCAGATTTTCAGGCACGCGCCTCAATCAGCACTGGGTAAAGTTTGTTGACGTATTGCCGGCATGGATTTTGCCGGAACAGCCTGCATTGAATTCGCTTCTTGTTGCCTTTCCCAGGTATGCGAATTCGTCGGGGCACCGTCAACGCGCGGCGTGTTTCATTGCCTGCTACTCTCCTGTTTTTCTCCCACAGATCCAATTCAGACAGCGTCCAGGCATTCGTGCTTGCGGCGCAAAGATTCTCTCGCATCGCTGCGTGTTAAGCGATGCAATGCGTGCGCACTCAACTCGAAAGGCAAGGCGGCAAGGCATGGAACCGACGCAGGTTGTCATTATCGGTGGTGGAGCTACGGGAGCCGGCATCCTTTGGGACTTGAGTTTGCGCGGCATCTCCGCCACGCTGCTGGAGCAAGGCGACATCGCCAATGGGGCCACGGGGCGTTGCCACGGCCTGCTGCATTCCGGTGGCCGTTATGCCGTCAAGGATCCTGATACAGCTCGCGAGTGTGCCGCGGAGAACCGCATCATCAAGGCCATTGCTCCTCATTGCGTGGATGACGTTGGCGGGCTCTTCGTTGAGTGCGCTCAGGATGACCCGGCCTTCTTCGAACAGTGGTGGCGCGCCGCAGAGGCGGCCGGCATTCGCAGTAGCCGCCTAGGTCCGGAAGAAGCGCGCGCGATGGAGCCGAACCTGGCAACGAACATCCTCGGCGCATTCACCTGTCCAGACGCGCACGTTGATGTATTCCAACTGGTGCTTGCGAATCTTGAAGCTGCTGTTGCCCGCGGCGGGCGATTCCAAACCTACAGCAAGGTAACTTCCATTCACACCGTCAACGGGCGCATACGCGGAGTTCGCTATCGCAACATGCGAAGCGGCGAGGAAGACGAGATCCCCTGCGAAGTGGTGATCAACGCCGCCGGAGGCTGGGCGCAGAACATCGCCGCTCTGGCCGGAGTCGATGTGCCTGTGTACTGCGACAAGGGAACGCTTCTGGTCATCAATCATCGGCTGAATCATCGCGTCATCAACCGCTGCCGCAAGTCCAGCGATGCCGACATTCTGGTGCCCGCAGGCCCCGTGTGCATTCTGGGTACATCTTCAATTCGCGTGCCCAGCCCGGAAGGATTGACCGCCTCCGCAGAGGAGGTTGACCACCTGCTGCAGTTAGGCAACGAACTAATACCGGGACTTGCGGACGCGCGGTTGCTGCGCATCTTTTGCGGGGTTCGGCCGTTGTACGCACCAAAGACCGCCGAGGTCGCGAAAGGCCGCGAGATCAGCCGCGGTTTTGCGCTGCTCGATCATGAGACACGGGACGGGGTGAGCGGTTTTGTTTCGATTGTCGGCGGCAAGCTTACTACCTACCGCCTGATGGCTGCTGCGACGTGCGACCGTATATCGAAGAAGCTTGGAGTAACCGCGGAATGCACGACCGATAAGACGCCTCTGCGGCCCGCCACCGATCGCAAGATACTGCATCGCGCAACTCATTTGCTGCCGCTTCCGGTTGCGGAAAAGATGGAGCGCCGCCTGGGCCCTGAAGCGGCTCGAGTGATCCAGGCCATCGAATCGCGGCCAGAGCTGGCCGAAGTGGTCTGCGAATGCGAGCTTGTCACCCGTGGAGAGCTGGAATATGTTCTCGGCGACTCCACCCCGGCTCCCACTTACACCATTGCCGACGTTGGACGGCGAACGCGTCTCGGCTTCGGACCTTGTCAGGGTACATTCTGCGGATACAAAGCGATGCTCGCCGGCTTTGAGACTCACCGCTGGACGGCTTCGCAAGCGGCCACGGAATTCTCCGCCTATCTTCATGAGCGCTCGAAGGGGCAGGCATTCATCCACCAGGGCATGCAGGTCGAGCAAATGGACCTCAGCCACAATCTCTACGGCGCGGGTCGGTCGTTCTGCGGTGATTCGGGTGAGCAAGATGGAAACTAATCGCTACGACGTTGTTGTTGTGGGCGCGGGAATCGCCGGCCTTACCGCGGCCGGGGCGGCCGCTGACCGGAACCTGAAGGTTGCGCTGGTTGCCACTGGGCCCGGATCGTTTGTCTCCGGGCCCGGATGGCTGAAGGCGCAAGAGATTCTGCGCGCCTCCACATCGCCTGAACTTAGCGAGTCCATCGCGTTCTTTTGCGAGATGGCGCACCGTGCAGGCTGCCCGTACGTGGGAGATATTTCTGCATCGCGTTCTCTGCCGTCTCTTCTGGGTGACTTTCAGAGCGTGGCCTTCGCGCCCCTTCCTCTTTGGAATGCCGAGCCTCGCGACGGAGTTTCGACCGCAATTGTTGGCATTCGAGGACTGTCCAGCTTCGATGAGAACTTCATGGCCGAACGGCTCAGTGAGCGCGCACGCGTGATGGGTTCCGGCTGCACTTACACGGCGCGGAAAATCTCTTTTCCGCGCGACCTGGGGATTCCCGTGACCACCTTGCGCATCGCACAGTGCTTTGATCGCGATGCGAACTTCCGCGCGGAACTTATCGACGTCTTGCGGCTGGCGGCACCTGGATTTGAGCGCATCCTTGTACCCGGCATCTTGGGACTGGATTCATCCGCGGATCAGATTGCTCAGTTTGAGCGCGAGCTTGGTTGCACCATTTGCGAAATTCCTACCTTGCCGCCATCTATTCCCGGTCTGCGTATCTTCCATCGCCTGGAGAGCTACCTTCACAAGATTGGCGTGGAGCTCTTTCGCGGATTTCCCGTTGAGAAGTTGGAGATTCAAGGTGGGGCGAGCCTTGGGCTGCGTATTGCCAGTCCGGGGCACCCGCTGAATCTGCGCTGCGACAGCGTGGTTCTGGCAACTGGACGGCACTCTAGCAGTCTGCTGGGCGGGACATATGCAGGCCACGATCAGCAGATGCGGCCGCTTACCTCGACCGGCTCAGTGATGGCGCCGAACCTCTTCGTTGCCGGGTCGCTGCTGGACAGCGGTGACGGCGATGACGGCGACGTCCTGCACATTCTCACAGGCTACTGCGCGGGGAAGCTCGCTGCGTCTACAAAAGGAACTTATGCGGCCAGATGACCTTGCCATCGACAACTGTCTGAAATGTTCACTGTGCAACACGGTGTGCCCGGTGCTGGCCGTTCATCCACAGTATCCAGGTCCCAAGCGCCTTGGCCCGGAGTTTGAGCGCCTGCGCCGCGAAGGCGTTTCCACGGACACAGAGTGGGTGGAATATTGCCTGGGTTGTCATCGTTGCGATCTAGTGTGCCCTCATCAGGTGAATGTTTCGGAGATGATCGCACGCGCCAAGGCGGCGCACCGCAAGCCGCTAATCCGCGGTTTGCGCGACTGGTGGTTTGCGCGTCCTGGCCTGCTGGGCAAGCTGACTACAATCGTGCCCGTGCTCTCCAACTTTGCGCTCTCCATGAAGCCGGCCCGCTTCGTCATGTCGTTGTTCATGCGGATCACGCCGGAACGCACATTTCCCAAGTACACGCGGCCTGATTTGCGCACGCCCGCAACCACCGGCAAGGAGGGGCAGCGCATCGTCTTCTTTCCGGGATGTTTCATCCGCTATAACCAGCCTGATCTGGGACGGAAGGTGATTGATCTTCTCGAGCGGAACGGCTTTGCCGCGGAAGTTGCCTCGGCGGAGTGCTGCGGAGTTCCAGCCTTGGCAAATGGCGATGTTGCGGTGGCGCGCTCTCTCGCTCGCGCGAACGTCAGAGCCCTGGCTGCACAGGTCGATTCCGGGCTGCGCATCGTTACTGCCTGCTCGAGTTGCGGACATATGCTCAAGACTGGATTTGGCGGCTTGCTCGAAGACGACAAGAAGTTCGCAGGTGCGGCCCAAAGAATCGCAAACAATACGGTTGACCTTGCTGAATTGCTCATGGCGCAGTTGGATGCAGGAAAGCTCAACACGAACTTCCAGCAGACCAACCTTCGGCTGGCCTACCACGCACCGTGCCATCAGAAGTCGCAGGGCATCGGACGCCCGTGGTATCACTTGTTGCGCCTGATTCCAGGGGTCACGGTTGAGGATATGGATGCTGGATGTTGTGGCATGTCTGGCACCTATGGTTTCAAACAGGAAAAGTACGAAGTTTCCATGGCGATCGGCAAGGAGTTATTCAAAAGCATCGATGCGTCGCAGGCAGAGATGGTGGCCACCGAGTGTGCCACATGCCAGATGCAGATCGAACACGGAACCGCCGTCAAGGCCATCCATCCTGTAGAGATTCTGTTGCAGGCTTACGATGGACCCCGCTCCAACTGAAGGCCGGAGAGATCGAACGATAGAGATGGGCAGGAGTGGGTTCAGCAGGCTGAAATCATAATACTGATTATGTTGGAGCGGGAGACCGGGATCGAACCGGCGACATTCAGCTTGGGAAGCTGACGTTCTGCCACTGAACTACTCCCGCCATTTACAATCAATAACTTGCAGCAACAATTTGAATTTACTATCCAATTTACTATCCAGATCCTCGTTTTGCTGCACGCGAACTGGCCGGTTTCGCCAGATTCGGCCGCTCGCGGTACCATGATGGATAGTACGAACAGCATCAGGACGAACCTGAAAAAGTATATCAAAGTTGCCGGCAAGTGGCGATTCGTGCCGGTGATGAAACAGAACGGAGTGCCTGACCCGGGCACGGTCCTGATCGACGGCCAACCGGTCCGCTCCACGACCGGGACATTCTACCTTGAATACTACGAAAACGGGCGTCGGGTGCAGCGGCCGCTGGGAACCTCGCCTCGCCTTGAAACTTCACATCTAGAGCGCCCCTGCGCAATAGGCCAAATTGGAGGATCTCGGGCTAGGCGCTTCTGATGCGCCGGCATGAAGGTTGCCCCGAAGTTTGCAGCGGATGCGATCAGATTGCGAGTGTTCAATCGACTATCACTTGCAATGGATAGAATAGAAAAAAGTTAGAGAATAGAGATGAAAAGCGATTCAAGGCGCTGTGGCAACTCGTTCGGTGTGAAGTATCGAAGACCAGCCATCCAATTTTCTCGACATGTTCTATATCGTTATCCGGTATCGTGAATTGGAGATGCGCGCTGACAATTGCCGGCTCCATCCGCGCCAGCCGCTGGCACCCGTCGATTGACCGAGAAATCGTATCGAAATTGGGCATTTTTGGCTTTCTGTTCCCGGCAATGGCTCTGCCGCAGGTTCCGGGCTTTGGCCCTAGGACAAACGCGAGGAGACTGCAAGCAGAGACAGCAGGTGGTATAGTGCCTGTTAGCCGGGAAATACAATGGAAGTTCCGGTCAAATCGGAGATTTGTGTGCTAACGCCGGTGGCTCCCGATAGACTTCAAGCTGAAAAAGATGAGCTGAATTGGCTGCTGACCTCCGGGGTACTGGGCCGATCCAGCAATCTAGCCCGAATGCTCACTTTTGTCTGCGAGAAGCATTTTCTGGGTTTGGATGACTTGGCCACGGAATACTCGATCGCGGCCGAAGCGCTGGGGAGACGCGATGATTTCGACCCGCAGACCGATACCATCGTCCGGGTAACCGCCCATTCGCTTCGGAAGCGCCTGCAGGAGATTTACCAGACGGACGGGGTAAATCGGCCAGTCCATATCCTGATGCCGCTGGGCCATTATATGCCGTCCTTCGTCCATATAGGAGCGGACCGCACCCCGGACTTGCAGGACACTCCACCGCCAGCCTCTTCAGTGCCGGAGAACGTTCTTCCTGACGCCCATCTTCCCGCCGTGACGCATTTGCCAAAGCATCTCTCACGATGGCTTGTGGCCGTCGCATTCTTGGCGGCCCTCTCCCTGTTGTGCGGCTTCTTCGTCTTAATGTACCGAAACGCCAAAAAAGCGGCCTTGGTCACGCCCCAGGGCTCACCGGCAGCTCTGCCGCAACCCACGAACGCCATCCGCGCCT
>Ga0182014_10004472_pt1 | contig 16017 bp, 13 predicted proteins | sample 612S2DmetaG_FD_120489 | JGI IMG/M metagenome (GOLD analysis project Ga0182014, IMG submission 120489) | Permafrost microbial communities from Stordalen Mire, Sweden - 612S2D metaG | ecosystem: Environmental > Terrestrial > Soil > Wetlands > Permafrost | place: Sweden: Stordalen | collected... | reverse complement strand
TAGAAAAATACTCAGTACGGGATACATCTGAAGGTCTTCGTGTTGAGTTAACAGGTGAGGGTAGCTATCAGGCTAGTCCTAAGAAATAGCTTAAACCATAACTAGCATTGGTGGTTTCCATTAACTGGACAATTTAGAGCACTGCCCGGTTTGCCCAATTATAATTGTAATAAACAAAAAGCCGCCCAACCGGCAAGATCTCGGCAAAGGCGGCTTCACATTTAATATGGCTCTAATCCGTGACCCCATCCGCTCATCCATGAAACGCCCCTATGATTACCCCTATCCTCCTGTGGTGAACGTTTACAAGTTTCCGGGCGTATATCAAGACTATTCAGCAATTTCGGCGGTATTGGGGGAAACGGTCACCGGCATCGACATGGGCCTTTTGCTGGTCGGTCTGCTCTCGACCGTTTTTCGGCATCTGCTTGCACCGCCCTTGCCGGGCGCCGCCGGTGCGGCGCCGGCTGGGGCAGCCTTCATCATCATGTCCGCAGACGCTTCCATACCTGGCCTTTTCTGCGCATGCGGTTCACTTCTATTGACTCTGGAAGACTCATGGCCTTAATATAGGCAGCGAGGCGCCGGCGCCTGTAAAGATATATTCAGTTTTCTAAAATCCGGACCGGCCATGCGAATGGTGAATTGCCCAAAATGGGATACCGGGATGCTTAATAAGAGAAAACAGAAACGAACTTCGGAAGATTTTGTTCGTGCGATTAGCTTGAACGACCCGGCGTGTATTGGTGTGGACCTTGTCGCTCTCCTGCCCGGCGGCGACAACGGGGGAGCTAAATTATTGTCTATGGAGTTGGTGAGGAACCTGAGCCGGATTGCTTCGAACTGGCAGTTTGTCCTCCTCACTTCTGAGAAAAGCCATGATGAACTCGCCGTCCTGGAATCCCCAAATGTGCGTCGCCTTTGCGTCTTACAAACCAGCGCATTTAATTCTTCACCACCATGGATTATCCGGGTGAGGAACTGGGTGTATGGCGCACTGAGGACGTCGCTGCCGCGTGCAGTGAGGGCGAAATTGGACGATGCGCTTACGAGGGCCGCCCGCCATGTGCATCGGGGGACCATTCTCAGGGAAATAGGCGCCGACCTGTTATTTTGTCCTTTTTCAGTCCCGTTTTGCTACGATCCGTCAGTCCCCGTGGTCTCAATTATCTACGACCTGCAGTATCACTATTATCCTCAGTTCTTTAGCGAAGAGGATCGCCGTTGCCGGGAGAGGAATTTCAGCGAAACCAGCCGCCTCGCAAACAAGTTGATCTGTATTTCGGAATACGTGCGGAAAACCGTGCTCCAGAATTCGAACCTTGAGCCGGACAGAGCAATAAGCATACCCATTCAATTGTTTCACCGCCTGAAAAAGCCATCGGCCCAGGATGTAGATTCCATCCTGCAGCGCCTTGGCCTCGGTGGAAACGAGTTTCTCCTGTACCCCGCCAATTTCTGGGCGCATAAGAACCATAGAATGTTGGTCACTGCATTTGTGATGTATCGGGCGCGCCATCCGGAGTCCAACCTGCGCCTGGTGTGCACCGGGGCGCTCGACAATGAAAAAAAAGTCTTGCAGGAAGCCGTATGCCGCATGGGGCAAAAAGACTGGATTGTTCTGCCGGGATTTCTTACCGAAGAAGAGTTTACCGCAATTTTTGCCTCATGCCTCGCTCTCGTTTTTCCCTCCCTGTACGAGGGCTTTGGAATGCCGGTTCTGGAAGCCATGGCCTTGGAAAAACCCGTTATTTGCAGCAATGTTACCAGCCTCCCTGAGGTTGCCGGAGATGCCGTTTTTTATGTCGACCCCAGGAAACCTCGGGAGATCGCCAACGCCATCGAGCGTATAGCGACAGATAAGGGACTGAGGAAAAGGCTTATCGATAAGGGCCGCCGTCGACTGGCCGAGTCAGGTGGTCCGGAAAAAATGACGCGCGAGTATCTGGACGTTTTTCTGGATGTGATGCGAAAACCGGGTCCAGGCGCTCACATATTGCACGGGATATATCCGGACGGCTGGGCCGGCGAGAGGATTACCCTTTCTTACGGAAAATCATCCATGGCGAGATGTCTGGAGGTTGTTTTTCATTACCCCCACTGGGCGCCTCATGGAGACTCGTCCATAGTGATTTCGGATCAAAGCGGCCGCTCACAGACTCATGTTATCAAAGAAGGCGAGACAGTGACGATTAGTTTTGATCTTTTGAATTGCGGATCGATTTTACAGTTCCAGATTGCGCCCGTGTTTCAGCCTAAAGCACTCGGGATGAATGATGACGAGCGCATGCTGAGTTGTATTTGCCAGGAGTTCTGGATCACTTCTGCAACAGGGCGGGACAGCCTGCTTTGAACAACAATTCTTGAAAGGTGAATTTAATGAGTTGCGAATCTCAAAAATCCGCCCTCCTGACGGGAATTACCGGTCAGGATGGCGCCTATCTGGCGGAGTTTCTCCTCAATAAAGGCTATATCGTTCATGGCATCAAGAGGCGGGGTTCACTTTTTAACACCCAGCGAGTTGATCACCTCTATGAAGACCCGCATCAGGCAAGCCGGCGGTTTATCCTGCACTATGGCGATCTGACGGATTCCACCAGTCTCATCCGCATCGCCCAGGAAGTTCAGCCCGATGAGGTTTACAATCTGGCTGCACAGAGCCACGTGGGTGTATCGTTCCAGGCGCCGGAATACACAGCCGAAGTGGATGCAGTTGGCGCACTGCGCATGCTGGAGGCTATCCGCATACTCGGTTTGAAAGAAAAAACCCGTTTCTACCAGGCTTCCACTTCGGAACTCTATGGCAAGGTGCAGGAAACGCCCCAAACGGAACTCACCCCATTTTATCCCAGGTCTCCTTATGCCTGCGCCAAACTGTACGCATACTGGACAACGGTTAATTATCGGGAGGCCTATGGAATGTTTGCCTGCAACGGCATTCTGTTCAATCACGAGTCCCCCATACGCGGCGAGACTTTCGTGACCAGAAAGGTTACACGGGCTGCTGCGCGAATTGCTCTCGGGCTCCAGGATTCCCTCTATCTTGGCAATTTGAGTTCACTTCGCGACTGGGGCCACGCAAAGGACTATGTAAGAGCACAGTGGCTCATTCTCCAGCAGGATATCCCGGATGATTACGTGATTGCCACCGGTGAGCAGCATTCGGTAAGGGAGTTCTGTCAGCGGGCCTTCGCGGAATTGGGAATCGAACTGGAATGGAAAGGGAAGGGCTTATCCGAGCAGGGAATCATTGCTGCACTGAATCCCTCTGCCCTCTTGTCCCAATACTCCAGGCACGACAGCCTCTACTCAATCAAAACAGGCAAACCCGTTATTTTTGTGGATCCACGTTATTTTCGGCCTACGGAAGTAGATCGGTTATTGGGTGACCCAGCCAAAGCAGAAGCAAAACTGGGCTGGAGGGCTGAAATCTCCTTTGACGAGCTCGTAAAAGAAATGATAGCTTTTGACCTGCATGAGGCTGTCCGCGAAAATGTGTGCAGGCGCAATGGTTTCGAGGTTACATCCAGTTGTGAGGCTCACATGTAGAGGAGTTTTGAGTTTTTAGTTTTTAGTGAAAAATTAAGGGTATTCCAACTAAAAACTGTTCTTCGGTTGTTTAACTAAAAACTAGAAACTCTTTTTGAAACTGTTTTTAGGCTTTTCAACTAGAAACTATTTTTGAGGCGAGCATGGCTGGTTCAAGAAGCTATCGGGATTTGGTGGCTTGGCAGAAATCCATGGACTTGGCTGAGAGCATCTATTCCTGTACACGCTACTTTCCCCGCGAAGAAATATACGGCATTGTCTCGCAGATGCGCAGGGCCGGAGCTTCCGTAGCCTCCAATATCGCCGAAGGTCAGGCCAGGAACAATTCAGGGGAATTTCGCCAGTTTCTTGGAATAGCCCGAGGATCAGTTGCGGAGTTGGAGACATGGATTCTGCTAAGTGAACGAGTGGGGTACCTGGACTCAGCGAGATCGGAGAAGCTGTTGGCGAACTGCGAGGAAATTCAGAAACTCCTCATAGGCTTGAAAGATTCGCTCAAGCCGAAAGAGTTTTGAGTTTTTAGTTTTCAGTAAGAAAGGGCAATTCTGCCACTTTTCCAATAGGACATCCTTGGCAACTCGACTAAAAACTGAAAACTGTTTTTGAAACTGTTTTTGAGGTTTTGGCAACTCAACTAAAAACTAAAAACTGAAAACTAAAAACTGATCTTATGAAAAAGGCACTCATCATAGGAGTCTCAGGGCAGGATGGCGCCTATCTTGCCGAATTTCTGCTGAAAAAGGGCTATCGGGTCTTTGGAACTTCCAGGGATGCTCAGATGACCTCTTTTGGAAATCTCAAGGCTTTGGGAATTCACCAGGAAATGGAGGTTGGGTCGGTTGCCCTCAACGATTTCCGCAGTGTGTTGCAGGTGCTCAATAAAGTGCGGCCTGATGAAGTATACAATCTCGCAGGGCAAAGCTCCGTAGGCCTTTCTTTTGAACAGCCGGTGGAGACTTTTGAAAGCATTAGCCTTGGGACCTTGAATCTGCTGGAGGCGATACGCTTCATCGGCGAACCGATGAAATTCTATAATGCAAGTTCGAGTGAGTGTTTTGGCAATACGGAAGGATTGCCGGCAAATGAGAAAACTCCGTTCAGCCCCAGGAGTCCTTACGCCGTGGCCAAAGCAGCAGCCTTCTGGCAAGTGTCCAACTATCGTGAAGCTTACGGAATCTTTGCCTGTTCCGGACTTCTTTTCAATCATGAATCCCCGCTGAGACCTGAAAGGTTCGTCACCAGGAAAATAATATCCACTGCCTGCAGCATAGCAAAAGGTGGAAAAGAGAAACTCGAACTGGGCAATATCGCCATCCAGAGGGATTGGGGATGGGCGCCGGAATACGTGGAAGCAATGTGGTTGATGATGCAGCAGAAAGGACCCGAAGATTTCGTAATCGCCACCGGCAAGACACACAAATTGGAAGAGTTCCTGGAATTGGCGTTTTCAGCCGTTCGATTGGATTGGCGGGAGTATGTCGAGTTCGGCCAACATTTATTTCGTCCTACGGATATCCTGATCAGCAGGGCAAATCCCGCCAGGGCCAGGAGGGTGTTGAACTGGGAGGCGGCATATGGTTTGGCTGATGTTGTTACAATGATGGTCGAGGCTGAAATGGGTCGGGGCGACAGGAGCGGCGGGGCGCTTTCGTATTCCAGGATTGCTGTGCGATGAGTAGTTCTAAATTGGTGAGACCTGTGCAGAATGCTGCCCGGATCAGCATAGTCACTCCGTCATACAACCAGGGCAAGTACATCGAGAGGACCATCCAAAGCGTTCTATCCCAGGAGGTCCGGGGACTGGAGTATGCGGTCATCGACGGCGGAAGTGAGGATGAAACCACATCTATTCTAAAACGATACGAGGATAGGCTCTTCTGGATTTCGGAACGGGACAGAGGTCCATCCGATGCGATCAATAAGGGATTTCGCCGATCCAGCGGGTCTGTGCTCGGCTGGCTGAGTTCCGATGACGTTTATTACCCTGGCGCTTTGAAGACCGTTTTGGAGTTCTTTGAGGAGAAGCCGGATGTGGATGTGCTGTACGGCGACGCGTACCATATCGATGAGAATGACGAGGTGATTGAAAAATACCCGACCGAGGATTGGAGCTGGACTCGTCTTCACGATAGATGTTTCATCAGCCAGCCGGCTGCTTTTTTTCGCAGGAGCCTCTTCGACGAATACGGGCCTCTCGAGGTCGGCTTTCGCTGCATGGATTACGAATATTGGCTCAGGCTGGGAAAAAATAGGGTCCGCTTCGCACACCTTCCCCAAATATTGGCTGCAACCCGTTTGCACAAGGAAGCCTTCACACTTGCAGGGCGGTTGGCCGGACACAAAGAAATTAATGGTTTCACGCGTAGGCACCTCTCGAGGACTCCGGATCAATGGCTATTCAATTATGCGCATGCGATTGCCGAGGCGAAGGGGTACGATCGGCGCCGGCCGTTCAGTTTTATATCCACACTGGTTGTTTATTCACTCTATGCCGCTTTTCACTGGAACAAAAGTGTGACCCCAAACATGGCCAGGGTTCTCTCGGCATGGATTAGAGAGCATCTGGTCTCAGAGTTCAGGCGCGCTTAGGGAGGCGATGCTCATGAGCCTTCACCACAGCATTTCATGTCCCTTCGGGCTGCCCGAAACCATGAAAAGACCCGTAGGATGGGTGGAGCGAAGCGCAGCCTGCCAGGCCTTTTCGAAGCAGTTTTTCATGTCCCTTCGGGCAACCTTGAAACCATGAAAAGACCCGTAGGATGGGTGGAGCGAAGCGCAACCCATCAGTCCTTTTCGTAGCAGGGCGGCCTAAGGAACTTTTCGTAACAGAGGCTGGTCGTGGACAGGCCAGGGAGAAAACGGGGCATAGTCCGGTCAAAGAGAGAAAGGCTTTGTTAGACGGGATTGACAGGGAACGTAGGAGAATTTCACCATATTAACAGGATTAACAGAAATTACTATGGATTTGGGAATTTAAGAAGTTACGGAGCCTCTTGTAAAAGTCCTTCGACGTCATTCCGGCGAAGCCTGCCCCGGGAGTGTCTGGTCCGGGGGCCGGAATCCGGGTTTTTCAAGGTCTTCCGGACCCCGGATGTCTCCGGGGTGACGCTTTTGTTGAGTTCTGCAAGAGACTCTGGGGATTTAGGAATTGATCCCTGAATCCATCAATTCGCAATCCCTTAATTCCAGGCTATTTCCAAGCCCTGAGACCTTGTTGATCTTGTTGAATTTTGGTTTTCTCTGTGTTCTCTTCTTGTCCTGACCATTTCCCGCTCTGTGGTGAACGGGCGCTGCCTCTGTGGTGAACGAGAGACAAGAAATCTTATGAAAATTGGTTTTGACATCAGCCAAACGGGCAACGGCAAAGCTGGATGTGGATATTTTGCGGACAGCATAATCCAACAGCTTGCCTGGATTGACTCGGAAAATGAATATATTCTTTATCCTACCTTTGGGAATTTTTTCTGGGACCCTGAATGGAAATCCTCCACCCGCCGGATCGATCACCCGAAGTTCCGCCGCGCCGAAGGGCATACGACCCTCGATAAGGCTCGAGCTTTCTGGTCCAACCCGCCTGAGGATTTGGAAACCAGCCTGGGCAAGCCGGATATCATTCATTCAAATAATTTCTTTTGTCCCCATGGGCTGAAGAGCGCCCGGCTGGTTTATACGTTATATGATCTTTCGTTTTTGGATCATCCGGAGTGGCACACCGAGGAAAACCGGCTGGGATGTTTCGATGGCGTCTTTAACGCCTGTTTGTACGCCGACATGATAGTCTCCATTTCGGAGTACAGCCGCAGGCATTTTCTGGAAATATTCCCACATTTTCCTCCGGAGAGAATTGTCGTTGTCCATCTGGCCAGCCGTTTCACCCGAAAACCGGACCTTGCCTGCCCCGCCCAACTCTCATGTCTTAAGCCGGGAGAGTTTTGGCTGACGGTCGGCACGCTGGAGCCGCGCAAAAACCAGATTGGGCTGCTGCGGGCTTACGCTCGACTTAAATCAAGTCTTCCGAAGACTTTCCCTCTGGTGATGGCCGGAGGCCAGGGCTGGTTGATGGAGGACATCCACAGAACAGTGGCGGATCTTGGTCTGGCGGAAGATATCATTATGCCGGGGCGCCTCGATGATTCGGCCTTGCAGTGGCTTTATCAAAACTGTTACGCGATGGTCTACCCATCCTTGTTCGAGGGGTTTGGCCTGCCTGTCCTGGAGGCGATGAGCCTCGGTGCGCCGGTCATCAGTTCGAATGTCGCCTCCATTCCTGAGATTGCGGGTGATGCCTGCATCCTGGTGAACCCTGCGGCTGAAGAAACGCTGTTTCAGGCCATGCTGAATTTGACGGGAGATCGCAGCATGCGCGACTCCTTGCGCGAACTCGGACTGAGGCGGTCAAGACAGTTCAGTTGGGAGGCTGCCGCACGCGGCGTTCTTGAATGCTATCGGGTTTGTACCCGGCGATTTCATGGGCCGTGAATTGCATTACATACTTTTGACCGCAAAGTTGCTGAGGTCTTGTCCCGGCGCGAATGTATAGGAGGCGCGTCTTGACAGTGGGATTATTTTGATGCAAGGTGAAAAACGATGAATTCAATGAACCCGTCGCCTGAAGTTGAAGCAGTTGAAACGCCTTTATTGTCCGTCGTTATTCCTTGCTACAACGAGGAAGAGGTTATAGGCGAGACAATGAAACGGCTCAAAGCTTTCTGTTCTGGACTCGTCAACCTCGATGTCGAACTCATTTTTGTCGATGATGGCAGCAGCGACCGCACCCGTGAGCTTCTCAAAAGCTTTGCCGCAGAGGACTCACGAATTCGGCTGATCGGCTTTGCGCGCAACTTCGGCCACCAGATCGCTGTTACCGCCGGCGTTGATGCAGCATGTGGCGACGCGGTTGTGCTAATCGACGCCGATCTTCAAGACCCTCCCGAGGTCGTTCATGAAATGATCGCCAAGTGGCGTGAGGGTTATGACGTAGTCTACGGAACACGTATCGAGCGGCCGGGTGAATCAGCCTTTAAGCTCGCGACCGCCCGTGGTTTTTATCGGCTGTTAAATCTCCTCTCCGACGTATCGATCCCTCTTGATACCGGCGATTTTAGATTGATGAGCCGGCAAGTTGCCGATGCGCTCAGGGCCATGCCGGAACGAGATCGGTTCGTGCGCGGCATGGTGAGTTGGGTTGGTTTCAAACAGACCGCGCTTCCTTACAAGCGCGCCGAGCGATTTGCTGGAGAGAGCAAGTGGCCGTTAAGGAAAATGCTTCGTTTTGCCATCGACGGGATTCTGTCGTTCTCCACCAAGCCGTTGCAAATGTCTGTTGACCTTGGAATGTTGTGTGCATCTCTAGCGTTGGCAGGCATTCTCTATGCCATGGGTTTGCGCTTATTCACCAATATCTGGGTTGAAGGTTGGACTGCATTGATGATTGCTGTTCTCTTCATCGGCGGAGTGCAGCTCATTTGCGTTGGTATTCTTGGTGAATATATTGGCCGAATATATAGCGAAGTCAAACATCGGCCGCTTTACATTGTTCAAGAGTACCTGGGCTTTAATCAAGCGGGCCCGGCAATGTCCCGAAGTCCGGTAGTCGTAAAAAAATGATTGCCAAGAAAATACTCCGTCTAGTCTCAGGCATACGCAACGGGCCATGGTGCGTATGGAACCGGTGACAACTCCAGGGAAAAAGGCCGGGTCTAACACGGGCAGGTGGCGCTGTATCAGGTTCGCCCTGGGTTTGGCGATCACTGTCGCCTGTGTGGGCTTTATCGTCAGCCGGGTGGATTTCGGCGAGATAAGAGAGGCGCTCGCCCATTTTAACTGGCTTCTGGCCCCTGTCGGGCTTGCTTCGCTCTCCTTCGGCTACGTCATGCGGATAGTGCGTTGGGCACTGATGTTGCGCGCAGGCGGCGCCAATGTCTCCATTCGGGATTGTGCTGCGCCTTTTCTCGGTTCGATCGCTCTGAACAATGTGCTCCCCTTTCGCGCAGGCGATGTCGTACGGGCCTTGGTTTTTCCCGGTGCAATCGGGGTCAGGCGCACGACGGCTGCCGCCAGCCTCGTACTGGAACGCCTGGTCGATCTTTTGTCCCTGCTTCTGTGTCTCGGGGCCGGATTGACGTTGAGCGGGCTTTTCAGTCTGCCGGCCTGGATGAAAGATACGGTGCTGTTACTGACAGTGGGCGGGGTCGGAGCGATGGCGGCTATCGCCTTGTGCAGTGCGCCGCTCACCAGCCTGCTGGGACGAATTGCGGAACGAATCGGCAGGGGCGGCGGGGGACTGCTCGCGAAAGTGCTCCGAGTGACGATCGAATTGATGGAAGGGGCGGGCGCAATGTCCCGGCCGCGTACGCTCATCGTCCTCTTCGGGTTGTCATTGCTCGTGTGGGCCGGTGAAACCGGACTGTTCCTTTCCCTGATATTCGGTCTTGGACTGTACGCCGGCCTCGCGGCTGGACTATTGATCATGGCGGTGGCCACACTTTCCACCCTTGTGCCGTCGTCGCCCGGATACGTTGGTCCATTTCACCTCGCGGTCTTTACCGCCGTCTCGATGCTCGGCGGTTCGTCCTCGCAGGCGGCCAGTCTCGCGCTTTTGACTCACCTGGGCCTTTGGCTGCCGACGACGCTTGCAGGAAGTCTCTTCATTGCCGCCAATCCGCAACTGTTCAAGGGAATTAAAGGAAAGTACGCCGGCGGCCCTGAAGCCGACGATCTCAAACTGGAGTAACGAAAGAGAAATCATGACGGACCAGCACGATGTCATAATTGCAGGCGCAGGTTTTACAGGTCTTACTGCCGGTCTGGCCCTCGCCCGCGCCGGGCGTCGGGTGATGATTCTGGAAAAGGACTCAACCCCTGGAGGCCTGGCGGGTTCTTTCGAATTTCGCAACGGGGTCAGGGCCGAAAAGTTCTATCACCACTGGTTTAACAACGACGCCTATGTGCCGGCCCTAGTGAAAGAAGTGGGAATGCTGGATCATCTCGTCACTATGCCGTCACGGACTGGAATGTTTTACGGGGGGCAGTTCTGGCGGCTGACGACGCCCTTTGATCTGCTCCGATTCTCGCCATTGTCTTTCGTCGACAGGCTCCGCCTTGGTATCCTGGTCTTCAGGGCGAGGCGCGTCAAGGATTGGAAGTCGATAGAGCATCTCTCGATCCGTGAATGGCTCGAGCCGCTTTGCGGTCCTGGAGTGTACAAAGTGGTTTGGGAACCGTTGATCCGGTCGAAATTTTCCATTTACGCCGATGAAATCAGCGCGGCGTGGTTCTGGAAGAAATTGGTTCTGCGCGGGAGCACGAGGGATAAAACAGGGGGCGAACAGCTTGCTTACTTTAAAGGAGGTTTCGGTCTGCTTGCAGAGGCCTTGGCCGACCAGATCCAAAAAGCAGGCGGGGTAATCCATTACGGCAGCCCCATTACCGGTGTTCGAGTGGACAACGAACAGGTGAAAGCGGTCACGACACCTCATGGAACAATCATGGGGCGGCAGTTTTTGTTCACGACATCGTTCCCGGTAATTGCCGGTATTTTTGAGGGCAACGCCGACGAGAAATGGCTTGGCCGATTGCGGCGGGTGCGTTACCTCGGCAATATTTGTCTGGTGCTTCAGCTCGATCGGAAGCTCTCTAACATTTACTGGCTCAATGTGAACGATCCTGATTTTCCGTTCGTAGGCGTGATCGAACACACCAACTTCGATAGTCCGGAAAACTATAGAGGCAGCCATATTGTCTACCTTTCCCGGTATCTCTCCACTCAAGATCCGATCTGGACCTGCAGCGACGATGGTTATCTGGACCTGGCCTTCGAGCATCTCGAACGGATGTATCCAGGGATAGACCGCTCCTGGATAAGTGATTTTAAGGTCTGGAGGGCGGATTATGCCCAGCCTGTGGCCGAGAGGATGTATTCGGGTTATGTTCCCGGCGGGCGGACCCCGTATGACAACGCATGGATCTCTACAATGGCTCAGATCTATCCCGAAGACCGCGGGACCAACTATGCCATTCGGGAAGGTTATGCCGCTGCGGATATGATTGCAAAACAACTGGATTTAAACAACAGGTGACGCCATGAGCAAGTCCTTTTCGAATGATATCTTTAAATGCCGGAAAAGCATGCCTGCAACACTAAGAGGGGTCCTCCTGAAAACCGGGTTGTTATCAGGTATGCTGATTACCCTTTGCCTCTTTTTACAGGCAGCGGACACTCCTGCCCGTGCTCAATCGAATGATTCACGGGCGCAGGCCGGAGCGCCTGCCGAGGAAGTCCTGACCCCTTTCCCCGATATCGTGCTTCAGGGGAAACTCCAGTGCTCCCTCAGGCGGCAAGTGGTTATGCCCTTTCGAGGAGTCATAACCAGCCTGGATGTCCGGCCCGGCCAAACCGTAGAGAAAGGACAAGTTCTGGCGCGCTATAAGCTGGCGGCCGATATTGCTCAGCAACTTCAAAAGCAGCTCGCGGCGCCCCAGATCCAGGATATCGAACTGGGATTGGCAATTCTGGATAAGGCGCTGATCCCTCTCCAAGCAAAGCTGGCTGAGACGAAAAGCCTGGTGCAGGAGAATATGGTCCCTTCCCAGAGCCTGGTTCAGATCGAAAAGGAAATCCAGTTTCAAAAAGTGAGCCGCAAAGCTGCTCAAGAGCGGTTAAAGCTGGAGCGCCAATTCTTGGTTGAATTCAAAGCTTATGTGAAGGATTCGCTCGGAGGATCGCTAAATCCCGTGGCCGGTTCTGAGGATGCATCCATAACGGCCCCGATCGCAGGGCAGGTCGTATCGATTCAGTCAGGCCTGTGCGAAGGATCGGACCTCGGACCCGGAGCGCCCACATTCACAATCGGCGTTGTGGACCCCATGTTGATCCATGCACAGATTCATGAGAGTGACCTTGTCAACGTTCACCTGGGTGAAAAGGCCGAGGTCACAATGGAATCCGTTACGGACCACGCTTTCGAGGCCACGGTGAGCCGCTTTTCGCTGACCCCTTTTGCCCTCGGGGTGGGAGACCCTTCCTACTACGACATAGAATTTACGATTCCGAATCCCGATCATGTTCTTAAGGAAGGCTTCAAGGGCGAGATTGTGCTTCAGCCTTGGAGGGCATCCGGATCGAGCCTGCCCAAAATCGTCAATCCCTCCTTGGGGTTGGATAAAATTGGGGATCAGACATCCTTCTGGATGGGCGGCAAGGAAGAAACAGAAATCTCGATTACCTCGCCTCGAAATGGAAAAGTGGTCTTGACGGGCTTCTTTTCGGCGGGCCCAAGTATTCCTGGCAATCCCCGGCGCCGCTTTCTCCTGTCCTCTCAGAACTCCTACAAAAGACAACTGGTGTTCCCGAAAGACGGTTGGTGCCGGATTACCGTCCCTGTGTCAGCGGGACCTAACCGCATCACCCTGCGCGCTCTTGATGAACCAACTGTGGCTCGACTGCCCAACGGCGATCCCCGCCCCTTTGTCATAGGGGTCCGTGGACTTGCCGTGAGTGAAGTCAATTAGAATGAATCCGGGCAGCGCTTATCTTTCAACTTTGCGGCGGAGATTTAGCAGCTACGGTTCTTCCAGAGGGAGCAGGCAAACAAATTCACCTGGGAGAGTGCTGCACGCACTATTCTCGAGTGCTATAGGACTTGCACTCGGCGATTTCATGAGCTATGAATTGCATTCATACTTTTGACCGCAAAGTTGCTGAGGTCTGGTCCTGGCGCGGATGTATACAGGTTGAGGTCTGACGTGAGATTATTTTGGTCGAGGTGAACCATGGTGAATTAAAAACGATTTCGATGGTTATCCCGTGCTACAGCGAAGAAGAGGTAACTCCCTGGTCGATCGAAAAAACGAAAAGAGGGTGTGCTGAAAACGCTTTCGTACTATCTCTTTTATCGCCTGATCTCTCGTCTCTCATCAGTGGAGCTTCCGCTCGATTCCGTCGACTTCTGCCTCATGGGTTGCAATGTTGTTGACATCCTGAGAATGATGCCGGAGAAAGATCGGTTCGTCCGCTGACTTTTTGCCAGGCAGGGGGAAATAATTTTATGAGCCAGCAACGAAAACTTGTTTCTATAGTAGCGCCTTTTTTCAACGAGGGCGAAGGGGTTGAGCGCTTCTATCAAGCTCTTTGTCCCATCCTCAATCAAGTTCCAAACGTTGGCTTCGAGGTGGTATGCGTAGACGACGGGAGTCGCGACGACACATTGAAAAAACTGATCGCTCTTGTTGGCCGCGATCCACGTTTTCGCGTTGTAGAGCTCTCACGGAATTTTGGCAAGGAAGCCGCATTAACTGCCGGTATCGATGCCACAAGGGGTGACGCGGTCATACCAATCGATGGCGATCTTCAGGACCCACCAGAATTGATCCCGACGCTGATCATCGAATGGCAGCAAGGTGCAGAAATTGTGCTTGCTCGCCGGACCAACAGAAGTTCAGATTCATTCCTCAAGCGGAAGACGGCAGAGATGTTCTATCGATTTCACAGCCGCCTCTCCGCAATCAAAATCCCTGAGAATGTCGGCGACTTTCGCCTTATGGATCGGCTTGCAGTGGAAGCCCTTAAGCAGTTTCATGAGCGGCAGCGTTTTATGAAAGGCTTGTTTGCCTGCGTTGGTTTCAAAACTGAAACTGTGGATTACACGAGAAACCCACGTGAAGTAGGTACAACCAAATTTTCAGGGTTGAAACTTTGGAATTTCGCGCTTGAAGGGATTACCAGCTTTAGCTACTTACCACTCAAGGTATGGACCTACATTGGGGGTATCGGCGCTCTTCTAACTTTTTTGTACGCTGTGTTTATTATTGTGAGAACATTAATCCGCGGGGTAGATGTTCCAGGCTACGCCTCCTTGCTGGTTGCGATTTTGTTCTCTGGTAGCCTTCAGTTAATTAGCCTTGGCATGCTGGGAGAGTATATTGGCCGAGTTTATATGGAAACCAAGCAACGCCCAATTTATCTCGTTCGCAAGCATTACGAGGCCAGCAATGCATCCTTATGCCCATCTGTACATGGCAGAGACGGAGGCTCGTCATTGGTGGTTTGATGGCAGAAGAGCCATATTGGTTCTTATCATTGGCGCTTTTAATTTGCCTGCTTATAGTAAATGGCTTAAATAAATTGACACAGTTGACGGCCTTTCATATCATATTTCCGAACTCATCAACGGGATGGGGACAATGAAAGCACTAACGTTATCGCATCAAGAATAGCTCTAGCACATGCTGCGCTACGAAGAGACATCCAACACGTACATAGGAAACTATGATGTATTTTGAGGCTGCGGCATTCTAACGATCTCAAAGATGAAAACTGCTGAAAGTTAAGCGGCTATGTCAACCTATTTAGGCAGCTTATTATATCTATTTGAAAATCTATGCCTGAGCGCTAAGATGGTGCAAGTGGTCAGATTCGGTATCGTTGGAGTGCTCAATACTGGGGTCACGCTTGCAGTGATATTTGTTCTTATGAAAGGCTTGATGGTGCATTATGTCTTTTCGAACATCATTGGGTATGTGCTCGGCTTTATCAACAGCTTTGTGCTCAATAAAAAATGGACTTTTCAAAGCAAGGGAAACGTTGGCCTTGAGGGGATGTTGTTTGTGGTGGTATTCGGAGTCTGCTATCTTATACAGTTGGGCTCCCTCTTATTTATGAAAGAAACGATGGGTGTAAAGGCTGTCTACTCGCAGTTGCTCGCAATGGCAGCGTATACGAGTTTGAACTTCACATTGAATAAACTCATAACGTTCAAGAATAGGTGAAGGCTACTATACAAGACGTATCAATATCAGTGGTAATACCCCGTTATAATGGAGGAGCAGTGGTTGCAAGTTCTCCCAAAAAATTGCCTGAAGCTTGGTTGGCGTTACTGCTTGGTCTTGTCGCCTTCGTGAGTGTCACCGGTGGTAAGATAATTCGCCCAGAATATGTGGATTGGCTCATGGAGGATGATCCAGCGCAGCACTGGTTGGGATGGCAGTTTTTTCGGCAGTCACCGATCTTTCAATGGCCAATAGGCTCAAATCCAAATTTCGGGCTTGACATTGGTAGCTCGGTTGTATTCACTGATTCGGTCCCGCTCCTTGCTTTTTTTTTAAAGCCCTTTAGCTCATATCTTCCAGATACATTTCAGTACACCGGATTATGGATTCTGATTTGTTTTTTCCTTCAGTCAATTTTCGCCTGGAAGTTACTCTCTCTTTTCACTCAAGATAAATGGCTGCCACTCATCGCAAGCGTGTTTTTCACACTCGCTCCTGCATGCCTATGGCGTTTGCATGGTCATTACGCTTTATTTGGCCACTGGGTGCTGCTGGCAGGGTTTTACTTCTACTTTTCGAAGAAGTTTTCCATCCTCCGCTGGATAGGTTTGTTGGCTGTGACCGCGCTTATTCATGCTTATCTACTCGTCATGGTCTTAGCGATATGGATAGCAGATCTGACTCAGCGTAGCTGGCGAAAAG
>Ga0182014_10004469_pt1 | contig 16022 bp, 14 predicted proteins | sample 612S2DmetaG_FD_120489 | JGI IMG/M metagenome (GOLD analysis project Ga0182014, IMG submission 120489) | Permafrost microbial communities from Stordalen Mire, Sweden - 612S2D metaG | ecosystem: Environmental > Terrestrial > Soil > Wetlands > Permafrost | place: Sweden: Stordalen | collected... | reverse complement strand
GGCGCCCAACGCAACTCCCGCAACACTCCTGAACATCGCGCGCCTCCGAACGATGGCGCGAGACTAGGGAAGGGGATTTGAGGGGCCGCGAAATTGGAGCGTGCGATTGCAGCGATTCCATTCACTGTTCTTTAACCAGCGCATCTCTAAGCCCTAATTCGTGTAAACGCTTACGCGTTAAGACAGATGTGCTTGGTGAAGAGACTCCTGATTTTTATATATAAAGGCCGATAAGTCGACAGTGATTCTCTACAAGTCCTCGCAAGAAGCGTCGTTTCGTGATGTAAAGCGTGGAATGCATTGAGTCCGCGAGCTTATTGACGGCAAGTGATCGAGTGTATGCTTGCGAGAACCGGGGAACTCGAGACGCAATTTCGATTGGGCCGCCGTTTGCGATCGCGGCGGACGCAGAACTCAGCGCAAATCTGGTAAATGAACCGCTTGCGCAATCCGGCGAAATCCGATCTTCCGAGCGCGTGGACCCGTCGCGCCGAATTGGCGGCGTCCGGCGATCGCGGTTTCCTCGCCATCCCGCTGTCGGCGAGAAGCCAGCGCTTCCATGTTCCGCAAAGTGTTCGCCGACCGTCATGGGCGTCGCGGCGGCGTCGAGCGACGACATGTGTGGGCGGGTAGGGCGCAAACGCCTATAGTGGCCGCGCGCCCATGAAGAAGGAGGCGGCCTTGTCTTATCGATCAGGTCTGACGATCGCGGCGGCGCTCGCCGTTGCGCTAGGGGGAGCGCTACCCAACGCGGCAAGCGCCAGGGACTACAAAATCGGCTGCGCCAACGGCGCCTGCGTGATCGTCGACGATTCGGGACGAATCTCGTTTTTCACGATCGGCGACAAGAAACTCTCCGACAGCGACGATCAACTGAAACCTTCAGCGCTGGGGCGAATTCGGCCGCCACTGAATATCGCATGCGGCGCCGGATCAGGCGGCGACGCTTGCGTCATCACCGACGCCGACGGCGACGTCTGGGTGGGGCCGACGCATTCCGGCGCGACTTTCGGCGCGCCGGTCACGAGAATTCCGGCGCCAGGCCCGCGCTGAGACGACGCGAATGCTGAGCCGCCGGCGCTTCGCGTTGGTTGGATTAGGCGGCGTGGGCCGAGGGGCGCGGTTAAGCCTAACAGCGCCAACGCTCGCGATTTGCCCGAATTCGAGGTAAGAGCGGGCCAGCGAACAAGGCCCGCGATGCACCTCGTCACCAATCTCGGCGATCTCGCCGTCCTGCTGCCGGCGTCGCTCGGTCTGATCGCGTTTCTCGCTTGGATCGGCGCGCGAGAGGACGCGGCGGCCTTCGCCGCGGCGACGGCGCTCTGCTTGCTGGCGGCGTTGTTGGCCAAACTCGCCTTCGCCGCCTGCGGCGCGCAATACGACCTTCTCGGCGTGGAAAGTCCGAGCGGCCATACCGCCTTCAGCGCGATGTTCTACGGCTGCCTCGCGCTGCTGTTCGCCACCGGACGCACGCTCACCCAGCGCTTGGCGTTCTACGCCGGCGCGGCGGCGCTGGTCCTGCTGATTGGCGCCAGTCGCGTCGCGCTCCTGGCCCACTCCGTGGCGGAAGTCGTCGTCGGCCTCGGCATCGGCGCGATCTCGATCGGCCTCTTCCGCGCGCTGCGCGTCAGTTCAGAGCCGCTGCAATTCTCCGCTCAAACCATCGTTCGCCTGTCGCCGTTCGCGGCGCTTTATGCAGCGTGCCTGCTGCTGCTGGCGGGGCATTGGAGCGCCGAGCCGGTCATCGACGCCGTCGCTGCCGAGCTCGGCGCCGATTTGCGTCTCTGTCGATCGACGGTGGTCGGCTCGCTCCATGCGCCCACGCGCGCCGTTCCGAACGCCGAACGCCGGGTTGGCGGCAGCAGTTGAGCGCGCGCTCCAACTTGAAGCCGAGTGTCTTGAAAAGCTTGTGCCGGGCTTGTCAGAGTTTGCCCGACCATTGGAATGGGCCCGACGGGCCCGTTCCATATCGCCCACCATCCCGGCCGCTGAGGCCTGGAGTGTGGCGTGGCGGCAACGCTTCGGCCATTTCTCCGCCGCGAAGCCGCAAATTAGGCGTCAAGCGATTGCGCGAATGGCGCGGTTCTACGATTGTCTGACGTTGCGCGATTCGCCGTAGGGGCTACGATCAGCGGGCTGCGCTTCATCGGTCGGGGGTCGCCGCATGCGCCGTTCAGCTTTGTTTGTCGCAGTTCTGGCCGCCGGATGTGCGCTGTCCGCCATCGCGGTCCCTTCGGCGTTCGCTTCTTCGCCCAACATTTATTCCGCCGAATTTGGCGACGCGCGGCCGCTCGCTTCGGCGATCCAGCGCCAGACGGTGCGCTACGATGGCCCGTACTCGCCCGGCACGATCGTCATTTCGACCAAAGAGCGGCGCCTTTATTTCGTGCTGCCCGACCATCAGGCGCTGAAATACGGCGTCGGCGTCGGCCGGCCGGGATTCACATGGGCGGGCCAGACCGTCGTCGCCAACAAGCGCGAGTGGCCAGACTGGACGCCGCCCTCGCAGATGTTGCTGCGCCGGCCTGACCTGCCGCGCCACATGGCGGGCGGGATCGAAAATCCGCTTGGCGCGCGGGCGCTCTATCTCGGCGGCACGCTCTACCGCATCCACGGCTCCAACGAGCCCGACACGATCGGCGAAGCGGTGTCGTCCGGCTGCATCCGCATGACCAACGACGACGTGACCGACCTCTACGGCCGCGCCAGCATCGGCGCCAAGGTTATCGTCGAGCGCTGAAGGTCCGCTGGCGCGCCGCCTTTCTTTCGTGCTGATCGGCGGTTACGGTCGCGCGATGAATGCGCACGCTCCAACCGCCGCGCCGGCGCTGGTCGATCCTTTCGGCCGGGCGATCAGCTACGTGCGCGTGTCGGTCACCGACCGCTGCGACTTCCGCTGCGTCTATTGCATGTCGGAAGACATGACCTTCCTGCCCAAGTCGGACGTGCTGTCGCTCGAAGAGCTCGACCGGCTGTGCTCGGCTTTCGTGCGGCTGGGGACGCGCAAGTTGCGCGTCACCGGCGGCGAGCCGCTGGTCCGGCGCGGGATCATGACCTTGTTCCGCTCGCTGTCGCGTCACCTCGACAGCGGCGCGCTCGACGAGCTGACGCTGACCACCAATGGCTCGCAACTCGCCCGCTTCGCTGGCGAATTGGCCGATTGCGGCGTGCGGCGGATCAACGTCTCGCTCGACACGCTCGATCCCGACAAGTTCCGCGCCGTGACCCGCTGGGGCGACTTCGGCAAGGTGATGGCGGGGATCGACGCCGCCGAGGCCGCCGGCCTAAAGGTCAAGATCAATGCGGTGGCGCTCAAGGGTTTCAACGACGGCGAGGCGTCCGACGTTGTCGCGTGGGCGCATGGCCGCGGCTTTGACCTCACCTTCATCGAAGTCATGCCGCTCGGCGAGGTCGAGCGCGACCGTTTCGACCAGTTCCTGCCGCTGACCGAATTGCGCGCGGGGCTGGAGCGGCGGCTCACGCTTTGCCCTTCGCCGCACGCCAGCGGCGGCCCGGCGCGCTATTTCGACGTCGCCGAGACCGGCGGCCGGCTCGGCTTCATCACGCCGCTGACCCACAATTTCTGTGAAAGCTGCAATCGCGTCCGCGTGACCTGCGTCGGCCGGCTCTATCTTTGCCTCGGCCGCGAGGATTCCGCCGATTTGCGCGCCCCGTTGCGCCGCTCGGAGGGCGACGAAGCGCTTGAGGCGGCGATCCGCGCGGCGATCCTGCGCAAGCCCAAGGGCCACGACTTCATCGTCGCCCGCGTCGGCACCCACGCTTCGACCAGCCGACACATGAGCGCGACCGGCGGCTGAAGGCTGGCGAGGCGCTTCGGGCTGCTCTATATGAATGACGGAAAGACGGGGCCTTGACCCCCGTTGCGGAAAGGTCCGAGGCAATGGCGAACGTCCAAGAGCGCATTCAGAAGCTGATCTCTGAGAACCCCGTCGTGCTGTTCATGAAGGGCACGCCCGAGTCGCCGCAGTGCGGGTTTTCCGGCCAGGTGGTGCAGATTCTCGACCATCTCGGCGCGCCCGTCGTCGGCGTGAATGTGCTCGAAGACGCCGAAATTCGTCAGGGCATCAAAGAGTTCGCCAATTGGCCGACGATCCCGCAGCTCTACGTCAAAGGCGAGTTCATCGGCGGCTGCGACATCGCGCGCGAGATGTTCCAGTCGGGCGAGCTGCAGGCGATGCTGACCGAGGCCGGCGTAGCGATCAAGCAGCCCGCCAAGGCCTGAATTCGGCGTTACGCTCCTTATTAACAGCGGCTGAATGCGTTACGCGGGTCGGTCTCGCCTGGCGCAAATGACGCGTGCGTCACGGATGGCAACGATTTTTGAATGAGCCGGGTCGGATAATCGGCTATTGGAGCAATCCGCGAGTCGACCCGGGGGTTTCGTGATGGCGCGCAGGTATTTCGGCACTGACGGCATTCGCGGTCGCGCCAACGCCAAGATCACCGCTGATCTGGCGATGAAGGTCGGCCAGGCGGCCGGCCTGCTGTTCCAGCGCGGCGAGTATCGCCACCGAGTCGTCATCGGCAAGGACACCCGTCTTTCCGGTTACATGATCGAATACGCCATGGTCGCCGGCTTCACCTCGGTCGGCGTCGACGTGCTGCTGCTCGGCCCGACGCCAACGCCGGCGGTGGCGATGCTGACCCGGTCGATGCGCTGCGATCTCGGCGTAATGATCTCCGCTTCCCACAATCCTTACGAGGACAACGGCATCAAGCTGTTCGGGCCCGACGGGTTCAAGCTGTCGGACGAGATCGAGGCGAACATCGAGGCGCTGATCGATGACGACCTCGCCGGCCGGCTGGCCAAATCGCCGCAGCTCGGCCGCGCCAAACGCATCGACGACGTCGCCGCGCGCTACATCGAATACGCCAAGCGGACGCTGCCGCGCGATGTTTCCTTCGACGGCCTGCGGGTGGTCGTCGATTGCGCCAACGGCGCCGCCTACAAGGTCGCGCCCGAGGCGCTGTGGGAACTCGGCGCGGAGGTGATCAAGATCGGCGTCGAGCCGGACGGCCTCAACATCAATCAGGACGTCGGCTCGACCGCTCCGGAGGCGCTGGCGCAGAAGGTCCGGGAGATGCGCGCCGACGTCGGCGTCGCGCTCGACGGTGACGCCGATCGCATGATCATCGTCGACGAGAAGGGCCATGTCATCGACGGCGACCAGATCCTCGCCGTGGTCGCAGAGAGCTGGCAGGCCGACGGCCGCCTCGCCAAGCCCGGCATCGTCGCCACCGTGATGTCGAATCTCGGCCTTGAACGCCGGCTCGCCGAGCGCGGCCTGGTGCTGGAGCGCACCGCGGTCGGCGATCGCTACGTGCTCGAGCGCATGGTCGAGAAGGGTTTCAATGTCGGCGGCGAGCAGTCGGGCCACATCATCCTGACCGACCATTCGACTACCGGCGACGGCCTTGTCGCCGCGATGCAAGTGCTGGCGGTCGTCCACAAGCAGGGCAAGCCGGTCAGCGAAGTGTGTCGCCGCTTCGAGCCGCTGCCGCAGGTGCTGCGCAACGTCCGCTTCAAGACTGGCCGCCCGCTTGAGGACGAATCGGTGCTGAAGACGATCGCCGCCGCAACCGCGCGGCTCGGCGATCATGGCCGATTGGTCGTGCGCCCGTCCGGCACCGAGCCGGTGATCCGGGTGATGGCCGAGGCTGACGATCGCGCGCTGGTCGACGCCCTGGTCGATGACGTCTGCGCTGCGGTCGCCAAGTCGGCCGCTTGACGAAGCCGTCAAGCGAAGCCGCGTCAGCGACCGAAGCGTCCTCGGCGCCGCCTTCGCGACTCCGCGCCCTTGCCACATCTTCACGAAGGATTTAAGCGAGACCTGCGCCGGGCCAGCTCGGTTGCGGTGCGCTGCTGGTCGACTTGCGTCGTAGTTCCGTCTCATGACTGCTGCCTTATCCCGCTGGCTGCGGAAGGTTCTGCCGTTCTTTCTGGTGCGTTTCGCTCTGCGGCTGCTTTTCCGCGCGGAGATTCGCGAGATCGAACATCTCGCCGCCGCTGGGCCGCGCGTTCTCGTCGTCGCCAATCACGTATCTTCGCTCGACGCTGTCGTGCTGTCGGCTTTGTTGCCGGGCCGAATGCTCTTTGCGACTCACGCGGGGATCGCGCATCGGTGGTGGCTTAAGCCGTATTGGCGCATCGGCGACGATTGTTCGCTGGACCAAGCCCATCCCATGACGGCCAAGACGATGGTGGACGCCCTCAAGCACGGGCGCGCCTGCATGATCTTTCCGGAGGGACGCCCCACCACGACTGGCGCGTTGATGAAGGTCTACGAGAGCCCCGGCATGATCGCCGACAAGGCGGACGCGATGATCTTGCCGATCAGAATTGAGGGGCTGGAATATTCATACTTCTCAATGCTCGGCGGCGTGGTGCGGCGGCGGCTGTTCCCGAAAGTCACATTAACCGTCTTGCCGCCGAAGCGGCTTCGCCTGCCCAAGGACGTCAAGGGCCACAAGCGGCGCGTCGCCGCCGGTACGCAGCTCTACGACATTATGGAGCGCCTGCCGGTCGACAGCATCGATTACAAGACAATTCTTCACCACGTCCTGTCGACGCGGCCGATCCGGGGCGGTCGCGGCTATTGTCTCGAGGACGCGGACCGTCAACCGCTGACGCATGACGCGTTTGTGCGCGCTTTTTTCGCGCTGTCCCGACCGTTGAAGAAATGCTTGGGCGAGCAGGAAAAAGTCGTCGGCGTGATGATGCTGAACGGTCTGCCCGATGCGACGACGATCTTCGCCGTCCAGGCGCTCGGATTGACCGCCGCAATGATCAACTTCACCTCCGGCGCGGAACACTGCGCGAAGGCCTGCGCAACCGCGGCGATAAGAACCGTCGTCACGCTGAAGTCCTTCGTCGCCGAAGGCGCTATGGCCCAGACTGCGGCGACTCTGCGGGCCAAGGGCGTGTCAATTGTCTATTACGAAGACCTGGTCGCCGCTGAGCGGTGGGCCGACAAGACGGTCGCCCTTGTCAAAAGCCGGGCGCCGCCGGGCTGGATTGCCGGACGGTTGGGACAAAAGGCTGACGACCCTGCCTTGATTCTCTTCACATCCGGCACTGAGGGCGCGCCCAAGGGCGTGGCGCTCAGCCACCGCAATATCGTCGCCAACGCTTTCCAGTTCGGCGCGCGCATCGGCTTCGCCGCGCGCGACAAGGCTTTTACCTGTCTGCCGATGTTCCACTCGTTTGGAATCACGCTCGGCTTTTTCATGCCTCTGCTCTACGGCGCGCGGGCGTTCCTGTATTTCTCGCCGCTGAGCTATCGCGAAATTCCTGAATTGATCTACGACACCTGCGCGACGCTGCTTCTGGGAACCGACACGTTCCTCGCCAACTACGCGCGCACGGCGCATCCGCATGACTTGTACTTCCTGCGCTTCGCGATCGGCGGTGCCGAGAAGATCAAACCGGAAACGCGCCAGATTTGGAGCGAGAAGTTCGGCGTCAGGCTGTTCGAGGGGTATGGCACGACCGAGGCGTCGCCGGTCATCTCGGCGAACGCGCCCATGTATTACAAAGCGGGAAGCGTCGGCTGCCCAGTCCCGGCGATGCAAGTCCGCCTCGATCCGGTCGAAGGGGTCAAGGATGGCGCCGAGCTGGTCGTCAAAGGTCCGAACGTCATGCTTGGCTATATCCGTCATACGGAACCCGGCGTGATCCAACCGGTGAAGGATGGTTGGTACAAGACCGGCGATATTGCTTCCATCGACGAGCGGGGGTTCATTACGCTTCTCGGGCGCGCCAGGCGTTTCGCCAAGATCGCCGGCGAGATGGTCTCTCTCGCTGCAGTCGAGGCCGCCGTCGCCGCGCGATGGCCCGCTTCGCGCCACACCGCCGTCGGGGCGCCCGACGCTCGCAAAGGCGAGGTCGTCGTTCTTCTGACGGAATCCGACGAGGTCGACGCCGACGTGTTGCCGGATCACTTCCGCTTGCACGGGCTGACGGAACTCTCGTTGCCGCGCAAGATCATCCGGGTGCCCCAAATTCCGCTTCTGGGGTCGGGCAAAGTCGACTTCGTTCGCGCTCGGGAGCTTGCGATCCGAGCGAGTTGCGACGCCCCCGCCGAAATGGCCGCGGACTGACAAATTCGCAGACGACGGCGCAGCCGCTCATCCGGGACGCTGGGCGGCGAACGCGCGCTTTAGCTCGCGGCCGGTTGTCGGCTCGCCGGCCGCATGCACGGTCAAAACTCAGTCTCGCGCCGCTAAAATCGAGGCGCCCGCGCCTGAATTCCGGGCTTTCAAAATCGACGAATCACCTTATTCTCAGTCGGGTCGTTAACTACCGGAAATGAGGTGATCCAGTGTCTCATTGTCAATCGCCATGCGAGTCTGGCAGGGCCTGGAACATTGTCCGTGCGCAGGTTTACCGCGCATCGTAGACGCTAGGCGTTCCTGAACCCTCGAGCGATCTCTGCGTGGTCGCGACAATGGAAGGGCCGCTCCTCACGAGGGGGCGGCTCTTCTCATTTGTGTGATCCTCGGCTCTCGCTTGTGCGATCCGCGGAGACGGCGAGCCGCGCTATACGCGCCAGCTCCGTAGTTTCTGGTGTGCCCCTTATGACCGTCGCCAGCCTCGCCGCGCCGATCATCCTCGTCCTCGTCTATGGCGGCGTGGCGATCGGGCGCATTCCCGGCTTCAGGCTCGATCGCGCCGGCATCGCCTTCCTCGGCGGCGCGGCGGATGATCGTTTTCGGCGGCGTCAGCCTGGACGAGGCGTTCCACGCCATCGACTGGGGCACGATCGCGCTGCCGCTCGGCATGATGATTGTCGTCGCCCATCTCAAGGTCTCCGGCGCCTTTCGCGGGCTCGGCGCGCTGGCGGTCGAGCATGCGCACGCGCCGACGGCGCCGCTGATCGCGACGACCCTGCTCGCCGGCCTGTTGTCGGCGTTCCTGGTCAATGACGCGATCTGCCTCGTCATGGCGCCGATCGTCGTGCGCGCGACGCGCGCGCTCGGCCGCAATCCGCTGCCCTATCTCGTCGCGACGGCGACGGCGTCGAATTGCGGCAGCGTCGCGACGATCACCGGCAATCCGCAGAATATGGTGATCGGCGCGCTGTCGGGCATTTCCTATTCTAGTTTTGCGGCGACGCTGGCGCCGGTCGCCGCCTTCAGTCTTGCAATGGTCGTCGTCGTCGTGCGGCTCGTCTATCGCGCGGAGTTCGCCGAGCGCACGGCGCTCGATCCGCACGTGCTGCGCGGCCGTGTGCATCCTGGCCAGATGCTGAAGGCGAGCCTAACCTGCGTCGCGCTGGCGATTGCGTTCTTCGCCGGCGTGCGGCCGGCCGAGGCGGCGATCGTCGGCGGCGCATTCCTGCTGTTGACGCGGTCGCTCAAGCCGGCGCGTATCTATCGTGAGCTCGACGGGCCGCTGCTGATCCTGTTTGCCGGCCTGTTCGTCGTCGTCAGCGGCGCCGAGCGCGCGCTGCTGACGCCGGACATTGTCGCCTCCGTCCATGCGATGGGGCTCGCCGATCCGTGGCGGCTGTCGGCGCTGGTCGCCGTGTTGTCGAACATCGTCAGCAAAGTGCCAGCGGTGCTGGCGCTGAAGCCGTTCATTCCGCCACTTGCCGACGCGCATCGCGCCTGGCTGGTCGTCGCGATGAGTTCGACGCTTGCCAGCAACTTCACCCTCCTCGGGTCCGTCGCCAATCTCATCGTCGCGGAGCAGGCGCGCGCGGAAGGAACGCCGATCGGCTTCCTCGCCTATTTCAAGGTCGGCCTGCCGCTGACCCTCGTCACGCTCGCTTTCGGAACCGCCTGGCTCGCCTGGAGCCCTTGACGAACCCCGAGCGGGCGCGGCGTGGTGCAGCCGAAGCCGTAAGGAATGCGTCCGTGACTTCGTTGACCCGCCGCTTGCTCGCCGCCGCCGCATTCGCCCTCTTGGCGGCGGCAAGCGTGGCGACGGCCGCCGAGCGGCGCGTCGTCGTCGCTGATCCAGCCCCGCCGCCCGCCGCCGGCCCGCTGACCGGCTATCTGACCGCGCCCGCCGGCGTGGGGCCGTTTCCGGCCGTCGCGCTGATCCATTCCTGTCTCGGCTTGCCGCAGAACCGAGCCGCTTTCGCCGCGACACTGGCGAGCTGGGGATATGTCGCGCTCTACGTCGACGAATTTGCGCCGCGCGGCTTGCACGAAACCTGTTCGGTCGATTTCCCCGTCGGCCCGGCCGACGCGGCGGCGGCGCTGGCCTATCTGGCGCGTCAGCCATTCGTCGACGCGGGGCGCCTTGCCGTCGTCGGTTTCTCACAGGGCGCCGATGTCGCCCTGGCGCTCGCCACGTCGCCGCCGCGCGGCGCGCGCTTACGCGCCACCGCCGGCTACTACCCGCCTTGCGCCAACCGTCTGGGCGAAACTGTGACGATTCCGACCCTCATCCTCGTCGGCGCGGCCGATTCGGTGACGCCGGCCGCGGATTGCCGGGCGTTCGTCGCCGCGCAGCCGCCAGGCGCTGCGAGGCTCGTCGTTCTGCCCGGCGCTGGCCATCTGTTCGACGATCCCGCTTCCGCCGGCGGCCGGATCGTCCTGGGCATGCATTTCGCCTACGACCGCGCCGCCACGGCGCGCGCCGAACAGGAATTGCGCCGATTTCTGGCGGCGAGATTGTCGCAGACCCGGGACGGCGATTGACGTCGGCGCGCGGCTGCGCGAGACCTGCGGCGCGCCGCGCCGGTCGCGCGCGAGCGTGTCATCGTGTTTTCGCCATTGAATTGGCCGACCTGTCCTCTCGACTGCGGCCCGAGGGCGGGACGCTGCGGAGGTCGGCATGCTGAGACGCGAATTCCTCATCGGCGCGGCGGCGGCGCTGGTTACGCCGGCGCTCGCCGATCCGCCGAGCCCGTTCCAGCCTGACCTGTGGCCGCCGATGAATTCGCGCGGCGACTTCATCGCCTGGATGCAGGCCCATCGCGGCGAAGACCCGGTCATCCTCGGTCGCCGCTGGGACCGCTATCTCGAAGTGCTCAAATTCAACGATCTGTGGACGCGCGAGGACAAGCGCGCGTTCCTGTTCACGCCGCGCGAGGAATTCGTCCTGCCGGAGAACCGCGACCAGGCCTATGTCGGCCATTATCTCGACATCGGCTTTGGCGTGACGATCACGCCGCCGGGCACGATGGGGCGGATGACCAGCGCGCTCGATCTCAAGCCCGGCGAGCGCGTGCTCGAGGTCGGCACTGGCTCCGGCTACCAGTCCGCGTTGTTGACCTACCTGACCAGCGCGGTGTGGACGATCGAAATTATTCCCGAACTCGCCGCGCGCACCCGCGGCGTCTACGACCGGCTGATCGGCCAGGGCTATCGCGAATTCGCCAATATTCAGACCAGCCAGGGCGACGGCTATTACGGCCTGCCGAAGGCGGCGCCGTTCGACAAGATCATCGTCACCTGCGGCATCGACCACATCCCGCCGCCGCTGCTGCAGCAGCTCAAACCGAACGGGACAATGGTTATTCCGGTCGGGCCGCCCGGCGCCCAGCACATCCTCAAGGCGGTCAAGCAGGTCGGCGCCGACGGCGAAACGAGGGTCGTCCGCTCCGACATCTTCGGCGGCGCGATCATTCCGTTCGTGCCGCTGAGCGGCGGCCACCAGCCGGAGGACTAAGACAAGTCGGGCGCTGCGGAGCGATCGCGTCCACTTGCGCCGTCGAGCGCCTGACCGACCGAAACGGCGCGCTTCGCCGCGCCGTTGGCGGCTTCGGCTAAGCGGGGCTTTCGTCTTCCGCTCCGGCGGTTTCGCGGGCGGCATCGAGGCGTGGCTTTTGCGCGCGCAAGTAGAGAACCAGAAGCGCGACCGCGGCGAGCCCCGCCAATGCCGCGTACTGCACGACGCTGGTCGGTCCGAGACGATCGACGACGAGCCCGCCCGCCATTGCCCCTGAGGCGATCGAGACTTGGAACGTCGCCGCGAGCAGCCCGCCGGCGACTTCTGGCCGGTCGGCCGCCTCGCTCGTGACCCAAGTCTGATAGCCGACGATCACAATCGCGAAGGCGGCGCCCCATGCGACGAGCGCCGGCCAGGCCGCCGACGCGCTATCGGCGCCAACCGACAGCGCAGCCAACGCGAGCGTGATGATCGTCGCGCCGGTCAACGTTGCGCGTCTCGGCGAGCGCTCCGCCAAAGCTGCGCCGACGAGATTTCCGGCAAAGGCCGCCAGCCCGAACGCCAGCAGGGCCGTAGAGATCGCCGGCACATCGAGGCGTGTGACTTGCTCAAGCAGGGATCGGATGTAGGTGAAGGCGGCGAAATGGCCGGCGACGAGCAGCAGCACGCTGACGAGAGCGACGAAGATCGCCGGACGGCCAATAACTTCTCTGTATTCGCTCCAGCCCGCGGCGCTTCCCCTTCCAAGGCGGGGAACGGTGAAAACTTGGAAGAGCGCTGCGAGGCCAGCCAGCGCCGTCGCGAGTTCGTAACCGGTCCGCCATCCCCACAGGCTGGCGACATAGGCCGCCGTTGGAGCCGCGAGAACAGTGGCCAAAGAGACTCCCGTAAAAAGCACGGACATTGCTCTTGGGAAGGCGCCTGCCGATGCGAGCCGCACGACGACGGCGCCCGCCAGAGACCAGAAACTGCCGACGCAAAGGCCGAGCAAAGCGCGAGCGACGAACAGCATCGGCAGGTTCACGGCCGCCGCGGTGAGCGCGTCGGAGACGAACAGCAGGGCCATCAAGCTCCAAAGAAGAACGCGCCGCTCAATCTGCGTCGCGACCAGCGGCGTCGACAGCGCGGCGAAGGCGCCGAAGGCGGCGGTGGCCGTCACCCGCCTGACCGGCGCTGCCGATGCTCGTCCCAAGGCCCGCCGCCATCGGGGTGAGCGATCCTGCCGGCAGAAACTCGGCTGAGACGAGCGCGAACACTCCGGTCGCCAACGCGGCGATGGCCGTCCATTGCGTCAGGGGCGGATCACGGCCGATCGACAGGTCGGAAACGACGGGATCGACAGTCTCGTTTTGCGGCATGGCGCACTCCGATTGAAACCACAGGCGAGCCGGGGTTCGACTCGGCCGGGCGCTGGCCAGCCAAAGCTGGTCGCCCAAGCGCCGGACCAGCCGCCGCATGAGCCTCTATTTGAGTGGTCGTTTCGGACGAACCATGACAATATGTCGGCGATGCTTGATCATTCTTCCGAGATTTGCACTGACGTCTGCCGCGATGTCCTCAGCGAGGTTCTGCAGGATCTGCGGCCGAACGGCGTCTCCTACGGCCATTGCCGATTCATGCGCCCTTGGGGGGTCGAAATCCCCGCCGATCGCGCCGCTCGCTTGCATGTCGTGGTCGCCGGCGAGTGTTGGCTTCGACCGAGCGGCGGCGAACCGGTCAGACTCGAGGCTGGCGACGCGGCCCTCATGCCGGGCGGCGTGGCTCACGCGATTACGCACGCGCCGAATGGCCCGACCCGGCCGTTGGCGGATTTCCCGCGCGAAAGAATTGGCGAGCGCACCTTCCGCATGACGGTCGGCGGCGACGGTGCCGAGACGTTGATCGCGTGCTGCGCGGTGCGCTTCGACCAGCCGGCGCTGAATCCGCTGTTAGAGCTGATGCCTCCGGTCATAGTCGTGCATTGCGCGACGTGTGACGCCACGCTGCGAGCGCTGCTCGACGCGATGTCCGACGAGGTCATGGCGTCGCGCATGGGCGGGGCGATGATTCTGGCGCGGCTGGCGGATATCGTCATCGCGCGTTTGATTCGCGATTGGGCGGAAGAGGCGCAGCAGTCGACAGGTTGGCTCGCACGGTTGCGTGACCCGCGCGTCGGCTGAGCGCTCGCCGCCTTCCACAAGGAGCCGGGCGTCGCGTGGTCGCTGGAGGAACTCGCCGCGCGCGCCGGGCTCTCGAGATCGGTCTTCTGCGAACGCTTCGCCGGCCTCGTCGGCGTCGCGCCAGGCCGCTACGTCGCGCTTTGGCGCATGCGATTGGCGAGCCAATGGCTTCAAGGCGGACGCATGCCCATTGCGGAGGCCGCAGGTCGGCTGGGGTATGGCTCCGAAGCGGCCTTTAGCCGCGCCTTCAAGCGCGTCACCGGCGTCGCTCCAAGCGCGATGCGCCGAGTTCAGGAAAGCGCCGCGGGTCTCTGAGACGGGTGAAATTGCGCCAAGCTCAGAATTCCTGCCAGTCGTCGCTCGCGCCGCGGCTTGCAGTGTTGTGCGCGACCGGACCATTGACGACCGCCTTGACCGCGGGTCGGCGGATGGGCTCGGGCTTGGGGCGCGCTTGCTCCGGCGCGGCGGGCGCAGCCGTCTTTGGCGACGCGCGAAATGCGTGCGGCGCCGCCTTCTTCAATTCGGCGCGCAGCGGATCCTCCTCGGTTGCAGCGCCGCGAATCTGATAGCGCGCGACCAATTGCCCGAGTTCTTCAGACTCTCCGGCCAGCCTGTGGGCCGCCGCCGTCATCTCCTCGACCATCGCCGCATTCTTCTGCGTCACCTGATCCATCTCGTTGACCGCGGTGTTGACCTGTCCCAGGCCGGTCGACTGTTCCTGGGCGCTGGCGGCGATGTCGCCGATGACGGCGTTGATCTCGACCACCCGCGTAACGATGCGGCCGAGCGCCTCGCCGGTCCGGCTGACCAGCCGCACGCCCTCGTCGACTTGCGCGTTTGAGGCGGAAATCAGCTCCTTGATCTCCTTGGCCGCCTGCGCTGAGCGTTGGGCGAGTGCGCGCACTTCGGAAGCGACGACGGCGAAACCGCGGCCGGCGTCGCCGGCGCGCGCCGCCTCGACCCCGGCGTTCAACGCCAGCAGGTTCGTCTGGAAGGCGATTTCGTCGATGACGCCGATGATTTCGCTGATCTGCTTCGACGACTTGTCGATGCCGGTCATCGCCGCCATCGCCTCGCGGACGACTTCGCCACTCTTGTCGGCGTCGACCTTGGCGGTCGCGACGATGTCGCGCGCGTGTCGCGCGCCGTCAGCGGTCTTCTTCACCGTCACGGTGATCTCGTCGAGCGCGGCGGCGGTTTCTTCGAGGCTCGAGGCCTGCTGTTCGGTGCGTCGCGACAGATCGTCGGCGGCGGTCGAAATTTCGCCGGCGCCGGCGCGGATCGCCTGGGTGTTGCGGTTGACCGCCAGCATCGACTGTTCCAGCGCTTCGAGCGAAGCGTTAAAATCGACCCGCAGCGGTTCAAGCGCCGGAATGAATTGCGTCTGGATGCGGTGCTCGAGATTGCCATCGGCCAATTGGCTGAGGCCCGCGGCGATTTCGTTCACCGCGCTGTACCGCCCGGTGACGTCGGACATGAAGTTGACAACCTTCACAACCCGGCCGTCGAGATCGAAAATTGGGTTGTAGGACGCCTGGATCCAGACTTCGCGGCCACCCTTGGCGATGCGCTTATATTCCTCTGCGATCGGCTCGCCGCCATTCAACTTGCGCCAAAACTCTTGGTATTCGGGCGACTGCGCATAGGTGGGGTCGACCAACATGCGATGATGCTGGCCTTGGAGCTTGTCGAGCGGATAGCCCGCCGACTTCAGGAAATTCTTGTTCGCCGTGAGGATGGTTCCGTCGGGGGCGAATTCAATGACGGCCTGCACGCGCGAAATGGCGTCGACCTTTCCGGCGTTCTCGGCGGCGAGCAATTTTGCCCCCGTGATCTCGGTAACAATCTCGACGATCTTGAGTACTTTCCCGGACTCGCGGACGACCGGATTGTATGAGGCCTGAATCCAGATTTCTCGTCCGTCCTTGCCGACGCGCTTGTACTCGCCAGCTTCGAATTCCCCGCGTCCGAGTTTGGCCCAGAACGCCTTGTACGCAGGACTCTTCGCGGTTGCGGGGTCGACAAACTGTCCGTGCGGCTTGCCTTTGACTTCGCTGGGCTCGCAGCCGAGAACGCGACAGAAGTTCTCGTTGGCGGCGATGGTCTTTCCGTCCGGTTCGTATTCGGCGATCGCCAGCGAACGGCGCAGGGCTTTGAGAACACGTTTGGCGTCGCCGCCAAAATCGGGATGCAACACCGCGCCACTTCCTTCTATTGTC
>Ga0182014_10004467_pt1 | contig 16029 bp, 10 predicted proteins | sample 612S2DmetaG_FD_120489 | JGI IMG/M metagenome (GOLD analysis project Ga0182014, IMG submission 120489) | Permafrost microbial communities from Stordalen Mire, Sweden - 612S2D metaG | ecosystem: Environmental > Terrestrial > Soil > Wetlands > Permafrost | place: Sweden: Stordalen | collected... | reverse complement strand
GCCACCCGGCGCTTGCCCCGGTTCTGCCCCATCAATTTCAAATCGAAAAATGAGAGTTACACTCTATCCCGTGCAACATGTGATTGTTACAGCGAGCGGCCCGATTTTAGCCGGACACTAGTGAAGTTGAAAAGGGCTGGCGCTGTCGGCGCAACTGGGTATACCAAAGTGCGACTTGCGGACGGCAGCCTCAAGCCACTGACAGAGTATGAGGACGATGTTCTTCCAGATGGTGCCCAAATCTGCACGGTCGGCGACCTGACTTCCTCCAAGCCGCCAGGAAGATTCCCAGTGAAGTTCGCGGGGAAGACATGGGAATTGGACAAAGGTTACTGGAAAACGGGCGAAGTTGGTATGCAACGCCTGATCTCCCTTGGCCGCGTCCACGCCGGGAAGAAAAACCTAGGATACATAAGACTCTTGGATGACTTCCCATGTTTTGAATTAAGCAATCTCTGGACAGACACGGTTGGACAAAATCAGTTCGGTCCTGCGGGTAAGGTCTATGCAGTGCAAACCGCTAACATCGTCATTCAACGCTGTATGCTGATGTCAACACGCCCGGGCGATCTTGTACTAGACCCGACATGTGGCAGCGGTACTACGGCTTACGTTGCGGAGCAATGGGGACGGCGATGGATTACTTGTGACACTAGCCGAGTCCCCCTTGCGCTGGCGAGACAGCGGCTCCTTACAGCCGCGTTTCCTTGGTATCAACTGATGGATGACATGCGGGGACCTGTTGCGGGATTTGTTTACAAGCGCACTGTGAACAACAAGGGAGAAGAGAACGGCGGTATAGTTCCCCACGTCACGCTGGACACATTGGCAAACAACGAACCGTCAAAGCAGGAGACTTTGGTAGACCGCCCCGAGAAGGACGAGAGCATTACCCGTGTGACCGGACCATTTTGCTTGGAAGCCACCATCCCGACCCCTATGGAGTGGGATGAAGAAACAGCGGATGTAGACGGCATTGATGCTGAAAACACCGGCACTTTTCCCGAGCGCATGATGGAAGTTTTACGCCGCTCTCCCGTGTTGCGCCTGGAAGGCAATCGCACCCTCACCCTCAAGAATGTACGCAGACCTGCAAAGAGCCTGAGCCTGAGCGCGGAGGCGCTTGTGGATGCGACAGCAGAGGGACAGACTGCAACTCTTGCCGATGCCATGCAGGAAGCAGCGGAGAAATCCGGGCTGGCCCTGCCTCTCTCGCCACGCACAGTAGCATTCGTCTTTGGGCCTGAGAATGGCGCGGTAAATATACGGTTAGTGGAGGAAGCTGCGCGGGAGGCTTACCAGAAAAGCTACACACACCTCTACGTTATCGGCTTTGCCATCCAACCCAACGCGCGCGAGGCTATTGAGGTCTGCGAACAGGTGAGCGGCATTCCGGCAACCTATGTGCAAGCCACACCAGATTTGATGATGGGCGATCTGCTCAAGAACATGCGCTCAAGCCAGATTTTCAGCGTGTGCGGATTGCCGGAAATTGATGTGCGGAATGCAGAGCACAAGGAAGGCGAGCCTAACGGTAGAAAACAAGTGGAGTTGCTGGGCCTGGATGTGTTTGACCCGGTAACGATGGAAGTGAGCCATAGCGCCGGGGACAATGTTCCGGCATGGTTCCTGGACTCGGATTACAACGGGATGTGCTTTCGTGTTTCGCAAGCATTTTTCCCACGCACTAAGGAGTGGGCCAAGCTGAAGAAAGCGCTGAAGGGCGAGTTTGATGATGCGGTGTGGGCACATCTAGCTGGGACAGTTAGCGCACCGTTTGAGCCGGGAGAGAATAATCGGATTGCGGTAAAAGTGATTGACGACCGTGGAAACGAATTGCTGGTGGTGAGGGCGCTATGAGCTTTGAAGTTGGAGAGCCGATTCAAAATTCGCCCTTTGAAGAGCCACTGCGATATTGGTACATCCGTGAGGGCGAACACCCGCAACTGATCGAAGGGAAACGGCGCGCAGCGGTGGTGTTTCCGCCACGGGACCAGAGACGACCGTGGGATTTGGACGAACGAATTCTGCGGCCATCGAAGGAATACGCGAACGGGTTCGAGCTGGTGATGGTGAACCTGATTCGTGAACGCGTAGCGGAGTGGAAGAAGCAAGGCTATCCGGGGTTGACCCGTACCACGCTGGAATTGATTGAGTGGTGGACCCGCGAGGGCAGGAAGCAGAATCTCTTCTACGCTCAACTAGAAGCAGCGTTGACGGTGATCTTCCTGAAAGAAGGACGGCAGGACTTCTTACAGGGCCTCACGATTCCGCGAGATGAGCCTAGCGAAGAAATAAAGCAGAGCGACGGGTACACCGGCTTTGAACGCTATTCGTGCAAGATGGCCACCGGGACGGGCAAGACAACGGTAATGGGAATGCTTGCGGCCTGGAGCATTCTGAACAAGGTAAACGATAGAAGCGACAGCCGATTCTCTGACACGGTTCTGGTGATATGCCCGAATGTGACAATCAAGACCCGATTGGAAGAGTTAAAGCCGGAACGTGGCGAGGCGAGTATTTATCGAACCCGCGATCTGGTGCCAGAACGATTGATGCCGACACTGATGCAGGGCCGGGTGATCCCCTATAACTGGCACATCTTTGAGCCACGCGGAATTGAGACTGGCGGCACGGCTTCCAGAGTGAACAAAGCGGGTGTTCGCAAGGAAGTGACCACGACCGTATTGATTGGGAGAAAGAACACAACCACATTCCGCAGCCGGTATATGACGGCTTCGGCACTTGAAGCTGGCACGGCGGCGGGTGAATTACAAGTTGTGAAGGGGTCTGAGGTATACGAAGGCGGGCATCTGAAATCTGTCCAGATAAAGGAAGCCAAGTATATCGAGAGTGAGACGGCGCTGGTGAATCGCGTCCTAGGTAAAGAGGTTGGCGGGAAGCGAAACATCCTGGTCTTCAATGATGAGGCGCACCATGCTTACCGCATTCGGCAGGAAGAGCCGGACGAGGACGAAGAGGACTTATTCGGCGAGCCTGACGAAGCCGAAGGCACCGTCAAAGAAGCAACGGAGTGGATCACCGGGCTGGATAAGGTTCACAAGCTGCGCGGAATCAACTTCTGCGTTGACCTATCTGCAACACCGTACTTTCTGGCACGAGTGGGACGCGAGACGAACAAACCCTTTCCCTGGGTGGTAAGCGACTTTGGCCTGATTGACGCGATTGAATCCGGGCTGGTGAAGGTGCCCCAGCTTGCGGTACGCGATACGACAGGTGCGGAGGTTGCCAAATACTTCAATATCTGGCGCTGGCTTGTAGAGGAGAAGTTCACGGCTGGGGAGGGTGGAGCGAAGCCAAAGCCGGAAGCCGTGTTGAAGTATGCCCACACACCCATTGCGATGCTGGGCGGGATGTGGGACGCACTGAGGGCAGAGTGGAAGGAAAAGGGTGAAGACACCCGTCCCCCAGTATTCATCCTCGTCTGCAAGAACACCGCAATTGCAAAGGTGATGTATGAGTGGCTTGCTGAGGACAAATGCCCCAAAGGTGTCCCGTCTTCTAACGTGGCAGGATTCCGCAACGAAGGCGGCAAAAAGACTACCGTTCGCGCCGATTCAAAAGTCGTCCACGATACATTATCCGAGTCCGCAAAGAGCGATGAAGACCGCTGGATGCGCCATACGCTCGATACGATTGGCAAGCTGGACTGGACCTATGACACACAGGGACGGCCTGTATATCCGGATGGCTTTGTGGAACTTGCCGCAAAGCTGGAAAGGCCACTGCACCCGCCAGGGCGCGATGTACGCTGCATCGTGAGTGTCGGGATGCTCACCGAAGGCTGGGATTGCAACACCGTGACGCACATTATCGGGCTGCGTCCGTTTATGTCTCAATTGCTATGCGAGCAAGTAGTAGGCAGAGGGCTGAGACGCAAAAACTACGACGTTAACGCAGACGGCAAGTTTAACGAAGAGGTCGCAAAGGTTCTGGGCGTTCCCTTTGAGGTGATCCCATTCAAGGCGAATGCGGCGGGGCCATCGGAGCCATTACCCAAACGCCACCATGTCCATGCAATACCCGAGAAAAGCGCGTTCGAGATTACCTTTCCGAGAGTCGAGGGTTATACAACGGCGATCTATAGACGCATCACCATGGACTGGGCGAACGTGGCGACTTTGACGCTGGAGCCGGGTAAGATTCCGCCCGAGGTTGAGTTGCGAGGGCTGAGTGTCAACGACAAGGGGCGGCTGACTCTGTCGGGTCCTGGGAAAGCGGACGAAGCGACGCTTGCAGAATGGCGGAAAAAGCAGCGGATTCAAAAGCTGGTGTTTGAACTGTCGGCATCTCTGACAAAAGACTATTTGCAAAACAAGACTTGCGAAGTGCCTGGGCATGTTCTCTTCAAGCAATTAGTCCCGATTGTTGAGCGGTACATCCGCGAAAAGGTAGATGTGGTAAAACCGGCGGATCGGAAGGATCTGTTTTTGGCTCCGTACTACGGTTGGCTTGTGGAGATGCTTGAATCCGGGCTGCGCCCCGACGTGAATGCCGGCGAGTCACCCGAGGTACCGATAATCGAGCGGAATCGGGAACCGGGGTCCACCAGCGAGGTTTCGTTTTGGACCAGTCGAGATGTCCGGGAAGTATCCAAGAGCCATCTGAATTATGTGGTGGCCGACACGCAGAACTGGGAGCAGACGGCAGCCTACTACATTGACACGCACAAAGCCGTGGATGCCTTTGTCAAAAACGCGCAGCTTGGGTTCGCCATCCCTTACTTCAACAATGGGCAAAATCACGAATATATCCCGGATTTCATCATTCGCCTCAAGAATCCCAAAGCAACGCATCTGATTCTGGAGACGAAGGGATACGATCCGCTGGAGCAGGTGAAGGCGAACGCTGCGAATCGATGGGTGGATGCGGTTAACGCCAGCGGGCAATACGGGAATTGGGCATATGTGATTTGCAGGAAGCCCACGGACGTTGGAAAAGCGATTGATTCCGAGTCCAAACGGCAAAACCCCTGAGGGGCAACTGATACCTAATTTCTTTCCCCAAGGTTTAAATCTCCCGTCCTGCAGCGAGAGAATCGCCGGCTCACCATCCTGACTCCCGGCTGTGAATTGTAAGCTTCAGTGCCGCATGATCCTTATAGTCTCTGGGATCATCGCTCATCCTGCAAGCGCAGTTGGAATATCAAATGCCATCACAGTGAGCATGACCTCGCGGTTTGGATCATTGGGTTGTACGAACACGTAGCGGAATGAACTATCATCCGATTTACCCAGATCACGCTTGAAGTTCGGATGCTTGGGTGTGGTTTCGGCAATCCTTGCGAGGACAGCAGTAAAATTTGCATTCCTGTTGAATAAGATCACAGCAGTTTTCGTGTCTCTCCAACTTAGGTAGGAGAGAAGCTGGTCTATAGTAGCGAGGAAAGCTTTCTCACCTTTCCAGAACTTGCACTCGCCGATAAAAACATTCTTCCCTTCAGCGCAAATTAGAATGTCAGTCTTGCCTTGAAAATTGAATGTCTCCCCCGTCGCTTGCCCCTGAAAAACACCGTTCAGTTGCACGAGGAAATGGGAACGCAGATCTTCCTCTCCCATTGAGACAAATGCGTGCGGGCTGAGTTCCATCACGCGCACCATGTTTCTCACGATTTGCAGAATTTCCAAATAATCTTCTGTAGAAAGAGCGGGCTCCGGGCTGAAGGTACCCGACACCTTGATCTGCTCTATTTTCGGTACACGTCTGGAAACCGGAATAGCGTAGGTGGATGCTTGCCCCTCGCGCTTTTTCATCGGCAAGCCTATTGCCGCCGTCATCCCCGCGTCGGCGAGAAGCTTGTTTTTCCGCGCCTTCAACTGCGTCGTCACTAGACCTTCAAGCTGGCCATTGTAGATGGCCACTGATTCTGACAGAGAGCGTAAATTCTGCTTAATCGAACCAACGGTTGCTTGATAGTCACGCTTAATCGCCTCTGCATTCTGATCTGTCCGCACGTAGGTGAGCAGAATCTCCCCCTTCGAAATCTCCGCCCGCGGAGGACTCAACGTGAAGGATTGTGGTTGAACTCCAAAGAATTCTCTATCCCCGTCGTATGGTACGGCTATGACTGTCTTATTGCCAGGCACAAAAAAAGATTGAGATCGATCATAGATCATACGCATGGGATCGCGGCTGACATCAACCTGGGTCTCACCTGAATGCGCGATGTAGATATCCTCTTCCCGCATAACAGGTACATCGAGCCGAAATTCATCTACAAGCGCGCGCACAAGATCCTGCTCACTCGCATTCAAGAGCGTGTTGACTGGAATAGACTGGACGCGTTTCTTAACGGTCTCCGTCCGAGCCTGAATAACTCCGTGTATTTCGTATTTGTTGAATAGACGTTCGTCGCTCATGTTCTTAACCTCGGCATGTTGTCCTCGAATGCTTGCGGGAAGCAATTGGCAATTGGTTCGCTGAATATTCTGTCGAATTTTGGGCTATTCAGAATTCGCAATGCCGCTCTCACTTTTGGCCCCAACATGACAGCAGAATCCGCTAGGCTATTTCCTCCGTCGCAAGTGATCTCGCAGCTCCGCCATTCGGGGTCGGCGCCGTAGGGGCCACAGCTTCATCGGTAGCAAATATCGCGGTAGCAGCTGCACGCGGCGTTACGATTACCGGCCACCAGAAAGGCAGACCACGCCAGCCCTTTGCCTCCTCACCATTTTGGCGTAGAAGCATCAGCGTCGGAATATCCTCTGCTTTCGACCGCGCAAGTCCCTGCTGCTTCGTATCTGGGGCGTTGGAGAATCGTCCTTCCTCGCGGTATCGCCTCATGCCGCGATCCTTTTCAACCATCAACCAGACCTTGCCTTTTTCTGTCGGCTTTTTGCAGGTGCGTGACAGGTGTTCCAAAGCAGCAATGTGTGCCTTCCGGTCATCATCCATGAGGTCATCGAATTCGAGATTCGCATACGCCAGTTTCAGGAGATCAATGCCTTCCGTTACGTCAATGAGTACTGTTCCCTCGGCTGAACCGAGAAGCTCTTGAACTCGTTTGTCGAGCGCCTCAAGGTTTTTCGCTCCATGCGTCTTATAGACAGTCTGGAATCCGGAGAGCACCAAGCGCCGGCCGGGCCGAATGCTTACTACGTCTGAGAACAAGAGCTTGTTGGGCGAGCAAGGGATCAAATTATTGGAGGGGTCCTTCTGGATGAAGTGAACGCCGCCCTCGGGACCCCCGGATTCGTAGGCCTCCCTGAGCGCAACATCGAATTCATGTATTCTCTTCATCACTTGGTAGACATGCTGAGGGGAATAGAACCTTGTGACCGCTAGGTCGGCTGAGGATCGAGCTCCGTACATCCGCGAATGTTGCAGAACAGTATCCTGCTGGAAGCGGTTCGGATTACGGCCATAATAGAACCCGATCAGATTGCTGATAGTGATGCCGCGATCGAGAATCTGGCCACCGATGAACATGTTGAATGGCGTTCTCAGCTTCAGTTGGCCATCATCGGCCAACAATTTCTTCACGTCGTTATCGGAATTCACCTTGGTGATCATGAGTTGGCCAGTTTCCAGCGACTCGAAGACGGCTTTAATGACGTCTTCGATGCTGGGCACCGTGACCCCTTCCAGTTCAATTGACCTCCGAAGGTCCATGTAGGCCGCCCGAACCAGTTCGTGGAAGAGTGGGCTATCCGCGCGAGCCTGATCTACCAGTGCATCCCTAATAGCCATCGCGACTTTTTCCTGCCACTCGTGCGAACTTCTGGACTGCTCCGTATGGAAAAGAAAACTGTACTTCTGAGGCCATTGACCGGCCGCTCGCTGCTGAAGTCGGCGAATTGCGCCGCCGACGAGAAAAGTTACGACTGCATCCCGGAGGATCGAAGCATTCTTCTCAGTTAGGATCCTGTCGATTTGCAGCCTACGGCGATCTTCTTTCTTGAGGGCATCCCGTTCGGCTAATGGCACTTCGCGATAGAAATAGAACGCAGGAGAATCGGGTTCCGCGCTTTTTTCAAAGTACTCATCCCCACCTGCATACTTGTTATGCGTAGGCAACAGAACAGTAAATGCCGGACGTTTTGGCCGAAAGAGCGTAGTTCCATTCGAAACCACATCATCCTCAGGTTGGAGGTAGAGAGCGTAAGGAGTCGCCGTAACTTGCAGAAATGCGGATTTAGTCACTGATTCGCGAAGCTGGTCGATTTGCTGCGATATAACGCCGGCGGTGCTGATACCATTTGCCTTGCGGAAACTCACCGAGGCGAGGTCGGCTTCATCGTCAATGATCAGTACGGATTTGTTCCTTAGCGCCGGATACTGTTCGCGAAAGAGGTCTAGGAGCCGGCGCAAATTGTCGTCTTCTTTTTTCACGACGAAGATAAGCTTGCGATTCAGTTCATAAGGAGTGAGGTCCGGTACGGTCAGGATGTCGAAGACATCGACTTGGTCGGCGATGATGAACTCCCGAAAATCCTCCTTCACCCTGCTGAGGGTCTGCTCCGCAAGGGACTTGGTACCCTTCGTGAGAATGACCGCGATATCGTATCCGCGATCGAATGCACGAGCAACGACGCCCAAGAACGCTCGGGTCTTCCCACTCTGAACTCTGCCGAGGAGTATGCCGGGCCTCTGTGTAGAGGTCGCTTCCTTCTGAAGCTTTTCCAGAACTTCCTCGACGGCCTGGCGCAACTCTGGAGGATCCGCACGCTTGCCTGCGAGTTGATCATAGAAGAGCTCCACTTCCGTTGAATCTGCGGCTCCGCGTCGCGCCAACCATAGCTTTATCTGACCTTCCGAAAATACTGGGCCGGACTTCAGCTCGACCAGCGGCATCGGGAAATCGGGGAAGCGCTTGCGCCAATTGGCTACGGCAGAAGCACTTACGTTCGCCATCTCCGCGATTTCGAAAACACCAATGAGCGATTCGGTCATATCCTACCCCCTTAAACTGTGAACACAAGATCATTTGTATTGTTAACAGAACTCACAGAGCTATGTCAATAAGTATTTCATTTTTGGCCTCCGGAGTTTGATCATTTTTAGTCGAAAATTTCTATAAAGTACCCATATAGAGGTTTTTTAGCTTGTAATCTACCTCTATATAGGTATATTTGAATAATGGCCAAAGCCAGCCCTTCATATCGTGCTTTACCTACAATCGCCACCGATCAGCTGCAAAAGCTCGGTCGAGACATCGCAATTGCGCGTAAGAGGCGCCACTTATCCATGAGAGATATGGCTGAGCGCATGATGGTTAATCTGAAAACCGTGCAGCGTCTGGAGAAGGGCGACCCTTCGGTAGGCATCGGAATCGTCGCCGGCGCGCTCTGGATATTAGGCATGCACCGGCGCCTCGGTGACCTTGTGACGCCCGAAACGGACACAACGGGGCTTCAAGAGGAGATCAAGAACCTGCCGAGGGACTTTCGGAAAACGAAAAAAACGAGCACTGACTACAATTTCTAGGTGAGCTATGCCAACAACATATGTGTATGTCTATCTTGAAGAGGGTCCAGTGCCTGCCGGCCTATTGGAAACAACCGGCGCAGGCCGCGAGACAACATCTCGTTTTCGCTATGGTCGTCTCTATCTTCAGCGAAAAGAACGACTTGCGGTTGACCCAGTGCAATTGCCGCTGCCTGAGGCAGATCCTGACCGCGACTATTTGACGCCAGAAGGGTTCGTCTTGTTCAACGGAATCCGGGATGCCGCACCCGACGGGTGGGGTCGGCACTTGATGGATCGCGCCGCCGGCGCACAAGCTCTCTCGGAATTCGACTATCTAATTGCAACTGGAGATGCTCGCGTTGGCTCGCTTGCCTTTGGTCCGGATCTCTCCGGACCGCGGCGCGTCGTGCCCTGGCGCGAAGAAGAACTGGATGGTGAAGATCTTGATCTTGCGGGCATGCTGAACGCCGTACGGGAACTGGACACGGCGGACGATCTTCCGCGGAAACATCGACGATTTCTTGCACGTGGCTCCTCGCTGGGCGGAGCGCGTCCCAAGGCGACGACAGAACTCGATGGCAGACAATGGATCGCCAAATTTGGCCGTGCCGATGACCGATTTCCAATTTGTCGCGCCGAATACGCAACGATGACGTTGGCAAAGCAGGTCGGGATAAACATACCAAACGTGCGCGTTGAGAAAATACTCGGTCAGGACATCTACCTGATCGAAAGGTTCGACCGGATACCTGATGGCAAAGAATATAAACGCCTGCCGTTCATTTCCGGGCTAACCATCATCGGTGCCCATGAAAGCGAATCTCCTCTGCAAAGTTATCGCCGCCTGGCGGAACAGTTGCGCCTGTTCGGATCGAATCCTATCAAGGACGCGCAGGAACTATGGCGGCGGATGGTATTCAATATTCTTTGCAACAATAATGATGACCATCTGAGAAATCATGGTTTTCTGTGGGATGGCAAAGGGTGGCGTTTGTCGCCAGGTTACGACATCGTCCCGTTTCCACAGGTAGGATTGGAACGAGATCTCGCAATCGGTGTCGGTCGAGACGGTCGTCGTGCGACTCTACACAACGCATTGAGTGACGTGGCCAGCTTCGGCCTGTCTCTAGGCGAAGCCATGCCGATTGTTCGTTCAATGCAAGAGGAGGTGAAAGCAGCCTGGGAAGGTCTTTTCAAGACTAACGGATTCACCGTTGCTGAAATAGAGCGGATTCGCACATGCTTTATCGCTTGCGATGAACCGATCCGGAACGATAATGGTGATCCTTGCTGATGGATATCGATTCTTGTTTCGAAATGATATGCAGTGGGAGCGGGAAACCCTCGCCCATAATTAACGTCGATAGACATTCTCCAAATATCGTCTGGAGAATTCGCGGCTCGGGTGGGAGGAGGCGAAGCCCGAGACGCAGCCCGGCTCAGAAGCGGCATCTCGATAACCATCCTGATGTTGGTTGATAATCATCCACAGGATGGTTGATTATCTGTACATGCTTCACCGTCACTTGACCGGCCCCCTTCTCGAAGCCCTAGCGGATACGCCGGTTGTCCTGGTCGACGGAGCCCGCCAAACCGGCAAGAGCACCCTGGTGCAATCGCCCGAAGTCGCCGGACAAGACCGAAGGTATCTCACCTTCGACGATCCCGGCATTCTGGCGGCTGCCAGACGCGATCCCAACGGCTTTGTTGCCGGCCTTAGCGCGCCGGTGACTCTCGATGAAATCCAGCATGTTCCCGAGCTCTTTTCGATGATCAAAGCTGCCATAGACCGGAATCGCCAGCCAGGACGATTTCTGCTCACTGGATCGGCGAATGTGATGCTGCTGCCGAAGCTTTCAGAATCTCTGGCGGGACGCATGGAAGTGTTGACTCTTTGGCCCTTTTCCCAGGGCGAGATCCGAGGCGTCAAAGAGAACTTTGTGGATACCTTGTTTTCCGGGAAATCCGTGGGCTGGTCACGCAAATCGCCCGCCATATCCTGGGAAGAATTGCTGGAAAGCATCGTTAATGGAGGCTATCCGCCAGCGGTGGCTCGCAAGAAGGCGGCCCGCCGCGACGCCTGGTTTCAGTCCTACGTTACGACGGTGCTCCAACGGGATATACGGGATTTGGCAAACATTGCCGACACGACCGCTGTTCCACGGCTGCTCTCTGTAGTGGCCGCCCGCGCGGGCGGACTGCTGAACTTCGCTGACCTGTCGAGAACGATGGCCCTGCCGCAAACGACATTGAAACGCTATTTCGCACTGCTGGAGGCTACTTTCCTCGTACAACTGCTGCGCCCGTGGGTGAGAAACCTGGGGCAGCGAGCGATCCAGACTCCCAAAGTCTACCTGAACGATGCAGGGCTATTGGCTCACCTGCTCGGGGTCACTGTGGACCGCCTGAAGGGCGAGGGGAATGTGGCCAGATCGGTTTTGGAGAACTTTGTGCTGATGGAGCTGCGCAAGCAATGCGCCTGGAGCGCGACCCGGCCGGAACTATTCTACTGGCGGACAGTTTCAGGGCGCGAAGTTGACGTCGTGCTGGAAGATCGTACCGGGAAGGTAGTGGGCGTCGAGGTCAAAGCTGCCGCAACTCTGGGAAGCAACGACGTGGGCCGATTGCATGCTTTGGCGAGCGCCGTCGGCAAAAACTGGGTACGTGGCGTCGTGCTTTATACAGGTGCGGAGACTATCCCCTTTTCCGCCAATTTGCATGGCATTCCTATCCGCCGACTTTGGTCGGCTTGATGATCGGAGTCGTGAACGGCGTTTTTCGATACCGATCTGAGGAATGAGGGAATTGCCCCGCTTTGGTCGACCGCGAAGTCATTTTAACCTGAAGCGCTCCTCAGACGCGGGAGTACGCCTTTTCCGACAGGGCCTTCATGATTCCAGTGCCGAGCCCCGACATTATTGCGAATGTTGTTGTCCTGAGCCGCAGATATAGGGACTCCCCGACTCCCTCCTTCAGGTCGCCGTGGCTGACCCCGTTGCGGAGATTGAGGAGTTGATGGATTTCACCGTCATGTGACTCAAATTGGTCGTGCGGCAAACCAAGGCGGTACAGATTCTTCCTCAGGACAATGGGTGTGAGGTTTGATTCCGTGTCAACGACGTCGTCGGGGATTTTGACCGGCCGCCCTTCGACCTCGGCTGTTCGTTCGATGAATTCCCGCTCTCGCGCGAATTGATGCAGCTTTGCATCGTCCGGTAGCTCCCGACGAAAAAGATCGCATTTCTTCTGGGGGTTTCGTAGATTGCGAAACATGTCGTTCAAGGATGCGGCGGCGATTGCGTACGTAGCCTCGCCGCAAGAAATCCCAGAGTTATTTATCGCTGTCGCGTAAAGGGTAAACGCGAACTTGCAAAATCCTTCGTAGTGCGCATACAGGAGGAGAACAAGGGCGCGTCGATAGCGGTTCAGCTCTTCCTCAACTTCGATTGTCGATCCAAGATTCTGAAATGCACGAATCTCCTCCTCACGCCACGCCCGGTCAGCTTCGAGTTCGGCACGGAGGGCTGCCAGATTCATAGCTGTGCTTCCACCCTATTCTGCACGAACATGATTCGTTCATTCAGTGGGCCGGGGGAGTTCTTACCGCCGCCAGTTGTTATTCGAATGAAATCGTCGTCGAGCTTAATGCTCGTGAGGACGCTCTTAAGCTTCTCCACTTGATTCGGGTTATCCGGAGCGATATTGTTGACTCGCGACTGTATACCCAAGGTTATTGCCTCGAAGTGATATACGCTAAACCCATGTGTTAGCGCGCTTCGCGCCTTGTTCGCGTAGGTGAATGCCAGTTCGCCTAAAGCCGCAGAGAGGACGGCAAATGTCCTCTCGAAGATCGCTCGTTCCTCATCGAAGTTGAACTGAAGCGCGACCTCTGGGTCCGACACTTGCTCCATGTATTCGGTTAGAAAATCGCCGACATCGTGCTTGAAGGCGGCCCGGGCATTCTTCATTGCGAAAAAACGCAACACGAGCTCTTGATCAAATGCGCCGAGTTGGCTTTCCTTCGTGAGAGATCCCGTTGTCGTCCTGAATGCCTCGTTGCCACTGAGCGCGATTATTAAGTCATTGAATTTAGGGTCCAACAATCTAATCGTGCAGTTGCGAAGCTGCTGAGGAGTGAGCAGTTGACCACCCATATTTAGCCTCTTAAACATGTGATACTTGAACCTGGGATCGCTCCCTTTTCGCACCACCTCGACTCGAACAAAAGCCCGCTTCAGGCGAATCTGCAAAGCTGTTCCGAGGTCGTCAAATGTCTTGCCATTCAGTTCCTCTACGATGTCGCAGTCGATGAGGACGAGCTTTTCCCCGATGTGTATGGGAGGGTCAAGATGGGCAGCCTCCAGCTGTCCCCGTAGATGCAAGTAGGAGGAGATCCTTTGCAGTCCATCGATCAACAGGTATCGCCCTTCGTCTTCTTCGATCACATATATTGGCGGAACCGGCATTTCTAGCAAGAGCGACTCGATGAATCGTGACTGGGCCCCTTCCGACCACTGGAATAGGCGCTGGTAGTCGGGATTGATGTCGAGTTCCTTCGGCTCAGACTTGTACATATCCAAAAGTTCATTGAAAGACAGATCGAGGCTCTGAGTATGGACCTTCGCCAATTTGCTATCGATTGCACTTATTAGCTCAACGACCTGAGTGTCTTGCGGGTCTGGCATAGGAACCATCCTCAATTCTTCGTGTAGCAAATAACGGATTCGATCGGGTGACAGCTTGCACGATAATGTCGTGATTTGGTGTTTATATACGCAAGTGTTCGCGACATGGGGAAGTCCACTTGGCGAGACACCGCCAAGTCATTCGCGGAGGCGATTTCCGTGAACATCGTCGCAAGGTCGGCGCGGATTCCTTTGAAATATGAGTCCTGGACGACAATGACCGCCCTCCCTCCTGGCCGAATGCAGCGGGAAATTTCGGACATTGATCGGGCAATAGCCGCAAAATACTGGACATAGGTCTTGTGATAGTAGCTCTTCGCCGCCTTGGAAGGATGCTGTGCGACCTGGTCGAGGAAGTTGTTACAAGTTGCTCCCCAGTTGCGGGCGGCCTCTTGAGCTGAAGCTTGAATTGTTGGCGTGCCGATCAATTTCGCGCGGAGATCGCGAAGCTGGTCATCCATCCGGAGGCCTAGGACTGCCAATTCCGGGGAGGTTGCCACGCCGTAGTCAATACGAGTGCAGTAAGGCGGCGATGATAGGACCAAATCTACGGAGTTCGTGGGGACGGGGAGGCTCTCGGACGAGCCCACGTTGATGGTGCATTCTATGTTTGCCCGATGGAGATCGCGTGATTCAGCCTTGACGCTCGCGGACATTGCAGAGACCTGCGACTCAAACGCAGACCGAATTTCGTTGGCGCTTGGTCGAATGCGCGAACGAGGGGAGGCGGGTCGGGTGACCCAGGTGGGGTTTGAAGCTTGGAATCTACCGAGAAGCTGGCGGACCGTTCTAAAAAGAGCCACGTAGAAGAAGGACGCAATCGATGACATAGTGGATACCGCTTCGACGGAGCTGCTGGATTGGTCAGCGGAAACCAAGAGAACGTGGATGGACCTGTCAATGGAGCGAATTTCCGCAGCGGAAGCGGGTATGAACCATGTCAGAAGGGGGTCCTCGCCTAAGGAGGCACTCCTATCGCCTGCCTTCTTCAGAATCTCGCTCAACAGCGGAGCGACGCTGGGAACCTCAATATTTGGCAAGAGTCGTGCCTTCGCAACAACGGCCATGACTGGATTCAGATCGAAACCAATTGCTCGATGTCCAGAAATTGCGGCGGCTGCAGTGCTCGTTCCGCTCCCGTTCCACGGATCTAGAAATGTGGATTCTTGGCCGATTCCTGAACTTTGGATAAGACTGCGCGCGAACGCGTCTGAAAACCCGGCGTAGTAGGGAAACCACTCATCGCGTCCCGCGATGGTTGATCGTCGGCGCTTCGGGTTCTCGATCACAAATTGGTCGCACATTCCCTACCACCTGATCGCGTCAGTCCATTCAATTGATCATGATACTAGACGGTGAGGGCGAAGCATTCCTTATCGATGGCAAGCTGGAAGTCAGGCTGGTTTTGAGTCAGTCCCCTGAAGTAGGCATGGCAACGAGAATCCCCCGGATCGCGCCCGCAATCGATGGTCGGCGTTGGGAGGGGGCGTTTTTCAGGACCGACGAACCCTTGATTTTTAGCGGGTGGCCCAGTCGTCGGGATGCATCCCGATATAAGCGCGGGCCGCAGCGCGGACTTCCGGACCGACAGTTGACGGGTCAACCCTTCCGTCCGCACCGAGCCGAACGCGGTCCAGCGCTCGAATTGTGAAGGGCGACCTGAGTACCAGCCTTTTCATCCCTACTGCCCGCTTCAACCCCATGATTGCGTCGTGGATGTCGATCCCGAGAATTTCTTCCGATTCCATAGCCATTCGCTCCTCACTTAAGGCTAAACCGAACCGACGTGCAACGTAAGCATTCCCACTATTCTCGCACTCTCTTCCAACACAAGATGAGCCTGAAGGGGGAGTTTGATTCCGATACAAGATGAGCCTGAAGGGCCGGTCATGCTGGGTAGTGAACATCCGCATGG
>Ga0182014_10004466_pt1 | contig 16030 bp, 12 predicted proteins | sample 612S2DmetaG_FD_120489 | JGI IMG/M metagenome (GOLD analysis project Ga0182014, IMG submission 120489) | Permafrost microbial communities from Stordalen Mire, Sweden - 612S2D metaG | ecosystem: Environmental > Terrestrial > Soil > Wetlands > Permafrost | place: Sweden: Stordalen | collected... | reverse complement strand
TCGACCGGCCACCGGACGGACCGTCACCCGACAACGCCCCACCCGTCGACCCGCCACCTGTCCACCCGCCACCAGACGACGAACGGACCCTGTTCGACCGACCGCCCGAGGTCGTCCCGAGGCGCTGACCGGCGGGCGACGCCCCTCCGATCGGACGGGTCCCTTGCGTCCACGGTGGACGCGCTCGGCTACGTTGACCCGGGGCCGACCAGGAGGAACGGAAGTGCGTCAGGCGATCGGAGACGTCCTACCTTTCGCGGTGATCGTGATGGTGTCGCCGATCAACATCGTTGCTGCCATCCTGCTCCTCTTCTCGAAGCGGCCCTTGGTGAATGCCTCGTGCTACTTCGGTGGATTCATCCTCGGGGTGGTGGCGGTCGTCGGGGGCCTCACTCTGGCGGCCGGAGCCATTTCGCTCGATCCGGGCTCGGACCGGTCACGGGGGGCGGCGGTGATCCTCCTCGTACTCGGAGTCGCCCTGGTCGTCGCGGCGGTCCGGAAGTTCCGCGCCCGACCGGGCCCGGACGATGACCCGTCCCTCCCGGCCTGGATGGAGGGGATCGCCGGATTCGGGCCCGGCAGGTCGATGGCGGTGGGGGCAGGAATCGGAGCCGGTAATCCGAAGAACATCGCTGTCGCCCTGGCTGCCGTCGTCGCGGTGTCCTCCACCGAGTTGCCCGGCGTGCAACAGGTGGTCGTGCTCGCCGTCTACGTCGTCCTGGCGTGCCTCGGCGTAGGCGCCCCGATCGTCGCCGTGCTCGTGTTGGGCGACAGGTCCGACGAGGTGCTGGAAGGTTGGCGGGCATGGCTGACCCGCAACAGCGCGGCGATGATGGCGGTCATCTACCTGTTCCTCGGAGTACTCCTGATCGGCAAGAACCTGGGCGCCGTCTGAGCCATTCCCAGACGATGTTCAGGGTGTCGCCGGGTGCGATGCCTCCACGACGGTGTGGATCCCGCCACGGACGAGCCAGTCGGTCACGACGGTGATACGGCGCGGGACGATGGCCGACACCAGGTCGTCGAGGATGCGGTTCGTCATGTCCTCGTGGAACCCGCCCTCGTTGCGGAAGCTCCAGAGGTAGAGCTTGAGCGACTTGAGCTCGACCAGCGCCTGGTCGGGCACGTAGGAGATGCGGACCGTGGCGAAGTCGGGCTGACCTGTCAATGGACAGAGACAGGTGAACTCCGGCGTGTCGCAGGTGACGGTGTAGTCCCGGCCCGGATGCGGGTTCGGGACGGCCAGGAGGTCCTTGCTGGGTTGCGTCGGCATACGGCGCCGAGGCTACCGCCTACCTCCGCCGTCGACCGCAGGTAGGCGCGGCTACAGCTCAGTGTCGTAGAGCCCGCCGCTTCCGTCGCGGTCGACGAGGAGTCCGTCGATATCCGCATGGAGCAGGAGCACCTGACCGGGCAGTCCGGCGTCGACGAGCGCCTGCTCCCCGGCCGTCTGGACCTTCGTGGCGTCCGCACCCCGGCAGATCCCGAGGAGGGAGGGGCCGGCACCGGACCAGCACGAGGCCAGCGCGCCGCCGGCCACCAGCGCCGCAAGGAGCATGGGTGCGGCCGGGAACAGTGGACTCCGGTAGTCCTGGTGCAGCCGGTCCTCGGCCGCTTCCGGGATCAGCAGGCGGGAGTCGGCCATGCCGGCCATGAGGAGGGCCATACGCGAGAGGTTGAACGAGGCGCTCTCGCGACTGACCTCGGCCGGGAGCGCCTGACGGGCCCTCGACGTCGAGAGCTGGATATCGGGCACGATCACCACGAACGCCAGACTCACGTCGAGCGGCAGTCGCACCACGCGGACCCCACCCTTGACCATGGCGGCGGCCACGAACCCGCCCACCATCGAGGCGGCGGCGTTGTCCGGATGGCCGTCCATGGCGGTCGCCACCGACAGCGGGTCCGCGGCGCCGGCGGCAGCCGCGGCAGCGACGGCCAGGGCGGCGGAGGAGCCGAGCCCCCGGGCGATCGGGATCTCGGACCGCACGGTGATGGCGAGCCGATCCGTGCCGGCGACATCGATCGCCACGCGGGCGGCCAGGTGCGACGAGTCCTCGGCGAGGTGCTCGCCCTCACCCACCGAGCGGACGATCAGCTTGGAGGCGGGCTCCACGTCGACCAGCACGTACCGGTCGAGCGCGAGTCCGAGCGTGTCGAACCCCGGCCCGAGGTTGGCTGACGACGCAGGTACACGAGCTCGCACGTCCCCAACGTACCCGCAGCGGCCTGCGGGCACCGGGATCACGGACCCCACCGCACGCCACCGCACCCCACCGCACGCCACCGGATGCGACGGACCGAACCGTCCGCCGTCGTTCCGACCACCCGATAGCGGCCATCTGATAGCGGCCATCTGATGGCGAACATCTGATCGCGGCCACCTGGCGCCTGTCGGACCGGTGGCGACTTACGACGAAGGTGTCGTAGTGACGGTGACCGCTCCGTGACGCAGGCGCCACCACACCGACGGCTCCTGCACGGTCTCGTTCAGCTTGAGCGACACCACCTGGAACTGCGAACCGATGGCGTAGATCGTGGAGCCCACGCGCGTCCCGGCCGAGCTGCCCGGGGGCACGGAGCGGAAGGCCGTCTTTGACACGACCGTCTGGCCCGGCCATCCCGGGAGCCAGGCACCCGTTGCCGTGACGTAGGTGGCGGCATGGACCTGCCCGCCCCACGTCGCAGTCACCGTGCCGGCCGTGCTGCCGGCCGTCGCCACCGTCACCTGCGAGATCCCGGCCTGCGTCGCGGCCAGGAGTGCCTCCGCGACCGGTCGCGTGTACTTGAACGGGTCGGCGATGGGCAGGTCGTCGACGGGCACCGTGGTGGTCGTGGTAGCGGGCACCGTCGTAGTGGTGGTCGATGCGGAACCCCCCGCACCACCCGCTGACGGGGCCGTGGTGGTCGTGGTGGCCGGTCTGGTGGTGGTCGTCGTCGACTTCGGGATCGTCGGCGGCGGGGTCGGCTGGCCGAGCACCGCCTCGATGACCAGCAGTGTCCGGCCACCGATCACGCGGTCGGCCGCCAGCACCAGGCAGGCCCCGGCCTCGGACGTATACCCGGACTTGACCCCGACCACCCCGTTGGTGCCGACCTCGGTCACGACGTTGTGCACGGTCCCGGCCAAGGGGATCGTGGCCTCCGGCATGGCGACGATCTCGGCGAACGCCGGAATGGCCATAGCCGCGGATGCCACTTTCAGGACGTCGGCGGCCGCCGACACGCTGTCCGGGTCGTAACCGCTGGCATCGACGTAGTGGGTGTTCGTGGCGCCGAGCGAGGCGGCCAGGGAATTCATCTTGGCGACGAACGCAGGGAGCGATCCTGCGTCCCAGGTGGCCAACGTGTAGGCCAGGTCGTTGGCCGACGCCAACAGGAGTCCTTCGAGCATCTGCCGCTCGGTGATCGTCTCGCCGACCTGGATGGCCACGCTGGACTCGTCGTTCTTGAGTTCGGAGTCGTACTCGGCGATGTCGGCCGATGTCACCGGGATAGCCGGGCCGTCCGACCCCGGTGGGAGCGGATGGTCCCGGAGGATGACCACGGCTGTCGTCATCTTGGTCAGCGACGCCACCGGGACCGGTGACTCGGGGCCGGACTGCGCCGCATACCCGAGCGACGGCACGACGACCGCACCCTGCCCCTTCGCCGGCCACGGGAGCGACGGTGTGGTCCCGGGTACGACAGCGGCGGCAGCCGTCGGGTCATGGGGCACCGCCGAGGCGAGTGGGGAGTTGATGCGCTGCACGGCCACCCAGGTCGCCCCGCCGACCACGAGCACCACCACGCCGGCGACGATCCACGGCCACCGGCGGTGGCGCCGACCGGCCGAGTGCCGGCTGGAATGGGCGCGGTGACGTCGACCTCGAGCGGCGTGGCCCGACGTCTCGGCCAACACAACCACGGGTTCGGATGCGACGGACCCGTCGTCGGTCGTGGTCATCAGAAGGTCGGCACGAAACCCGCAGGCTCAGCGGGCGTCGAGCTCTTCGGGCGTCATCAGCACCGTACGTGCCTTGGAACCCTCCGAGGGACCCACCACACCGCGGCGCTCCATCAGGTCCATGAGCCGCCCGGCACGGGCGAAGCCGACCCGGAGCTTGCGCTGCAGCATCGAGGTGGAGCCGAGCTGCGACCGCACCACCAGCTCCATCGCCTGATTCAGGAGTTCGTCGTCATCGTCCTCGACACCGCCCGAGCCGGCGCGGGGCCCTTCGGCCCCCACCACCTCCTCGATCCCGGCGACGATCTCCATGGGCCGCTGACGGGTCCAGTGCGCGACGACCGCACGCACCTCCTCCTCGCTTACCCAGGGACCCTGGATTCGCTGGGGATTGGAGGACGACGCGGTGAGCAGGAGCATGTCGCCCTTGCCGATCAGCCGCTCGGCGCCGGGCTGGTCGAGGATGACGCGGCTGTCCGCCAGCGAGGACACCGAGAACGCCATGCGGGACGGGACGTTGGCCTTGATCACACCCGTGATGACGTCCACCGACGGACGCTGGGTGGCCAGTACGAGGTGGATCCCCACGGCCCGCGCCATCTGGGCGATGCGGCAGACCGACTCCTCGACGTCCCGGGCGGCGACCATCATGAGGTCGTTCAGCTCGTCGACGACGATCAGGATGAACGGCAGGCGTGGGAACCGGAGCTGGGAGTCGTCGTCATCGTCGACCTCGCCGTCGGTGCCCTGCATCCGGAGGCGGTGGGCCTCCTCGTGCTCGGACAGGTCGCCGGAGTCGAAGGCGGCGTTGTACCCCGTGATGTCGCGCTGGCCCACCTCGGCCAGCAGGTCGTACCGCCGCTCCATCTCCGTGACCGCCCAGGCCAGAGCGTTGGCCGCCTTCTTCGGGTCGACCACGACCTGGGTCAGGAGATGGGGCAGGTCGTTGTACTGACCGAGCTCCACCCGCTTCGGGTCGATCAGGATGAACCGCACCTGGTCCGGTGTGGACCGGGTCAGGATCGACGTGAGCACCGAATTGATGCACGACGACTTGCCCGAGCCGGTGGAGCCCGACACCAGGACGTGGGGCATCTCGGCCAGGTTTGCGACCACGGCCCGACCGGCGATGTCCCGCCCCAGTGCGACCTCGAGGGGATGCGTGGCCTTGGCGGCCTCGGGCGAGGCCAGGATGTCGCCGAGCGCCACGAGTTGGCGCCTCCGGTTCGGGACCTCGACGCCGATGGCCGACTTGCCCGGGATCGGTGCCAGGATCCGCACATCGGGCGACGCCATGGCGTAGGCGATGTCCTTGGAGAGCGACGTGACCCTGGCCACCTTCACCCCTGCGCCGAGTTCGAGCTCGTACCGGGTGACCGTCGGCCCGACGGTGCGCCCGACCAGGCGCGTCTCTACGCCGTGAGCCGAGAGTGCGCTCACGAGGGCGGCGCCGGCGGCGTCGACTTCGGTGTCGTCGATGACCTGGGCCTTGGCCCGCTTGAGCAGCTTCGCCGGCGGCAGCGTCCAGTCGCCCGTGGGTGGGCCCATCCGCATCTCGAGCTGTTCGCCCTTGCCGGGCCGGGTCGCCGCCTCGGGAAGGACGACCGACTCGTGGGCACCGTCGTCCGGCCCGTCCGAGTGGACGGCCAACTCGGGCTGGACCACGGCCTGGTCGACCGGCTCGGGGGGGGCCACCGCCGCCATTGACGGCTGGCGCCCCTGGGCGAGGGCTCTGCCGAACGGATCGGTCGGCTCGTCGGCCGCCTCGTCGGCCGCCTCGTCGACCTCATCGGCGGCGCGGTCGCCCCGTGCCGCACCGATCAGCCAGCGCACCGCACGGACGACACCGCCCGCCGCTGTCCGGACCGACACGCCGGTGAAAACCAGGATCCCCACACCGGCCACGACCAGCAGCACGACAGTGGTGCCGAATCCCCCGAGCGCGTGCCCGAGCGGATCGGCGATGGCGGCCCCGATCCACCCTCCCGCAGACGATAGCTGGTGGGTGGAGGCCCGCAGCGCCGGCGACCCACCGGCCAGTGCGGCCAGTCCGGTCACCGCCAGGAGGACGAGCGTGCCGCCGATGACGGCACGGGCCGGCTCGCGCCGCGCCCGACCGTCCTCCCGTGCGTCGTCTGCGCCGTCACCGCGGCCCATGAGCATGCGGACGCCCACCGCCACCAGCACGACGGGCACGAGGAAGCGCCCCCAACCGAGCAGGTCGCCGACCGCCACACGTGCGTCCTTGCCGGCTGGGCCGAGGGAGCCCGCATAGAACGCGACGCCGAAGAGCACCCCGACCGTGACCAGGCCGACACCCCAGAGGTCGGTGGCGTGACCGGCGGCGACCGCGCTCATCGAGGCCAGCAACCCACCCGAGTCCCGGGCGTGGGTGTTTCGCGCCCCGGAACGGCTCGAACTCCGGCCCTTGCCCGACGGTGTCTTCTTGGCGGGGGCGCTCCGGCGCGATCGAGACGGGGGTGTCGCCTTGCCCTTCGGCCGCGATGCCCCGGATCGACCTGCCGGACGCTTGGTGGCGGTCGTCACAGTGGGTTCAAGGCTACTCCCGGCCACCCTCCGTCAGTGGGACACCACTGGGCGACGGCGATCCACCCGCCCTACACCCGTCGGCCGGGCGTCGGACACCTGCCCCACGCCCGGCGGGAACCCATACGCCCCCGTCGAGCGTCCCGGTCAGACGGTGACGATGACCGGGACGATCATCGGGCGCTGACGGGTGCGCTCCCCCACCAGCTTGCCCAGTGCCTTGCGGGCCACCCGGTTGAGGCTCTCGTGGTCGGAGCTGCCCGAGGACAACGCCTGTGCGAGTGCCTTGGTGACCTGGGCCCGGGCCGCGTCGAGGAGGGCGTCGGTGTCCTGGTCGTACGCCCAGCCGCGGGTGACGATCTGGGGCACGCCAACCACTTCGCCCTGCTTGAGGTCGACGGTGGCGACAGCCATGACCACGCCCTCCTCGGCCAGGACCATGCGGTCCCGCAGGACGCCGTGGCCGATGTCGCCCACGGAACTGCCGTCGACGAAGAGGTAGCCGCCGGGGACACTGCCGTCGCGGTGCATACCCTGGTCGTCCAGTCGGACGGCGTCGCCGTCCTCGCAGAGCAGGACCCGATCGCCCTCGATGCCCATGCTGTTGGCGAGGCGCATCTGATTGGCCATGTGCCGGTACTCGCCGTGGACCGGGATGAGGAACTCCGGCTGGGTGACCGACATGAGCATGGCCAGCTCACCCTGCTTGGCATGGCCGCTGACGTGGACGTTCTCCACCCCCGAGTGGATGACCTCGACCCCGAGGCGGTGCAGGCTGTCGATGACCCGTCCGACCGACCACTCGTTGCCGGGGATCGGATGGGCGCTGATGACGACTACGTCGTCCGGCTGCAATTTGAAGAAGCGGTTCTCGCCGGTGGCGAGCCGCGACAGGGCCGACATGGGCTCCCCCTGCGAACCGGTGCTGATGACGCAGACACGGCCCGGCGGGTAGTCGTCGACCTTCTCGATGTCGACCAGCGAGCTGTCGGGAATGTGCAGGAGGTCGAGCTTGCGGGCGAGGGCCACGTTCTTCTGCATCGAGCGCCCGAGAGTGGCGATGACCCGCCCGCCGGCGATGGCCGCATCGGCCACCTGCTGGATCCGGTGGATGTGGCTGGCGAAGCTGGTGACGATGAACCGGCGGTCCGGCCTGGCCAGGAACACCTTCTCCAGGGTGGCGCCGACGGTCGACTCGGAGGCGGTGAATCCCGGCTCCTCGGCGTTCGTCGAGTCGACGAGGAGCAGGCGAATGCCGGGGTCGGAGGCCAGGGCCCCCATCCGGGCGAGGTCGGTGCGGCGCCCGTCCACGGGGTGGAGGTCGATCTTGAAGTCGCCCGAGTGGAGGATGATCCCCTGCGGGGTGTGGAAGGCCGTGGCGAACGCATGCGGCACGGAATGGGTGACCGGGATGAACTCGACGTCGCACGGCCCGATCCGGCGGCGCTCATGGTCCCGCACCGGGATGAACGTCGCCCGGCTGGCCATTCCCGCCTCGTCGACCCGGCTCCGGGCCAGCGACAGCGTGAGTTCCGAGCCGTACACGTCGAGCGGGAAGTCACGCAGGAGGTAGGCCAGACCACCGGTGTGGTCCTCGTGGCCGTGGGTCAGGATGACACCGTCGACCCGGTCGGCGTTCTCGCGGAGGTAGGTGAAGTCGGGTAGGACCAGGTCGACGCCCGGCATGTCCGGATCGGGGAACATGATCCCCACGTCCAGTACCAGGATCCGACCGTCCACCTCGATGCAGGCACAGTTGCGGCCGATCTCGCCCAGTCCGCCGAGGAAGACGACCCGGACGGAGGACCCACCTCCGACGGTCCGCTTGGAGGCCTTGGCGGTGGCCTTCACCGGCTTGGCCGTGGCCTTGGCCGCCTTGGCCGTCCCCGTCGCCCCCGCTGTTGCATCCTGCGCCCCATCGGCCGACTTCGACTTGCGCCGCCGTCCGGATCCCCCCGAGCCCGAACCCGAACCCGAGCCCGAGCCGGCGCCGGCGCCGGCGCCGGCGCGCGAACCCGAGTCCGAACCGTCCTGTGCCCCCTGGCGGGACCGCCGGGCCTCAGGCAACCGACTGCCGAGCCTGGATGAGCGCCGTGGCTCCGGCAACGACCGACCGCGCCTGGTCGTCGAGGGACTGCGGTGCCGGTGCGTTCGGGAGGCGGCACTGGCCGACCGGTAGGCCGAGTGCCCTGCAGGCCGCCTTGGCCGGCACCGGGTTCGGGTATTCATCGGAGGACTCGAAGCGGTACGACTCGAGCAGGGCACGATTGGCACCGGCTGCTCGGTCGACATCGCCCGACCGGTGGGCGGACAGGAGTTCGGCGAAGAGTGGGGCGGCCCAGTGGGAGGCGACGCTGATGACGCCGACCCCACCGACCGAGGCGAAAGGCAGTGTCAGCGAGTCGTCGCCGGAGTACACCTCGAAGTCGTCGGGGGCCTCGGCGATCACCCGGGCGGCCGAAGCGACGTCACCGGTGGCGTCCTTGACGGCCACGATGTTGGGGACCTCGCGTGCGAGCTGCACCGTGAGGTCCGGGCCGATCCGGCGTCCCGCCCGCACCGGGATGTCGTACAGCACCACCGGCAGCGTGCTCGCCGCCGCCACCGCCCGGAAGTGGGCGGACAGGCCCGCAACGGAGGGGCGGTTGTAATACGGGGTGACCACCAGGACGCCGGCGGCACCGGCGGCTGCGGCCTCCTCGGTCATCAGGATCGAGTGGGCGGTGTCATTGGTGCCGGACGAGGCGATGACCGGGATGGTCACCGCGTCCACGACGACACGGAACAGGTCGATCCGTTCGGGATCAGTGAGCACGGGGCCCTCGCCGGTGGTGCCGGCGACCACGATCCCCTCGGACCCGGTGTCGGCCAGGTGGCGGGCGAGGGAAGCGGCGGCGTCGAGGTCCAACGCGCCGTCAGGACCGAAGGGGGTGACCATGGCGGTCACCACCGACCCGAAGCGGGGCGTCGTCATCGTTCGGTCCGCGGCGCGGGGGTACAGAGAGGGCTCACAGTGACTGAGGCTACCAGCAGCAGTGCGGCCCCCCGCCGCTGCCCCGCTCCCGCAACCCGCCCGAACGGGGTCGCCGCGGTCCGGGTCAGACCAGTTCGCGCTGGGTGGGCGGCACCGCCGCCATGGCGTCGTACTCCTCGGACGTGTCGACGGCGGACTCGAACTCGATGACACCCAGCTCGGTGAACTTGGTGCGCAGCCAGCCGTCGGCGGCGTCCAGGAGGCCGAGCTTGCGGCAGTTGGGGACGATCTTCGAGAAGAGGACGGCCTGGAACTGGTTCCGGTCGGGAGCCGACAGCACGGCAGGCAGGATCTCCTTCGGGTTGATGCCCATCCGGTCCCACACCTCCTGCTGGAGGAACCGGTCGCGCATGCGCACTGCTGCCTCGAAGGCGAACTCCTGCCGCTCGCGCAGCTCGGCAGCATTCAGCTCCTGGTAGTACTCCTGGAGGCTGAGCACACCGAAGGCGACGTGGCGGGCCTCGTCGGCCATCACGTAGCGGAGCAGCTGCTTGAGGAGCGGGTCCGGCGTCATCGAGTGCATGAAGCCGAACGCGGCGAGGGCCAGACCCTCGATCATGATCTGCATGCCGAGGTAGGTCATGTCCCACCGGGAGTCGGCGATGATGTCGTCGAGCAGCATCCGCAGATGGGCATTGACCGGGTAGTGCCCGGACAGCTTCTCGTCGAGGTACTTGGCGAAGACCTCGACATGGCGGGCCTCGTCCATCACCTGCGTCGACGCGTAGTACTTGGCATCGATCCACGGAACCGACTCGACGATCTTGGCCGTGCAGATGAGGGCGCCCTGCTCGCCGTGGAGGAACTGGGAGAGCGTCCAGTTCTGGCTCTCGACACCGAGTTCGATCCACTCATTGTCCCCCCACTTCTCGAGCGGCGTGCCGACGATGTCGAAGCCGACGGCGTGTCCGCCCTGGGCTGCCGCCGCCTCGGCCACCAACTTCTCCTGGTCGACGTCGGTGTCCCAGGGGAGGTCGGTCTCACCGTTCCACTGGGCGTTCTTGGCCTTCTCGTAGAGCTTGTTCAGCTTGGGGCGCGCGCCCTTCTCGTAGTCCCAGGTGAAGATCGAGTCGTAATTCGAGTGGACGACGTGGCGGCCGTCGGCGTCATCGGTGCCCACCACGGAAAGGATGGACTCGAGGTCGTCGAGTTCCTGGCGGCCGATGATGTCCTCGTTGCTGCTCATCTCGGTGGTCATGTCGTTTCCCCCTTGCGGACGGACGCTGCCGTCGTGTTCGTGGTCTTGTCGGAACGGTCGAAGTTCAGATGGTGCAGGTCGCTGTGACGAGGTCGGATGGTGCTGCCCGGCCCCGCAGGAGTCACCCGGCGGGTACCGGACCCCCTGCCGGACGGGGCCCCGGACGGGCGCCCCTTGACGGATACGGCGAGATGTCGATCGGCATGGTCGGAGCACTCTGCAGTGCCTCGATCCCCGGAAGCATGAACGTGGTCACCAGGCGGGTGGCGTCGGCCTCGTCACACAGGTCGAGGCGGTCGGACGGGGCGATGGCGTAGGACAGGACGATGCGAGCGGCCCACTCGGCCACCCGCTCGGCCTCGTCGGGGCTCATCCAGCGGGCCAGGAACGGGGCGGTGAACCGGGAGGCGGTCTCCAGGAGCCTGTCCGACTCGTCGAAGGCCAGGTGGCCAAGGATCATCCCGGGCTCGTGCTCGACCAGGAAGTGGAGTGCGGCGTGGTCCCCCAGGCGGGTCGAGGCTTCGACGATGCCGCCCACCAGGGCCGTGGTCAGGTCGCCGGCGTTGCCCATGCGCACGCCCAGCGCCGAGAAGAGCCGGGCCATCTCGGTGTCGACCACGGCGCCCAGGATCTCGTCGCGGCCGCCGGGGAACGCCCGGTACACCGTGGCCCGCGACACCCCGGACTGTCGGGCGATGTCGTCCACGGTCGTCTTCACGGTGCCATGGCGGGCGAGACAGGCCAGCGCCCCGTCGATAATCCGCACACGGTGCGGCGACTCGGCTATCGACCCTGACGGGTTCGTGGCCGTCGGGACGACAAGGGGCACCACGGTGTCCACCTCCACGACCCGGAGCCCCCCTTGTGCGCGCGCCACGATGAAACGGTAGGTCACGTTTTGTTTCACCGTCAATCACCGGCCTGGAACCCAGGTCAGCGCCCGGATCGACCACCGGACCGGAACCGACCCGGACAGGTCCGACCCGCCCGGGACCGGATCGACCACCGCCCGGGTAGGACGGTCAGCGGCTCCCGGCAGGCACGACCACCCCGGCCAGCAGTTCGGAGCGGACCAGACGGGCGACCTGGGCCGGGTCATCCAGGTCCCAGCGGCCAGGTGCGGAGATGTACGACAGCACCATCCGGGCAAGGAAGTCTGCGGCGTCCCCGAGGTCCACGCCCGCGGCCAGCCCCCGATCGACCACGAAGGGGGCCAGGACCTGGGCGATCCCCTCGCGAATGCGGATGCTCTCGACGGTCAGGGCCGGCAGCAGTGTGTCGGGTTCCGTCTGCATGACGCGCTGGAGCACCTCGTGCTCGACGATGGAACGGTGGGCGAACATGATCCCCCGCTCCATCACCTCCTCGAGGTCGGTGGCGCCCTGGATCCGGTCGTAGAGCTTGGCGAAGAAGTCGAACACCGCCCACGACACGGTGGCGTCCATGAGTTCGTCCCTACCGCCCGGAAATGCACGGTAGACCGTCGCACGCGAGATCCCGGCTTCCCTGGCTACGTCCTCGACGGTCGTCTTCGCCATGCCCCGGCGGGCGACGCAGGCGTAGGTCGCCTCGATGATCCGCTGGCGGGCGTCCACCGACACCGGCATTCAGATCCCCAGGAGGGACTCGATGCCCAAGGTGAGCCCCGGACGCGACGCCACCGACTCGACGGCCAGGACGACGCCGTCCATGAAGGAGGTCCGGTCGTACGAGTCGTGCCGGATCGTCAGCCCCTGGCCGGTCGAGCCGAACAGGACCTCCTGGTGGGCGACCAGCCCGGGGAGTCGGACGGAATGCATGCGGATGCCGCCGGGACCCGCGCCTCCCCGTGCGCCCTCGACGACGACGGTCGACGTGGCATCCGGGGGAAACTCGCCGCGCCCGGCCTCGGCGCGGGCGGCGGCCATGCCCTCGGCCGTTCGCAACGATGTGCCCGACGGGGCGTCACGCTTGGCTTCGTGATGGAGCTCGATGATCTCGGCGCTGTCGAACCACGGGGCGGCCATCGCCGCGAACCGCATCATGAGGACCGCGCCGATGGCGAAGTTGGCCGCCACGATGCAGTGGCCACCGCTGCCGCCCTCGGCCGGGAAGAGGCTCGCCAGCTCGTCCAGGTCCGCCTGGTCGAACCCGGTGGTGCCGACCACGACATGGATGCCTGCTGCCGAGCAGTAGGCGAGTGTGGCCCGCGACGCCTCGAGGTGGGTGAAGTCCACGACGACCTCGGCGCCCGACTCGGCGATCGCGTCGAGATCGGCGGACACGGCCAGCTCCGCGGCATCAGGTCCGGCCACCCCGGTCAACTCGGCGACAGTGGCTCCCGGCGTGCCCGGATCGACGGCGACGACGAGCTCGAGTCCGGGGCGGTGCAGGACGGTGCGGCACACCTCGCGGCCCATCCGTCCACCGGCTCCCACCACTCCGACTCGCATGACGGTCACCCTAGCCAAGGTGCCCGTGACGGCCTGAACCGATCGCCCCGCACCGAGGTCGCGTCGGAACACGAGCTGTCGCCGGAGCCCACGGTCTGCCGTGGTGGACCACCGTCTCAGCCCAGGCCGAGTGCCCCCGGATCGAAGTCGGACTCGTCGAAGGCACCGACGACGGAAAGGGTCCGGGGTGCGGCGACAAGCGACCTGGCGGCGGCGTGCACGTCGTCGAGGGTGAGCGCCTCCACGCGGGCGAGCACCTCGTCTACGGTCAGGACCTCGCCGTGCAGGAGCATGCCGGCACCGATCCGGCTCATCCTCGCGCCCGAGTCCTCGCAGGCCAGCAGGGTTTCGGCACGGAGGTTCCCCTTGGCGATGGCGAGCTCCCGCTCGGTCACCCCGTCGGCGCCGAGAGACGCGAGCTCCGACGTGACGATGTCGAGGACCTCCTCGACGTGCTCCGGACCGGTGCCGAGGCCGACGCTGAGGAAGCCGGCGTCGTCGTAGGCGACCCGCTCGGACCAGACCGAGTAGGCCAGGCCCCGGCGTTCACGGATCTCCTGGAACAGTCGGCTGGACAGTCCCCCACCGAGGACGTGGTTGAGGACGGCGAGCGCGTAGCGGCTCGGATGGTTCCGGTCGACGGACCGGGCCGCCAGCACCACGTGGGACTGTTCGGTGGCACGGCGGGTCACGGCCAGCGGGGAGACCCGATCGTCAGGTGCAGTGCGGGGCGGTGTCGCCCCTCCCCCTCGTCCGCCAGCACGCTCGGCCAGCCCGGCGACCACCCGGTCGTGATCGAGATCGCCGGCCACCGCGACGACCATGTTGCCCGGCAGGTAGTGCTCGTCGAAGAACTCACGGATCCGGTCGGCCGACATGGCGGCCACCGAGGACTCGGTCCCGAGCACCTCGCGGCCGAGCGGATGCTCCGGGAAGAGCGTGGCCGAGCTCTGCTCAGCCGCCTCGTCGGCGGGCTCGTCCGCGTGCATCAGTATCTCGTCGAGGATGACCTGGCGCTCGGCGTCGAGGTCGACGGCACGTAGGGCTGGTCGCCACATGATGTCCGACAGGATGTCGAGACCGAGGTCGACGTGCTCGGCGAGGAGGCGGATGTAGAAGGAGGTGTACTCCTTCGTGGTGAAGGCGTTGAAGTCGCCGCCCACCTCGTCGACGGACTCGGCGATGGCCGAGGCGGACCGGTCGTCCGTCCCCTTGAACAGCAGGTGCTCGAGGAAGTGGCTGGACCCGGCGAGTTCGGCCGACTCGTCGCGGGAGCCGGTGCCGACCCAGAAGCCGATGCACACCGAGCGGGCCTCGGACATCGACTCGGTGACCACGGTGAGCCCCGACTCGAGCCGGTCGGTACGGATCATCTGCAGGTCCCGTTCACCGGGCCGAGCGAAGTGGGCACACACCGGTCACGAGCGCCGAGCGATCCCGTCGTGGGCCGGCCACCGGGGCCGACCCACGACGGGTGTGCATGCTCAACGACGACGGCGACCGCCCCGGCCGCCCCCGCTCGGGCGGTCGGACGTCTCGGCTGCCGCAGGACCGAGGTCCCCGAACTCCTGGACCAGCTCCTCCTCGAACGCGTCCTCGAAGGAGGCCGCACCGGCGGGAGCACCGGTCTGGCGACGCGGCGCGGGCTCCTCGCCGCCGTCGGGATCGGAGTGGTCGCCGCGGGACGAGCTCTCACCGCGGGACTCGCCGCGGGACGAGCTCTCACCGCGGGACGAGCTCTCGCCACGCGAGCGACCACCACCGCCGCCGCCGCCGGAGGAGGAGGCGGGTGCCTCACCGGCGAGCGACAGGCTGACCTTGCCCTGCGGGTCGATGTCGTCCACCTTCACCTCGACCGGCTGGCCGAGCTCGAAGACGTCCTCCACCCGCTCGATGCGCTTGCCCTGGCCCATCTTGGAGATGTGCAGCAGGCCGTCGCGACCGGGGAGGATGTTCACGAAGGCACCGAACTTGGTGATGTTGACGACCTTGCCCTGGTAGGTGGCACCCACCTCGGCGAGCGGCGGGTCGAGGATCGTCGAGATGCGTCGACGGGCCTCCTCCACCGCGTTGCCGTCCTTGGCACCGATGGTGACCGTACCCACCATGCCGTCGTCGTCGACGGCGATGTCGGCCCCGGTCTCCTGCTGCAGGGCGTTGATGACCTTGCCCTTGGGGCCGATGACCTCGCCGATCTTGTCCATCGGGATCTCGAAGGAGATGATCTTCGGAGCGGACGCGGCGACCTCGGCACGGGGCTCGGGGATCGCCGCGGCCATCACGTCGAGGATGGCGAGCCGGGCGTCCTTGGCCTGCATGAGTGCCTTGGTGAGGACATCGAGGGGCAACCCGTCGATCTTGGTGTCGAGCTGCAGGGCGGTCACCACGTCACGGGTTCCGGCCACCTTGAAGTCCATGTCGCCGAACGCGTCCTCGGCACCGAGGATGTCGGTGAGGGTCACGTACTGGCCGCCGTCGTAGACGAGGCCCATGGCGATACCGGCGACCGGTGCCTTGAGGGGCACGCCGGCGGCCATCAGTGACAGGGACGAGCCGCAGACCGATGCCATAGACGTCGACCCGTTGGACGAGAGCACGTCGGACACCAGACGGAAGGTGTAGGGGAAGTCCTCCTCGTAGGGGATGACGGGCAGGAGGGCCCGCTCCGCCAGGAGGCCGTGGCCGATCTCGCGGCGCTTCGGGCCACGCATGAAGCCGGTCTCTCCGGTCGAGAAGGGCGGGAAGTTGTAATGGTGCATGTACCGCTTGAACTCGACCGGGGTGATCGTGTCGAGCAGCTGGTTCATGCGGGGCATGCCCAGGGTCGTGACGTTGAGCACCTGGGTCTCGCCACGCTGGAACAGCGCCGATCC
>Ga0182014_10004465_pt1 | contig 16030 bp, 13 predicted proteins | sample 612S2DmetaG_FD_120489 | JGI IMG/M metagenome (GOLD analysis project Ga0182014, IMG submission 120489) | Permafrost microbial communities from Stordalen Mire, Sweden - 612S2D metaG | ecosystem: Environmental > Terrestrial > Soil > Wetlands > Permafrost | place: Sweden: Stordalen | collected... | reverse complement strand
GGAAGAGTTTACGGCCGGAATCATACTCCTGTTCGACTGCGGCGGCGAAGAAAAATGACCACAGACAAGCTTCGCCAATGTGCATGAACTTGCACACGGGCCAGGCATGGTTGGCGTTATATCCCGTGGCTGTTGAAAAACTCTTTTCAGGGAATTTCACCCGACGAAATTGGTTCGTAAGTTATTGAATGTTCGTTCGCCGTAGGCGCCGAAATTCACTGAAATTACTCCTTTGGTTCCTTTTTCAACAGCCACTCCCCATGTCACTCACTGACCGGTGCTCGGTTTGCTCAGGACAGCCCGGTGCGTGCGAGGGAATTCTCAGGGAGCCCCAAGGGCCGCGCGGGACAAGGGAGAAATTGGGTAAAGCCGTGCCGCGTTTCCAATGGAGCCCCTAAACACGGGTGTATACCCCCATCGAAAATCTGGCAGGAGAACACCTTGGGTTGCCTTGGGAAACCTCGGCTAGGCTGAGCAGACGCTTGGGAGTCCAGTGTTCAATGCTGAGTGTTCAAGGTAGGCACAGGTTGCCCTGAGGTTAGCGCTTGTGTGTGGGACAGAAGTGTCTTTGGTGCTGCCTTAGCAGCCCTTGGATGGATGCTACTGCGCTACTGCTTGGCTTGTTGTCTGCGTCTCCACAGCGTTGTACGGCTGGGCTCGCCTTTGATCTTGCGTCCGGGGTAGTGGCCTTTCGTCGCTGCTGTCTTCAACCCGGCTTTAATACGCTCCGTAATGAGCGCGCTCCAGTTCTGCGACAGCACCGAGCACCGTGAAAACCATCTTGCCGTATGGTGTACTGGTGTCGATTGATTCGGTCAGTGAGATAAATTCTACGTTGTTCTCTTGGAACACGGTCAGTGCTTTTAGCAGATGCTGCACCATCAAATGAAGGCGTCGATTAGCCAGAACGTCGCCGCCTGTTCGCCGTTTAGAGTGGTCTATCCCAGTTCCGTCACGCGCAAAGCGCGGTTCGGCTGCGCTGCGCGGCGGGCGGATGAACTGAGCAGTCAGAACCGTGCAGATCTCTGTGCTAGAAGACCTCCGGCCATTGTTGTGCACCGTGGTAGACGGCGAGAATCACGATGCGGTCTTGATCGATGGCGTAGGCCGCGATAAAGGGCGTATTCGAAACGACCAACTCACGAGTACCCGGAACCCGGCCTGATCTGCCCGACATGGGGAATGTCGCGAGCTGTTGAACGCTGGTCACGATCTGCATCGTGATCCGGGCGGCAACCTCCTCGCTATTCGAGAGCGCGATGTAATCATGAGCCTGATCCAGTTGCCGGGTCGCCTGCTCGGTCCATTCGATCATTGGCGAGCGCGCCCCGCCCTCTTGAGCCGCTTTACGACCTCCTCGTGGCTTACGACGCGGCCTTTCCGCATCTCTTCAATACCCTTGTGAACCAGCGCGTCCTGGTAGGCGTGCAGATCGATGTAGTTGGTGATCGCCTCGTTGATGAGATAGCTGCGCGAACGGTCCTGCGCGGCGGCCAGCGCGTCAAGCGTGTCGATCTTTTCGGCACCGGCGCGGAAGCTGATGGTTTTCTCGGTGTTGCTCATAATGCGAGAACGATAGCATGTATTATTGTATATTACAAGCGTCGGGACGGGCAGCACCGCGATTGTGCAACCTGGTTGCACAAGGCCCGTGAGTTGCCGAAGGAGGACTTCAGGCGGGAGGTGGAGAAGGAACTGACGGGAAGGGAAGAGGAGCCGTCAGAGCTGATCTACTTCAAGGTCTACAAGAGCCAGTATGAGAGTCTGCGCCAGCAGATCCTCCGTCGAGATGGCTGGCGGTGTCAATTGTGCGGCGCGATGTCGAATCTTGAGGTGCACCACAGAGAGTTCCGCAGCCACTCGGGAGAGGTCTCGGAGGAAAACTTAATCACGCTCTGCTCGGTATGCCATGCCATAATGCACGACCGTTAAGAGCGGAGACGGGACCGATGCACATTGCTTGATCGCTCGGCGTGCGCTCGGGAACCAACCTTATTGATCCGCAACTTGCGGTTCGAACCATCGAGGGACATTCCGATATCTATTTGCGCGGTTTCCCTACCCGCTGTGCGGTCGCAAACATCTTGGCGACCGTGTCCAAGTCTTTGGGCTTCACCGCGCCCGGAGGAATGCGCGTGTTGGTCAGGTCTTCGAGCGTTAGCACCACATCTCCAAGAGCCATCGAGTCCACCAACCCGGACGAGACGAGTGGCGTGTTCTCGTCAATCACCAGCGTCGGCTTGCGAATTCGCCGAAGGATGTATTCGATCATCTCCTTTGCTTCTTCCGTCATCTCGACCTGTTCTCCCTCTAGGAATTCGCTTGCTTCTCAGATATGCACACAGCGGCCTCTATTCGACGTTAAGTTCCGGATGTTCTTTTTGCAACTTCTCGAAGGTTGCGGATCGTGCTGGTTTTCCGGCTGTGCTCTTCACAATCCATTTTGGTGGCTTCAGAAAAACTGTTCCAACACTCACTCCCAAGCCGGCGGTGACCTGGCCACGAATCTCTCGCTCGATCTCGACAGTATTGGCGAGCAGATCTTCGCTTTCTACCTCGGCCACGATGATGATCTCTTCCGTTCCCAGGTCCGGATTGTACACACCCATCGCGATTACTCGGCCATCGTGGACGGCGCGGTGGCTGGCAGCGATTTCCTCGATATCGTGCGGGTAGATATTTTCCCCGCCCACAATGATGAGGTCCTTCTTCCTCCCGACCACATAAAGTTCCTCGTCCACACAGAACCCGAGATCACCTGTGTGGTACCAGCCATCCACGATCGCTTTTGCCGTGAGGTCGGCACGGTTGTAATAACCGTCAAACAAGCAATCGCTTTTGAGAATAATTTCGCCGGCCTGGTTTTCCCCGAGAGGAGCGCCCGAATCTGACACGATGCGGATCTCGTGATTGGGCAGCAAACGACCAGATGACGTAAAACAAATCGAACCCGCGCTCCCTTCCGATACGGGTACGACGCGATGCGAATTCCGAAACTGTCTGCCATCGGCCCAAATGCGCGTGGGGCCGGAAGGGCGATCGATGTCCGACAGAGTTATGGCTAGGACATTCTCGGCCGTGCCGTAGGAGCTTTGCAAAGCTCCGGCTTTCAGTCCAGTTGCGGCGAATGCGTTCTGGAATTCCTGCATGCTGCTCGTCCGGACCGGCTCAGCAGAATTGATAAGAACACGAACAGAAGACAGATCATACTGCGCACGCCGGCTCGGCCGTGTGCGGCGAGGAACAAACTGAAAAGCAAAGTTAGGCAACCACGCGAGCGTGCACTTATGCTCGCTGATGACCTGCAGCATGGTTTCAGGATGCATTACCCAGTCGAGCGGCGACTGCATCACGAGCGGTATGTGGCAGACCATTGGAAGCATGAAGCAGCCGATCAGGCCCATGTCATGATAAAGAGGCAGCCAACTGTAAATCCGGTCTGTCGCACTGTCAATCTTCAGCCCTTGCGAAAGATGTGCTAGTTGGCGCAGCACGGCAGTGTGGGTCAGCGCCACCCCCTTCTGCAGTCCGGTTGTGCCCGCCGAATGCTGGATGAACGCCACGCCATCGCGTTGACCCGGGGAAGGCGGGAGTTCTTCCTCCCGCCCGAAGCCGCTGCCGTTGCCAACTCGAAGCAGCCTCGTCTCCTCGCCCAGCGACACGTGCCCGAGTATTTCATCCGGAAACTCTTCGTCAATGACGACAACCTTGGCGTTCAGGTTTGCCGTCACTCCCGCCACTCCGAATCGGTACTTGGATGGCTCGACCTTGTCATTGGGGTAGGCGATAAGGGCTGGTACCGCGTCGAGCATCATCGCTCCAATGAAGACGGTCATCGTCAGAATGCCCTGCGGCATGATGATGATCACCCGATCCCCACCGGTCACGCTATTAGCGCGGAGCACTCCGGCCTGCAGACGGGCGCGACGGCGGAACTCCGCAAATGTGACTGTCTCTTGTTCGTCTTCGTTGACCCAAGCCGTGACGAACGGACGCTCGCCGGGAGCCGCTTCGAGCGCTTCGATGAGATTACCGTATCGGACCACACATTAGTGTAGCGTATGAGAAGCGCAGCAGGATCACATCAGTGTTCTTGTAAATAGCCTGCGCGCCCCATTATTCTTGCTTCGCCGGCCTCGAATAGAATTCGCCGCGAGACGTCGATGCGTCGGCATTCAACTCGATCTGAACGCACATGGAGGAAGCGTGTCTCGAATCATCTCGTATGTTCTGGCGTTCCTACTGTGCGCCATGATCTTGGCGAAGGTCCGCTCGCGACCAATCAGGCAGGCTACGATCCTGATCGCAAGCTATGTGCTCTATCTGACGTGGGGAGGCTGGTTCGCCGCCGTTCTCCTTGCCTCCACCGTGGTGAACTATCTCGTAGGAAAATGGCTTCGCCGCACGCGTTCTGGCGTAACTCTGTCCATCGGAATTGTTCTGAATCTTGTGCTGCTGAGTACCTTCAAATACCTGCCGGAAGCCGCGGTCCGACTCCCTTTCTCCTCGTTGCAGCGCTTCGCGCACCTCGCGTTGCCCTTAGGCATCTCGTTCTGGACCTTCCAGGCGATGAGCTACCTCTTTGACGTTTATCAGGCCGAGGACATCGATCCGTCGTTCGTCGAATTTGCGCTCTATATGGTTTTCTTTCCCGTTACTATCTCCGGACCCATCTGCCGCATGCCCGAGATGCTTCCGCAATTCCGTTCAGAGAGCGCCACGCGCTGGGATGACATCGCACGCGGGTGCCGGCGCATCGCCACCGGCGTGCTTATGATGCAACTGGCCAAATTGCTGGGGCAGGGAATTCTGGCTGGCGATGGCATCATCTCCGGATTCGATCGCGTTGCTAACTGGAGCGGTCCGGACGTCTGGTGCCTCGCGTTCGGCTACGGCCTGCAGCTCTTCTTCGACTTCGCCGGGTACTCGCACATCGCCATTGGTGGAGCCCAGGCGCTAGGCTTCACCATCCCCGAAAATTTCGCGCGGCCATTTCAATCGACTAGCCCGTCGATCTTCTGGACCCGCTGGCACATGTCGCTATCTTTCTGGATTCGCGACTACGTCTTCTTTCCGTTGATGCGCTTGCGCCGTGAAGCGTGGTGGCGAAATCTCAGTTTGCTGATTGCCATGGTTCTGTTTGGATTGTGGCACAGGGCAAGCATCCTTTTTCTCCTGTGGGGTGCCTATCACGGATTGCTCCTTCTCTTGCACCGACAGGTGGAAGGGTTGCAGCGCAGGTTCGAATGGACTCCTCCCAGAATCCCATGGACTGCCCTATCATGGGTTTCCACGATCAGTCTGTTGAGTCTAGGATGGATTTTCTTCCGCGCTAACTCGCTGCACCAAGCGCGTCAAATGCTGGCGGCGATCCTGTCGCCAGCGACCTACCATGTCCACTTTCTGACCGGGAGTCTCTACTTGCTGGTTCTCGCGCTAGCCGTGGGCTACACGATTGTGCTGTTTGCCATCGGCGGGCTCAGTCGCTATTTGACTGAAGGGGAGGACGCTCAAGCCGCGCCAGCAGGCTCCCCCACCGGACCGATGGTGCTACTGGCTCGTTGGCGATGGTTCTGGCTCCCGCCGCTCTATGTGCTGACCCTGCTTTTCGTCTGGATCATCACCCTGTCGCGTGGCGCGAGCGCCGCGCAGATGATGTATGGCAATTTCTAAACCTCCTCAGCGGTTGTCAAGCTTCTGCGCAATCGCCCACCTGATACTCGGCCGATGCTTCCTCAAGATTCATCATCTGAACTACCGCCGCCAAACATGCTCGTTCCGTCCTTCTTTTCAGCTTCCTATGAGCGTCTCGCGCGTGCGCCGCCGGTTGTCGCTCCCAAATCGAGCATTTTCCCTCACTCAGCGTGTATTTTAACCCTCTGTCACTCGTGTCAGTCCTGCCAAAGTGCCGCTGAATGCTTCTCCTTCAAGCACTTAGTGAACTGCTGCCATGGCATGACAATTGGTTTTTTTTGGCTCACGGCCCATAATAAGCCTAAGAACTTAGTCGAGACGATGACTGTACCTGCAGGCCCCCAAATCACGGAGGCAGTACCGAAGCTTCGCGGCCGTCGCTGGTTGGCTGTCTCGGCGACCGCCATTCTGGCCCCAGTTTTACTGCTCGTGGTCGCGGAGGTAGTGCTGCGCGTCTGCGGGGTTGGAACGCCAACCGGTGCCACGCTCCCCTGCACAGATCATGGCCACCCTGCTTATTGCGATAACCCATCTTTCGCCGCGCCCTTTTTCCCGCCGGGCATGTCCCGGGAGCCTCGGCCGTTCGTGATTCCCGCAAGAAAACCGCCGGGAACCTATAGGATCTTCGTATTAGGCGAGTCGGTCGCCTTTGGGGATCCCGATCCTAGCTACGGATTTGGCCGATACCTGGAGATGATGCTCCGAGAACGCTACCCCTCCGCAAAGTTCGAGGTTATCAATACCGGCATCACTGCCATCAACTCGCATGCGCTGCTGCCCATGGTCGAGGACTTGGTGCACTACCAGCCCGACCTTTTTGTTATTTACGCTGGCAACACGGAAGTTGTCGGGCCTTTTGGGCCAGGAACAGTGTTGACGCCGTTGGACTTGAGTCTTCCAGCCATTCGCGCCAGAATTTTCCTCAATTCCACCAGGGTGGGTCAGCTTGTCGGGAAGGTCACTGGCGCGAGCCAGAAAAACACGCCCGGGTGGCGCGGCATGGAAATGTTTCTAGACCGGCAGGTCCGCGCCAATTCCCCGCAGATGAGGCCTGTGTACGAGAATTTCGCAACCAACTTGCGCGATATCGTCACGGTCGCCCGCCGCTCGGGGGCTCAGGTCCTGATCAGCACCGGAGCCACGAACTTAAAGGATTGTGCTCCTTTCGCTTCGCTGCACCGCGAAGGCATTCGAGAGGATGAGTTGCGTTCCTGGGGGGGGTTAGTTAAGCGTGGTGCGGATCTCGAGAACGCGGGATCGTACGCTGAGGCCCTGAAGCTGTACCTCTCGGCAGCAGATATCGATCCTCAGTATGCCGAACTCCAGTTTCGCATTGCTCGTTGTCTGTGGGCTCTCGGTGATTTTGCAGGGGCCAAGGAGCGCTTCGTGCGCGCTCAGGATCTCGATACGCTTCGCTTTCGCGCGGATAGCAGATTGAATGAAATTATTCGCTCTCTAGCGGGAACTGGTCCGGGCGTCGGCGTAGTTGATGCGGCCGCCGTTTTTGCTGGCGAGAGTGCGCATGAGGTCCCGGGCAGCGAACTCTTTTACGACCACGTGCATATGAATCCACGTGGGAACTACCTGCTTGCGCGTGCCCTCTTCCGGCAGGTCGAAAGCATGCTGCCGGCCGAATTACGACAGAGCGCAGTGAGCGCTGATGTCGCCTCCCAGGAAGAGTGCGAGCGACTGCTTGCGTTTACGCATTATGACCGTTTACGGGTCGCTGGATTGGTTCTCGCAAAACTGGAGCGGCCTCCGTTTACAAACCAACTAAACAACTCCGAAGATGTCCTACGGGCGAAAAGAGAGGCCGACGGAACAACCGATTATGGGGAGATAGTCGCCGAATATCAGTGGGCCATCATGCAAAACCCAGAGGACCGGCTATTACATCTCAATTACGGTTTCCTCTTGCATCGCTACGACCCGCCCGCCGCCGATCAGGAACTCCGCCTAGCCTTGCCCTACGATAACGCTCCGGTCCTGTGCAACTGGCGCAAGTTTGACTGAGGTCACAATCCTGTCGAATCTTGAGGTCCATCACAAACAGTTTCGGAGTAGCTCCGGATCGGACTCAGAGGAGAACGTGATCACGCCCTGCAGTCCTACAATCACCAAGATATGTTGTGACGGTCATCACAATATACTCACGTTTAGAGCAGGATCATTGCGCCGCTAAACAAGTGTCGAGGTCTGCTCGTATCCTCACGGGTTTCCCCCGCCGATGCGTGAGAGCTTTCGCGGAACCCGTTGTCACTCTTCCTTCACCACCCTACCCGCCAGACGAAAAGCTCTGAGAAAAGGCACAGGTTCCACAATCCAGGACCAGATAACTAAGGCTTTGAAGCCCGCAAGAAGATCTAATTATCGTTCCAGGCCGTTGGTGAGTCCTGCAGCTTGTTCTCGGGCGTTCTGGGCATCGGTTGCTCGTCCCTGAAGATCGTAGAACTGCGCCAGTTGGTCCCAATAGTTTGCGGTCTGAGGCGCAAGGGCAATGGCCTTCTCTTCAAAAAGGGTTGCCTTCCCCAAGTCGCCGGCTATGTTCCATGCGAGTGCCCGACCGTTGTTCACTTCAGCTAGGGCCGGATTGCTTCCCACGGGCAATGCTTTCTCAGTCCTGTCGAACGCTTCCAGAGCATCCTTGGGACGTCCCGATTCGAGATAGGTGTACCCGAGCGCCATCATAATTGCTGCCGGATTGGGCGAGATCACTGTCAGCCGCTCCAAGGCATCGATGGCAGCAGGGAAACGACGCTCCTTGCGATAGAGGTCTGCAAGCTGGTACCAGGTAGCTACATTGACCTCGAGTGCAGCGGATTGCAGTAGCGCCTGCTCCGCTTCACGAGGATGATCCGTCAACAGTAGAGCCTGTCCGCGAATGTACCAAAGTGCCGCGCTATCGCTGAAGAGGGAGAGTGCCCGCGCACTGGCGGCGGCTGCCTCTTGGTTGCGATGCAGGGCGAGAAGCACAGAAGCGGCATTGGCCCAGCGGTTGAATTCCGCTTGCCGGTTGCCAAGATGAGCAGCAACGGGAAGAGGTGCGGTTGTGCAATCGATTTGAAAGTGTTCGATCAGTGCCTGCGTCTGAGGAAGTCGACGCACAAAGACCGCCGAAACTTCGTCGAGGTACACGGGCCGCCAGTTCTGGCTATTGCAGTAGTGCGGAAGCACGGATCCAACGTATTTCAACCCGTTATAGCGCGCCAGCGACAACACAACCGTATTAATGCCGTGGGCATCGGCCTCGTTCTGCCACTCCGGTGAATCAGGCGGTGATTGTAGTATCTGCTGCAGATGGCTGAACAACTCTGGCCCAAAGGGAATGGCGCGTCCGTCAATATAATCGCGATATCTGGACCCGAGCCTCCAAATTAGAAAGCCACCCGCCTCATAGCCATTAAAGACTTCAGGAGGCAAGTGTTCGCGTTCAATAAAGGCCATCGCACCCTCAGGAAACCACCACGAGAGACCCGCGCCGAAGGAGTTGATCTCCGTGCCAGTGCGGTAATAGCGATTGCTGACAAGATCAACCGAGCGGAACCCGGCAAGCAGAATGAACGCCGCAGCCACGCCGCCTCCGAAGATGCCATACAGCCGCCTGTCCAGGATCCGCGACCCTGCATCCTCCAGCGCCGGGGTTAAGACCGCGCCTCCTACGACTACGACAACGCATGCCAACAAGGCCAAGAAGCGAACATGCTGCATCGCCATCCAGACTGAGCCCGCGAGTAACACGGCGGCCGACCATTGTCGGCGAAATACGGCGATGATTGCAGCGACGGCGGCAGCCAATAGCAACCACTCGCCGGAGCTCGCCGGATCGTGAAGCGACAAGGCCTGTTGCAGAGTCGCCGATGTGAGCGAAATGCGGGCCCACTCGGTGATGCTCTCGGAGTGGACGGACATTGCCGCTTCCTGCCGAATGAGCGCCCGGTAAATGCCCCATCCCCAGGGATTGACTAGCGTCGCGAACAACGTGGCTACCAGCCAGGGAAGCGCGGCCTGGAGACGTTCCCTGGTACGTTGCCTCTGCTGCCTGTCGAGCAGGCGAATTGCTTCCGACGCCGCGTAGATGCAAGCCAATGCCAGCCCAGAGATGAAGCCGAGATGCAGATTTACCCAAGCCACCATCAAGAGCGGCAAGAGCCACAGTTTGCCAGTGCCGTTTTCGTACTGTTCCCAGAGGATGCTCAGGAAAGCAGCGAACAACACAACCGTGAACATGTCGGCGCGGGGAGCCGTGCGGGCCGCGATTGCCGGAACAGCGATGATGGCGAACGCCGCCGTAACCGCCGAACCGCGCCGAAGCAGTAAAGCAATTGTGCTGACGCATGCGATCGCTCCCAACCAGGAAATCAGACTGTATCCTCCAATGAGAGAAGCAGCATAGAAGAACAGCCCTGATCCAGCCGGGTAGATCCATGGCTGGCCTTGCGCAGTGTAAGAGAAAACGTCAGTCGAGAAGATCGTGTGATGTTGGGCAACCCAACGGCCAGTTGCCATCTGCCAGAATATGTCGTAGTCACTGACAGTCCGCAAGCCCGCAAGGCACGCATACGTTAAGGCGATTGCCGAAAGAATTAAGAACCATGGCCTCTCGCGGCCCCAGTTTGCCGCTCGTGATGACCAGGTTCGGTTCCTATTCCGCACAAACCTTAATCCGTTGAGGCATATTGGATTCTCATCTGACTAGGAAAATAGGGTACTATCCAACCAATCATATGTCGAAGTCCGGCATTCTCTGCTGGTTAATGAGTAGCAGTATCTTCTTGTAAGTGATTCTGGTTTACCAAGTCAACTGGAACCCAAATGGGACCTTGGCTCATACGGCCTACGAATCGTTGGAACTGGGAAACTCGATCGCTCTGAAGGGAAGCTTCTCTGATCCGTTTGCGCCGCTCCCAACCGGCCCATCGGCCCATGTTGCGCCTGGCTACCCAGCCTTGGTTGCGCTCATCATTAGGATGTTTGGAACTGGCCCAGGTGGCAACTTCGCACTGGGAATGATCACGAAGACAGTGGTGGCTGCGCAACTCGCGCTGTTCCCGTTCCTGGCGGAGTACTTGGGTTTGCGATGCTGGACTGGCGTCATCGCGGCTGTAGCATGGCTCGTCGCTGCTTTTCCGCTGCAACGATGGGGAAGCGATTTCGCGGGATTGCTCATCGTCATTCTGGCCTTTCCGATGTATAAGGCTCTCTGTCGGGAGCTTTCCGTGTTGGGAGCGACTGGCACGGGTGTGCTTTGGGGGGGTGCTGCTGTTGTTTACGCCGACGCCCGCCCTCATACTTGGAGCGTGGCTCGTCTGCCTGCGTGTGGTGTCGCGGCGTTCGTGGCGTCAGTTGTCGTTCCTCTTAATGGTTCCCGTTCTTGTGGTGTTGCCGTGGTTGGCACGAAACTATCGCGTGTTTCACAAGCCTGTGTTTCTGCGCGACAATCTCGGGCTCGAACTTGCGGTCTCCAATAACCCGTGCGCCACGTTTTCATTGGATCTGAACCGTGAGCGAACGGCGTGCTTCACGAGTAACCACCCTAATGAAAGTTACGAGGAGGCATTGCGAGTCCGCACACTGGGCGAGCCAACATATAACGAGATGCGGTTGCACGCGGCGATGAGTTAGATCAACAACAATCGCGGCCAGTTTCTTTTGCTCACGGCACAGTGGCTTGTGGCATTCTGGTTCCCGAATTCAAGCAGCAACCCTCTAGACCAGACGCAGCTCTCGCGGAGCGAGTGGGTTACGTATGTGTTCACGCTATTCAGCGTCCCGGGTTTGCTGCTGCTATGGCGGAGTAAGAACCGCGCCGCCGTTGTGCTCAGCTTGTGGTTGTCGTTGTATCCGCTGATGTACTATCTGACCCAGTTTTCTCCGCGTTATCGCCACCCAATCCTGGGGGCTACATTGCTGCCTGGCAGCTACCTCGTAGTAGTGTTCCTTTTTGGCATCGCAGGGAAATCGACGTCAGTTTCTGCACGCGAGAAATCGTCGGCTGCGAACTAAGTGTTTGCTGCCGCGCGGAAGACAGTCTTCAAAATTACGAAACCAATTTACTCCGAGCAGCAAGCTATCTGGCGACCATGGTAACTGAAACGTGGTGGAATCTGTTGAATTCCTGGTGCGATAATCATCTGAGGTTGTTCTCATTCATAGGAAGCTAGCTTAAGTATGGGATTTTTCCCCGAGAAGACCTATCCGCTTGTCAAGTCGATTTTCATTTTGCTGGTGCTGATCAGCGCTCTGTGTGCTGGCTTGCACACAGTTGCCGACGAGGACATGGGCTGGCAGCTTGCCACTGGACGCTATGTAGTTCAGCACCACCAGATTCCCCGCACCGATGTTCTATCGTTTACTTCAGCGGGAAAACCCTGGGCCTATCCGCCCTTTGCAGGTCTACTGTTTTATCTGACGTACTGCGCGTTTGGCTATGCCGGCCTGAGTTGGTTTTGCGCGCTGGCTTGTTTGGCGGTTGTGGCTTACCTCGCTCGCCGAGGAGACCTCGGGAGCGCCGTCCTGGCGATGCTTGCAGTGCAGTCGATTGCTGCGCGCACGGCTCCGCGGGCCGATCTCTTTAGTACCGTTTTTTTCGCCTTCTTTCTCGGCGAACTCTGGGACTACCACCGGGGAGCGCCTTCCCGGCCCTGGCTGCTGCCTGTGGTTATGCTGTTCTGGGTTAACCTGCACCCCGGTTTCATCGCTGGACTCGGGGCCATCGGCGCCTACCTGCTAGCCGAGGTGGCGAATCTCCCGTTTGCAGAGCGCCGACAGGATGTCCGTCTGCGTCTGCGACGGATATGGCCGTGGCTCGCAGCGTGCTTCGCGGTCACGTTGGTGAATCCGTGGGGGCCGAGAATTTACGTTGCTTCACTTACCTTGTCTGGACTCGCAGCCCCACCCGAAGGAAGGCTTAATAGCAACAGTTTCATCGGCGAGTTCCAGGGCGTGCCGGTTTCACGCTCGTTGCTGTACCAACTTGTAAACGTCCGGCACATGGAGAGCGGCTTGACCTGGTCGCTGTTAGTGGCGGTCATTTTGGTTGGGCTTTTCCTCTGGAAACGGCAGCTTGGCGGCGCGCTCGTTGCGTTGGTTGCCCTCTATTCGGGACTGGCTCATGCGCGCTACATGGGTTTGTTTGTCATTACTATCACCACGCTTGCCGGCCCCCTGCTCACGGAGATCTTCAGTATTATTAGTGACAGCAGAAGCAGTTCAACCGCCGAAGCAAGGCAAGAGTCCGGAAAAAAGGTCGGAGAGACTACGCAGCCGCTGGTGCGCGTGTCCGAGGGCGTGGCCACGCTTATTACGCTTGTCCTTTGTGGCGTTACGCTGCTGCATATTGCCGACTTTGTTTCAAGTCGCACGTATGTAGTTTTCAACGCGGATTGGAGGTTTGGCGCGGGAGAATCGTCCTGGTTCCCCGAGCGCGCCGCGGCTTTCATCCGGCGCGAGCAGTTGCCGGGGAATATTTTCGAGGAGTATGCGCTGGGTGGTTACGCGGCATGGAGCCTCGGCCCCCACTATCCCGACTTCATCGATGGACGCGGAGATCGCCTCAGCCCCGATCTCGTCGCGGAGCAACTCAAACTCTACGTCGAGGGCCCGGATTCGCGATTATGGCGGATCGAAGCCGACCGCTGGAACCTGAATGTTCTCCTGGTCGCGACTTCCGGATTCCGCGGGTTGCAGAAGATGGATCCGTTCGCGTTCTGTCAGAGTGCAACGTGGCGTCCGGTTTATATGGATGATGTCTCAGAGGTATTTCTGCGCAACACGCCGCAAAATCGCCCGTGGATCGACCGCTTGCAGATCGATTGCCGGACACAACCGCTGGCGCCGCCTGCCGCGGCTTCGCGTCCGGTGCTTTACGACTTTTATCTGAATTCCGGAGCGCTGTTATTCGAATTGCAACGCGACCGGGAATCAGAACGGTCGCTGCGCAGTGCTTCCGCACTCTATCCCGAATCTCCGAGTGTACATTTACTGCTCGCGTCTTTATTTCAGCGGGAGAGACGTTACGCCGAAGCTGAACGGGAGTATCGCGCTTCGATTGCACTCAATGAAAACGGCGGGGCCTTGTACTCTCTCGGATGCCTCTACGCCAACGAGGGCCGCAACCTCGAGGCGGTCGAAGCCATCGAGCGTGCTGCGAGAGAGTCCACTAAGCCGCTCGATATGTACATGACGCTTGGAAGACTTCAAATTGCTCTGAATCACCCCGACCAAGCGCTGGCTGCGTTTGCCGAGGCGGAGAAACACAGCCCGTTTCGCAGCGGCGGTGAATCGCTTGCCCCTGAACTCTACGCCGAGATTGCTGAAGGGAACTCCGAAGCACATTGGCTTCTCGGACACTGGACTGAAGCGATCGCTTTTCAGCAGGAAGCGACCCGGAGAACTCCCTTGGTCGTTAGCCGCTGGAACAGGCTTGCAGAGCTTTATGAAGCGACTGGGCAGATGCAGTTCGCTGCCGAAGCCCGGCAACGTGCGGCCGAATTACAGGTCCCCAATGCTCCTCGTTGAGATCCGACTGGTGTCGCAGCATTGAAAAATGCCGCGCTGGACCGAGGAGTACAATCACGAGACAGTTCGCGACGCAGGCTCCACGGACGAACCTCGCACGACGCTCGCGCCCGGTTCGCCCAAACCCTTAATTCAAGCAGGGCGCTAGGGAGATGCCTTGGCCGTGTGATTTACATCACATTTGTCTGTGATAACGCATGCTGTCCTCCCGCCCGTACGCCAGTAAGGTAGGCAGGGTATCGGTTCTGTTTAGGCCAACGCTGTTTCGGGGCAAATTCCGCGTTGCCTGAGGAGAAAGACGCGAATCCCCGATTTAGTTCGACACAGTTGCGGGAATGGCTCCCCGCAACGTGCTGAAAACAGGCGGATAGAAGCTGATTTTCGCGGATTGCAATGTGGCATGTGGAGTGCCCTGAATTACTGGAATTTCTTATGCTGCAATAAATAATAATGAGCACTGCGCAGATCGAAGGAGAAAAACGACGAATGCCAAATGAAGTAGTTGAGCAGGGAACTGGCGGATCCGCTTGGCAAGCGAAACAGGTGTACGCAATGGCGGCTGTTTGCCTGGTGGTAGGCCTGGCAATCGGCTACCTTTTCCGTGGATCGCAATCACCGTCGGTGGCGCAACCCGCGGCCAATGCCCAGTCGTCCGCCGCAACTGGCGGCATGGGCGGGCAGATGCCCAGCCTCGATCAGATGAAAAAGATGGCCGACGCAAAGGCAGCACCGCTGCTCGAAAAGCTGAAGAGCGATCCGACCAACAGCGATCTGCTCGTCCAGCTCGGAAACATCTATACAGCTACCCACCAGTTCAAGGAAGCGGCCGGCTACTACGACAAGGCGTTGCAGGTTAATCCAAAGAACGTTGCCATTCGCACCCAGTTGGCTTCGAGCCTGTACTACAACGGCGACGTGGACGGGGCGATCAGCCAACTTCAGAAGGCGCTGCAATATGACCCCAAGGATGCCAACTCGCTGTTCAACCTCGGCATGATCAAGTGGCAGGGAAAACAGGACAGCAAGGGAGCGCTGGCGGCCTGGCAGGAGTTGCTGAAGTCGAATCCGCAATTGAGCCCCGACCGCAAAGCCACGGTGCAGAAACTGATGGCCGACGTCCAGATGCAGGGCAAGAGCTAGCGCCATAGACGGAGCGAAGCGGCTGGCGGCGGTTTTCGCTGACAAACAAAACGAGATCTGAAGGAGTATTGAGCAAATGACGGATACAAATCGAGCAAGTTCCACCGATCAATGGACAAGCGTGCAGGCCTACGTGTTGGCGGTTATCTGCCTGCTGGTCGGAATCGCCGGCGGCTGGTTCATCCGCGGGTCGCAGAGTCCAACCGCTGTCGCTGAGACACCGAGCGCATCCGCCCCGGCTATGGGGAATGCAAACGCGGGCGCCCAACCTCCAACTCCGGCTCAGATGCAGAAAATGGCGGACACGCAAGCTGGACCGTTGATCGAGAAGCTCAAGGCCGACCCGAACAACGCCGGGCTTCTGGAAAATATCGGAAACGTCTATTACGACGCCCAGCAGTTCCCCACAGCCATCGATTACTACCAGCGTGCGCTGAAAGTAGAGCCCGCTAACACCGGCGTTCGTACCGACATGGCGACAGCTATTTGGTATACGGGCAACGCCGACGCCGCCATCGCGGAATTCCAGAAATCGCTTTCTTACGAACCGAACAAGGCCAACACGTTGTTCAATCTGGGCATCGTCGAGTGGCAGGGCAAGATGGACATCGACAAAGCTGTCGCCACTTGGCAGAAGTTGTTGGACACGAATCCGAACTATGAAGGCAAAGACAAGGTT
>Ga0182014_10004459_pt1 | contig 16035 bp, 13 predicted proteins | sample 612S2DmetaG_FD_120489 | JGI IMG/M metagenome (GOLD analysis project Ga0182014, IMG submission 120489) | Permafrost microbial communities from Stordalen Mire, Sweden - 612S2D metaG | ecosystem: Environmental > Terrestrial > Soil > Wetlands > Permafrost | place: Sweden: Stordalen | collected... | reverse complement strand
GCACGGCTCCCAGCACCCGGCTAGACGACGACCTCAAACGATCAAGGAGCTACGGCGTCAGCGGGCAGCCAACCCCAATTTTCAGCCCGGAACGGGCGTCCCCGCAGGGATATCTGGGGCTAGGCGGAAATTCCGGCGCGCTCCGGCCCCGCCTGCCCGGCGAGGGCGGCCTTTCCGGCGTGCGAGCGCCACCAGGCCTGGCCCTGGGCGGGCAGCATGTAGATCGGGTCGTAGTAGGCGTACTCCCGGCCGATGGCCAGCTCGTCGTCGGCCTCGACCGCGGTGCGGTAGTTCTTCGTCCAGGACGAGATGCCCCGTTCCGTGTCGTACCGCGCGACCTGGTGCACCCAGCGCTTGCCGACGTACGGGACGTCGCAGACGACGCGCGGCGTGGCGAAGCCCGGCAGGTACCCCATGATCTGGTGCTGCAGGTCCTGGCCCTCACCGAGGGTCAGCCGCCAGTGCTCGCTGCCGGGGATCATGTCGCACATGTAGAAGTAGTAGGGCATGATCTTGGCTTCGTCGAGCAGCGCGAAGCACAGGTCGAGCAGGGCCGCCGCGCTGTCGTTGACCCCGCGCAGCAGCACCCCCTGGTTCCGGACGTCCCGGATGCCGGTGTCCAGCATCGCGCGCGCCGCCCGGGCCACCAGGGGAGTGACCGACTGGGCCGCGTTCACGTGCGTATGGATGGCCAGGCTCACGCCCCGGTCCGCCGCGCGCTCGGCCAGCCGGGACATCCCGGCCCGGACCTCGTCGCTCAGCCAGTGCTGCGGCAGGCCCATCAGTGCCTTGCTGGCCAGCCGGATGTCGCGGATGCTCTCGATGTCGAGCAGCGCGGCCACGAACTCCTCCAGCCGGGGCCAGGGCAGGTTGGCGACGTCGCCGCCGGAGACGACCACGTCGCGCACGCCGGGGGTGCGGCGCAGGTAGGCGATCATGGCCCCGAGCCGGTCGGCCCGCGCCAGCTCGAACTTGTGCTTGCCCGCCGCGGGCGTCGGGTTGCCGACCAGGTCCATCCGGGTGCAGTGCCCGCAGTACTGCGGGCACGTGGGCAGCACCTCGGCCAGCACCTTGGTCGGGTAGCGGTGGGTCAGGCCCTCGACGGCCCACATCTCCGCCTCGTGCAGCGAGTCCCGCTGGGCGTGCGGGTGCGACGGCCAGTCGGCCCGGCGGTCGCTGAGCACCGGGATCATGTACCGGCGGACCGGGTCGGCGTAGAAGGCCTCAATGAACGCGCCGCTGAGGTCCCGCGGGTCCGGCGCCACATCCGGCGCCATCGTGTTGAGCATCTGCGGCGGCACCAGCATCGACATGGTGGCCTGAGCCCGCTGGTCCTGCTCCAGGTCGGTGAAGAACGCCTCGCTGAGGCCGCCCCCCGTCACCTGGCGCAGCTGGCGCGCGTTCTTCACGCAGTGCGCCCGCTGCCACTGCGCGGACTCCCACTCCTCGGTGCTCACGTCGGCCCAGCCGGGGAAACGCCGCCAGTCCGGTTCGGTGAGCTCCCGGCGCCGGTAGACATACGGCTGGTCGATCACGAAGGCCTCCCAGGTCACCGCTCGTCGGATAATAATCGTCTAAAGTGTGAGTCTATTAAAGAACATTTTGTCAAAGTAGTATTTGACAGGAAAATTTCTTGTTACATACGGATCGCGTACTGGTCACGCATGGATGACCCACGGGGCCGGGAAGGATGATGGGCATGACCAGTTCGCCGCTCGGACTGTACCGCGTCAGCGAGCCGGGGCCCGCTGGGCGGGGGCCCCGTGAGCCGGGTTCCGGGCAGCCGGATCCCGGTGAGCCGCGGCTCCGTCAGCCGGGTTCCGGTCAGCCGGATCCCGCCGTGCCCAGTCCCGGCCCGCGGGGCGGTGGTGGCACGGTCCTGCCCCAGGCCGCGTGGCGGCTCGACCCCGATCCCCGGATCCAGCCCGACGAGGTCCGCGTCGACGTCGAACGGCTGAACCTCGACGCCGCCTCATTCCGCCAGATCCGCGAGTCCACCGGCGGGGCCCCGGACGCCATGCGCGCGGCCGTGCTCGGCACGATCGCCACCCGCGGCAAGATGCACAACCCGGTGACCGGCTCCGGCGGCATGCTCACCGGCGTCGTCGCCGAGGTCGGGCCGCGGTCCCCGCTCGGCCTGCGGGCCGGGATGCGCATCGCCACGCTGGTCTCACTGAGCCTGACCCCGCTCGCGATCACCGACGGCCTCACCCGCTGGGACGCATCGTCGGAGCAGATCCCGTGCGAGGGGCACGCGATCCTGTTTGCCCGGTCGATCGCGGTCCCGCTCCCGGACGACCTGCCCATGCCGCTCGCGCTGGCCGTCTTCGACGTCTGCGGGGCCCCGGCCCTCACCCGCCGCGTGGTCAGCGCCTACCGCGCGGGCCGCGGCTTCGCCGACGCCGGGGCCGGTGGGGCTGGGGCCGGAGGATCCGCGGGGCGCCCGGGGCCCGTTGTCGCCATCCTGGGCGCGGCCGGGAAGAGCGGGTCCCTGTCGGCCGCGGCGGCGCGCGCGGCGGGAGCGGCCGCGGTCATCGGCGTGGTGCCCACCGACGCCGAAGCGGCTCTCTTGGACGAATCCGGCCTCGCCGACGCGATCGTGCTGGCTGACGCGCGCGACCCGGTCGGCCTCGCGGACGCGGTCGCGGCGGCGGGCGGCCCGGCCGACGTGACGATCGTCTGCGTGGACGTGCCCGGCTGCGAGGGCGGCGCGATCCTGGCCACCGCGCCGGGCGGCACGGTCGTCTTCTTCTCCATGGCCACCTCGTTCAGCGCCGCGGCCCTCGGCGCCGAGGGCATGGCCGCCGACGTGACCATGCTGATCGGCAACGGGTACGCGCCCGGTCACGCGGAGCTAGCACTGAACCTCATCCGCACCAACTCCGCGGTCCGCACCCTCTTCGAGCGCCGCGTCTTCCATGATCGTGGCGACTTTTCCGCACATACTGCGGAAAAGTCGCCACGAAAAGCAGCGGAGCCCCGCGGGGACGGTATGGCGCGGCAGGGAAGCACCGTTGCCACCGGGAAGGAGACGTCATGACGTCGAAGCTGGGGCTCGATCCGGCCACCGTCCGCACGGTCCGCGAGCTGGCCAGAAAGGCGGGCGAGCCGATCACCGAGATGGCCCGCACGCACACGACGGTCTCCGTGGAGCGGGCCGTGCTGCGCCTGGCCGGGCTGAACGGCGCCGATGCGGACGGTATGCCCTGGGTCAACCGGCTGACCGAGGCCGTGCAGAACAGCGTCGGCCTGGAGCATGGCGTCGCGCTGCCCGTCTGGCACGCGCTCACCAGCGGCGGCCACGCCAGCCTGAGAGGCCTCGCCGAGGCCGCCGCCGCGGGGACGGTCACGTTCCGGCTCCCCGGGGGAGACGACGCACGGACGGCCCGGAGCGCGGCGGCCCGTTCGGTGGCCCGGGGGTTCGCCACCATCGACGGCCAGCGGGCGCAGCGGTCCCGCATGATCGCGGCGACCGCCGATCCGCCCAAGCCGTGGATCTACCTGATCGTGGCGACCGGTGACATCTACGAGGACATCCCGCAGGCCCAGGCGGCGGCGCGGGAGGGCGCGGACATCATCGCCGTCATCCGCTCGACGGGGCAGTCGCTGCTGGACTACGTGCCCGAGGGCGCGACCCGCGAGGGCTACGCCGGCACGTACGCCACCCGGGAGAACTTCCGCCTGATGCGCGCCGCGCTGGACGAAACCTCCCGTGAGCTGGGCCGGTACGTCCGGCTCACCAACTACGCGTCCGGGCTGTGCATGCCGGAGATCGCGGCCCTGGCCGGGCTGGAGCGCCTGGACATGATGCTCAACGACTGCATGTACGGCATCATCTTCCGCGACATCAACCCCCGCCGGACGTTCATCGACCAGCGGTTCTCCCGCCAGGTGCACGCGCGCGCGGGGATCGTGATCAACACCGGCGAGGACAACTACCTGACCACGGCGGACGCGGTGGACGCCGCGCACACCGTCGTGGTCAGCCAGCTGCTGAACGAGTACTTCGGCAAGGAGGCCGGGCTGGCCGACGCGCAGCTCGGGCTGGGGCACGCGTTCGAGATCAACCCGGCGGTGCCGGACTCGTTCCTGCTGGAATTGGCGCACGCGCAGCTCGTCCGCGAGCTGTTCCCGGACGCACCGCTGAAGTACATGCCGCCGACCAAGCACATGACCGGCAACGTCTTCGCCGGCTACCTGCTGGACGCCTTCTTCAACCTGTGCGGGCTCATGACGGACCAGTCCATCCTGCTCATCGGGATGATGACGGAGGGCATCCACACGCCGTTCCTGTCCGACCGGGACCTGGCGCTGGAGAACGTGCGCTACGTGCGCGCCGCCGCCGGCCGGCTGGGGGAGAGCTTCCGGCCCGAACCGGACGGGTTCGTCGCCACCCGGGCGCGCGAGGTGCTGGGGGAGGCGAGCGGGCTGCTGCGCCGGATTTGCGACGAAGGCCTGCTGAACGCGATCGCGGACGGGACGTTCGGCGTGACCAGGCGCCCGCCGGACGGTGGCCGTGGCCCGGAGGGCGTGGTGAAGAAGGCCCCGGAGTATTTCAACCCCGCCACCGAGATCCTGGACGCCGGCCCCCCGCCCGCGAAGAACGATAATGGTCCGGAACGGACCGGCGAGGACTCCCAGGCCGTGCGAACCCCGCAACCGGCGGAGGCGTCATGAGCACCGACGATACGGAGCCTACGGCGAGTCGCGCGGCGCAGCCGGGAACCGGTGGACCTGTGACAGCCGGAGACGGCACGGCGGCTGGCGCGGCGCAGCCGCGATCGCACGGCCCGCGGGGGGCCGTCAGGCCCTCCCGGCCGCGCGATGCTACGGCGAGCACCGCCGCGCGGGCGCGAAGCGCAGCGGGGGGAATCGGGGGGCCGCCCCCCCGGACAATACGGCCTTATGGGGACACGACGGGGGACGGGCGGGTACAGGTGTCGTTCACGCTGCCGGTGCCGTTCGGCAGCGAGACCGAGCGAGCGCGGGCCGAAGGGGCCGCGCTGCAACTGGCCGCGAAGATGGGCCTGGACCCCGCGATGGTGGTGCACGCCAAGGGGATCGGCTCCGATTTCACGTTCTTCATCGTCTACGGGCGGGTAAGCCATCTCGTTGACATGTCCGCAGTGACCGTGACCGAACGAGAGTTCCCGCTGCTGACGGCGCAGGAGGTGAACCTGCGCATTCGCTCGGAGCTCGGCCGGAAGTTCGTGGTGGTGGGCGCCTGCATCGGGACCGACGCGCACACCGTCGGCATCGACGCCATCCTGAACGTCAAGGGTCACGCGGGCGAGAAGGGGCTCGAATACTACCGGGAGATACGCGTGGTGAACATGGGAGCGCAGGTGGGCGTGCCGGATCTGGTGGCCCGGGCCCGCGCCGAACGGGCCGACGCCGTGCTGGTCAGCCAGGTGGTGACGCAGCGCGACGCGCACCTGTCCAACGCGCGGGAGATGGCGGCCGCGTTCCGCGACGCCTACCCCGGCGGCGGGAAACCGCTGCTCGTGGTCGGCGGTCCGCGGTTCGACCCGGCCGCCGCGGGTGCGCTGGGCGTGGACGCGATCTTCGGGCGCGGGACGACGCCGCGCGAGGTGGCCAGCTACCTGGCCGCCACGCTGGACGGCGCCACCCGGGACGGGGAGCCGGCCCATGTCTAGCGCGGCGGGCGCGGGCCCGGAGGACCCGGTGGGCCTGACCGGCCCGGAGGCGGTGGGGGCGATCGGGGCGGCCACCCTGCCCGGCTCGGCCGGCGCGAAGGACCCCCGGCTGGGGCTGTCGGTAACGCACCGGCGGTACGTCACGCACGGGGACGCGCACTACGGCGGGAACCTGGTGGACGGCGCGTACGCGCTTGCCCTTTTCGGCGACGTGGCCACCGAGGTCTGCATCCGGATGGACGGCGACGAGGGGCTGTTCGCCTCCTATTCCGACGTGCAGTTCCGCGCGCCGGTACAGGCGGGCGACATCATCGAGGCCACGGCGGCGGTCACGGCCGTGGGGCGGCGCAGCCGGGAACTGACGTTCGAGGCCAGCGTGGTCTGCCGGGCCGACCCGGAGCAGGGACCCTCGGCTGCCGCGGTGCTCCCGGAGCCGTTGGTGGTGGCCACCGCGACCGGGACCGTCGTTGTCCCAGACCGCAAATCTGACTCCGCTAAGTAATCGAATTTTTGCCGGATCATCCCAGTTGGTCGACTAAATGGTATACGTACAGTAACAATTTGCGGGGTTGACAACGTTCGTATGCAGGGTAAGTTTCTGCACAGTTCAGCACCGGGCTGGCCGGCCGGAGGTCGCTAGCCCCCGTGATCTGGACCGCGCCAGGGCGGGGGCGTATGCATCCAGCCGCCTTCAGGGCCCGGCGCGGCGAGATGGGCTGCTACGCGGAACCGGCTGGACGGGGGTTGGGCTTGGGAGGGGACCCGGGCGCCCAGTAGACAACGGAGGCCGATCTCGTTGCCGGCGAGACGGTCCCCGGTCCGAAGGCGCAGCTCGGGTCCCTTTCCTTTGCCGTACGTCTCCGTGCCATTGGGTGACGGGGCCACCAGGTAGCAGGTGCTCTGGACACCCGCGGCACGTGTCCCCTGGGGGGCGCCCGTTCTTACGGGTGGCACCCCAGGATGGCGGGGTGACCACCCCGTTTACGTGAAAAACATCGTGGGGTGCCCGCCGGGTTTACGCGAGGGCGCAATATTGGCACAAGTCACGGCGTGATGGGAAAAACGCTGTAAACATGGCAAAGGCTCAGCTCTCTCTCGGCAAAACCGGAGTGCGGGGCCGATATTCTGGTCCGCCAGGACCAGCGATTCCCACCCCAGGCGGAGGCAGGAAGCGTGGCAGAGCCCACTTCACCCATCGAGCGCGTCGCCGTCATTATGCCGACTTACGAGGAGCGGCAGAATCTGGAAGCCATCGCGGGCCGCTTGCGCGCGGCGGTGCCGCACGTGGATCTGCTGGTGGTCGACGACAACAGCCCCGACGGGACCGGCGACCTGGCCGACAAGCTGTCCGAGGTCGACACGCACATCCAGGTCCTGCACCGGACGGACAAGGCGGGCCTGGGACCGGCCTACATCGCCGGATTCCGCTGGGCCATGGAGCGGGGCTACGACGCCGTGGTGGAGATGGACGCGGACGGCTCGCACCAGCCGGAGCAGCTGCCGCTGCTGCTGACCGCGCTGGACGGCGCGGACGGGGTGATCGGGTCCCGGTGGGTACCGGGCGGGCAGCTGCTGAACTGGCCGAAATCCCGGGAGATCCTGTCCCGCGGCGCCAACGTGTACGCCCGGCTCATGCTGGGCCTCGATATCCGCGACTCGACCGGCGGGTACCGCGCCTACCGGACCTCCGCGCTGCGCGCGATCAGCCTGGACACGGTGGAGTCGGCGGGCTACTGCTTTCAGATCGACCTGACCCTGCGCCTGGTGCAGGCGGGCATGCGGATCGTGGAGGTCCCCATCACGTTCGTGGAGCGGGAGCGCGGGGCGAGCAAGATGAGCCGCGCGATCATCGGGGAGGCTTTCTTGCGCGTCGCGCAATGGGGCGTCGCCGCCCGGGTAAAGAACCGGCGGGCCCCGGGACGCCAGCGCGCCCAATAACGCCAGCGCCCCCAGGCGTACACCCTGGGGGCGCTTGACCAGTCCAGCGCCGACGAACTCACGGCTGAGGCGCTGGCCGGCCCCGGTCAGCCGGCCCGATGATGAGGGCCGGCTAGCGGGGGATGACCAGCTAGCAGGGGTTGACCAACCGAGAGACTCCGCTGCGTCCGCCGGCTCAGGCGCTCTTGCGCTGCCGTCGGTCGCGGCGGACGTCCGTTTCCCCGGGGCTGCCGCGGCGTCCCCGGATGACCTCGAGCCGCTCGGCCAGTACTGCCTCCAGATCGGCGACGGTGCGCCGCTCCAGCAGCATGTCCCAGTGGCTGCGCGGAGGCTTGACCTTTTTGGGTGCGGGTGACTCACCGGTCGCCGCGAAGGCGACCGCACCGCAGACACGGCATTCCCAGGTCGGGGGAAGCTCAGCCTCAGCGGCGAAGGGCACGGTAAAGTGGTGACCCTTGGGACAGTCGAATGCGACCTCCTGTCGCGGGGCAAGGTCGGTGTTGCGATCGTTTTCGTAGCTCGTTGACCCGAGCCGGGTACCGCGTAGTGCGCGTTCGGCCATTGGCGTGCTGCCTCCCAAGCGCTCAGCCATTCACGTTCGTCAACGCTGAATACGCGGACAAGATTCCCGATTACGCTCGGGTCCAACCCTGATCGGCGCGCCGAATCACCGTTATGTAAATTTTTCCGCTTCGCGGGCCGGGGTGACCGGGGGAGACAGCACCAGTCTACGGCAGGTCGACGGAACCTTCAGGACGGCCAGACGCCCCGCTCTTTCAGCAGGTCACGTAGCATGACCGTCTCGTCGGTCATGATCCCATCGGCGCCCAGATCGAGCGCACGCTGCATGTTCGCCCGGTTGTTAAGGGTCCACACGTGCACCTGCAGGCCCGCTTCGTGTGCCTTCCGGATGAACGTTCCGGTGGCGACCCGCACCGGTACCTGCGCGCAGTGCACACCCGCGCGGGCGAGCTTGTCGGCCAGCGCTTCGCCGAAGCGGGGGAGGCCGCCAGTCAGCCGCAGCGTCGCCACCCCGACCGGGGACAGCGCCATGCAGACCGGGCGGTCGAGCAGTGCCCGGGCCGCGCGCAGCCGGCGCGCCGAGAACGACGTGACGCAGACCCGATCCCACGCGCGGGTGCGGCGCAGCACGTCCATCATGGGCCGGATGGCCGGCACGTCCTTCAGGTCGATGTTGAACCGCAGGTCCGGCCAGGCGCCCAGCAGGTCCTCGATCAGCGGGATCACTTCGGTGCCGCCGATCCGCGCCCCGGCCACGTCGCGGTAGCTCATCCGGGCGATCCGGCCCGTGCGGTCGGTCGCGCGGTCCAGGGTGCGGTCGTGGAAGGCCAGGAGCACACCGTCCGAGGTGGCCCGGGCGTCGGTCTCCAGGTGGGTATAGCCGAGTCCTATGGCGTGCTCGAAGGCGGCCCAGGAATTCTCCGGTTGATGCGCCGCCCCGCCCCGGTGCGCGAACGCGATCGGGAGGGCGCGGTCCAGGTAGGCGACCGGGCGGCGTTGATCAACGTCTGCTCGTAGCACGGTGTCCAGTATCGGTGAGGCTGCTGTGTCGTTGGTGAACGGCGCAAATCATCCCGGCGAGATTTTGGTGTCAGGTTGCCGCCGTCCCGCCTGCTCGGCGGGGTCACCGGGACTGGCGCGGCCCGCGATCTCCCATTCGCGGCGCCGCGCGTCGGCCAGCGCTATAGCCGCCGCGACCGCCACGTTTAGTGAGCCTACCCGCCCGGCCTGGGGAATGTAGGCGGCCGCGGCGCAGGCGGCGAGCAGCGCGGGGGAACAGCCGTGGTCCTCGTTGCCGATCGCCAGGCAGATGTCCCCGCCGATCGGCGCCTCGAAGAGCGGCACGGCGCCCGCGGCCAGTTCAACGGCGACCACCCGCAGGCCGCCGGCGGACGCGGCCCTGGCCGCGGCGGCGGCGGACGGTTCCCGTTCCCAGGACAGGAACCGCTCCGTGCCGAGCGCCGTCCTGGCCACCGCCGGATGGTCCAGCGGCGCGGTGTTGCCGCACAGCCAGACGTGCTCGACGCCGAACGCCGCCGCGGTGCGGGCGATCGAGCCGACGTTGAAGGGCTGCGTCACCGAATCCAGCAGCAGCGCGACGCGGGCGTGGGTGGCGCGCCGCCAGGTCCGGTTGAGCCGCTTGACCTCGGTCGGGCGGAGCTGGCGGGGCCGGTTCCCGCCCTCGGGGACCAGGGTCATGGGGCAGCCTCCGATGGGGCAGCCTCCGATGGGCCAGCCTCCGATGGGCCAGCCTCCGATGGCGCGGTCCCGGACGCGGGGGGCCGGGTGATCCGCAGGACCCGGTAGCCGGCCCGGGCCGCGATCCGGCTGACGTCCCAGCCCTGCTCGGTCAGCCAGCGGTGCAGCGAGTCGGCCCCCAGGTGACGCTGGACCACGGCGGTGGCGGCGGCACCGGGCGCCAGCCGGGGCAGCCACCCGCCGAGCAGATCGTGCAGGGCCTGCTTGCCGATCCGGATCGGCGGATTGGACCAGATGCCGGCGAAGGTCGCGGGCAGGGCCGAATCACCGGGCATGACGCACCGCACGTTGGACAGCCCCGCGCGGGCCGCGTTCCGCGCGCACAGGTCCAGGGCACGTTCGTTCACGTCCACCGCCCAGACCGTCGCCGTCGGCGCGCGGCGCGCGAGGACGAGCGCGATCGGCCCGTACCCGGAGCCCAGATCGAGCAGGTCAAGCCCGGCTTGCTCGCTGCCGGGCCCGGCTCCGGTGCCCATGTTGTCGGCCAGCTTGCCGCCCTCGGCGGGCGGGCCGCCGGGCGGGTCGGCCGCGACGTCGAGCAGCAGCCGGGTCCCCGGATCGACCCGGCTGGGGGAGAAGACCCCCGCGTCCGTGGCCAGTTCCAGGTGCACATCCGGCAGCAGCACGTGGACCTGGCCGGGGCGGTGCCCGGTCTCAGGGTGTGCGGTGAAGTAGTGGTCGCTCACGGTCCGCCGTGGTGTCCGCGGCCAGGGCCGGGTTGATGTACCGCCGCGTCATCCAGCGCTCGACGACGAACGTGAGGATGGGAATGGTCCCGGCCAGCAGCAGCACGACGGTGCGCACCGGGTGGAGCCGCAGCTTCCACGCCAGCAGGGCCGCGGTGACCAGGTAGATCATGTACAGGATGCCGTGCGCCGTGCCGACCACGCCGACGAGGGCGGGATGCCCGGCGATCTGCAGCGGAATGCCGACGAAGCACAGGATCATCAGCACTACGCCGGTGACATAAGCCATGACGCGGTACCGGAGCACGGTTCCTCGCACCGGCGCTACCTCCTGATTCCCTGGCTGATTCCCTGGCTGATTCGCTGGCTCATGCTGATTCCCTGGCTCACGGGCCTGACCGGTTCCGGCCGGGCCCTGGATTATTCTGCCGGCGGTGCGCCCTCCGCCCGTGCTACCGGCCGCGGCTCTCGGCCTTCCGGTTGAGCCGGGCCAGGTAGGCGTTGTAGGCGGCCAGCTCCGGGTCGTAGACCTCGATCTCCGCCGACGTACTACCCGCCATAGTAGACTTGTCCGGGCCGGTCGCGCCGCCCGGCAGGCCCAGCGTGTCGGAGCCGGGGGGTGCCGTCACCTGGCCGCTGCGGATGCGGATCTCGTCGCGGATCGTCTTGGCCCAGAACACCGCGCCCATCAGCGCGAAAATCGGCCACTCGAACGTATACGCCCAGCTCAGCGCGTTACCGGCCAGGGCGCGGTGCAGCTGCCAGTCACCCAGCCAGAACATGCCCCAGAAGGCCACGACCGCGAACGCGTGCCAGGCGAGCCAGGGCGGCGAAATCATAAACCGCCACTTGGCGGCCCGGCGCGCCCCGCCAGCCGTCCCGGCGTTTTCCATGCCAAGAGAGTAACGCCGCCCCCGCCATGCCGGGACCCGGGTCGCGTCTCCCGGGTCGACGGGGGTGATAAAAGCAAGAAACGTCCGCGGCTTACCGGCCCCGAGACGACCGGGTTGCGGCTCCCAGGTCCACCGGGGGAGGCTGATAACAGCAAGAAGCGTTCATGGCTAATCGGTCCCGATCCACGCTAACCGGCCCCGAGGCGACCGGGGTTGCGTTACCTGCCCGGGACGGCGCGGCCCGCGCACGCGTTTGTTCGGCAATAATCGGGTCCATGGCGCTGGCTGATGTGATCCTTTCGCGGCGGGACGGGCTGTCGGCCCGGCTCCCGGACCGGCTGGCGGACCTGCGCGGCCCGCGGAACGGCGTCGTCGTGCTGCCCGTCCACCTGACCTGGCACGGCCTGCGCGAGTTCGACGTGTCCTCCGGCGATTCACGGCTCATCCTGTACAGCATCCTGCTGGGCCAGGGCCGGCGCGCCGACCTGGCGCGGTTCGTCAACGCGGGGCGGCTGGCCGAGGACTGGCCCGAGCTGTCCGTGCTGCTCGGCCAGCGCGCCCGCCGGGCCTGTGAGCGCCGGCTCGGTCTGTTATGTCAGGCTTGACCCATGCGTAAATACGTGATCATGGGGGTGCAGGGCAGCGGCAAGGGGACGCAGGCCACGATGCTGGCCGGCGACCTGGATCTCGTTCACATCAGCGTGGGTGACATCTTCCGCTGGAACGTGCAGAACCACACCAAGATGGGCGCCCAGGTCCGGCGGATCATGGCCGAGGGCGAACTGGTCGGCGACGACATGGCCGAGTCGGTGGTCCGCGGCCGGCTCACGGAGCACGACTGGAACTACGGCTTCATCATCGACGGCTTTCCCCGCAACCAGCGGCAGGCGGAATTCTTCCTGGAGAGCTACGACATCGACGGGGTCATCGACCTCGACCTGCCCGACAGTGAGGTGCGGCGGCGGGTCCTCGCCCGGCGGCTCTGCTCCAACTGCGGCATGGACTACAACCTGCTGGCCGACAGCCCGTCGGTGCCCGGCAAGTGTGACGTCTGCGGGGGCGAGCTGGTCACCAGGGAAGACGACACCGAAGAGGCCCTCGCCGTGCGGCTCAGGGACTTCCACGAAAAGACCAACCCGGTCCTGGACCTGTTCCGCCGCAAGGAGTACGTGTTCACGGTCGACGCCCGCGCGCCCAAGCGCGCCGTCCAGCAGGAAATCCGGACCAAGCTGAGCCTGCCGCCGCTGCTCGACGACGTTAACGGGGCGGACGGGAACGGGGCCGAGAACGCGGGCAGGAAAGAAAGCAACGCCTGATGGGACCGGCTAGCGCACGACCCAGGGAGCGAATAGTGCGAGAGATCGCCGTGTTCAGCGGGAGCGCCCACCCCCTGCTCGCCGCCGAGATCAGCGAGAACCTCGGTGTCCCGCTGCAGCCCGTCCGGTTCCGGCGCTTCGCCAACGACTGCCTGGATGTCCAGCTTCAGGCCAACTGCCGGGAACGGGACGTCTTCCTCATCCAGCCCCTGGTCCCGCCGGTGCAGGAGAACCTGGTCGAGCTGCTGCTGATGGCCGACGCCGCCCGCGGTGCCTCAGCCGGGCGGGTGACGGTGGTGATGCCGCACTACGCCTACGCCCGCTCGGACAAGAAGGACGAACCGCGCATCTCCATCGCGGGACGGCTGGTCGCCGACCTGCTGGTGGCCGCGGGTGTCAACCGGGTGCTGACCATGACGCTGCACTCGCCGCAGGTCCACGGATTCTTCTCGGTCCCGGTCGATCACCTGAACGCGCTGCGCGAGCTGGCCGGGCATTTCGCGGGCCGGGACCTGAGCAACACGGTGGTGGTGTCACCGGACCTCGGGTACGCGAAGAGTGCCGCCGCGTTCGCCCGCCGGCTGGGCCTGCCGGTCGCCGCGGGCGCGAAGCAGCGCGACAGCGACGACAGCGTCACGATCACCTCGATCATCGGCGACGTGGCCGGGCGCGACGTCATCGTCCTGGATGACGAGATCGCCCGCGGCACCACGCTGATGGAACTGCTGGCCCGGCTGCGCGAGCAGCACGTGCGCTCCGTGAGCATCGCGTGCACGCACGGGCTGTTCGTCGACGGGGCGCTGGGCAAGCTGGTCGCCCAGCCGGACGTGGCCGAGGTCATCTGCACGAACACCGTGCCCGTCCCCGAGCACAAGCGGGACCCGAAACTGGACGTTATTTCGGTGGCCCCGGCGCTGGCCGAGGCGATCCGCCGGATCCACGACGGCGAGTCCGTCAGCGCCCTGTTCGACCATCCGTAGGGTTCGGCTGTCCGTAGGGTTCGGCCACCTGTAGGGCCGGTGCCGCGGGGCCCGTCGGCGCTGGGCGGCCCTACGGCTGGCCCGCGCCGGCGACGTTGATGATCCAGGCGAGGACGAACGCTTCCTCGTGCCAGGAATCGTAACGTCCGCTGCGCCCGCCGTGCCCCGCGTTCATCTCCGTTTTCAGCAGGAACGGCCCGCCGCGCGCGTCCGCCTGCAGCCGGGCGATCCACTTGGCGGGCTCCCGGTACAGCACCCGGGTGTCGTTCAGGCTGGTCATGGCCAGAATTGGCGGGTACTCGGCGTTCTGGAGGTTCTCGTACGGCGTGTAGGACTTCATGTACGCGTACACGGCCGGGTCGTGCAGCGGGTCGCCCCACTCTTCCCATTCGGTCACGGTCAGCGGCAGCGACGGGTCCAGGATCGTGGTCAGCGCGTCCACGAACGGTACCTGCGCCACGATCCCGGCGAACGCCTCCGGCGCGAGGTTCACCGCCGCGCCCATCAGCAGGCCGCCGGCCGACCCGCCGTGCGCCACTAGCCGGCCGGGCGAGGTCCAGCCGCCGTCGGCCAGGTGCCGCGCGCAGGCCACGAAGTCGGTGAAGGTGTTGGCCTTGTGCAGCATCTTCCCGTCGTCGTACCAGCCGCGGCCGAGTTCCCCGCCGCCGCGGACGTGCGCGATCGCGTACACGAAGCCGCGGTCGAGCAGGGACAGCCGGGCGATGGAGAAACGGGGATCCACCGAGAGCTCGTAGCTGCCGTACCCGTACAGCAGGCCCGGTGCGGTGCCGTCCCGCGGGGTGCCGCGCCGGCTCACCAGCGAGATCGGCACCCGGGTGCCGTCCGGGGCGGTGGCCCACTCGCGGTACTGCTCGTACTGGCCCGGGTCGTACTCGCGGGGGGCGCCGGGGCCCGGCAGCGGGCGTACCGGCGTGCGGCGGCGCAGCACCAGTTCGCCGGTGGCCATGTCGCAGTCGTACACCGAGTCCGGGGTCACCAGCGACGCGTAGTGCAGCCGGTACAGCGCGGAGGCCGGCTCGGAGTTCCCGCCGGGGGAGACGGTGTAGACGGGCTCGGGGAACGCGACGTCGTGCTCGCTGTCGTCGGGCCGGATGATCCGCAGCCCGGTGAGGCCGTCCCGGCGGAAGTGGACGACCAGGTAATCGGTGAAGGCGTCCACGCCCAGCAGGCGGGTGTCCGCCCGCCCGGAAATCAGCGGCGTCCACTCGGCGGGCCGCCCGACCGGGGCGGTGGCCAGCTCGAAGTTCAGCGCCCCGTCGTTGTGCAAGATCAGCAGCCGCTCGGTGCCGTCCGCCCGGGCCTGGTGCGTCACCTGGTACTCGACGCCCTGGCGGCGCGGCGCGACGACGGTCAGCTCCCCGTCCGGGGCGGCCGCGTCCAGCAGCCACACCTCGCTGGTCACCTTGCTGGACGAGGACACCGACAGGAAGCGCTCGCTGCGGGTGAGGCCGACACCGATCCAGAACCGTTCGTCGGCCTCCTCGAAGATGACCACGTCGTCGGTGTGCGGCGTGCCGACCGTGTGCCGCCACACGCGCCACGGCCGCCACGCGCCGTCGACCGTGACGTAGAACAGCGCCGAGGCGTCCAGCGACCATGCGGCCCCGTAGAAGGTGCCCGGGATCTCGTCGGGCAGCGCCGCACCGGTCTGCAGGTCCTTGATCCGCAGCGTGAAACGCTCGTCGCCGGAGAAATCGGTCGAGAACGCCAGCCAGCGCGCGTCCGGGCTGACGCTGAACGCCCCCAGCGAGAAGAAACTGGAGTCCCCGGCCAGGGCGTTGGCGTCCAGCAGGACTTCCTCGCCGTCCAGTGCCTCGCTGGCCGGGGCCGGGCCCTCAGCCGCCGGCTCGCCGGAGGGGGCCGGCTCACGGCCGGCCCGGGGCGGCGTGTCGTCGCCGGGGCGCGCCGGGCAGCGGCACTGCAGCCCGTACTGCTGGCCCTCCACCGTCCGGCGGTAGTACCACCAAGCGCCCTTGCGGACCGGGACCGACAGGTCGGTCTCCTGCGTCCGGCCCTTGATCTCCCCGAAGATCGTCTCCCGCAGGCCCTCGGAGCCCGCGGTCAGCGCCTCGGCGTAGGCGTTCTCGGCCTCCAGGAACGCGATCGTGTCCGGGTCGTCCTTGGCGGCCAGCCACGCGTAGGGGTCGGTGACGTGGTCCCCGTGGAAGGTGCGGACGGACGGCACCTGCCTGGCGACGGGAGGGGCCAGGGACTGGCTCGTGGTGGGCTCGGCACTCATAGTGCCGAGCTTACTGAGCACCCCG
>Ga0182014_10004458_pt1 | contig 16037 bp, 17 predicted proteins | sample 612S2DmetaG_FD_120489 | JGI IMG/M metagenome (GOLD analysis project Ga0182014, IMG submission 120489) | Permafrost microbial communities from Stordalen Mire, Sweden - 612S2D metaG | ecosystem: Environmental > Terrestrial > Soil > Wetlands > Permafrost | place: Sweden: Stordalen | collected... | reverse complement strand
CCGCGCGCCAGCATTTCCGGCCGCGGCAGCTTCCACTCCGGGATGATGACGATCGTCGCGGCGCCGATGGTCAGGCGCGGATCCTGATACGGCGAGCGCTTCACCCCCCGCGTCACCATCAGGCGGATGTGAACGCCGTCGCGCATGGCGTTGGCCTCGATGACCTCGAACACGCGCTCGGCGAGCGCTTCGCGGGTCAGGCCGATGTCGATGCGCAGCATCTTGGCGCCGTCCGACAGGCGGTCCAGGTGCTTGTCGAAGAAGGCGATGCGCCCGCCGTTGAGCCTGAGGCCTTCCCAAACGCCGTCGCCGAGGACGAAGCCGGAATCGAAGACAGAGACTTTGGCCTCGGGACGGGGGACGAGCTCGCCGTTGACGCTGATGAAGACGTCGTCGTTGCGCGGGTCGCCGACATATTCCTGAGAGCCGGCGGTGGGGACGGTTGGGTTCAAGGACGGATTCTCCAGTGGGGCGGGGCGAGAATAGGCGGGAAGGCGCGAGGCGGCTAGGCCTTCGCGTCAGGGGCGCGCCACACCGCGAGCAAACCTCAACGACCGATCAACCTTAAGAAATTTCAGGGTTTCTTCTTACCGGAGATGCTTCGAATTTTACCGAATAGCTTTTCGTCGCGCCAAGCCGATTGGCCGAACGTGTCCCGTGTCGAAAACGACGAGGCGGGACAACGATGTTCGGTTGGGTTACGCGAGCGACGGTTGGGGCGGTTCTGTTTGGCGCGGCGTTCAGCGGCCTGGTCCAGGCTTCCGAGCCGAAGCTGCCAAGCGCGTCATTTGCCGAAGTTGGGGCGCCGACGTCCATCCCCTACGGCTGGGTCGATTTTTGCGGCCGCCGGCCGGAGGAGTGCGGCCTCGGCAAGTTGGCGCCGCGCGACATCCACTTGACCAAGCAGGTCCTGGCGACGCTCGCCAAGGTCAATGCGTTCGCCAACGCCGAAATCGAGCCGATCAGCAATCTCGATCATTGGGGCACGATGCTCGACCATTGGGATTACCCGACCGACGGCAAGGGCGACTGCAAGGTCTACGCCCTGTTCAAGCGCAAGCAGCTCGTCGATCAGGGCTTTCCGCGTGCTGCGCTGCTGATGACGATCGTCCGCGACCAGAACGGGGAGGGCCACGCCGTCCTGACCGTCAAGACCGATCGTGGCGATTTCGTCCTCGACAACCTGACCGACGAAATCCTGCCGTGGAACGAGACCGGCTATCGCTTCATCAAGCGCCAGGCGCAAGACGATCCCAACGTCTGGCTCGCCATGACCGGCGCCGCGACCAGCGTCGCCAGCGGCGACTGAACGCGGCTCATCCCGCCGCGACGCTCTCCCAGGTCGCGTGCTCAACGCCGGGCGCGCGCTCGAGCCTGGTGGCGACCGCGTCGAGTTCATCCGCCACGACCGAGGTCGCGACCAGCGTCGCGACGATGTCGACAAGATCGTCGCCGCGCTCGGTCGTGTCGACGTCGGCGACTGGATAGTTTGCGCCCTCCAGCGCTTCGACCAGCGCCTCGCGCGCTTCCGCCGCACGTTCAGGCGTCGCGGTGAGCCGCACCTGGTAGTTTGCTTCTGACGCCGCCTCGTCGAGCGGGATCCGGTTGATCGCGTTGACCAGCGGCCGCAGCAGCGTGTTGCCGGCGATGACGAGCCCGGTCAGCGTCGCGGCCTCGATCAGCAGCGCCGCGCCCGCCGCCGCGCCAACCGCGGCCGAGCACCACAACGTCGCGGCAGTGTTGAGGCCGCGGATGTTGACGCCCTCCTTCATGATCGCGCCAGCGCCGAGGAAGCCGATGCCGGAGACGACATAAGCCAGCACCTGGGTCGAGCCGGGCCCGCCAACGCGTTCGCCGAGGTCGACGAACGCCGCCGCGCCGAGCGCGACCAGCGCGTTGGTGCGTAGGCCCGCCGATCGCTGGCGATATTGCCGCTCGGCGCCGATCAGCGTGCCGAGAACGAAGGCGGCGAGCAGGCAGACGGCGGTGTTGACGAAGGCGGCTGGGTCGAAGGTCGTGATGAAGCGCATGGCAACCTCAGGGAGCGCAAGCAGGCGGCGCGGCGCGCCCCTTTAGGCGCGACACATGTCGTCGTCGTGTCACGGGGGCCCCGGCGCTGCGGCGCCGGGGCAGGGAATCAATGACCGCCGAAGGCGAGCAGGACGATGCGGATCAGCGCCACGCCAGCGGCAAGGAGGAGGTAGGCGCGCCCGCCGCGCAACATCCACTTGATCAAGCAGGTCCTGGCGACGCTCGCCAAGGTCAATGCGTTCGCCAACGCCGAAATCGAGCCGATCAGCAATCTCGATCATTGGGGCACGATGCTCGACCATTGGGATTACCCGACCGATGGCAAGGGCGACTGCAAGGTCTACGCCCTGTTCAAGCGCAAGCAGCTCGTCGATCGGAGCTTTCCTCGTGATGCGCTGCTGATGACGATCGTCCGCGACCGGAACGGGGAGGGCCACGCCGTCCTGACCGTCAAGACCGATGGCGGCGATTTCGTCCTCGACAACCTCGCCGACGAAATCCTGCCGCGGAACGAGACCGGCTATCGCTTCATCAAGCGCCAGGCGCAAGACGATCCCAACGTCTGGCTCGCCATGACCGGCGCCGCGACCAGCGTCGCCGGCGGCGACTGACCGGTTTCTCGCCTTTCCAGAGCAGGTTGCGTCCGAGTCGAATCATGTCGGTTGTATTGCGGGCAGGGGCGGCCGACGACGCCCCTGCATGGCCGGCCGCTCCAATTCAGGCGCCGGTGGTGAGCGCTGCATCTATGCTGCATCACAGGCCACGGGGACCGTTAGCTCAAGCGGGTCCTGAAGTACCGGCGCTAACACATTGGTGACGACTGATCTTCAGGCGCCGCTCGAAACGTAGGCAGAGCTGAAGATTCGCCACATCCGCGGCGTGAGTCTATTTAAATAACTCTATGTAAACGTGTTAAACGGTCAGCCGCTTGGCGGCGTCGGCGGGATTTTGTCTTGCAAGGCGCTGAAAACAAACCGTCACGCCGGAAAATGGCGCCCCCCAGAAATGGCCCTCTCCGGCGCGCCGTAAGCGCGGCCGTGCAGCCGTAGGGGCGATTGCGCCGCAGTGGAAACGGCCCTATCCGGACGCTGGCGCTCGACGGCTCCGAGCGGACGCGATTGCGGAGACGACAGAATGGTGGACCGCCACGACGGCGCGGCGGGAGCTGGGGATGGTCTCCGGCTGCGGCCGCCGTCTCGGTTTTCCTGGCGCCTCCTGCTTGCCGTCGCCGGGCCGGGCCTGGTGGCGATGTTCGCCGACACTGACGCTGGCAGCGTCATCACCGTTGCGCAGAGCGGCGCGCAGTGGGGCTACCGCCTGCTGCTGTCCAATCTGCTTTTCATCCCCTTCATGTTCTTCGCCCAGGAGCTTGCGCTGCGGATCGGCCTCGGCGCACGGCAAGGGGCGATTGAGCTGGCGCGCCGCCGCTTCGGCCGCGCGCCGGCGTTGCTGCTTCTCGCCGTGCTGGCCGCGAGCTGTTTCGGCGCGCTGGTCAGCGAACTGTCCGGCCTGGCCGGCGCCGGACAGGCGGTCGGCGCGCCGGTCGGCGCAACCATGGCGCTCGCCTTCGTCGGCTTGATGGCGATGGTGATGACTGGCTCCTATCGCTCGGTCGAGCGCGTGGCGCTGTTCTTCGGCCTGTTCGAGATCGCCTTCCTGGCGATGGCGTGGCGCGCCGCGCCCGGCGTTCAGCCGATCCTCGCCGAGGCGTTGCGCGCCCCGCCGCGGGACCCGGGTTTCTATACGCTGCTCGCCGCCAATCTCGGCACCAGCGTCATTCCCTGGGCGTTGCTCTACCAGCAGGCGGCGAGCGTCCATAAGGGGCTCGGGCCGGCGCATCTTTCGGCGGCGCGGATCGAGACGCTGGTTGGCGTCGTCGTCTGCCAAGCGATCACTTCGGCATTGCTGATCGCCGCCGGGGCGACGCTTTCCGCCCACGGCGCGCTCCACTCGGTCGCTGACATCGAGACCGCCTTCACCGTGACGCTGGGGACCGCATTCGGGCGCGTCGTCTTCGTCCTCGGCCTCACCGGCAGCGCGCTGACTGCGACGATCGTCGTCTGCCTGACGCTTGCCTGGTCGGTCGGCGAGGCGTTCGGCGTCGGCAGCTCGCTCGACCACAGCCCGGCGCAAGCGCCGTGGTTCTACGGCGCCATGGCGGCGATGCTTGCCGGCGGCGGGGCGCTCGTCGCTTCGGGCGCCAATCTGGTCAGCCTGTCGATTGCCGCTGGCGTCGCCAACGCCGTCCTTCTGCCGGTGGTGCTCGGCTTCCTGTTTTTCCTCGCCCGCACAGCGCTGCCCGAGCCGCTACGCCTGCGCGGCTTCTATGGGGCGGCGACCGCTTTCGCATTCCTGACGGTGGCTGGGGTCGGCCTCGGCTCGGCGATCGCTGGGCTGTTGTGAGGTCGGGCGGGGCGGATCGCCGCCTTGCGCGCGTCGCGCCGCTCGTGCAGGGAGAGGGCAGGCGCGATGGGCGCCGGAGCGCCAGGCGCGGAACGAGCATGAAACGGGTGATTGACGTCCTGTGGCCGATCGTCGGCCTCGGGGCGGTGGCTTTCACGTCCTGGCTGCTGTTCAACGAGCTGCGCGGTCTATCGCTCGTCCAGATTGAAGATGCGGTTGGCGCGATCTCGCCGCTGCGCTGGGCGCTCGCCGTCGCTTCGACCGTCGCCGCCTACTGCGCGCTGGCATGGTACGATCAGATCGCGCTCAGCCATCTCGGCCGGCGGCTGAACTGGCGCTTTGTCGGCCTTGTCTCCTTCACCGCCTATGCGCTCGCCCACAACATCGGGGCCTCCGTCCTGTCGGGCGCCGTGGTGCGCTACCGCGCCTATTCAACCAAGGGGCTCGGGGTTGGTGAAGTAGGCCTGCTGGTGGCCTTCTGTTCGTTCACCTTCACCCTCGGCAACGTGCTGCTCGCCGGTCTGACGTTGTTGATCGATCCGACGCTTGTCGATCGCTACGTGCCGGGCCTGCCTGACTGGACGGGCCGGGCGCTCGGAATTCTCCTGCTCGCCGGGCCGTGGCTCTACACGGTCGGCTCGCTGTTGCATTTCAAGCCGCAGCGGCTGCGCGGCTTCGAGCTGGTCTATCCGCGTCCGCCGATCGCCGTGCGGCAATTGCTCGCTGGTCCGCTTGAGCTGATCGGCGCCGCCGGGATCATCTATTTCGCCTTGCCGCAGGCCGCCAATCCTGGATTCCTCGTCGTGCTGGGGGTGTTTCTCGCCTCGTTCACGCTGGCGCTGGTCAGCCACGCGCCGGGCGGCCTCGGCGTCCTGGAATTTTCGTTTCTCAAGGCGATGCCCGACACGCCGCCGGCGAGCGTCCTCGCCGCGCTGCTTGTCTTCCGTCTGCTCTATCTTATCCTGCCGCTGCTGTTCTCGCTATTCGTCGTCGTCGCGTTCGAGCGCGAACGGATCGGTGAGCTGGTCAGGACGCGATTGCGAGGACGAAACGATGGCTGACGCGATTGTGCGACGCGACGGCGACGCGCTGATCGTCGTCGATGTGCAGAACGACTTCGTGCGCGGCGGCGCGCTGGCTGTGCCAGACGGCGAGACGATCGTGCCGCTCGTCAATCGGCTGATCGGCGCCTTTGCTCAGGTCGTGCTGACGCAGGACTGGCACCCGGCCGGCCACGCGTCGTTCGCCTCGTCGCACCCGGGCGCGAAGCCGTTCGACGTGATCGCGACGCCGTATGGCCAGCAGGTGTTATGGCCGGACCATTGCGTGCAGGGCTCGCACGGCGCCGCGCTGGTCGACGGACTCGCCGTCGATGCCGCGTTCCTCATCTTGCGCAAGGGAATCCACGCGGCCGTCGACTCTTACTCCGCTTTCCTCGAGGCGGATCGCCAGACGACGACCGGGCTTGGCGCGCTGCTTCGGGCGCGCGGCGTCGACCGCGTGTTCGTCGGCGGACTCGCCACCGATTTCTGCGTCGCTTTCAGCGCGGTCGATGCGCGCGCCGCCGGCTTCGAAACCTACGTCGTCGAAGACGCTTGCCGCGCGATCGACGCCAGTGGTTCACTCGACGCGGCCTGGGCGCGCATTGACAGCGCTGGCGTGCGACGCATCGCGTCGTCGGCGCTGATCGGCTGAACGCGGGCATGAGCGGCGACTTAACGGCTGCTTAACCAGCGCCGCTCCATGACTGCCGCTGTTGTTCACGGCAGTCGTCGGCGCGTATTGCGATGATCACCCTCCATCACCATCCATTCTGTCCGCAATCGCGCTTCATCCGGCTCGTCTTGGCCGAATTCGGCGTGGAGCCGACGCTGGTCGAGCAGCGACCATGGGAGCGCCGACGCGATTTCTTGCTGCTCAACGCCGAGGGCACAACGCCAGTGCTGAGCGAGGAGAGCGCGCCGAGCGTGCCGGGCGCCGACGTCATCGCCGAATATCTCGATGAGACGCGCGGGCTCGCCTTGGGCGAGCGTCGTCTGCTGCCCGAGGACCCGCTCGGCCGGGTCGAGGTCCGGCGGTTGATGCGCTGGTTCAACGTCAAGTTCTACGCTGAGGCGAGCTACCTGCTGGTCACCGAGAAGATCTACAAGCGCTACATGAATTCTCGCGACGGCGGCGGCTCGCCGGACATGGACGCGATTCGGGTGGCGCGCGCCAATTTGCGCTATCATCTGCGCTACATCGGCTATCTCGCCGGCACGCGCTCTTGGCTGGCCGGCGACAAGCTGACCTACGCCGACCTGGCGGCGGCGGCCCACCTGTCATGCGTCGACTATCTCGGCGACGCGCCGTGGAACGAGAGCGAGACGGCCAAGGCATGGTACGCGCGGATCAAGTCCCGGCCGTCGTTCCGGCCGCTGCTGAGCGAGAGCTTGCCGGGCATGAACGCCAGCGAGACTTACGCCAACCTCGACTTCTGAGCGGCCTCAAGGCGCGCGCTCGCGCGCTCGGCTTCGATCTTTGTCGCATTGCGCCGGCTTCTCCGCCGCCCGGCGCGCGCGGCGGGCTCGAGGCGTGGCTCGCCGCGGGCTCGCATGGCGACATGGCATGGATGGCGGAGACGTTCGCCCGCCGAGCCGACCCCAAGGTCCTGTGGCCGGAGGTCCGCAGCGTGGCGATGCTGGCGCTCAACTATGGACCTACCGTCGATCCGCTTGCGGCTCTGGCGCGCAAGGATAGCGGGGCAATCTCGGTCTATGCGCGCCACCGCGACTATCACGAGGTGCTCAAAGGCAAACTCAAGACGCTCGCCGCGTGGCTCGTCGCCGCCGCCCGCCCGCTGGCTGCCGAGGTCAAGGTGTTCGTCGACACCGCGCCGGTGATGGAGAAGCCGCTCGCCGCGGCGGCCGGCCTCGGTTGGCAAGGCAAGCATACCAATCTCGTCAGCCGCGAATTCGGCTCGTGGCTGTTCCTCGGCACAATCTTCACCGATCTCGAGCTGTCGCCGGATGAGCCCGAGCGCGATCATTGCGGATCATGTCGCGCCTGCCTCGACGTTTGCCCGACAGCGGCGTTTTCGGCCCCCTACAAGCTCGATGCGCGCCGCTGCATCTCGTATCTGACGATCGAGCATAAAGGGACGATCGCCCGCGCGTTGCGACCGCTGATCGGCAATCGCATTTACGGTTGCGACGATTGCCTCGCAGTCTGCCCGTGGAACAAATTCGCGCGGGCCGGCGGGGAGGCGAAACTAGCCGGACGCGACGACCTTGCGGCGCCGCCGCTTGCCGAGCTTGCCGCGCTCGATGACGCCGCGTTCCGCGCACGCTTCGCCGGCGGACCGATCAAGCGCATCGGCCACGTCCGTTTTCTGCGCAACGTGATGATCGCGATCGGCAACTCAGGCGACCGGTCGCTGATCGCCGCGGCGCAGAAGGGGATTGAGGCGGACTCGCCGCTGGTCAGGGCGATGGCGGTGTGGGCGTTCGGTCGACTCGCCGCTCCTACGGCCGTCAAAGCCACTGCGTTGCGATTCGCGCCGGAGGAGCGCGACGCTGCAGTGCTAGAAGAGTGGAAAATCGCCCTTGCGGTCCCGGCGGAGGCTTAGCCCCGCGGGACCGACCGACACTTTAAGCGGAAACCTCAGAAGCGAGTCGACGCTTCAGTGCGTTGTCGCTTCTTCCGTCTCTTGCCTGAGTTTTTCAATCTCGTCTTTAAGCTGTAGCTTCTTCCGTTTCATCTCGTGGAGCTTCACATCGTCGACCGACGGGTGCTGCTCTTCCAGAGCGATCGCGCTGTCGATCGCCTGATGGCGGCGCACAAGTTCAGTCAGATGCGATTCTAGGGACATTGGCAGGCTCCCTTTGCTCATTGGCGAACAAATTGTGACACAAAGCCGATTCCTTGCAAGCCCTCCAAGTGGGTTCGGCGTTCAATTCGGAGGCAAAATTCGCGACCAATGTAAGCGCTTCATGACCTGGGCGGCGGCGGCTCCGGGTTCGGCCGACCAGCCGCTTGCGCGGTCCGGCGCCCGCTTGCATAGTCGCGCCACTAGTCGCCCGCTTTGGCGGGCGTGATTCGGGCCTAATTCGGCATGGCGCATAGCGAAATGAGTGAGGAAGAGCGTGCAACCCTGTCGATTCAGTTAGAGCGGTTGCGCGAAGAACATCGCGACCTCGACGTCGCGATCGAAGCGCTGTTGTTGGCCGGCCAAGCCGATCAGCTTCAGTTGCAACGCCTCAAGAAGCGAAAATTGCTGCTGCGCGACCGATTGACGCAACTCGAAGACGCCCTGACCCCCGATATCATCGCCTAAGGGCGCCGATCGGTCGACGCGCCGGCGCAGCCCCGCGGGGCTGCTTCAATACAAGGCGCACGCCCACGCGCGGCCAATCCGCCGCGCGCGGTCGCTATCGCCCGCTCAGGCGTTGTCCGCTTCGGTCGACGTGGTCGGCCTCCCGAGTTTGGCGCCGCCCCACGTCCACTTCTTGATCTCCGGCATGTCGTCGCCATGGAGGCGAATGTACTCGCGATGATCGACCAGCGTGTCGCGGATCGCCTGTTTGATGTAGGCGCTGCGCGCGGCGAGGCCGGGGACGCGGTCGATGACGTCATTGGCCAAATGGAAGCGGTCGATGTCGTTGATCACGCACATGTCGAACGGGGTCGTCGTCGTCCCTTCCTCCTTGTAGCCGCGCACGTGGATGTTGGCGTGGCCCTTGCGGCGATAGGTGAGACGGTGGATCAGCCACGGATAGCCGTGAAAGGCGAAGATGATCGGCTTGTCGGTGGTGAACAGCGAGTCAAAATCGGCGTCCGGCAGGCCATGTGGATGCTCACTCGGCGGCTGCAGTTTCATCAGGTCCAGGACGTTGATGACGCGGATCTTCACCTCCGGCAAACGCTGGCGCAGGAAGTCGACCGCCGCCAGCGTCTCGAGCGTCGGTACGTCGCCGCAGCAAGCCATGACGACGTCCGGCTCACCGCCTTGATCGTTGCTCGCCCAATCCCAGATGCCGAGCCCAGCGTCGCAATGCTTGATTGCTTGCTCCATGGTCAGCCACACCGGCGCCGGCTGCTTGCCGGCGACGACAACATTGACGTAGTTGCGGCTGCGCAGGCAGTGATCGGTGACCGACAACAGGCAGTTGGCGTCCGGCGGCAGATAGACGCGCACGACCTCCGCTTTCTTGTTGACGACGTGGTCGATGAAGCCCGGATCCTGGTGGCTGAAGCCGTTGTGGTCCTGACGCCAAACGTGGCTCGACAGCAGGTAGTTGAGCGAGGCGATCGGCCGCCGCCATCCGATGTGATTGCACACTTTCAGCCATTTGGCGTGTTGATTGAACATCGAGTCTATGATGTGGATGAAGGCTTCGTAGCAGGAGAAGAAGCCGTGCCGGCCGGTCAACAGATAGCCTTCGAGCCAGCCCTGGCATTGGTGCTCACTAAGCATTTCCATCACGCGACCGTCGGGCGCGAGATGGTCATCGTAAGACAAGGTCTCGGCGTCCCAGGCGCGGTTCGTCACGCTGAGCACGTCCTGCCACCGGTTGGAATTGTTCTCGTCGGGGCTGAATAGCCGGAAATTGCGCTGGTCGAGGTTGAGCCGCATCGCCTCGGCGAGAAAGCGCCCCATCTCGCGCGTCGCCTCGGCGTTCACCGCTCCCGGCGCCGGGGTGGCGATGGCGAAATCGCGGAAGTCGGGCAGGCGCAGGTCGCGCAACAGCACGCCGCCGTTGGCGTGCGGACTGGCGCTCATCCGCCGCGCGCCTTTGGGCGCGAGTTCGGCGATCTCGGCCTTGAGCGCGCCGTCCGCGTCGAACAGCTCCTGCGGTCGATAGCTCTTCATCCACTGCTCGAGGATGCGCACGTGCTCCGGCTTCTCGTGCATTTCGCCCATCGGCACCTGGTGCGAGCGCCAATAGCCTTCGCATCGCTTGCCGTCGATCTCCTTCGGGCAGGTCCAGCCCTTGGGCGAGCGCAGCACGATCATTGGCCAAGCGGGTCGGGCGGAGGTTTCGCCGTTGCGCGCCGCCTGCTGGATCGCGTCGATGTCAGCAATCGCCTGTTCGAGGGTCGCCGCCATCAGCGCGTGCATCGTCATCGGGTCGTCGCCCTCGACGTAGCGCGGCGCATAGCCATAGCCACGCATGAGCTGGTCGAGTTCGTCGTGCGGGATGCGAGCGAGCACAGTCGGGTTGGCGATCTTGTAGCCGTTGAGGTGAAGAATCGGCAGCACCGCGCCATCGGTCTTGGGGTTGAGGAACTTGTTCGAGTGCCAGCCGGTTGCCGCCGGGCCGGTCTCCGCTTCGCCGTCGCCGACGACGCAGGCGACGATCAGGTTCGGATTGTCGAAAGCCGCGCCATACGAATGCGACAGCGCGTAGCCGAGTTCGCCGCCCTCATGAATCGAACCGGGCGTCTCGGGAGCGACGTGGCTCGGTATTCCGCCGGGAAACGAGAACTGTTTGAACAACCGCTTCATCCCCGCTTCATCGGTCGCGATGTTGGGATAAACCTCGCTGTAAGTTCCTTCGAGATAGGCGTTGGCGACCAGCGCCGGCCCGCCGTGGCCGGGTCCGGTGACGAATAGCACCTCAAGGTCGAGCTTGTTGATGAGCCGATTGAGGTGGGCGTAGATGAAATTGAGGCCTGGCGTCGTGCCCCAGTGGCCGAGCAGCCGCGGCTTGATGTGCTCTTTGGTCAGCGGGTTGCGCAGCAGCGGATTGTCGAACAGATAGATCTGGCCGATCGACAGATAATTCGCGGCGCGCCAATAGGCGTCGATGAGCTCGAGTTCGCGTTGCGCAAGCGGCGTTCCCATCGCTGTTCCTTCCAAGTTTCGCAGTCCGAAGCCGATTGGCGTGTCGGCGGCCCGTCTGCCGAGTTCATGCGCGTCGCGTGCGACGCTGGGACGACGTCGGCGCGCCTCCTGGGGGCTCGCGCGGCGGCGGCATTGAGCCCGATTCTAGCGGGCGGAACAACCGGCCGCGACAAATTTGCGCGGTCCGCCGCCTTGGCGGACCGATGCAAGCCGCCGAAGCGAGGGGAGGGGAGGGGCCCGAAGTTGGGTCCGCGCGTGCGCGGTAAGACTTCGGTGCGGCAAGGCGGCGATCGGCGGAAACTTCCGCCAGGTCTATGACGTTCTTGTCAAAGCTGCGTGACCTCCACTCGTCTTGTGGAGGGGCGAAACAGGATCGCCGCACGCAGACGGCCGGCCGACGAAAGGAGACTGCGGTGCCCTATCGAACCAACGAGGATCTGCCGTCGTCTGTGCGCGACCATCTGCCCGAGCACGCACAGGACATCTACCGCGAGGCGTTCAATAACGCCCATGAAGCCCATGCTGGCGACCCGCGCCAGGAAGAGGTCGCCCACCGCATCGCCTGGGCGGCGGTCAAGCGCAGCTACATAAAGGCGGGGGACGAATGGGTTAGGCGGGAATAGGATTGCCGCCGCGACCCGGGTTCGCGTAGATCTTGCGTCCCGCATATGCTTGCGTTAAGCGCAGCCGCAGGCTGTTTCCGCTGCGTTTCCGTGACCACCAAGCTCGAAGAGCTTGGCGTCGGTTACGAGGCGCGGATCGGCCGCTCCGGCGCAGAAGCGCGCCGCTTCGACCTTCAATGGACGTAGAATCGAGTCAACGAGATGAACGAGCATGCAAGATCGTCTTGAAGCGCGCCGACGAGGCGAGGGAGTGGTTCTCTTCTTCGCCTTCGCGGCCTGTGTGCCGCTCGCCAACTGGCTGATCGACAACGTCGGCGTGGTCTGCGTCCCACACGGGCCGTGTCTTATCCCCGTGGCGCCAGGCCTCACCGCGCCGAGCGGCGTGCTCGTCGCGGGCCTGGCGCTGATCTTGCGCGATCTGGTGCAGCGGCGGCTCGGTCTCGTCTGGTCGGCGGTTGCGATCGTTGTCGGTTCCGCTCTGTCGGCGACGTTTGCCCCGTCCAGCCTCGTCGTCGCCTCGACCGTCGCATTCGCCTTGTCGGAGACGGCCGATTTGGCCGTCTACACGCCGCTGCAAAAGAAGGGCCTGGTTAGGGCGGCGTTCGCCAGCAGCTTGGTTGGCCTGGTCGTCGATAGCGTGGTCTTCCTCGGTTTGGCGTTCGGAAGCCTGCAGTTCCTGCCTGGTCAGGTCGTGGCCAAGCTATGGATGGTGCTTCTCACGCTTCCGGCGCTGCAATGGGTGCGCGATCGCGATCGACGAGTCGGGCTCTGGCCGGCCTGATCTCGCGTTAATCCGGACGTGACGAGCGGCTGGGAGCCGACTCGGCGGCGCCGCCGTCTTGCGCCCGGACCGCGCTTCCGATAATCGCAGCGCCGGGTCATTTTCGCCCGTTTTTCCCGGCAGGGGCGCTTGAGCGGAACTTCCAAACCCGTCGCCATCATCATGGGCAGCCAGTCGGACTGGGCGACGATGCGACGCGCCGCCGAAACGCTCGACGAGTTGGGCGTTGGCTATGAGGCGCGCATCGTCTCCGCCCACCGCACCCCTGACCGGTTGGCCGCATTCGCCAAGGGGGCCAAAACGGCGGGCTTCAAAGTTGTCATCGCCGGGGCGGGCGGAGCTGCGCATCTGCCAGGCATGACCGCCGCCTTCACGCCGCTGCCGGTCTTTGGCGTGCCGATCGAGAGCAAGGCGCTTTCGGGCCAGGACAGCCTGTTGTCGATCGTGCAGATGCCGGCCGGCGTGCCGGTCGGGACGCTGGCGATCGGGCCGGCGGGCGCGGTCAACGCGGCGCTGCTCGCCGCGGCGGTGCTGGCGCTGAGCGATCCGGCGCTCGCCGAACGGCTCGACGCCTGGCGCGCCGCGCGCACGGCGGCGGTCGCGGAATTCCCCAATGACAGCGAGGCAGGATGATCCTCGCCCCCGGCGCGACGATCGGCATTCTTGGCTCCGGGCAGCTTGGCCGCATGCTGGCGATCGCGGCGCTGAAGCTCGGCCTGCGCTGCCACATTTATGCGCCCGAGAGCGACGCGCCGGCCTATGACGCGGCGAGCGAGCGCACCGTCGCCGCTTTCGACGATGAGGCGGCGCTGACCCGCTTTGCCGACGCGGTCGATGTGATCACCTACGAATTCGAGAACGTGCCGATCGGCTGCGTCGAGTTCCTCGAAAAACGCAAGCCGGTCAGGCCCGGCGCGCGGGCGCTGGCCGCGACTCAGGATCGGCTCGCCGAAAAGACCTTCTTGCGCGACCTCGGCCTCGCCACCGCGCCGTTTCGCGCCGTCCTCGACTCCGCGGCGCTGGCGCCGGCGTTGGCCGAAATCGGTCGCCCGGCGGTGCTCAAGACCCTGCGGCTCGGCTACGACGGCAAGGGCCAAGCGATGATCCGCGAGGGGTCCGAGCTATCGTCACTTCACCACGGCCTCGGCGGCGGCCCGATGATCCTTGAGGGATTCGTCCCGTTCGACTGCGAGGCTTCGGTGATCGTGGCGCGCAGCGTCGAAGGGGCGATCGTCGCCTATGACCTTTGCGAGAACGAGCACGACAGACATATCCTTGCGCGCACCCACGTTCCGGCGCGCGTCGCGCCAGCGGTCGAGGCTGCGGCCAAGGCCTTGGCGACAAAAGCGGTCGAGGCGCTCGACTATGTCGGGGTGCTCGCCGTTGAGCTGTTCGTCGCGCGCGACGAGTCGGGCGGCGCTCGTCTCCTGGTCAACGAGTTGGCGCCCAGGGTCCACAATTCAGGCCATTGGACAATCGAGGGCGCACAGACCTCGCAGTTCGAGCAGCACATTCGCGCCATTGCCGGTTGGCCGCTGGGCAGTCCGGCGCGCCGGGGGCGGATCGAAATGTCGAACCTGATTGGCGACGAAGCTGACGAATGGCGCGACATTCTCGCCCAACCCGATGTTTCGCTGCATCTTTATGGCAAGCTAGAGACCCGCCCGGGCCGCAAAATGGGCCATGTGACGCGGGTGTTCGCCGAGCCCCCGCAGGGCCGCTGAGAGGGCGCCGGAAGGCCCGTTTTGGGACGACTTTGGCTGGACAGCGCAGGCGGAATCTGCTAGGGGACCGGCAAGTAGGCGCGCTCCTCGCAGAGGCGGCGCGCCTCTCTTGTCTTTCGCAAATCGCCAGGACCTACGGGGCCGACGCCCCATCAACATAGGATCGCCCGTGCAAGTTCTCGTCCGCGACAACAACGTCGATCAGGCCCTCAAAGCGCTCAAGAAGAAGATGCAGCGCGAGGGCATTTTCCGCGAAATGAAGCTTCGCGGCCATTACGAGAAGCCGTCCGAGAAGCGCGCCCGCGAGAAGGCTGAAGCCGTGCGCCGCGCCCGCAAGCTGGCTCGCAAGAAGCTGCAGCGCGAAGGCCTGCTGCCGATGAAGCCGAGGCCGGCTGTCGGCGCGCCGCGCGCTGCAGGTTGATCTCGAGGCGCGCGTTCCGCGACCCGCGGAGCGCCGGCGCAAGTGACAATCCGCTTCGATATGGCGGCGGAGGTTTGGCGACTGATGCGGAATAATGCGCGAACTCTTCGCAGGGCGGTCGGGCCGGCGGCTGTGCTCTGTGCGGCGCTGGCGCTTGCCGCCTGCAGCGAGACGCTTGGTCCGCTGCAAGGCGCGCCGAGCAAGGTCGCAGAAGTCGACGCGGACAATCCGGGCGCCAACGCTGGCAACATCGCGTCACTGACCGACGTCATCCAGCGCAACCCCAGCGATTCGGTTGCCTACAACACCCGCGGCATCGCCTACGCCAAGGCCGGTAACTACAAGAGCGCGATCGAGGACTTCACCAAGGCGGTGCAGATCGATCCGAAGTTCAACGCCGCCTACACCAACCGCGCGCTCGCCTTCCGCCAGATGGGCAAGGACGGCCCGGCGCTCGCCGACTTCAGCGCCGCCATCGCCGCCAATCCGAACGACGCTTCGGCGTATCTCGGTCGCGGCAATCTGCTGAGATCGCAAAATCACCTGCCCGAGGCGATGGCCGATCTCGACGCGGCGATCCGCCTCAACCCCGAGGGCGCGCAGGCGTACCACGCACGCGGCCTGATCTATCAGCGCCTCGGCAACAACGAACAGGCGATCACCGACTTCAACAACGCCATCGATCGCGACCCGTTCGCCGGCGCGCCCTATCAGGCGCGCGGCCAGAGTCTGCTGGTGACCGGCAAATACGACCAGGCGGTGGAAGACTTCAACGCGGCGCTCAACGTCGATTCGAACAACGCCGAAGCCTGGGCGGGTTTGGGGCTGGCTTACGAGAAGCTTGGCAACAAGCCGAAGGCGGTCGAGTCCTACCAGCGCGCGACCATGGTCGCGCCGAGCAATCCCGTCGCCAAGGCTGGGTTGCAGCGGCTGGGCGCAGCCTGAGCCGCGCCGCGCCTGCAAGATAGCCGTGGTTTCCGACTTCAGATTTGTTCCGGGCAGGAACGACTGCGCATCGTCGGTCGCGACGACGCGCAGTGCGTCTCAGTGCGCCATCGCTTTGACGATGGAGTCGGTCATCTTCTTCGCGTCGCCGAACAACATCAGCGTGTTATCGCGGAAGAACAGTTCGTTCTCGACGCCGGCGTAACCTGACGCCATGCTGCGCTTGACGAACAAGACGGTCTTCGCCTTCTCGACGTCGAGCACCGGCATGCCGAAGATCGGT
>Ga0182014_10004456_pt1 | contig 16045 bp, 10 predicted proteins | sample 612S2DmetaG_FD_120489 | JGI IMG/M metagenome (GOLD analysis project Ga0182014, IMG submission 120489) | Permafrost microbial communities from Stordalen Mire, Sweden - 612S2D metaG | ecosystem: Environmental > Terrestrial > Soil > Wetlands > Permafrost | place: Sweden: Stordalen | collected... | reverse complement strand
CCCGGATTTTTTCGGCATCATCAGAAATTTTAATGGTAATACCATGCTCATCTGCCTTTTTTAAAAGTTTTTCCCGAGTATTTATCTTTCCAAAATAAAGTTCTTCTTCAAGCCTTTCTCTTGCTTGTTCAGGCCCATAGAATCCTATCCTTCTTTTATCTCCAACTATTACGCATCCTTTGCTTCCAATATAAGTTATTATAAGGCTCATTTATCTACATCACCAGTCTGTATGTTCGTTAAATTACTTTTAATTCTACTGCTTATTAAATCACTACATTCATAATGAAACCCTACCCTATTACACGTGGATAGATATAATATCCCAATTGTATGTATTGGTGATTTAATGCTGTTATAAATCTTTAAGGTGTATGAAGGTAATAATATTTCTGATCGTATGGTTTATGAGAAAATTTATGAGAAAAAGGTTAAAAATACTGCACTATTGGTTGTTGCACTCGGTTCATTTTTAATACCATTTATGGGATCATCCCTTAATATTGCACTTCCAATTATCCAAAAAGATCTGGCAGTGAATATAATTCTGCTCAGTTGGATACCAACAGTATTTGTTTTAGCTAATGCCGCATTCATACTACCATTTGGTCGTTTAGGTGATATATTTGGTCGTAAAAAGATTTTTACCTATGGTATTATTGTATATACAATTTCATCATTTTTAGCTGGTATTTCTAATTCAGGAAGTTCTTTAATTATTTTCAGTTTCATGCAGGGATTTGGCTGTTCAATGATATTTGCAACTGGAGTTGCACTTCTAAGCAGTGTTTATCCATCTCATCAGAGGGGTGAAGCACTTGGAATATATGTTACTGCTGTATATATAGGACTCTTTTTAGGTCCAATTTTAGGAGGATTTCTTGCTCAAAACTTTGGTTGGAGAAGTATTTTCCTTTTCAACATACCATTTGGACTATTATTAATTTTTCTCATAAAACTAAAACTACCTGGGGAATGGAAAGGTTCTGAAGGGGAAAAATTTGAATTAAAAGGTTCATTAATATATGCCTTATCAATAGTTGCGGTTCTATACGGATTTTCAACTTTCCAAAATAATATTGGAAGAATAATATTACTCGCAGGAGTATTAGGGTTTGCATTGTTCATAATAAACGAAAAAAAATCTGTTACTCCTATTTTACGTTTGAGCATTTTTAAAAGCAGAATATCCTCATTATCTGCTTTGTCATTACTTTTAATGAACATTGCAACCACAGCTATGTGGGCACTTCTAAGTCTGTACTTCCAAGATATACTTCATTTAGATCCTCAAATTACTGCACTGATAATATCAGTACAACCTTTAATGGTGGCTTTATTATCCACACCTGTGGGCAGACTATCGGACAGAATTGATAAAAGAATATTTGCAGTGGCGGGGATGGTTATTACAACCATTGGATTGCTAATATTATCCCAATTAAACTATTATACAAGTCTTCTAATTCCTGTTACTGGTTTGATATTGGTTGGTATTGGGTTAGGATTATTTGCATCACCAACAACGAACAGATTTATTGAAAGTATTGAGGGAAGGGATTATGGAATGGGATCTGCTACACTTTCAACCATGATATACACAGGCCAAACAATGAGTCTTGGAATAATGTTATTTATATTCTCAATATTTCTTGGAAACGTACAAATTATCCCATCAAACTTCCAAACATTTCTAATCAGTTTAAAAATAGCATTCATAGTTTTTGCATCAGTTAGTGGTGTGGGGTTGATTGTTTCAATATTAAATTGGAAAAAATAGAATAAAAGAAGTCTAATTGTCTGAACAATCTAAAGAATATTCCTTCACTATTCATCGGCATGTAATATTTGATCCAACTCACCAGCCACTGCTTCGCTCTCAGCGTTCAATCCAACAATATTTATTTTATCTGAACTCGTAACACCCACACCTAGATCAGATGCCCTTTTAATCTGGTCAAGATCGAATATTTTACCCTTAGAAATATCCCGTGTTGTACCATAATGTCTTAGAATAGAAACACCCACAGCATCTATTGCAATTCGATCCTTGGACATTAATAGCAAATTAGGTTCTACAAGATGTCCCTGATCAGGTCCTTTGTCAACAAAAGCTTTCATACCATCCATTAATATCAAATCAACATCGTAATTACTGTTTATTTCAGCAATCATACTTCTCTGGTATGGTGATATATGAAGTTCAGCCATGTAGTTATAGGCCCCACCTGGAACTGTCTTAGCAACTAAACCAACAGAATTTTTGAGTGATAATGTGAAATGACCACCAAATCTATGAGATTTAAGACAACATGTTTGAACTACCTTATCAGCATCTGTAAATATCTTTGAAATATAAAAACCTTTAACCCAATGTGTACCTTTCCTGTCAACCTTAAGCCAGCCATCAATATCCTCTTCATCCAGAACCCTTACTTCAAATCCTTCCTTTTCACCTAAATATATTATACCCATGGTTTCTAGAACATCTCGTGTGATTCCCATCCCACTTCTTTCTGCAAGAATGATATTAGATGGGTCATGTTCTTTTATAGATCTTACCAGTGTCTGAACTGTTTTAGGATGTGATGATGCAGGAAATGGATCTGCACTGTTGTAGTTGGCCTTTAAAGCAACATTTTTGGCATTAAAATCAGACATATCATAATTTTTTAAGAGATCTGCTATACCTTCTTCCCTATTATCAGTTTTAATCAAATAAACTGTTCCACTATCATTTGCCATCATGAATCACCTGTATATAATATATGTTTTATTGGCAAATTTACTTTTTGTATTATTAATAAATAGATAATGGAATATTATTTTTATAGAATATCCCAGTATTTCGGGTTCAAGATCTTTTAAAGTAAAATTTACATGAGGGTTGTCCTTCGGTAATGCTTGATTTCTTTTCCATACCACCTGAAAGACCTGTCCAGTTGTAGCTATGATTCATCATGGCTTGACAGTTAAGGCAAAAGATAGGTTTATTTTTGGCATCATCTAACCATGGGCAGTTTAAAAATTCTAGACAAATTTTATCCTCTTCAGGTTTTAAGATGGTTTTAATTCCAAAATCTTTGAATATATCTGTTATCCAATTTAAATATTCAATGAATAAGGTTTCATTATCTTCTATTTCTTCTGGACGTAGTTCTTCAACAAATTTGGGATACATATCTTCGTTTAAACGTTCAGAAAAAATCTTTAATAACAATTGTTTCATTTCAATATTTGTTCCGGTGCTGCTTGTTGGCATTGCTGTTAATATAAAATCATAAAAGTCTGCTAAAATTCTTTTCTTGATAATTTCACTTTGCTTCTTGTCACAGGCATGTTTATATATCGCCATTTGGATATTGGCATTAACTTCACTCTTTTTAAATGGTTTTAATATATATCCATACGGTTCGGTTATTCTGGCACGTCTCAATACTTCCTCATCAGAATATGCTGTGATATATATGATTGGTGTGTCAAGATGGACATGTATCATCTGCGCAGCTTCAATACCATCCATATCTCCTTTAAGTACAATGTCCATTAGGATTAGATCGGGTTCAGCTTTTAAAGCTGTGTCAACAGCACCTTCACCAGTTGCTTCTATGCCAACGATCTTGTATCCTAAATCTTCGAGTTTATGTTTTATTCCCATGGCAACTATGCTTTCATCTTCCACAATCATTATACGTTCATTAGCCATTTAAATTCTCTCCTTATATTCCAATTCCTTAAAAATTATTATAAACTCTTTAATATCTTTTTTAAAAGATAAATTAGCATCTAGTTGTTCCACAAGATTTCTTATAAGCTCTAATCCGAGTGAATCATTGGAAAATACATTTGTATCGTCTGGAAATGGGGAGCCAGTATCAATAACCTTTAACTTGAATTCAGTTTTACTAATTTTTTTAATATCTACACTCACCATTCCTGTTTCCACATAACGGAATCCATGTTTCAAAGAGTTTGAAACCAGTTCATTTATTATCAAACCACATGGAATAGCAGTTTCAATACCCAGAGTAATATCTTCAATATTTAGATTCATCCTTATTTTCTTTGGATTCACACCGTATGAATCGAAAAGATCGGTTATAAGACCCTTTACATAGGCTTTAAAATTAATATGGGCCAGATCATCTGAATGATATAAATTTTCATGTATCAATGCAATGGATTGTATACGATTCTGGCTTTCCCGGTACAGATCATTGATATTATTTTTCTTAGATTGTGATGATTGAAGTGTTAAGAGTGTTGAGATAATCTGTAAATTATTCTTCACCCTATGATGAATTTCCCTTAATAAAAGCTCTTTTTCTTTTAATGAGCGTAAAATTCCTTCTTCAGCCTTTTTACGTTCAGTTATATCATTACCCACACCGAATATAATGTTTTTATGATCTAATTTAATTGGTGTGATCGTAAGTTCTAAAATCTTACATTTTCCATTGATATTAAATTTAACCTCTAAAATGTTACCCTTAAACCAGAATTCTTCGTCTTCAATGGTTTTAACATCTTTATGGTTGAAAATAAAGTCAGATAAATTTTTTGTTAATAATTCAGTCTTTTTAATTTCCATGAATTCGAGTGTTGCGTCATTTGAATCCTTAAAATTTCCATTTTCATCAAAAACTATGATAGGATTTTTATTTTTTTCAAAAAGAGTTCTATATTTATTTTCACTTTCCATAAGAGCATTTTGGGCTTTTTTAAGTTCTAATTGTTCATTGTACTCTTTTAATGCTCTTTTAACAGCATGACCTAATTTTGGAAGATTACTTTTCAGCACATAATCTGTTGCTCCCTTTTTGAGCATTTCAACTGCAAAGTCTTCCCCTATTTTACCGCTTACAAATATGAAAGGTATATCTGGAGCCATAATCCTACATATTTCAAGGGCAGAAACACCATCAAAATGTGGGAGTGAATGATCTGCAAGTATCAGGTCTGGTTTAAATTCTTTAAGTTCCCTCTTAAAATCCTGTTTTTCTTCGACCCTTTTTGAGACATAACCTATATTAGCACGTTTTAATTCGTATTCTGTAAGTTCTGCATCAAGTTCCACATCTTCCACAATTAATATCTTAATCTGTTCCATGCGGTACCTCAGATGGTGGTTTGTTTATTAATATCCAGTAAAAACCCATGGTTGAAATAGCATCAATAAACTCATCAAATTCAACTGGTTTGCTCACATAACTGTTTACACCCAACTTATAACTTTCTACTATATCCCTGTCCTCCTTTGATGAGGTTAATATAACAACAGGGATTCGTTTAGTCTTCTCGTTAGCCTTTATTTCATGCAGCACTTCGAGACCATCAACCTTTGGCATTCTAAGATCAAGCAGTATTAACTTTGGAAGGTCATCTACATTTCTTTTTGAATAAATACCCTTTGCAAAAATAAAATCAAGAGCTTCTGCTCCATCTTTTACCCATACCAATTTATTTATTAGATTTTTTCTTTTTAGGGCCCTAATTGTGAGTTCTGCATCTGTTGGATTGTCTTCCACCAATAGAATTTCAACTTCGTCTAAGCTCATTAAACTCCTCCAAAAAATTTATATAAATCATGAATTCATTAATCTAAGTTTTTAGGAAGTGAAAAATATATAGTTGCACCCTTATCCAATTCTCCTTCACCCCAAACACGCCCGCCATGCCTGCTTACTATACGTTGAACAATTGATAATCCCACACCAGTACCTTGAAACTCCTCCTGAGTATGTAATCGTTGGAAAAGTCCAAAAAGTTTATCATAATATTTCATATCAAAACCAGCACCATTATCCTTCACATAATATATGTTATCATCTTTAGCATCTTTAAAACCAACTTCAATCTTCGATATATCTTTATCTCCAGTAAATTTAATAGCATTACCTATAAGATTAGTAAAAACTTGTGTTAAAAGTGCCCGGTCCCCCATTGCCCTCGGAATATCATCTACACTGAAAATTACAGTTCGACCCTTTGTATCCTGATCGAAGTCAGCATATATATTCTTTGCAAGTGAACTCATATCCAGCTCGGAAATTTTCATTTCCTGTCTACCAGCCCTGGACAGTAATAATATATCGTCGATCAACTGTCCCATTTTTTTTGTATTATCCCTAACAACATTAAGGAGTCGAACTCCCTCTTCATCTAAATCTTTCTCATAATCTTCAATAACAATACGTGAAAATCCATCAATAGCCCTTAAAGGCACCCTAAGATCGTGAGATACAGAGTATGCAAATGCTTCTAATTCATTATTTGCATCTTCAAGCTTAACAGTTTCCCTAGTAAGTTCACTATTTAAAGTTCTTAACCTTCTAACCTTCTCAATTCTCTCAGTTAACAGTGCAACCATTAAAACTATCAGTAAAAATAATAACAAACCAAAGAAATACTCTGCATTCATGAAAATAGTGTAAAGCGGAGCTAATGGATTTACTGCTATAAGAGTATAATTTATTAACATATAAATCCCACCTTAATTTTTATATTTACTCCCAAAGAAATTACTTTATAATATAAAATGAGCATATCGATATAATAGAAAAGACCCCAGACTAAATAGGTGAATATTGATAATATATATTCAATACAACTATCTAAATTAATACTAATATTCATAATAATTCTACATTATTTTTCAAATATATAATGCTACTGTTTTATGATGATAATTAAAGAAAGGAACTACACATGGAAACATAATAAAATTAAAATATTATATTACTAACACTAAAAAATTAAAAAAAATAATTTATGTTTGGAAGAATTATGCTTCTAAAAAATTATTTATATTTAGTGGATGATTTTACAAGTTCTCCCTCTTGTATCATCTCTATGAACTGTGGTTTCACACCTTCTAAAACATCTTTTAAATATTTTCCAGTATAACTGTTACCCATTGCTATATCTTCGGGAGTTCCCTCAGCAACCACATATCCACCTTCATCCCCACCTTCAGGACCCAGATCTATGATGTAATCAGCAGTTTTAATAACATCAAGATTATGTTCTATAACAAGAACAGTGTTTCCAGAATCTCTGAGCCTTCCAAGTACATCTAAAAGCTTTTTAATATCTGCAAAATGAAGACCTGTTGTTGGTTCATCTAGAATGTAGATAGTTTTACCGGTATTCTGTCTACTTAACTCCTTAGCAAGTTTTACACGTTGAGCTTCTCCACCTGAAAGTGTTGTTGCTGGTTGTCCGAGTTTAATATAACCTAAACCCACATCATCAAGTGTTTTAAGTTTTTTATGAATCTTAGGAATGTTCTTAAAGAACTCAAGAGATTCCTCAACTGTCATGTCAAGAACTTCTGCTATATTTTTACCCTTGTAACGAACATCAAGGGTTTCCCTGTTGTAGCGTTTACCCGAACAAACTTCACAGGGCACATAAACATCGGCTAGAAAATGCATTTCTATTTTAATAATCCCATCACCGCTACATGCTTCGCAACGTCCACCCTTAACATTGAAACTGAACCTTCCAGGTTTATAACCCCTGTTTTTAGCAGCTAATGTCTGGGCAAATATTTCCCGGATATATGTAAATACCCCAGTATAAGTTGCTGAATTTGAACGTGGAGTACGTCCAATTGCAGATTGATCGATGATTATTGCTTTATCTAAATTTTCAATACCGGTGATATCATCATGCTTACCCGCAAGCATATTTTTACGACTTAACTTTCCATTCACACCCTTATAAAGAACATCATTTATAAGTGTGCTTTTACCAGACCCTGAAACTCCAGTTATACATGTAAAGACTCCTAGGGGAAATTTAACATCTATATCTTTAAGATTGTTTTGTTTTGCACCCTTAACAGTTAAATAGTTTCCATTGGATTCGTGTCTACGTTCAGGTACGTGTATGGTCTCTACACGTGAGAGATATCTTCCTGTTATGGATTCTGGATTTTCCATTATCTCCAAAGGTGTTCCTTCTGCAATTACCCTTCCACCGTGCTCACCAGCACCAGGTCCTATATCAACAACATGATCTGCAGACATTATGGTTTCTTCATCGTGTTCAACAACAATGAGTGTATTTCCAATGTCTCTGAGTCTTTTAAGTGTTTCTATAAGTCTTGCATTATCCCTTTGATGCAATCCTATACTGGGTTCGTCTAATATGTAAAGAACTCCAACCAGTCCAGAACCTATTTGGGTTGCAAGACGTATACGTTGAGCTTCACCACCAGATAATGTTCCAGAAGACCTGTCGAGTGTGATATAATCAAGACCCACATCTGCTAGAAACTTCAATCTTTCTTTAATTTCCTTTAAAATTTCCTTTGCAATGTAGAGTTCCATCTCATTCAACTCAACTTCATCAAAGAATTTCTTAGAATTCTTAATGGGCATTTCAACAACTTCTGAGATGGATTTACCACTCACAGTGACCGATCTGCTTTCGGGTCTGAGCCGTGTGCCCTTACAAATAGGACATTTACGATCACTCATAAACTTACCAACATAACTTCTCATGTAATTTGATTGTGTTTCCATAAAAAGACGTTCCATCCTTTTTACAACACCTTCAAAACGTCGGTTAACCTTGTACTGTCTATTTTTTCTCCGGAAATTGAATTGAATTTTATCAGGTGTGCCGTAGAGAATATATTTTTGATATTTATCTGGAAGTTCTTCAAAGGGTGTATCCATGCTGAAGCCATAATGATCTGCAACAGCCAGTAACATTTGATTGTAATAGTTGTCCTTATTTCCAGATTTGCTCCATGGTAAAATAGCCCCTTCATTAAGTGAAAGGAACTTGTCTGGTACAACAAAATCTGTATCTATTTCAAGCTTACTTCCTAATCCATTACACTCTGGACAAGCTCCATGTGGACTGTTAAATGAAAACATTCTAGGACTTATCTCTTCGAAGTTTATTCCACAATCGGTACATGCAAAGTGTTCGCTGAAAACCTTATCATATGAGCTTTTATCATCTTCTATAAATGATACTATAACCAATCCTTCTCCCAGTTCAAGGGCAGTTTCAACAGAGTCTGCTAATCTTTTCTTAAAATCCTCGTCTGATCTTATTATTAGCCTGTCCACAACCACTTCAACAGAATGTTTACGGTTTTTATCAAGCTCAAAATCGTTATCAAGGTTTGATATTTCACCATCAACCCTTACTCTTATAAAACCCTTCTTTTTAAGGTCTTCAAAGATCTTATGATGTTCTCCCTTCCTATCCTTAACCATTGGTGCAAGTATCTGTATCTTACTATCTTCTTCTTCGGTTAGGATTGAATCAACAATCTGTCCTGCTGTTTGTTGTGATATTTCCTTTCCACATTTGTAACAGTGTGGAGTTCCCACACGGGCAAAAAGAAGACGGAAATAGTCATATATTTCTGTAACTGTACCCACAGTAGATCGGGGATTCATTCGGGTTGTTTTCTGGTCGATGGATATTGCAGGGGAAAGACCCTCAATATAGTCCACCTCTGGTTTTTTCATCTGACCCAGAAACTGTCTTGCATAAGCAGATAAAGATTCAACATATCTTCGCTGTCCTTCAGCATAGATAGTGTCAAAGGCTAGAGATGATTTACCAGATCCACTTATCCCTGTTATAACAAGGAATTTATCCCTTGGAAGTGTGAGCTCAATATTTTTAAGGTTATGCTCACGTGCTCCCTTAATATTTATACTTCCTTTCTTGGTTGTAGTGGTGTTCATCAGTTTGAAGCTCCTTCTAAGTATTGTATCTGATCCCTGATCTTGGCTGCAGATTCAAAGTCAAGTTTAAGGGATGCCATTTTCATTTCCTCTTCTAAATCCTGTATTATAAGTACTAATTCATCTTTAGAAATATTTTTAGCATTCTTTTTAAGTTTTAAAGCCTTATCAGTCTTTTCTTTTACTGTTCTCTTTACTGATTTAGGTGTTATGCCATGTTCCTTGTTGTATGCCAGTTGGTGTTTTCTTCTGTTAGTGGTAATTTCAACTGCAGATCTTATTGATTCTGTTATTTTATCTGCGTATATCACAACTTGGCCTTCTATATTCCTTGATGCTCTTCCTATTGTTTGTATTAAAGATGTTTGGGATCTTAAGAATCCTTCCTTATCAGCATCTAATATTCCAACCAGAGAAACTTCAGGAAGGTCCAAACCCTCTCTTAACAGGTTTACTCCCACAAGACAATCAAATGATCCCCTTCGAAGTTCATCTATAATATCTATCCTTTCAAGAGTTGTTATATCTGAGTGAAGATATCTCACCTTAATACCTACCTTGGCATAATAATCGGTGAGATCTTCTGCCATTTTTTTGGTTAATGTGGTTACAAGAATCCTCTGTTTATCCTTTACCTTTCGTTTAATCTCACCAAGAAGATGGTCAACCTGTCCAACAACTGGTTTAATCATTATCTCTGGATCTACCAGTCCTGTTGGTCTTATAATCTGTTCTACCAGATTTTGTGTTACACCTAGTTCATATTTGGCTGGTGTTGCAGATACATAGAGCACCTGGTTCTGTAACATTTCAAATTCAGGAAAATTTAGTGGTCGATTTTCACGTGCAGATGGTAGTCTAAATCCATAGTCAACCAGATTATCTTTACGTGCCCTATCACCAGCATACATACCACCAATCTGTGGTACTGTAGCATGTGATTCATCTATAATGGTTAAAAAATCATCTGGGAAATATTTAAGCAGTGTGTATGGTGTTTCTCCCCAATTTCTTCCTGAAAGATGCATGGAATAGTTTTCTATACCTGTACAGTATCCCATTTCCTGTAGCATCTCAATATCAAAACGTGTTCTCTGCTCCAATCTTTGGGCTTCAACAAGTTTATTCTGTGAATGCAGGACAACTAACCTCTCTTCAAGTTCCTTTTCAATATCTTTTATAGCTGCTGCAACCTTATTTTTAGATGTTACAAAATGTTTTGCGGGAAACACAACTATTCTATCCATATCCCTCTTAACTTTACCCAGAAGAGGATCTATCATTGTTATTGCATCTACTTCATCACCGAATAGTTCGATACGTATGGCTGTACTTCCATGTGCTGGATATATTTCAATAACATCTCCTCTGACTCTGAACTTTCCCCGGCTAAAGTCAATATCATTTCGTTCATACTGCATCTGGACCAGTGTAGATATTATCTTTTCCCTTCCTTCGTTATCTCCCACTCGTACAGAGAGAACCAGTCCACCATAATCTTCAGGTGAACCAATACCGTATATACATGAAACACTGCTAACAACTATCACATCATCCCTAGATAGTAAAGATTGTGTTGTTGAATGTCTCATCATATCTATCTCATCATTAATAGAAGCTTCTTTATCGATGTAGGTATCTGACTGTGCAATATAAGCTTCTGGTTGATAGTAATCGTAGTAACTTACAAAGTACTCCACAGCATTATCAGGGAAAAATTCCTTGAACTCTTCGTAAAGTTGAGCTGCCAGGGTTTTATTATGTGATATAACAAGGGTTGGCTTTTGAACTTCCTTAATAACATTGGCCATTGTAAATGTTTTACCTGAACCTGTAACACCAAGAAGTGTTTGATGTTTTAGACCATTTTTTATCCCATTTGAAAGGGATTTAATTGCATTGGGCTGGTCTCCCAATGGTTTATAAGCTGATATGAGTTTAAATTCTGACATTTTCTTAATTCCTCTTATAGATAAAAAAAATAAATAATCTAATTGAATAAATCTAATTTAATTAAAAAATAGACATGGATTTAATCATGAGTTGATTTGAATAATATTTTCACTTGTAATTTTGAGATCGTAATAAAATTTTATGAAATAAGTTTTGAATATATTAATATTAACACATGTTATATAATAACTTTTGGTTACTTTATTATAAATACCAATTTTTATACCTTTAATGTATGGTGAGAAATTTTTTTTATGACTTTTACTATTAATATGTAGTAAATTGGATCATATATCTTTATCTTATACAAATATTTATATCTAAATTATAATATTTTTTCACAATTAAAAGATCTATATTATTCTACACAGTGCACAAATAACATTTGTAATAACTATCATTTTTTTAATCTAAGGTCGATAGGAAGGTTTTGATTTTATTCAAAAAAAACTTTTAATCAAATTTTAACACAACTTATTGTTATGTTTATAAATTCTATACTAATTTTATCTTAAGGTGCAATTAATTTTTAAAAAATTTTAAGATAACTCTAAAATTCTTTGTTTGGAATCTATAAAAATACATAAGTTGTGATTATTATGGACTATGATGATATTCTAATTGAATTAAATTTTTTAATAGAAGATTAGATGATATAATAAATTATTATGATTGAATTTACCAAGGAAGTTATAAATATTGGAAATGTAATTATGAATTGAAAGATGCTATAATAAATTAGATTTTGTTATTGATAGATTAGATTCAAATGATCAAATTATGCTTGAAACTGCCAAAGACCACATGACTTATGCTAGTCTAAATATATATAGTCATTTATTTTATATAAGATAACTTTTATCTAAATAACCATTAAGTTAAAAAAATTTGGTTTAAAATGATAATCTTTTTTTGACAAAAAAAATTGTCATTTTAAATGGGATGTAATAAAACAAGAAATATACATAAAATTTTGTGAGATGAACTATTTTGGCGATTAAAAGTAACGATCCAAATGATCTTCCGTTAAAACCAGGAGTTTATTTGCTTAAAGATTCTGCTGACCGTATACTCTATGTAGGTAAGGCAAAATCCCTTAAAAAAAGGGTTAAATCCTATTTTAGAAGTGATCTAGATCCTAAAACCAATGCTCTAATGAAACAATTCCATCATCTGGAATATATGGTAACAGACACCGAAAAAGAGGCACTTATACTAGAATCCAACCTTATTAAGAAGCATATGCCTCGATATAACATTAGACTAAAGGATGATAAAAGGTATCCCTATATAAAAGTAACCAACGAAACATTTCCTAGGGTAATAATAACCCGCAGGGTACTTGATGATGGATCTTATTATTATGGACCTTTCCCTGAGGCGACTGCACTTAAAAGACTTGTAAAATTCCTTAAAACATTATTTAAAGTTAGAGATTGTAAGAGAATGGATGGACCATGTCTCAATTATCAAATAGATCTGTGTAACGCACCATGTGATAAAAAGATCACAGAGGAAGACTATAAAAAACTGGTTGAAAATGTTTCCTTCTTCTTTGAAGGTAAATACGATGAGATTATGGAAGCACTCAAATCAGAGATGAATGAAGCTGCACAAAAACATGAATATGAAAAGGCTGCAATATTAAGGGATCAACTCAACTCTGTTGAAGATGTACTTGAAAAACAGAAGATGGAATTTACCAGAAGCCTGGATCAGGATGTTGTTGCATCTGCATCTGATAATGAACTGGCATGTGCTGTTGTTTTCTCAGTGCGTGAGGGTAAAATCATTGGTAAGGATGATTTTTTAATGAGCGGAGCAGAAAACACCTCAGAAGAAAAGATTATATCCGCATTTCTCAAACAATACTACACAGGACCAAGACATGTTCCTGCTAAAATAATAATTCCAAAAGATGTTGAAGACAAAAATCTCATTGAGGAATGGCTTTCTGAAAAAAGAGAAGATCCTGTAACTATTGAAGTACCAACAGAAGGTGTTGAATACAGACTTACAAGAATGGTTTCAAAAAATGCTGAAATAATACTCAACCATCAAAAAGAAGTTAAAGGAGCACTTTTGGATCTTAAAAAATATCTTGGAATTCCACGAATACCCAAAAGAATAGAGGCTTTTGATATTTCCAATATAAGTGGTAAGATGGCAGTTGGGTCAATGGTTGTATTCGAAAATGGAACACCCAACAAGAAATTTTATAGAAAGTATAAAATAAAAACAGAAGGACCAGATGATTATGCAATGATGAGGGAAATGCTTGAAAGACGTTACACAAACCTTGCAGATGATAAAGGTTCAACACCCGATCTTGTTCTTGTTGATGGTGGTAAGGGCCAGTTGAATGTTGCAACCGATGTATTTAAAACATTAAACATAAACAATATACCGGTAATAGGTCTTGCAAAGGAATTTGAACATGTATTTATACCTCAAACACCAAGTCCATTGATATTACCTCGTGACTCTGAAGCTCTATTATTATTACAAAGGATAAGAGATGAAGCTCATAGATTTGCTATTAACTATCATAAAAATTTACGTTCAAAGGCGTTTGAAAAATCAGTACTAGATGAAATACCCGGAGTAGGTAACAAAAGAAAAATTAATCTCTTAAAACATTTTGGTGATATATCAAATCTTGAAAAAGCCAGTGTAAAAGATATTGCATTGGTTGAAGGTATAAATAAAAAGCTTGCAATTAAAATACACCAACACTTTAATCAAACTATATAGGAACAAAGAATAAATATTGGGCTACATAAACTATAATCCATAAAATAAAGAATAATGCATTTAATTGATAATTAAAGATTAATTTAATTCAAATAAATCAGAACAATAAACATTTCTGAATCAATACTAATATTTAAAGGATTCATATATTATAAATATTAATTAGAAGAGTAATACCATGTCAAATGTAAAAATTCTTGTTGTTGAAGATGAAAGCATTGTGGCTATGGATATCAAACACAGGGCAGAAGGTCTTGGATATTCAGTCACTGGAATAACTCCATCAGGTGAAGGTGCCATTCAAAAAGCTTTAGAAACCCTTCCGGATCTTGTATTGATGGATATAGTACTTAAAGGAGATATGGATGGTGTTGAAGCTGCTCAAAAGATACGTGATACATTAGATATCCCTGTTGTATATTTAACAGCGTATTCGGATGAAAAAACACTTAAAAGGGCTAAAGTCACAGAACCATTCGGATATATAATAAAACCATTTGAAGACAGAGAACTTCACAGTGCAGTTGAAGTTGCACTTTATAAACATAAAATGGAAAGTAAACTTAAAGAAAGTGAAAAATGGCTTTCCACCACCCTAGAAAGTATTGGGGATGCAGTTATAGCAACAGATGAAAATGGTTGTGTGAAGTTCATGAACCCTGTTGCAATGGCTATTACAGGATGGAATGAAGATGATGCACTTGGAAAAAATTTAAAGGAAATATACAACATTATCAAAGAGGATAGTGAAGCTTCAATAGATGACCAAGTCAAAGAAGTAATACAGAAAAATCAGATAATAGAATTAAACGATCCAACCATCCTAATTACCAGAAACGGACACAAAGTGCCAATAGATGATAGCAGCGCACCAATAAGAGATTCAAATGGTAACATTATAGGTGTTGCACTGGTTTTCAGGGATATAACTGAAAGAAGAAAAGCTGAAAAGGAGCGAGAAGAACTTTTAAAAGAAAAGGCAAGGGGAGAATTATCAAATTTTGTTGTTAGTGCACTTCCTGTTTTTGCTTCAAACATTCCTCCACAGGTAAGAACTAATATTGCAAAGAGTTTCTCTGACAGTTTTGAAAGAAACATGAAACCACATTTTGATTCTGAATTTACAGAATGTATAAGAGAATCTGAAGATAATACTATATTATTTAACTGTTATATTGAATGGATTTCTGATTTCCTCTTCAACCTAGGTATAAACACAGAAAAAATTGTTGAAGATAAAAAAAATTATTTCAAATTCAAAAACTGTCCATGGTTAGATGATGCCAGTGACAGTCCAATGTTCTGCCTGATATGTAGGGCAATGGTTATCAGAAGTTTCACATGGACATCAATTAAGGGTAACGTAGAACAAACTACATGTATGGCCGATGGTTCTGGAAAATGTAGCTTTGAATTTAAATTTTCTAAATAAATTAAATAAAATTATTTAAAGTCTAAAAAAATTAGAATAAATAAACAAATAACATGGAAATTAAATGGGGGTTCTGGTTTGAAAAGGATTAAAAGTGGAATAGAAGGAATTGATGAAATAACCAATGGATTTCCAATAGGAAGATCCATGCTGATAACGGGTGATGCAGGATCAGGAAAGACAATAT
>Ga0182014_10004455_pt1 | contig 16048 bp, 16 predicted proteins | sample 612S2DmetaG_FD_120489 | JGI IMG/M metagenome (GOLD analysis project Ga0182014, IMG submission 120489) | Permafrost microbial communities from Stordalen Mire, Sweden - 612S2D metaG | ecosystem: Environmental > Terrestrial > Soil > Wetlands > Permafrost | place: Sweden: Stordalen | collected... | reverse complement strand
GGAATGCCGGCCGAGCTGCCGGAATACGTGGCGCGCGGGGTGGATATGATGGATTGCGTGCTGCCTTCGCGGAATGCGCGGAACGGGAGCCTGTTCACCTCGGCGGGGCGGGTGGTTATCAAGCATGCCCGCTACCGGGACGATCCCCTCCCGCTGGACGAAAAATGCGGGTGCTATACTTGTAGAAGATATTCCCGTGCTTACCTCCGCCATTTGTACTTGTCCGGGGAGATTCTGTATGCGGCGCTGGCGACGCGGCACAACATCCAACGATACCTTGACATCATGCGTGAGATCAGGCACGCTATACTTTCGGGCAAATATCCGGAATACCTGAGGACTGTCCGCCAGGACTGCGCCGATGCCGGATGATTTCCTATTTGGTCACAACGTGGTCTTAAACCTCTTTTTGCAAAGCTCGCCGGCGTCGTCCGGTTCGTTGCTGGGATTCCTCCCAATCGTTCTGATCTTCGCGATTTTCTATTTCCTGCTCTTCATGCCCATGCAGCGCCAGCGCAAGCAGACTGCGAAGATGCTGGCGGGCCTGCAAAACGGCAGCGTGGTGGCGACGAGCGGCGGGATTGTGGGGACCATCGTGTCCATCGACAGCGACGATACGTTGGTACTGCGGGTGAAGCCGGATGGGGTGAAGCTCCAGGTAACGCGGAGCTCGGTGGCGAGTCTGGTTTCGGCGGAAGGCAAGAAATAATACGATTGACAGGCAATAAGATCCCATGAACAAGAATCTGACGTCGCGGTCCGTTTTCATCGTGCTGGTCCTTCTGGCAGCGGTGATCGGGATCATTGGTTTTCCGACTTCGGTCGCCGGGCTGGTGCAGAACGTGAAGCACAATATCCGGCTGGGGCTGGACCTCAAGGGCGGCAGCTACCTGGTGCTCGAAGTGCAGGTGCAGGACGCCGTCAAGGGCGAGGCGGAACAGGTGATCGAGCAGCTTACGGACGCGTTCCGGAAGCAGAACATCACCTACGCGTCGCTTTCGAGCAACGACCCGCAGACGGTGGAGGACGCCGGCAACATCCAGATCGATATCAAGGGCGTTGCGCCGGGCCAGGCCAACGCGGTGCGCAGCCTGATTGGGGACGGCTACACGGACTGGGTGCTGACGTCGGCGAATTCCTCGGACTACTACCTGAGGATGAAGCCGTCGGCGCTTGAGCAGTTGAAGAAGGACACGGTAGAGCGGTCCCGTCAAACCATCAGCAACCGCATCAATAATATCGGCGTGACGGAGCCGACCGTGCAGCAGTACGGCAGCTCGAGCGACAAATACGAAATCCTGGTGGAATTGCCTGGCGTGGACGATCCGCAGGAAGTGAAGAACATGATTGGCACGGTGGCCAATCTACAGATCACGGCGGTGAAGGACGGTCCCTACGCGAGCCGCGAGGCGGGCCTGGGGGCGCACGGTGGGGTCCGGCCGATCAACACGGAGTTCTATAAAATGCTGCCGCGCACCGCCAACGAGGGGGAGCAATGGTACCTGGTCTCCCGGCTGCCGGTCATCACGGGCCACGACATGCGGAATGCGCGCTCGGGACAGGGCGATCTGCGGAAGTGGGAGACGAACTTCACGCTTTCGCCGGACGGCGGCAAGCGTTTCGGAACGTACACCGAGGCCAACATCGGGAACAAGCTGGCGGTGGTACTGGACAAGCAGATCGTGAGCGTGGCGGTTATTGAGAGCCGGATCGAGGACTCGGGGCGCATCACGGGATTGGGGAGCGAAGAGGAGGCCGTCGACCTGGCGAATTACCTGAAATCGGGTTCGCTGCCGGCTGGCGTGGTGTACACGCATACCAACTCGATCGGGCCCTCGCTGGGGGACGATTCCATCCATGCGGGGCTGGTGGCGGGCGTGGCGGGGCTGACGGCGGTGGTGTTCGTGATGCTGGTCTATTACCGGCGTTCCGGCGTTAACGCGGTGCTGGCGCTGTTTCTGAACACGATTCTGCTGCTGGCGGCGCTATCCTACTTCCATGCGGTGCTGACCCTGCCTGGGATTGCGGGCGTGATTCTGACGGTCGGCATGGCGGTGGATTCGAACGTGCTGATCTTCGAGCGGATCCGCGAGGAATTACGGTCGGGCAAGGCGGTAATCGCGGCCGTCGATAACGGCTTTAACAAAGCGTGGTGGACAATTGTGGACACGCACGTCACAACGGTGGTATCGTGCGCCTTTCTGTTCCTGTTTGGAGAGGGGCCGGTGCGGGGATTCGCGGTAACCTTGGTGATCGGTTTGATCGCCAACGTATTCACAGCGGTCTTCATCTCGAAGACGATTTTCGGCTACGAATTGGCCGGCCACCGGGGTTTGCAGGAGTTGAGCATTTGAGGGTGGACCGCGGCGCAAACGCGGGGACCCAAGAGCGGGACCAGGGGGTTCCGCGCGGACGAGGGCGTCCGCCCCACTATGCGGGAACATATTAAAGAGGCCGGTGTCCAAAGTAGTATAGGGTCGCCGGCGCGGCAAGGTTAGATGGAATTATTCAAGCAGACGGATTTCGATTTTCTCGGGAAGAAGTGGCCCTTCATTATCGCGTCGCTGATCCTTTCGACCGCAGGCATAGTCAGCATCATCGCGAAGGGCGGGCTGAAGTACGGCATCGACTTTCGCGGCGGCGCGCTGATGACGGTGCAGTTTTCGTCCAACCCGCCGCTCAACCAGATCCGCGCGGCCATGTCGCAGAAGATCAAGGGCCAGGTGAGCGTGCAGAGCTTCACCGGGGCGAATGCGCAGAACCAGGTGGAGGTCGGGACGGAACTGGCGGACGAAAAGCAGTTGGACCTGAACCGCCAGACGATGGAGACGGTGCTGAAGAACGCGTTCGGTCCCGCCGACCCCAGCAAACCGGACCTCAATAATATCGGCAGGAAAGAGCTTGCCGACAGTTTGCGGGACCCGCTGGCGCGCAACAACGTTCCCATCAGCGACCAGCAGTTGCAGACGCTGGCCGGCTCTATCGAGGACTACGTCAACAGCCACTATTCCGGCCTGGTTACCGATTTCAACCAGATTTCGAGCGTGCCGGGCATGACCCCGGGCATTTTGAACACCATCCGGCAAACCTTCGGTCTCGCGAAGTATCACGTGATGAGCGTGGAAACGGTGGGGCCCAAGGTGGGCGTGGAACTGCGTCGCAAGGCGGTTTTGGCGACGCTGTACGCGCTGGGCGGGATGCTGGTGTATATCGCCTTCCGCTTCGAATGGATCTACGGGCTGGGGGCGGTGATTGCGTGCTTCCACGACACGATCATCACGGTGGGGCTATTTTCGATATTCAATAAAGAGATAGACATGACGGTCATCGCGGCCCTGCTGACGCTGGTGGGCTACTCGATGAACGACACGATCGTGATTTTCGACCGGATTCGCGAGAACCTCAAGATCCTGCGGCGAGAGCCCCTGGAATCGATCATGAACAAGGCGGTCAACCAGACCTTGAGCCGGACCGTGATGACGTCGGGCCTGACATTTTTGACGGTGATCGCGTTGTTTGTGTGGGGCGGCCCGGTGCTTCACAGTTTTTCGTTCGCATTGGTGTGCGGGATTATCGTTGGTACGTATTCTTCGGTGTTCGTAGCCAGCCCGATCGTGCTGTTCTGGCATCGTTACACCGATAAACCGAGAAAAGGCGGCGCCGTGACGTCGCGGCCGGCCGATGGCGGTCGCGGCAGTGGCGTAGCGGCCGAGGGCGTCCGGAAGAGTCCGGCGCGAGCCGGCAAGTAGGGCGCGGGAACCGCACCGGCGGGCGGGAAGCCGGCCGGGCGTCGCGGCGCAAGGGAAAGGGAGCTTCTTATGTTCGAACAGACATTCGTAGATGGAACGGGAAAAACGGCCAAGCCCTGGGCGACCTTTGTCGGATTCCTCCTTCAGGCGCTGGTGGTGGGATTCTTTGTCCTGGTGCCGCTGATCTGGACGGATGTTCTTCCGGCCGGCACGTTGAAGAGCATGCTGACGGCGCCGCCGCCTCCTCCCCCGCCGCCGCCGCCGCCGGCCGTGGCGCCCAAGGTGATTCAGGTAAAGGTGATCCCACGGCAATTCGACTCCGGCCGGCTGATGCAGCCCAAGGCGATCCCGACCCAAATCGCGATGATCAAGGAAGAGGAACTTCCGCCTCCTTCGGCCGGCGGCGGCGGCTCCGTGATGGCGGCCGTAAATCCGAACGGCCTGCTGAACGGCATCCTGTCCGGGTCGGCGCTGGTGGTGGCGGGGCCTCCCAAGAAGGTGGAAGCGCCCAAGGTGATTCAGCGCATCACGGTAGGCGGGAAGGTGCAAGAGGCCAGCCTGATCGATAAAGTCATGCCGCCTTATCCGCCGCTGGCGAAGACCACCCGCATCCAGGGCCACGTGATTATGAGCGCCGTGATTTCGACGACGGGCACCATCGAGAAATTGACACTGATCAGCGGACACCCGCTGTTGGCCCCCGCCGCCATGTTGGCGGTAAAGCAATGGAGATACAAGCCGCTTCTTCTCAATGGGGATCCGGTGGAGGTCGAGACGACGATTGACTTCAATTTTACGTTGCAGTAGCCCGGCGGTCCGGGAACGGACGACCGGCAGGTTTATGTTCTAAATTCAACTCGCAGGAGAAAAAAAGTGATGTTTGCGCAATTGCATGTTTGGTCGCTGTATTTGTTGCAGGAGACCGGGGCCGTGGGTTGGGATCCCATTTCCCTCTGGCACCAGATGGGCTGGCCGGCCAAGACTGTGGTCGTCCTCCTGTTCTTCATGTCGGCCTATTCCATTGGCGTCATGATCGACAGGGTCCTGGCGTATAACGCCGCCCGCCAACAATCGCGCGCGTTCGCCCCGGCCGTGGCCGGCGCTCTGCGCGAGAGCAAGCTGGACGAAGCGGTGAAGATCGCGGACCGTTACAAGAAGAGCCACCTGGCGAAGGTCGTGGTGGCGGGTCTGCAGGAGTTTCAGGCTCACCAGATCAGCTCGGAGATTCCGGGCGAAGAGATCGACGCCTCCCGGCGCGCCCTCGAGCGCGCGGAAGCGATTGTGCACGCCGAACTGAAGCGCGGCGTCAGCGGCCTGGCGACCATCGGTTCCACCGCGCCCTTCGTGGGCCTGTTCGGGACGGTGGTCGGCATCATCAACGCGTTCAAGGGAATTTCGACCGAAAAATCCACCGGTTTGGGCGCCGTCGCCGGCGGTATTTCGGAAGCGTTGGTGACCACCGCTATCGGACTTCTGGTGGCCATCCCGGCGGTCTGGATGTTCAACTACTTCACGAACCGGATTGAAGCATTCGACGTGGAGATGGGCAACTCCAGTTCCGAGTTGATCGATTACTTCCTGAAGCGTTCCGGGCGGGGCGTCCGGAAGTAAGGCCGCGGCGCAAGCCGACGGGTATCCGGCGAGTTGATTGGACGAGGGGCCCCGGGCCCCCCGTCCTGCCGAATATTGAGGAGAAACGCGATGCCTCTACATGACAAGAAGAAAGAAAACGAAGTAAAGACCAAGGCGCCGCCGCCCATCAACGACATCAACGTGACGCCCATGGTGGATGTCATGCTCGTGCTGCTGATCATCTTCATGGTCATCACGCCGATGCTCTCCAAAGGCCACAGCATCGAGAAGGTGAAAGCGAGAAATCCCATTCCCATGCAGGCGGCCGACAAGAGCGACGCGGTGCTGCTGACCGTGGCGCGCGACGGCAAGGTGTACCTGGGCACCGCCGTGGTCGATCCGGAGGACTTGGCGCCCAAGGTGAAGGACATGTTGGCCGACCGACTCGACAAGGAGTGCTTCGTGGCGGCGGACGTGCGGGCGCGCTACGAGAAAGTGGTGGATGTGGTGGACAACCTGCGCGCGGCGGGAGTGGACGAGATCGGTCTGATCACCGAGCAACTGGTGGAGAAGAAGAAGGCGGGCGCGGCGGTGGCTGCCACTCCGACTGGGATGTAGGCCGCGGCAAGAACAAGGATCTTAGAAAAGGAGCAATCTTATGGGAATGGCAGTCGGTGGAGCGAAAGGTCCGAAATCCGACATCAACATGACGCCCATGATCGACGTGCTGCTGGTGCTGATCATCATCTTCATGGTGATCACGCCGTTGACGCCGAAGGGCCTCGAGGCGTTGGTGCCTCAGCCGCCGCCGCCGGGGCAAGTCGCAAATGCGGCGGACGTGCGGGCGGTGGTCATTTCGGTCGATTCGGACCACAAGATGACGATCAACAGCGACCCCGTCACGGAAGCGCAATTGGGACCGCGGCTGATTGAGATCTTCAAAACCCGCGCGGAGCGGGTGGTCTTCGTCAAGGGTGCGGACGACGTTGAGTACCAATGGGTGGCAATGGCGATCGATATCGCGCACGGGGCCGGAATCGACAAGGTTGGGCTGCTGCTGGCGGACAAGAGCGGACAATGACCACGATGCGAAAACCCGTCCTCATTCTAGCCACCGCCGTGTTGGCGCTTTTGGGCGCGAGCTGCACCAAGCTGAAGTCGCGCGATCAACTCAACAAGGGCATTGAGTCTTTCCGCAACGCCCAATATCCGGACGCCGTGGAGCACTTCAAAACGGCTGTGCAACTGGATCCAAGCTATGCCACGGCGCGCATGTACCTGGCGACGTCGTACATGCAGCAGTACATTCCGGGCGCGGACTCGCCCGAGAACAACCAGTTTTGGGATGCGGCGTATAGCCAGTTTAAGACGGTGGTGGATCAGGACTCGAAGAACTCGATGGCGATCACCTCCATCGCCTCGCTCTACCTGCAAAAGAAAGACTGGGAAAACGCGCGGCGGTGGTACGCAAGACTGCTCGCGCTCGAGCCGAACAATAAGGATGCCTATTACAGCCTTGGGTACATCGCGTATTCCCAATGGTATCCGGAGTACAACAAAGAGCGCATGGCCCTCAGCATGAAGGAGGACGACCCGTTTCCTTTTAAGGATGCGAAGGCCAGGGAGCAGTTGCTGGCGCAATACGGGCCGATGATCGACGAGGGTCTGAAGAATCTGGATAAGTGCCTCCAGATCGACCCCGAGTACGAGGACGCCATGTCATACGAGAACCTGCTGATCCGCCAGCGGGCGTATCTGGCGGACAACAAGGACGACTTCGTGGCGCAGAGCAAGGTCGCCGACGGATGGATGAACAAGGCGCTGGACACCATCAAGGTGAAGGCCGACAGGAAGGCCAAGAAGAGCGGCGGTGGAATTGTCGCCGATACCGACTCCAGTCAGTAACGCACACCTAGTTTTGGTTTTCATCCGGGGAGCCGGGCCGCGAGGTCCGGCTCCCCGGTTGTGTTTGGCGGGTAGCGGCGGGCTGCTGTTACAATCGGACTAGCGTGACCCCAGAATCCCTCAGTCTCCAGGAAGTCCCCCAGCCCGCTCCGCCGGCGCCTGGGGATCCGATCGGGGATTTGTACCGCGAACTGGAAGCCAAGGTGCGCGAGTACCGTCCCAAGGACGACCTTTCGGGGCTGGATAGAGCTTTCCGCTTCGCGCGGCAATGGCACGAGGGCCAGACGCGCGACTCGGGCGAACCCTACATGGCGCATCCGGCCATGGTTGCGCTGATTCTGGCGGACATGCGGATGGACATGGTGGCCATCCAGACCGGGCTGCTGCACGACGTGGTGGAGGACACCAGCGTCACGGTGGAGCAGGTGCGCAAGGAGTTCGGCGAGGAGGTAGCGCGGTGCGTCGACGGCGTGACCAAGCTGAGCAAGCTCGATTTCTACTCGGCCGAGGAACGCCAGGCGGAAAGCTTCCGCAAGATGCTGCTGGCGATGGTAGAGGACATCCGCGTCATCCTGGTGAAACTGGCGGACCGCTTGCACAACATGCGCACGCTGGGCTATCTGAGCGCCGACCGGCGCGAGCGCATCGCCCGCGAGACGATTGAGATCTACGCCCCCATCGCTCACAGGCTGGGAATGGGCAAGGTGCGCAATGAGCTGGAAGACCTGGCATTCCAGTACCTGGAGCCGGATGCGTACCGGGAAATTCTGGCCGCCATGGAGACGCGGCGCCATTCGAACGAGGAATTCCTGGCGGAAATCCAGCGGGCGGTGGAAGCCGAAACGCGGCGCGAAGGCATTCCTGCGCGGATCGACGGACGCGTCAAGCGGCCCTATTCCGTGTTTCAGAAAATGCGGCGGCAGAAGATCTCGATTGAAGAGGTCTACGACCTGCTGGCGCTGCGCATCGTCACCGACTCGGTGAAGAACTGCTACGCCGCGCTGGGGCTGATTCACAACCGGTGGAGGCCGATTCCGGGCCGGATCAAGGATTTCATCGCCATCCCGCGGCCCAACCTCTACCAGTCGCTGCACACCTCGGTGGTGGGCCCGCACGGCCAGACTTTCGAAGTGCAGATCCGCACGGAGGAAATGCACCGCATCGCGGAAGAGGGCATCGCGGCGCACTGGAAGTACAAAGAAGGCCGCAAAGGGCCGGCGGCGGACGACCAGAGGATCGCCTGGCTGCGCCACCTGGTGGAATGGCAGAGGGATATGCAGGACCCGGGCGAGTTCATGTCCACGTTGAAGGTGGACCTGTACCCGGAGGAAGTCTACACGTTCACTCCCCGAGGCAAGGTGATGGTGCTGCCGCGCGACGCCACGCCGATCGATTTCGCCTACGCCATTCACTCGGACGTGGGGACGACGTGCGTGGGCGCGAAGGTGAACGGGCGCATTGTTCCGCTGCGCTCCGCGTTGCGCAACGGCGACATCGTGGAGATTGTCACGCAGGCCAACCACTCGCCCAGCAAAGACTGGCTGGCGTTTGTGAAGACCTCGCGCGCGCGCAACAAGATCAAGCACGTGATCAACGCCAGCGAGCGGGAGAAGGCCATCGAAATCGGGCAGAAGTACCTGGACAAGGAGGCCCGGCGCCTGGGGGTGCAGTTGGCGCGCGCCAGCAAGAGCGACTTGGACAAGGTGGCTTCCGAATACGGGTACAGCAAGATGGAAGACCTGTACGCGGCGCTGGGCTACGGCCGTTTTTCGGCGCGGCAGGTACTCAGCAAGATCGCGCCCGACGCGGATCTTGGGGAGGACGAGGAAGCCAAGGCCGCAATACCCGGGCCGGGGGAAGGCGGACAGGCGGCGTCTGGAGTGACGTTTCCGGGACGGCCGACGGACGCCGGCGACGTGATCAAGGTCCGCGGCGTCGACGATCTGCTGGTGTACCGGGCCAAGTGCTGCAATCCCATCCGCGGAGAGGCCATCGTCGGCTACGTGACGCGCGGCAAGGGCGTGGCGGTGCACTCGCGGATGTGCCCCAACGTGCAGAGCCTGATGTACGAAGTGGAGCGCAAGATCGAAGTGGAGTGGGCGCGCGCCGCGGAAGAAGCTTTTCCGGTCCGGGTGGTGGTCCGGACCGACGACCGCCCCGGCATGCTCAACCAGCTCACGTCGCTGCTGTCGGATGAGAACACCAATATCCGCAGCCTGGAAGCCAAGGCCGAAACGGACCAGGACGGCGGGGTGGTGGAGATGACGGTGGACGTACGGGACAAGAAGCAACTCGAAAAGCTGGTGGCGGCGATGCGGCGGATATCGGGCGTGCGCGACGTCGAGCGCCGCTACAGTTAACCATGCCAATTACAACGGATCCGGAACACATCGCCATCTCCAAGTCGAAGGGAATCAAGATCGACTGGAAAGACGGCCACCACAGCGAGTATGGCCTGCAATACTTGCGGGACGAGTGCCCCTGCGCGGAGTGCGCCGGGACGCACGGAACGCCGCCTCGCCCCAAGGGCGGCGGGCCCACAAACGACGTGGGCGCCCCGGCCCTGGGCGGGAACAGCCCGTTTCCGATGTTCCAACCCACGCTCAAGATGCTCGGAGTGGAGCCGGTTGGGAGCTACGCGATCCGCATCGACTGGAGCGACGGACACAAGACCGGAATTTATTCGTATGAACATTTCCGGCGGATTTGTCCGTGCGCGGAATGCAAGAAGGCGGGGTAGGGAGCATGGAGAAGCGCCGGTAAACAACCGGCGCGCAGGATGGCATCCTGCCCCACGAAGCACGCCGGCGTGGCAGGCCTGGAAAGCCCACGGATCTACAACAAGCGGAAATTGACTTCGACGGTAGCCATCACGGTCACCGGAACGCCATTTTTCTTTCCGGGAATGAAGGTCCACTTCTTGACCGCCTCGATGGCCTTCTCGTCCAGACCCAGTCCAAGGCTGCGAATGACGTGGATGTTGGTGGCCTTGCCGCTGGTATCGACTTCGATGTAGAGCACTACGGTGCCCTGGAACTTGGCCTTACGGGCCTCTTCGGAGTACTCCGGCTCGACTTTATGCTGCAACGTCGGGGCCGTTACGCCGCCGCCAACCCGGAGCGCGCCGCCGCCGAAGCCGCCGCCCTCGCCGGGGCCTACGCCAGCGCCATTTCCGGAACCGATGCCGCCGCCCTTTCCGGAACCGATGCCGCCGCCGGATCCGGTGCCGTTCGAGAGGATTCCGCTATGGCTGAACGGGTCGCCGTAATGGTCGGAATCCACTTGCGGCAGTTTCATGTCGGGCGGAGCGATGATGGAGGGGTCCATCATCAGCTTGGGCGCCATGTTGTTGAATACCGCCACCGCGGGCGTAAACTGCCGCAGCGACGCTTTGGGCAGCTTGCCGAAGCTGGCCGGCAGAGGCGACCGGTCTCCACCGCCGCCACCGCCTTTAAAAACGTCCGGCTTGGGCTGGTCTTGCGGAGCGGTGTCCACGGGAATGAAAAGGGTCGCAACCGTCTTGGCTGCCTTCTGGCCCTGTTTGGTCAATCCGGCGAGGCACACTACCGTCAGGAGCGCGGTTTGAAAGCCGGTCGACATTATGAACGACTTCTTCTGGCGGCCGTACAGCCCCCAGATATCCTTCACCGGGATGGGCTTGGATGTAACCTCCAGCGGCGGAAGCTTGGGCGGGTGGACGAAATCCTTGACGTTCTGCCAAAAGGAGAGGTACCACTTGGTTTCCAGCCCGACGACCGCCACGGGCTTGGAGGTCAACTGCAGCGGTGGAAGCTTGGGAGGGTTGATGAGTTCCTTGACGCTCGCGACAAGCGTCTTGTACCACGGTTCGTCAAGCTGATTCAGCAGCAGATGCGAGAGATTATCGTCCTGGTTCAAAGAACTCGGATTTTTGGGTCGTTCCAGATCAGCCATCGTATCCACCAGTCCTCTAACGGAAGGCAACCATCGTGCTATAACGAATGGACGAATTCGCGGGGCAGACCGTTACACGTCGTGAAAATCTTCCACCGGTCCCACTGAGCACGAGTGTACCACGGGGAATGCTAGTGAAGTTTCATGACGTCGTCGGAACTGTGGATGTTCCAAAGGGAGGTGGAAGCTCTTGCAGCAGCCAGGGAGGTAACGCGGTCGGGAGATCCAGCAGTCCGGAACTCGTGCTGCATCATGCGAATAGCCGTGGAAACTTCATCCGAGCGTACGACGCGGCCGGCGGCCAGGAGCCTCATCGGCTTCACCCCGTGCAAGAGCGCCGGCCAGGAAACAACCACTTCCAGGTGGGATCCCAAGGGCAGCATGCGGCCAGCCTCGAAGAGGATGCCACGCCTGGAAAGGTCGTGCGTCCAGCCAGCCCCGCTCTCCAAAACCCGGCGGCGATGGAGCAGCTTCCATCGAACCTCCAATTGGAGTTCATAGCGCCGGTTGCGGCGGCGGTCGCCGGCGATGGTCTCCGGGCCATCGCAACGCGGATGCCGAACTTTCGACGATACCTTCATGCCGGTTTGGTCTTTCCTCCGTATGGAGGGTAGTGAGGCGCGGTTTTGACGAAACCTACGCTTCCAAATCCGCGAGACACTACAGTGTTCATTATGAAGGCGCTTTCGCGAGAAGCAGTAGTAATGGAAGTACCAGTATAAGACTAAAGGTACTACCTTGGCGGAATCAGGCTTGGGCCGCCGCTTTTTCGGCCATTGCGGCGATTTCGGCGCCGATGGCCAGGGAGGCGGTAGCGGCCGGGCTGGGCGCGTTCAGAACGTGCAGCGCATTGCGGCGTGAGATGATGCGGAAGTCCTGCTCCAATTCACCCTGGGGCGTGATGGCTTGCGCGCGGACGCCGGAGCCGCCGGCCGCCAGGTCGCCAGTTTGGATTTCGGGTACCAGCCGCTGCAGCGAACGGCAGAACAGCTCGCGGCTGAGCGAACGGCGCAGCTCATACCAGCACATGGAGGGATAACGCATGAGGAAGCGCCAGAATCCGCTGTAGGTCAGCGCGTCGGCGAGGTCGAGCAGGTTGAAATCCGTTTTACGGTAGCCTTCCCGCGCGAAGGCCAGCACGGCGTTCGGCCCGGCTTCGATGCCTCCGTGTATGAGGCGGGTGAAGTGGACGCCCAGGAAGGGGAAGCGCGGGTCGGGAACGGGGTAAATGAGATTTCGTACCAGGCTCTGGCGATCGGGACGAATTTTGTAGTACTCGCCGCGAAACGGCAGGATGCGAACGTCGCGGCGCTCACCGGCCAGCTCAGCCACGCGGTCGCAGTAGAGGCCGGCGCAGTTGATCAGGAAATCCGCCTCGAAGGCGCCGGCCGGGGTTTCCGCCACCCATCCATCGCCCGAGCGACGCAGGCGCTCGACCCGGGCGCCAGTCGCCACGCGCGCGCCCCGTTCGGCGAGGCGGGCCACCAGGGCGGCGCACACCGCCGGGTAATCCACAATTCCTTCCTGAGGCACGCGCAACGCCGCCACGCCGCCGGCATGCGGTTCGATTTCGCGCATCTCCTCGGGACCCAGGCGCCGCAGGCCTTCCAAACCGTTCGCCAGACCGCGCTCCCGGAGCGCGTCGAGGCGCTCGATCTCGCTCTCATCGGCGGCCACCACCAGCTTGCCGCAGACCTCATGCGCGACGCCGTTCTCCTGGCAGAAGGCCACCATCTGGCGAATGCCGGAAACCGCCAGCCGCGCCTTGGCCGAGCCGGGCTTGTAATAGAGGCCGCAATGCAGCACGCCGCTGTTGTGTCCGGTCTGGTGACGGCCGACGCCGTCTTCTTTTTCGAGGACCACGATGCGGGCGCCGGGAAAGCGCTCGCCCAGCCGGTAGGCGGCCGCCAGGCCCACGATGCCGCCGCCGACGACGATTACTCGCTTGGAGTTCACATCTTCGAGTGTAGCCGAGGGTAGCCGGGCCGGTGGCTCGGCTCATTGTGGAAACCAATGAGAAAGCTCGAATCGAGGACGATCACCGCCTCACGCCGTAAACGATGGCGTCAATCTCGGAACTGAGCCGTTCGTTGCCCTTCGGGTACGACTCCGGGCGGAGCGCCCGAAGACTTTTCTTTCCTCGCTTCACCGTACCGCGCCCAAGATAGCCCCGGATCGCCTCGCTGATCAACTCGCCGACGGTGCGGCCCTCCAGCACCGCGCGGGCCCGCAGCGATCTATACGCTTGCTCATCGAGATTACGCACGGTGGTATCCATCTAGTACTACTTGTAACACAAAGCATCCCGGTCCAGGGCGCCCCGGCCTGCCTCATCCGCCGCGTTATAATCGCATCACATGGACGTATTCGAGGAACTGGTGCGTCTTCGGCGCCAGGGACGGAAGTGCGCGCTGGCTACCATCGTGGATGTGCGCGGGTCTATCCCGAGCTACGCCACGGCCAAACTGCTGGTACGCGACGACGGGTCCATGGCCGGCACCATCGGCGGCGGGTGCGTGGAGGCGGATGTATGGAGCGCCGCGCGTGAAGTTATGGAAACCGAAAAATCCAAGCGCCTGACGTTCAATCTGGGCCAGGACGCGGCTTACGACAATGGGCTGATCTGCGGCGGCCAACTGGACGTGTTCATCGAGCCGGTACTGCCCGTGCCGCGCGCTTATATTTTCGGCGCGGGTCACATCTCGAAGAGCCTGTCGAAAATCGTTACCTTGGCGGGTTTCGCTTCCGTGGTGATCGACGACCGCGAGGCCTTCGCCAGCCGCGAGCGCTTCCCCGAGGCGGAGGAAGTTCATGCGGCCGAGTACGAGGAACTTTTCCCCAAGCTCGCCATCAACGAGACCAGCTATTTGATTATCGTGACGCGCGGACATCGCGACGATATGCGGGTGCTCAAGCTGGCCATCGCCACGCCGGCCCGTTACATCGCCATGATCGGCAGCAAACGCAAGGTGATCGGCGTGATTCGGGAACTGGAGAAGGAAGGCGTTCCGAGGGCGGCTTTCGAGCGCCTGCACGCGCCCATGGGCCTCGATATCGGGGCCGTCTCTCCCGAGGAGATCGCCATCTCGGTGACCGCGGAAATGATCGCCGTGCGGCGCAACGCGGAATCCAACTGGCGCGCGCTCTCCATGTCGGTATGCGCCGCCGAGGCGCGGCGGGCGGCCGTGCTGGCGAAGTGAGCTGCGCCGGCCTGATTCTCGCGGCGGGCGAATCGCGGCGCATGGGTTCCCCCAAAGCTCTGCTGGACTACCGCGGGGCCACGTTCCTGGAGACGCTGATCGGGCTTTTCGCGGAGCGTTGCCGGCCGGTGATTGTGACCCTGGGCGCCGGCGCGGAAGAGATTCGCGCACGCACGGCCCGTCCGGCGCAGTTCGTTCTGAATCCGGATTACACGCGCGGGCAGATCACCTCGATGCAGTGCGGCCTGCGCGCCGCGCCGCCCGACGCGGAGGGCGTGCTGTTCACGCTGGTGGACCATCCGGCGGTTTCCCGGAACACCATCGCCGCGCTGCTTGATCCCGCGCCGGGCGCCCTGCTGCGCGTGCCGCGCTACCGGGGGCGCCGCGGGCATCCCATCTGGTTCGCGCGCGAACTGGTGGCCGATTTCCTGGCCTTGCCGGAGAGCGGCGCGGCGCGCGACGTGGTGCGGCGCTACGGCGGCCGGACCGCGTTTCTCGATCTCGACGACCCCGGAATCGTGGCCGATATCGACGATCCGGCGGCCTACCGGGATCTGGCCGGAGCCACGCCGTGACCATCCGCCCTCGGCTGGTCTTCAAGCTCGCGGGCGGCGCCCTCGGCTTGCTGCTGGCGGTTGGGCTAGCCGCGCCCTATCTGAGCGCGGACCGTTTCGGCGAACGGCTGCGAACCTCGCTCGAGCGGGCCCTGGGCGGGAACCGGCGCGTCGAAATCGGCAAGGTCCATTTCAGCCTGTTCAAGGGACCGGGCTTTTCGGTGGATAGCGTGGTGATTCACGAAGATCCGGCCATCGGCATGGAACCGATTGCGTATATCGAGGAATCTTCCGGCGGCGGCCTGGAAGTGGCGCCGCGGCTGTGGCCGCTGCTGGGCGGGCGCTTCGTGATCGCCTCGGTCAGTCTGGACGGAGCCAGCATCAACCTCAGCAAGTCCGGGCCGGTCTCCGAGGGGGGCCGCTGGAACTTTGCCTCATTCGTGGACCGCTCCGTGATGAGCGCGGCGCCCACGATCCACGTGCGCGACAGCCGCGTCAATTTCAAGTTCGGCGATACGAAATCGGTTTTCTACCTGATGGAGACGGACCTGGACATCTCGCCGCCCCCGGCCCCCGGCGGGGGATGGCGGGTCTCCTGTGCGGCCAAACCCGCGCGCACGGACCGGCCGGCGCAGGGCCTGGGATCGTTCACCGTGAACGGGCGATGGTACGTGGCGCCGGAGCGCGTGGACCTCAATCTGGAGCTGAACCGCTCGGGGCTGGGCGAAATCACGGCGCTGGTGCGGGGGCAGGCGGGCGGGGTCCACGGCGAGCTTTCGGCGCGCCTGCACATGGCGGGACCCATCGACAACATTGGCGTCTCGGGACGGCTGCACGTGGAGGACGTGCATCGCTGGGACCTGCTGCCCGGGCAGGGCAACGACTGGCCGCTCGACATCGGCGGCCGGCTGGACCTCATGGGGCAGCAGCTCGAATTGCAGTCGCATTCCACGAGCGACGTTCCGCTGCCGCTTTCGCTGAGCTTGCGGGCATCCAACTATCTTTCGCAGCCGCATTGGAACCTGGCCGTGGACTGGAACCGGTTCCCGGTGGCGCCCTTGATGGACCTGGCGACTCACATGGGGGCCCAGTTTCCGCCGGGGCTGACGCTGAGCGGAACCATAGACGGCTCCTT
>Ga0182014_10004454_pt1 | contig 16048 bp, 12 predicted proteins | sample 612S2DmetaG_FD_120489 | JGI IMG/M metagenome (GOLD analysis project Ga0182014, IMG submission 120489) | Permafrost microbial communities from Stordalen Mire, Sweden - 612S2D metaG | ecosystem: Environmental > Terrestrial > Soil > Wetlands > Permafrost | place: Sweden: Stordalen | collected... | reverse complement strand
CTGGTGGCTATGCTTTGCCTTTAGCAGGGAGACCCAGACGATCAGGACGCGGCACGATTGTCTGGAAAAAACTTAAGTGCCCGCCCTACCCCCGAATCCGAATGCCCTTGCGAAACCGCTGGCGAATTCGTTAACTTGCTGACAAGTTCGACCGCTCTTGCTAACCTCCGGGCGGTGCTAAAGGCGCGGCGGGATTCGGGCGGACGATTTGGCTGGTGCGGACCGGCTCCCCTTGCCTGCCGGCTGGCCTGGGTAGTCATCTGCTGGCTGTCGTTCACCGGCATTGATGTCCAGGCGGGACCGCTGATCAGCACGGAAAGTCCCATTGGCTTCTTCACCAACGTCGCCTCGCGGCTGCTGCAGTCACAACTGGGCCTCAGCCTGAACCACATTCAGATCTATCCGACAAACCAATACACGCCCTCCGTCCACCGACTTTTGCAGGTCACCGCAAACCTTCACGATGCCACCACCAACCGTACGATCACCGGCTACCCGTATCTTCCCTCGGTCTTCCGGCCAGTTTTCGCCATCGGGCCTCCCCTGGCGGGCAGCCAGATTTATATCTGTGGCTTCGAGGAGGTCACCAACACCGACGTGCTGTCGCAACCGGTCGTGGACCTCAGCGATCCCGACGCCCGCGCAAACCTCGGCTCCCATGACATGGTCTCCGGCATCCCGTTGGTGATCGGCGTGAAGAAGGGTTTCCCCAACTTCAACAAGCTCGCCATGCAGACGCAGGTACAGGTCGCCCGGAAACTCCAGTTCCACCGGCCCGGCACCTCCACAACCGGCCCCGTGAACGAGATCGACCAGATGTTCGTGGTGGGCATTTCCAACGTGTTCGGTGTCGAAGCTTGGAATTCATACACCAACCCGTTTCCCCGGGACCTGCAAATGGTCGCAGAACCGGACCTGGCCGTACTGGTAACCAACCTCAAGACAGGCCGATGGCTCAACCCCACAAATTCCCGCTACCAGCCGCCAGCGACAGTCGCGACGGTCGGTTCCAACACCTGGAGCGGGTTTAACCTGGCCGCACCTCAATTCTCTTTCCGGATGCCAGTTTTCACGAACTGGGTGTTCTTGACCAATTCCACGTACCAGTTTGCCGCAGACCAGTTCGCGCCGCTGACGAGCACCTTCGAGCGCAATCCTGGAGCCACGAATTTCCTTGTCCCGCACTTGCAGCTCACCTTGAAAGTCCGGCTGCGCTTTGCCCTCGTTGATACTGGGCGAATCGTGGATTATGTGAACCTTACCACCGACAATCAGTTAGACATTACCAGTGCGCTGACGACGGGCGGCGCCTGTGGTACTCCATACACCCCAGATGGCAGCATCGGCGGTATGTGGTGCATGAACCGTATGAATGAGGCGATCGGTGACTACATCCCGACGTATGGAATCCAGAACCAGATTGAAGCCAGCCTGGGGCACACAGCCCCGAACTGGAACAGCTCCCTGCACGAGTTTCCGCCCGGGATGAGTGTGAGTCAGGCCGTCGCCTTCTTCAAGGGCCAGTTCCAGCCGAGCTACCTGCTCTCCTCCAACACCTTCAACGCTCCCTACCAGCCATTCAGGAACCTCTACCTGCTCACCTCCTGGCAGGCCAATGATCCCCTGGTGCATTACACGCTCAGTGACCTGACGGACCTGGTGCATACGAGTTTCGTAGTTGACCAGTTCTCTTCCATATCCCCCGACCCCACTGCCGAACTCGGCCGAGTCAATGACCGCTACGAACCGTGGGGTGGGAACCCCACGGGAGACAGCATCAGCCCGACGAAGCTCGACCTGACCGTCAAAGACCCGTTCATGCTTGGCTCGGATTACTGGGACTTCCCCACCAACCTCTTGTCCGACTTCACCTTGCTTGGCCGCGTCCACCGTGGCACACCCTGGCAGACGATTTACCTGAAATCATCCGGCACCACTTTCAACAATTGGATACAATGGACGGGCAACAACCTGCTCGCGCCCAACTGGAACGGCGCGTACGGCGGGACCCCGGATGCCTTCTACACCCAGCCCACGAACGATTGGCGCTTGGCGAGCCTCGTCGTTTCTCTCCTCAACACCAACGACCCGTGCAACCTCGCCTCCGTCAACCAGCCCAATGCCCCCGCCTGGTCCAGCCTCTTGGATGGAATGACGGTCCTAACCAATAGCGCCCTCGGGCAGTTTGACCCGGTCATCGTCTCTTCCAATTCGCCGCAAGCCGCGATCGTGGCTGCCACCCTGGACGCGGCGCGAGCCAGCCAGCCCGGGCAGCATTTCCGCGACCCGGCAGATATCCTGGCCACGCCAGAGCTAAGCGTGGCCTCGCCGTGGTTGGATACGAACGGGGTGGCTACACTGCTCTCGACCATAAACGACGAAGCCTGCGAGGCCCTCCCGTCACAGCTCCTCCCCCTGCTGCGCCCCGACTCGACCAGCACCGTCACTCTGAGCGGGGGCACCCTGCAGGTCCAATTCACTGGGGCCGACGGCTATGCCTACGCCGTGCAAACCTCCTCGAACCTGTTGGACTGGACGACCATCAGCACGAACTACCCGGCCAACGGCTCCTTCAATTTCATGGATACTCCCCCCCATGGTTCCCCTCGCCGCTTCTATCGCTCCGTCCTCCAGCCCTGAGGCCGGGAAGAGCACCGCTCACCACCGATGAAGCCCGCCAAGTCACCCACATCGCCCGCCGCCTGGCCGGCCTGATTCTGCTTCAGCCCGAGGTGGATGCGAACGGCCAGCGCGTTAAGTCCGCCAGTCACCGCTGGCAACCATAAAGGTCGCTGTGCCTGGATTCTCAATCTTGAGAAGGCGTCTTGGGAATCCGGTCCTCATACGTAGATAACATCTCTGCGCCAAGGCTACCCCAAAGCCACATCAAAGCCACATCAAAGCCACATCAAAGCCTGTTGATAGCCAACCGATAGGCATCCCAAAGCCACCCTAAAGCCACCTCAATGCGACCCCAAAGCCAGCGAAGAGCAGTACCGGACAGGGTTGACACCTGTAAGCTCGGGAGGGAACATCGCTTCATGAAACTGGAGGATGGTAGCTGGCCGACTGTGCCACCGGCGGCCATGAGAGACGTCTTGGTGGCGGAGTGTCTTGCGCCAGTGAGCCTCAGATGGCTGGGGATTGTCGTGGTGCGGGAAGCAATCGTATCTGTGATGATGCTGGCCGGCGTTGAGCTTGGAGTCGCAGCTCAATTCTCAGCCGCTGCGGCTCCGGCTGAAACCGTGGCTGCTTCGTCCCCCGCCGGCTATACCGCCGATCTTAACTATCAGGAAACGGACGAGGTGCTGGTTTCGCGCACGATTGGCATCAAGCTTCAGACCGCACCTTTCCCGAAGGAGCCGGCGCTGCCCGGGCAAAACGTCTTCCGAGGTTCGCTTTTGTGGGGGGCGCGCCTTGAGCAAGCGTTGCCATTCATTTGGGACAAAGGGCGCGGGCGGCTGCTTCTGGATCTGAATCGCAATCGCGATTTCACGGATGATCCCAAGGGCGTTTTTGCCAGTGCTCCCAAGGATAACAGCCAGTCTTTCACGAACATCCATCTGGTCCTGCCGACTGCCACGGGGAACCAACCGGTGCGGCTGCAATTGACCTTCAATTCCTACGGCGGCCCTAATCTGAATGTCTATGCGGGGCTCTGTTCCTATTGGCAGGCCAGGATCAACCCGCGCGACACCGAGTGGCAGTTCGGGCTGGTGGAGGGCTTGCAGGCCGACAACGGTTCGCTTCCGCTCGAGTATGTGCTGTTGCGCGCGTGGGCCGAACGCCAACGCCCCTTCAATCTCCTTTCCTCCTCTCCCGACTTCTACAACTACACCAAGGGTGTTTTCTTCGACACCCGCGCCTATGAGTTGGATTGCCGTTACGAGCCTGGTGGCGATTCGCCTAAGTACAAGGTCACGTTCAAGGAACAGGCGCCCCGGCTGGGTGAGTTGCAGGTCGCCGGCGCGGACCTGCATCGGCTCATCCTGACAGCGAAGCCCGGAATGACCGTGCTTTTGGACGACCCGACTGGGACAGTGAAGCTGCCCATCGGCAGCTATTCGGTGGACGAGGTTTGGTTGCGAAAGGGCGAGGTTGAAGTGATGCGCCTCAACGCCCGCAGGGTGACCGTGGACGCGCAACGTGCCGCAACCCTCGTCGCCGGTGGGCCTCTGACCAATTCGGTGGAGGTCATATCCCAGGGCAATGCGCTGCAACTCAATTACACGCTCTTCGGGGCAGGTGGCGGCGCTTACCAGTTTCCCAGACCGGATCACCAGCATCCGCCGGAGTTCGCGGTGTTTCAGGGCACCAACCGGCTGGGCGGTGATAAATTCAGGTTTGGCTGAGGCAACACTTGCTCGTACTCATGGGGTGTACACTTTACCAACGCCACGCAAGTCACGGTGATTTCCTATGCCAACCTGGGCGGGTTGGGGGCGCGGGAAGGCATACCGGTGGTGCATACGTGGGAACCGCCGCCGCCCGAGCCGCCGTGGATCATTGGCGAAGCCCCGAAGGGCCTGGGCATCTTTGCGGCGACGCTGATACTGCTGCCGCTGTTCCTGTTCCGGCAGAATCGCTGTTCGGCGGCCTGGTGGATTTGGCTGCCGGTCGTGATCAGCATCCCGGCAGGAATGACAATTGCCTGCTTCTTGCCCAATAACGAGTGGAGTCTGGCGCAGGTGGTTGGGGCGTTCATTATCGGAGTGGCCGCAATGTGGTTGTTGATGCCCTACCTGGAGAGTCGATATCGTATCATTGCATTCTTCAAGGCATTGCCTGTGTTGGCTGCGTTCAGCCTGCTGGCTTCAGTTCCCGCGCTACCGGCAGCACAGAACGGCTGGGTTGACTTGCGGCTTTATTTGGTCATCGTGCTGGCCTTGGCGAGCCTGGCTGCCACGTTCGGCTTGACCTTTGGCGGCTTTTCTGTCCGCCACCGCTTTGGGCGCATCCGCTTTCTGGCATGGCTGGCCGTCTGGACGGCGCTGGCCTGGGTGGTAATAGCATCGCCGTTTCTCATCATCGGCACAGTGAAGGGCGACAGCGACTGGGGGCCAAGCCTGGTCGCTATCCTGTGGGCCGCAGGCAGCATTCTCGCGCTGCTCATGCCGCTGGTCCTGCTTTCCTTCTTCCAGCCTTTCTACCGTGCATGCTTGTTCGGCTTTCTCAAAGTGCCCCAGTCTGGTCCGTCTGCCGGGGCGGCGGTTCCCCTCGAGATGATTGAAGGTGATCTGTCGAAGTGACCGTTGAGCCCGGCGGGAACCCGCGCGGAAGCTGCGCCTGACTGCTTGACAACGCAAGATGTTCTGGCACGATGATGCGCACGAGTTCCGGTTGGTAGCGCAGCCGGAGGTGTCTTGGGAAATTGCAAACCACTATCAGTCTGGAGTATTATTATGGACCGGAAATCTATTCTCTCGTTTCCGCTTGGGTGCATCACTGCCGTGCTGCTGTTGGCAGGACAGGGACAAGCTCAAGTGACGGTCACCAGCAACCCGCTGAATGGCGCCACGAGCGTTTCACCGACCGCGCCGGTGGTCTTTACTTTCAGCGGGCCGGTGGACCCGAGCGCGACTATGGCGACATTCTACTCGATCAGCCCGCCGGGGAGTTATCCGACCACTTCCGCCTGGAACAGCAGCAACAATCAACTGACCTGCACGGCGACGCCGGCTTTTCCGACCGGACAGAACATTAGTTGGCTGGTTAGCGGACAGGACACCGGCGGCCTCCCGGTATTCGCCCAAGGCTCTTTCACGACGGGCACCGGCGGCGGCACGACGGACACTAACCCGCCGGTTTTCGTGTCGAGCATTCCCGCGAACAACGCGACTGGGGTGCCGCTGAACCGGTCGGTTCAGTTCATGTTCAACGAACCGATGCAGGCCACCCACTCGATCCAGTGGAGCGCGAATCTCACGCCGTCGAGCTTCTGGTACAACTGGAGCGCGGACGCGAAGACGCTGATCTGCGGATACTCCCCCGGATTCCCGGCCAATGCCACGATCACGTGGACACTGAACCCCTCGGGTTCCCCGGCCTTGTTCAAGGATGCCGCGGGCAACGCCCTAGCCACCGCCGTTTATACCGGCAGTTTCACCACCTCGAACACCAACGATCTGTGCAATCCCGAGCCGGGCGATATGTCGCTCGGTTCGTTCTTCGTGTCGCGTCAGGTCAGTTATGTCCAGACCGGGAGTGGCGCGCCGGTGCTGGACACGAACACGCCTCCCTTGTTCGACGCAGCCCTGACCTCCCCGACGAATGCCAATCCGGTGACCAGCGCCCAACTCGACGTGCCCGGTGGCGGGTCGCTCGACCTGACGAACCTTTTCGGCCGCCTGTTCTTTGCCTATGACCAGTATGCAACCCAGGCCGAACTGGACGCCAGCCGGCCTCCCGGCACTTACAGCCTCCACGTCAACCGCACCACCGGCGGGCCGCAATCGCTCACGCGGAGCCTCCAAGCCAGTGACTGGCCGCCCATCCCCCAAATCCTGAACCTGCCCGCCCTTCAGAATGTTGATGCGACCAGCGATCTACTGGTCCAATGGAACGGATTCAGCGGCGCTACGGCGGGCGACAGCATCTATTTCAGCCTCTCTCTGGACGGCACCCAGGTTTATCATGCCCCCGACCCGTGCGTTCCCGTCGAGTTGGACAAGTCGGCCACGTCCATCATAGTGCCCAAGGCAATCCTGGAGGCCAACAAGACGTACGGAGCTTCCCTGGGGTATATCCACACGAGCGCCTTTGACACGAACAGCATCCCGGACATCTTCTCCTACGCGTCCACTAGCAAGTACCTCAGTTTTCTCGTGGTCACCTCTGGCGGCACGGGCTCTGCCAGGCCGCCGATGATCGGCAGCCTGAGTCTGAACAGCCAGGGCCTGCAGAGCCAGATCACGGGCGCCGCCCCGGGCCAATCCCTGCAGGTGCAGGAATCCACCACGCTCCTCCCGGGCAGTTGGATGACGGTGCAGACCAACCAGGCCGACGCTGCGGGTAACGCCCATATCGTGTTTCCTTTCAGCGGGAGCGGACAGAGGTTCTTCCGCCTCTATACGCCCTGAAGCCCGGGTGCCACCTACGATAGTCTGGTTACGGCAGGACCTGCGACTGGCAGATAATCCCGCGCTGCGGGCCGCCTGGAGGCGCGGCGGTCCGGTGGTGCCGGTGTTCGTTTGGGCGCCGGAGGAAGAAGGTTCCTGGCCGGCCGGCGGGGCGTCGCGCTGGTGGCTGCGACAATCACTGGCGCAGTTGGCCGGGCAGTTTCGCGCGGCCGGCGCTGAACTGGTCATTCGCCGGGGCGCGTCGCTGGCCGAACTGCTGCGCGTGGCCAAGGCGACGGGAGCCAGCGCGGTCTTCTGGAACCGGCGTTACGAGCCCGCGATCATGGCCCGCGATCGGAAGGTCGAGGCGGCTTTGCGCGCGTCGGGCCTACAAACCGAGAGCTTCAACGGCGCGTTGCTGCATGAGCCTGGGAGTGTCCGCAACCAAGCCGGGCGACCCTTCCAGGTCTTCACGCCATTCTGGAAGTTTTGTCTGGCCTCTGGTGAGCCGAGCGCGCCCCTGCCCGCGCCGCGCCGACTCAGCGCGCCGCCCCGGCGGCCCGCGTCGCTGCCGCTGGCCGCGCTGGACCTGGAGCCGAGACTCGCCTGGACCGCTGGTCTGCGCGCTGCGTGGCAGCCGGGGGCCGCCGGCGCCCTGGCCGAGTTGCGGCGCTTTCTGCGCGACGGCCTCCTGACTTATGCCGAGGGCCGCAACCGGCCTGACCTTGTCGGCACGTCAAGGCTGTCGCCGCACCTGCACTTTGGCGAGATCAGCCCGCGACAGGTGTGGCAGGCGGTGAGGCGCTTCGCCGAATTCCGGTCCATTCCCGTGGTGGTGTGGCGCCATTGGCAATTCCTCACGGAGTTAGGCTGGCGGGAATTCGGACATGACCTGCTCTTCCACTTTCCTCATACGCCGGAGCAGCCGCTGCGGGCCGAATTCGCCCGGTTCCCGTGGCGCAAGCACCCGGCGTGGCTGCGCGCCTGGCAACGCGGCCAGACAGGTTACCCGATCGTTGATGCCGGGATGCGAGAACTTTGGTCCACGGGCTGGATGCACAATCGCGTGCGGATGGTGGCTGCCTCGTTCCTGGTCAAGAACCTGTTGCTCCCCTGGCAGGAAGGCGCCGGCTGGTTCTGGGATATGCTGGTGGATGCCGACCTGGCCAATAACACCCTCGGCTGGCAATGGACTGCCGGTTGCGGCGCCGATGCCGCGCCGTTCTTCCGCATCTTCAACCCGGTCAGCCAGGGGGAGAAATTCGACCCGGATGGCTGCTATGTCCGCCGCTGGGTGCCCGAGCTGGCGCGGTTGTCCGCGGCGTGGATTCATCGGCCTTGGGAAGCGCCCCCCGCCTTGCTGGCGGCGGCGGGCGTCGAATTGGGCCGCAATTATCCCCGTCCCGTCGTGAGCTTGCTACTCTCCCGCGAGCTGGCACTGGAGGCGTATCATAGAACTAGACGCGGATAAAACGGTTTGCAACGAATGGCTATAGCTGTTAGTTTTCGGGCATCAACCTGGTCGAAAGATCCATTCAGATGAATGTGTTCCTGGTTTACGTGGGCGATGATGACTTCTGCCGAGTACTGCCTGCCGCCCTGAACCACTCGAATTCTGACAACGATCGGGTCAAAGTGATGGCGTTTCCTCCCCTGGGAATCCAAACGCTGGCCCCAGTTCTGCGCCAGCGGGGACACCAGGTGCATCTGTTTGACACGTGTCACCCGCAGATGAAGGCGGAGGACATCGCGCGGGCTGCTGCGCAGGAGCAACCTGATGTCATCGGACTCTCTTTCCTCTCGACCACGACTTACCCGGCACTCAAGCGGATGGCGCGGCGGCTCAAGGCCGAGGCGCCGAGCATCCCGATCATCGTGGGCGGGGCGTTTGCCACTTTGAATGCGGACCGCATCCTGATGGATTGTCCTGACATTGACTGCGTTGGCCGGGGCGAGGGCGAGGAGCTTCTTCCGGATTATCTGGAGCACCTCGACAACCCCGGCTCGGTGGCGGGGCTCGTCTGGCGTGACGCGGGCAAAGTGGTTCAGAACTCGCCACGCCCGCTCCTGGTGGACCTGGACCAGTTCCCTTATCCCGACCGCACCAGCCTGCCGATCGATTACATCGAATCCTTGCCGTTAGACGTGCCCGCGGTCCTTTCACTGGACAAGTTCTGCACGATCCAGACTTCCCGGGGCTGCCCCTACTCCTGTATTTACTGCGACATCCCGTCGTTGGGGGAGGGTCGCTGGCGGTGCCGTTCGCCGGAGCACGTTCTGGGTGAGCTGCAGCAGCTCAACGACCAGGGCTATCGCTCTCTTTACTTGACCGACGATCACTTTCTCATCAACCGCAAGCGGATCAGCGGCATTTGCCAGGGCATCATTGACCGCAAGCTACAGTTCAATTGGGGCTGTGAGGGCCGGGCCGATGCGGTGGGCATGGATCAGCTCCCGATTATGAGAGCGGCTCGCTGCACCTTCCTGGCGTTTGGCGTGGAAGCCGGCACGCAGAAGGTCCTGGACCGGCTGAAGAAGAAGCAGACCCCCGCCCAGGTTGAGCGCGCGGTCAGCGAAGCCAAGCGGCAAGGCATCGCCCGGGTGCATGGGTTCTTCGTGGTCGGTTCGCCTGATGAAACCGCGGCGGATTTGAAGGAGAGCTTCCGCTTCGCGGCGCGACTTGAACTGGACACGTTCGGATTCAATCGCTTGTGCGCTTACCGCGGCACCCCGCTCTGGCAGGAGTACGTGGACCGTGGGATCATTGACGATGAGCGGGACTGGCATAAATGGTTCAAGTGCTCGGACATCGACCCGACCACCCTGCCGAGCGCGGAGGTGAATCGGCTGCGGGCGAAGGGTTATGGCTCCCTCTTCGCCCGGCGGATTCTGAAACGCCCCATCCAAACGGCGAGGCTGCTCCGCGCTTTTGGCCGGCACATGAAGACCACTGACATCATCAGATTGCTGAGCAGTCCTTTCCGCCGGCGCGCGTTGACCCGGAAGCCCGAGCTGCCGGCCAGGATGCTGGATTTGGGCCTTGAGGAGCCGGACCGGCGGGCGGTTTCGGCTGCCCATTCGCCAACCGCAGCCGTTTCGCAGCCGGCGGGCTAGACTGCAAGACCAGTGCTCCCAATATGGCAACCGACACTCGCAAGAATGGTTCAAAAGGGCCGCGCATCCTGATCGTTGATGACGACCCCGGACAGCGCAGCTTGTTGGATTCGTTCCTGCGGAGCCAGGGCTTCGAGACCGTGCCGGTCGCTTCGGGCGAAAAGGCCCTGGAGACACTCCACGCCGGGGGAATCAGCATGATGATCTCCGATGTGCGCATGCCTGGGTTGTCGGGCCTGGAGACGCTGCGGCGCGCGCGCACGGAGCATGCGGTCCTGCCAATCCTGCTGGTGACCGCTTATGCCGACATCCGCGAGGCGGTGGGGGCCATGCGCGACGGCGCGCTTAATTACCTGGCCAAGCCGATTGACCTGGACGAGCTGCTGATGACCGTCCAGCAGGCCACCGGCATCAGCCAACCCGCGCCTCTGAAGTTCAGCGCCGACAAGCAATTGCCTGGTTACGTGGTGGCCAGGAGCCCGCTCATGCAGGCCGTCTTCCACGACGCCTCGCTGATTGCCGCCTCGGAAAGCCGCATCCTGATCACCGGCGAAAGCGGCGTGGGCAAGGAAGTGCTCGCTGACGTCATTCACGCCTGGAGTGCGCGCGCCGCCGGCCCGCTGGTTAAAGTCAACTGCGCCGCCATCCCGGAAAACCTGCTCGAAAGCGAACTCTTCGGGCATGAGAAGGGAGCGTTCACGGGCGCCATGGCGCAGCGGATTGGCCGCTTCGAGGTGGCGAACGACGGCACCATCTTCATGGATGAGATTGCCGATATGTCCCCGCCTTTGCAGGCCAAGCTGCTCCGCGTGACCCAGGAGGGGCGTTTCAACCGCGTCGGCTCCAATACCGAGCTTCGCACCAACGCCCGCATCCTCGCCGCCACCAATCGCGATCTTGAAGAGGAGGTTAAAGCGGGCCGCTTCCGCGAGGATCTGTTCTACCGGCTCAATGTGGTCGAGCTCAATATCCCATCTTTGCGCGAGCGGCCCGAGGACATCCTGCCGCTGGCCGGCGCCTTTATCGCGGAGTTCACCCGAGGCAAAGCGCGGTTCTCCTCCGCTGTCACCGATTGTCTAACCTGTTACGCCTGGCCTGGGAACGTGCGCGAGCTGCGCAATGCGATGGAACGCGCTGCCCTGCTCTCTCTCGGCGAACTCATCTTGCCCGAGCACCTGCCCGCCAGGGTCCGCGCCGCGAGCGAGGCGGCCCCGGCAGCCGAGCCTCAGGATGCCGAGCGTTTGGGGGAGATCGAACGCCAGGCTATCGTCCAGGCGCTGCGCAAACATGACTTCAACCGGACCGAGACGGCCAAAGCCCTCGGCATCAGCCGCCGCGCCCTGATCTACAAGCTCCAGCGCTTCCGGGAAGAGGGATACGCTGTTGACGCGGCTTAGCCTGGCCAGCCAATGCCCGAGCAGCCATCGATGGCACGGCTCCTCCCGGTGGCCAGGACAGAATCCCGAACACAGCCCCTCCGCCTTAACCACGAACCGGAACCGGCTCCGGCAATGCGGCGAGGTGGTTCGTTCCGAAGGCCGCAGGCATTGGGTATTCGGGTTCGAGCAGGTAATGCACTATGCTCGCGTAGGTGCGCAGATCCGCCAGCAAGTGCGAACTGCGCAGCCGGCGTTGGCCAGCAGGCAGGATGGACGTCTTTTTCGGAGCCGGCTCGGCGGCGGGCGCATCCTCAATTGGCTGATTCAATTGCTCCATCATCGGCTGGACTTTCTTCCAAACGTCCTTAGGTACCTTCTCCTGCTGCTCGCTGGTCTCGATTTCTCCGTCAAAGGTCAGCTTGCCTTCGTTGTCATGCGCGGTGAGGCGCTTCTTAGGATTGGCCACGATTACATAAGACCCTGTGTCATCGGTCTTGACGATGGTGCGAACCGAGTCGTTGCGGCTTTTGATGGTCACGGTGGCGTCCTTATCCACCTCGACGCCGCTGCGGGCCAGGTCTTCCATCGCCTGGGGAGCCGCGTGAGCGCCGTGCCCGGTATGGTGGACTTGCGCCATGGCCTCGGCGATGGCCTTCTTCGCCTGATCCAGGCCGCGTCGGACCTCAACCTGGATATTCTCCCGGTCCACGCCCGCGCGGGCCAGGGACTCGCGCAACTCTTTCATGTGCTCGTTCAGACCGTCCATGGAAGAGAGGTCGCTGAGCTGGACACGGAGCTTCTTCAGACCATCCAGGCTGCCTGAATCGCCGAACAACCCAAGGCCTACTTTAGTCTTGCCGAGGGTCGCGGTGACGTCCTGTTTCTTGCCGCCGCGGTAGTAGGTCAGAACCACCTGGTCGCCTTCCTTACGCATCTGAACGAGCTTCCGTAATTGCCCGGGCAGCACGAGCCTCTGGCCATCCATCTCGACCAGCAAATCGTTCTTCTGCAGACTCGCCTTAGCTGCCGGGCTGTTGCTGGTCACATAAGTGATGAGCAGCCCTTCGCCGGGCTGCAAACCCAGTTGAGACGCCAGCGCGTCAGACGATTCCTCCGTGGACAGACCCAGCCACGCCACTTCTTTGACGGTGCCGCTCTCGGCGTGTGCGTCGCCACTCACGGCTTGGATGATGATCTTCTCTTGTTTGGTGCCGGGCTCATCGGTTTCAACGTCTTCCGCGTCGCCGGCTATCTGGCTCCGGACAATGACGCGCCGTTCCTGCTTGGCGACCGGCGCATCATCATCCGCCGCGTCGGTCTTGACAATGATGCGCTTTTCAATCCTCGGGCCGGCTTCATCGATTTCTCCCACGGCTAAAGCAGCATCAGCCTCGATTTGGCAACCGCCCGGGATAGTGGCGTGAGCGCCGCTTATAAATCCGACGGCTAAAGCACCGGTCGCCAGGAGAACTTGTAGTCTGTCTTTGATGATGATTGCTTTCATGCTGTTTTACTTGCTGTCGCTGTTGGTTAATAAGTTTCGAACCGCACGGGCACCACTTCCACGCGCGGCACGCGCCGCGCCACCTCGACTCCCCGTCTGGAATCGCGCAGCACCACCTCATCCATCCACTCTCGGCAGCGGAACCGCACTGGTTCGCCACTGGGCAACTGCGCTACCGTGTCGAACGTCGAGACCAGTTGCTGGTCGATCCGCACGTCATTGGCCTTTACCGGAGTGCTGCTGATTTCCGGTCCGCGCGCCGCCGGCAGGTTCACTCGCCAAATGACAGCGCCAACGACCAGCGTCGCCGCCGCTGGAATCAGCCATCGCATAACCAACGATACCCACGAAGACCACGTGGCGGCTTCTGAGGCGCGGACCGTTTCGGGCGCTGCACTTTTCACCGGCTGCGCGGGCTGGTGTGCGAGCGTGGTGTGTGCCCGGCGCTCTGCCACCAAGACCGGCGTCTCGGACTTGAGCCGTTGAAGGAATGTTGCTGGCGGCCGCGCGGGGCTGACATTCCGCAACTGGGCTTCGATACGTTCCAGGTCGTTATCGTTCATGCTCATCGCATCAACCTCGCAAGGACTCGATTAACACCTTGCTGCCCAGGGCTTTGCGCAATTCCTCAAGGCCATAGCGGTAACGGGACGCCGCCGTATTGGCGGGAATCTCCAACGCCTCGGCAATCTCGGCGAAGGTCAGGCCACCCCAGGTCTTAAGGGTGACGACTTCGCGATAAACTTCCTGCAACTTGCTCATGGCTTCCTGGATCAAGCGGCTGCGGTCGCGGTCTTCGATGCTGGAGTCGAACCAGCATTCGGGAGTCTCGGCATGCACGGCCGCCTCGCGAGCAGCGCGGCGATCCTGGCTGCGCCCCCAATCCGCTGCCCGTCGACGTATAGTAGCGAAGACCAGGGCGAGCGGCGGCGGCGCGCCATTGGCCTGTCGCTGCCAGGCTTCGACCACTGCCTCCTGCACCAGGTCTTGCGCATCCGCCTCGCAGCGGCCTTGCTGGCGGGCAAAGAGCAGCAGTCCGGGAGCGTGGTTAAGCACCCACCGCTCCCAATCCGTTTGTTTCGCCATCTCATTTGTGGAACCGCTATTCACGCGATTTCAGCAGGTAAAGCGTCGCCGGTCGGGTTCTTTGTCTAAGAATGTTGAGGCTATCCTCCTGCGAGTCAAATCGCTCCTGTAGAATCGTGAAGCACCGATGCCCGAAAACCGGTCGAGAGGAGCGCAGCCCGCACCGATTTGCGCTCAGAATTCCTAAGCCGCGCGCGTGGATCTGAACCGACCTGGGAAATGACGCGAGCACCCTCTTCCCTTGGAGAGAGAGGGTGCTCTTCTTTAATTAGCCCCCCGAAGAGACTCCGGCTGGCTATAGGCGGATCTGGCCCTTACAGCAACCCGTTGAGGGTGGCAGTGGCTTCCTGGCGGGCGGTGAGCACCTTGCGCAAATTATCCTGCGCCTGTTGCAGCTCATTCTGTTTCGCCTGCCGGGCAGTGACGAACTTGTCGAGCGCCGCCTTGATCTCAGCTTTGGATGCCTTGGCATCGATTGCCTTCTGCAGCGCATCCGCCTCCGGCGTCGGCTGGCCGAACATGCCCTGCCGACCTCCGCCCGGGCCGCCTTGCGAGTTGGGGCCGCCGCCTGAACCGCCGCGACCAGGTCCACCCATCATCATCCCTCGACCCATGCCGGCAAATCCCGCCATCCGGGCCTCCATCACTTTCTGAACCAGCGGTTTTATGGCGGTCCATTCATCGTCGCTGGTCACCTCGAGCATGTCTTTGCAGCGTTCCAGGAGCATCTGTTGCATTCGAGCAGGATCGAAATTCATCGGACCAGGCCCACCAGGGCCGCCCGGGCCCATGCCCGGACCACCGGGTCCGCCGGGACCACCAGGAGGACCACCGGGACCACCATTGTTATCATCTTGTGCCAGCGCACTGCTGGCCACCCAACACAGCACGGTAGCGGCTGCCACCAGTCCTAACCAACGATTCAATTTCTTCATATTCTTATCTTTGTTTATTGTCTTCTAGGCTTAAGGCATGCTTCGACCAACCTCGGCCCTAGACATGTCTTTATCATACGAGGCAACTTAGCAAGGCCAACCTTAAGAGAACGTGAAGCCTATTACGGTTCCCAGTGGAGCTGTTCCCGCCGTGCCGGCCGCACCATCTCGACGTGGCCAGCGGCAAACCCGACAACGAAGGCCCCACCGTGGCGGACGTTGACCGGGAGCAGCTCACGGCCGCCGCTCACATTCCAGCCGCCATCAATCTCGAACCCCAGCACGGTCTGCTCCGGGGCCTGGATCGCTTTGATGCTGTGCCCTGCCAGCCGGGCGTTGACGCCATAATGGCACCGCCGGTTCCGTTCGCCCTGCGGACAGACAAATGCATTCGTAGAACCGCCCAGATAGGCTATGAGAGAGTCGCACCACGCGCTGCCGGATGGGAACACATCCTTATTATCGTTACGATTCATCACCTGATAAATCGTCCCCGGATACGGCACTTGCAGCTTGTGCGCCATGCCCCCAGCGCAGCCAGACCCGCCGGCAGGTCAATACCGTTAACCCAGCGTGGAGAACCCAGCCTCGTATCCACGGCCCGCTGATATGCTCACGAATTCAGCAATGCCAGCAACCTGCGCGATCCACATGGGAGCACGCCTGATTACCATCGCCCCATGGGCGCCCGCGTCACCCAGACCTCCAAAACTGTAACGTGACGCGCTATTTCGTGGACGGGGTTACTGTTTGAGTTCGTGGTGATTGCCCGCGCTTTGGCGGATTGGTTCGTAGGATTACCACTTCAAGGCGGCCCCTCCAGCCCCCGGTTCCTCCCGCCCTGCACCAGACCCTCCCGGGGAGCCTCAGGGTAGCCTCGGGGTAGCCTGAGGGTAGCCTCAGGGTAGCCTCAGGGTGGCCTCAGGGTGGCTTCTGGGTGCCTACCGGTTGGCTACCACATGGCCTGAGGGT
>Ga0182014_10004452_pt1 | contig 16070 bp, 6 predicted proteins | sample 612S2DmetaG_FD_120489 | JGI IMG/M metagenome (GOLD analysis project Ga0182014, IMG submission 120489) | Permafrost microbial communities from Stordalen Mire, Sweden - 612S2D metaG | ecosystem: Environmental > Terrestrial > Soil > Wetlands > Permafrost | place: Sweden: Stordalen | collected... | reverse complement strand
TAGACGAGATTTCATTCGAACCGTTACCCTCGAGGTTGGCCAGCGGAGCGCTAACACTGCACTGAGGTTGAGCAAAGTAGCAACGGTCTCCGACGACGGAGTCAACTTTGGTGAAAGACCATACCTTGGTGGCGCCAGCATTCCAAACGATCCAGATGTTACCAGCGTCAACGTTCGTGCCCACGCGAGTGTCAGTGAGGTTGACAAGGTTGCCATTGCTGGTCCAGTGGCCACCACCAGCACCAGCCAAGCTGTAAGCGCCCAGCGCCAACGTCTGCCACATGGCCGACGAGCCCGCAATCGTTACTTCGACCGTAGTTGCGGCTTGTACCAGTGGTACGATGCCCGCGAATGCGGCCAACACCAGCATTGCGAAAATCAGTTTCATACGCGACATAATAGTGATCCCTCTCTCAATGGTTTTTAGGAACGATTTTGTTGCACATGGGGCGTAGCGCCACACGCAGAAAGAAAACTCTTAGCGACCTCGCGACACTTTACCGGCAAGCAATTGGGTCAATTGGCTGCGCGCGCTGTTGATCTGCGCCCGCAGCGAGCTTGAATTTCAGCTCGAAGTCTATCTGCTCGTTCGCCTGGCGATGTTAAGGCTGTGTGACAAGTTGGTGAAAATTTCTTAACGTAAAAGCAACGCGGAAAGGGCCTAAATTCAGCACTATCGCTGCAATCACGAGGCGTAAGAGTGAAATACTCTTCCGACTGTCAGGATAATTCTCGCCGCTGGGAAGCTTGTGGAAAACGGAGAGCGATCCCATGCTGTGACCGCGAAGGACAGTTGGGCGGGCACTTTGAAGGGATGGCGGTAAGTTTTGTTAAGGAATTGTTACACGGAGTGCGTCCAGAAAAAAAGCGCCGGCGAAATTTCACATTCTTTTAACCTTCGGGGCACTAACCCGCCATATACAATCCCCGCTTGCCATTGCATTCATTAAAAGCATGTTACTCCGGAGTGATAAGTGTGCGATCCTCTGCGTTTTGTGTTTCTCGTCGTGTCATCAGCGTCCTGACACTCGTGCTTCTCGGGTTGTCGTTTAGTTTCGGACAAGAGCAGCCGAAGACGGCGGCCGACACGGGCGCGATTAATGGGACGGTGACCGATCAAACCCAAGCGGTTGTCGCGGGCGCAAAAGCAATACTGACGAACGACGCGGGGGAAAAACTTGAAAGCCAGGTCAACGAAAAGGGCGCATATTCCTTCACCGGGCTAAAACCGGGGACTTACACGCTAAAGGTGACGGCTCCCAATTTTGCCGTAAAGACCTTTGACAACGTCATGCTGACGGCCGGCCTGGAATTAACCCTGGACGCTCCCCTGGAGCCGGCTAGCGCAAAAGAAGAAGTGAACGTGGAGTCTGCCGGTGTGGGACAAGTGGAGACCCAGAGCGCAGAAGTTTCCGGCACGATTACGCAAAAGGAAGTAGTGGCGATTGGACTCAATGGACGGAATTTCACGCAACTTATCGCGCTCGCGCCCGGCGTCAGCAATCAGACGGGGCAGGATGAAGCCAAGGTGGGAGTGGTGGGCAGCGTGAAGTACAGCGTGAACGGAGGGCGCGTCGAGTACAACACCTTCGAGGTGGATGGCAGCGACGTGCTCAACACGGGCCTGAACGGCGCCGCGAGCACGCTCATGGTTTATCCCAGCCTGGATGCGATTCAGGAAGTGAAAGTACTAACCTCGAACTACGGGGCTCAGTTCGGGCGCACGGCATCCGGCACGGTGCAAGTAACTACGAAGTCCGGAGCCGCGAAGTGGCACGGAAACGTCTACGACTTCGTGCGCAACGAAGCGTTTAACTCGCGCAATTATTTCGATATTGTCTATTCGACTCCGCCGCCTCCGGGGCAAACTGTCGGCGGCCGGACCTTTGGAGACAAGGCTCCACTTTATCGGCGGCAGGATTTCGGGGGCACGATCGGCGGTCCGCTCACCATTCCCGGGGTTTACAACAAAAAAAAGGACAAGACGTTTTTCTTCTACTCCGAGGAATTCCGCCTGGAGAAAAGTCCCATTGAATACAACCAAGCGGTGCCAGGGTTGAAAGAGCGTGGTTTGATCCTGAAATCGGGGGTGGTGCAGAAGAATCTGCAGACGAATCCGTTTGGAGTGGTTTATCAGGACTTCGACTTTACCGACGTTTGCCCTTTGGGCGGGGCGAGCGGCTTTTCCCGCGCGCAGTTCCCGGACTGCCCGGCGATTCTCGGGTCAAACGGTCTCAATACGATTAACAGCAACCATTTGGAACAGGCCGGGGAACCTGGTTCTGAGACCACCTACAGTGTGGACAAGAACGCGAGGGCGATCTTAAACTCAAACCTGATACCGCTGCCCAATGCTTCTACGGGCTGCAACGTCAGCCTGGTCAATTACAACCCAGCCGCCCCAGACCCCTCCGACCCGAACCGTTGTTACGACGCCGCCGTCTCCCCTTCTACTTACTGGCGCGAGGAGTTGTTTCGCATCGATCACGTATTGACCGGTAAGATCAGGCTTTCGTTTCGCTACATTCACGATGCCTGGGATACGTCGGTGCTGACGCCGCAGTGGGGCATTGTGCGCGACACGTTTCCCACCGTGCAGAATCGCTTCTTTGGGCCGGGCACGAGCCTGGTGGCGCGAGTGACGGACACGATATCGTCAACGCTGTTGAACGATCTGGTGGTCAGCTACACCGATTCGAACATTACCTTGACTGACCGGAACGGGCCGGGCGGCGCAGTGTTCCAGCGCGATCCCACGCTGGATCAGCCCCTGGTTATCGACCCGGCGGCTCCCGGACAGTGCAATCCCGCACTCAGCTTCGACCCCGCGACTGGCGTCCCGGAATGCGCCCTGGGCCACATTTTCAATAATGGTTTCGGGGGCAAGATGCCGGGCGTCGATTTTCTCGGCACGAATGCCGCTTATGGCGGCAGAGGCTTTGCCGCCGATCCCTCTTACATGCCGTTCAGCCACACCAATCCGACTTATGCATTGCGCGACGACGTGGGCAAGGCGATCGGCAAACACACGCTGCAATTCGGCGCGCAGTACTTACTCTCCCAGCGCAACCAGAGCAACAACGCGATTGGGGCAGCCTCGGGCGACTTACAGGGCCTGTTGACATTCAGCAATCTCGCGCACAGCACGGGAAATGCTTTCGCCGATTTCCTGCTTACAACTACTTTTTCGGGGCAGCAGCCGAGCGGCTTCATCCAGAGTTTCACCCAGGATTCCGCGCAGCACCGCTACTACCAGCGTTTCCAGATCGCTGAGCCTTATGTCCAGGACGACTGGAAGGTAACTCACCGGCTTACGCTGAATCTGGGCTTGCGCATCAGCCTGTTTGGCACTTATAACGAGAAGAACCTCAACGCCTGGAACTGGGAAGCTTCCAGATTCAATCCCAATCGATTTGCGGTGGACCCGAGCTATGGTGAGCTTCTGGATAAAACAGCGGGCTCGACTCCGGTGCCGTTCAACCCCGTCACCTTCCAGTTAGACCCGGGGGTTGTAAGCGACTTGGGTCTGGTCCAGTGCGGGTTGAACAACACGCCCAAAAGCTGCATGAAGGGGCACTTGTTCAATCCGGCGCCGCGGATTGGTTTTGCCTGGGACCCGTGGGGCGACGGCAAGACCTCGATCCGTGCCGGCTATGGCATTTTTTTTGAGCATGGCACGGGCAACGAATCCAACACCGGTTCCCTCGAGGCCAGCGCTCCGGTCGTGCTCAGCATAACGCAACCGCTTCCTGTCAGCTACCCATGTATCGGTAACATCGGGTATGGGTCTGCGTTTGACCCGGCCAATGCGGCTTGTGCAAGCCCTCTGGGCGGATCTGCGCCGCCGGCCAATTCCGTTTTTCCGCTCGATGTCACCTCCATTCCGACCAAGGCGATTTGGCCCTATGCGCAGCAGTGGAGTTTCGGCATTCAGCGAGAACTGCCCCGCGCCGTTGTGCTCAATCTTGCTTATGTGGGAAGTAAAGGAACGAAGTTGACGGTCGAGCGTCAGCTCAACCAGTTGCGGCCGTTACCAGCAAGCGAGAATCCCTTCGGACCGAACGAGCCCCTGACCATCTCGGATTGCACGATTCCTGCGAACGGAACACCCAGCCCAGGAAATAACCCGGGAGATGGCAAGACTGCGTTTCTTCTTGCGAATGGAACCCAGGTAACTCCGCAAAACCCCGCGTATCAATATTTGCAGGCAGCGTGCACCAATCCAAACATCCCCAATGTCAATTCCCTCCCGGGGCGGCCGTACCCGGGTCTGGGGAGGGTTCTCTCGTTGCAGAATGTGGCCAATTCGAGCTATCACGCATTTCAGGGCACAATGCGGCATAGCAGCGGACCGCTCACGCTCGGGGTCTCGTACTCTTATAGCCATTCGATTGACGACGCTTCGGATCGCAGCGATCCGGTCCTGGTCAATTCTTACGATCTGCGGGAGAACAAAGCCAGCTCGAATTTCGACGAACGTCATCTGGCTACCATCAGCTACGTGTATAAGCTGCCGCTCAAGAATTTTCCGCGTAACTTCATCGACTTGGTCGAGGAGCGGGAACCGCAGGACAAGACCGTGCCGAAGGCAAACTGTTGCTCCGCGCTGGCGAATCAGTTCCTCGACGGCTGGGAACTTTCGGGAGTAACGCTTTATCAGTCGGGCACGCCGTTCACGGTGATCAACAGCGCCGGCAACACCGGCATTTCCCTGACCGACAACGCCGGGGTTTCGAGCGGGCTCGGCATCGCGGCTTCCTACCCCGACGTGGTGAAGGGGTTGCCCGCGCCCGGCAGCAATTCTCAGAGCTTTGGCCCGCTCATCGGCAATCCTTCTCGGTTTGTGGCTCCGCGGGGGCTCACCTTCGGGAACGCGGGCCGGAACTTCCTGAATAATCCGGGGCGCCTGAACTTCGACCTGACGGTGCTGAAGCATTTCAAGATACGGGAGTCGGGCCAGCTTGAGTTCCGGGCTGAGGCCTTTAACATTCTCAATCACACTCAGTTCCGAATCTACGATCCGGATAACCCGGGCAGCAGTGGAAATAACACCATCAGTTGCTATGCCGGCCCCGTGTATTCCGCCGGATTTAAGGGCAGCGGAGCCGATTGCGTTACCGGGGCTTCTTTCTTGCACCCGCTCGATGCGCATCGGCCCCGCACGATCCAGTTTGGTCTGAAGCTAGGCTTCTAGGACGTGGAACGTCATGGAGACATTCACTAAAGATCGAGCAATCTGCGGGGCGAATCGCGATCCGCTGTCGTTCCGTTTTTGCGGCGCGGGCGTGAAGAGTCTTTTGCTTTTGTTGCTGGCCGGGACGATGGTGCTTTCGGCGTGTGGGGGCAGCTCCTCCAGCGGCGGCTCCGAGACCCCGGCAACGCTTTCGGGCAACTGGCAGTTCAGCATGGCGAATCAGGTTGCGAATCCGCCGAATCCGGAGTTCACGGGCGGCCTGCAGGGCGGATTTCTGCTGCAGAATAGTAGTGGCTCGGTGACGGGAGGCGCGGCCTACTCCGTCTCCGAGCCGCAACTCTTGATCCCGTGCAACAGCGGGTCGGCGCCGCTCAGCGGAACGATCAGCGGCCAGAACGTAACCCTCACGGCAGTAGCCGGCACACAGACTTTTACTCTTACCGGAACCCTGAGTTTCGATGGTTCGACGATGGTGGGTACCTACGCTTCAACCGCGGGCACGGCAGGCGATGGCGCACCGTGCGGAAGCGCCCAGACGGGGCTGCAATGGAGCGCAATTCTCGTGCCGCCGATTACAGGAGCCATCCAAGGGAGCTTTCACAGCGCCGGCGGCGCGGCGGACCTCAGCAATCAAGATTTTCCGGTGTCGGGCTCCCTAACCCAAGGCGAGAACACCGGAGCAAGCAACGCCACGATCACGGGGACTTTGAGCTTTGTCGAGCCGGGGACCACTACAAGTGACTACCCTTGTTTCGATACCGCGTCCGTTTACGGTCAAATCAGCGGCAATTCCGTTACTCTGCAGATCGTAGGAACTGGCCAAACGATTCTGGGTCGGATTGGCGAGCCGGCCGGTTCGAATGGGGTGACAGGCGTCAATTCCGTGACTTTCGACTCGGTGCAGGGCGGGTCCATCCTGCACGGGATTGGGCCATCCTACTTAGTGGCCACGAACGCCTGTCCGGGCAGCCTTTCCAGCACAGTTACCGCCGGAGACTATGGGAACATCTGCCTGGCAGTGGGAAGTACATTGGGAAGTACAACCGCTTGCCAGGAGCCGATTACGCTGGCTCCGGCCGTTCTAACCTTCCCCGCGCAAACCGTGGGCACGAACTCGGCGCAGACCATAACGCTGTCCAACACTTCGGGCGCTGCCCTGAGCGGTCTGGCATTGAAGCTTGTCAACATCCCTGCAAGTGCGGCCAATTTTACGGAGACGGACGCCTGTGGCCTCGAAGGTGTCGCTTCGCAAGGGGAACCCTTCAATCTCGCATCAGGGCAGTCTTGTGCCATTACGATTGTGTTTGCTCCGCAGTGCGCGACCCAGTGCGCGTCTCCGCTGACCGCGACGCTAACCGTAACCAGCCCCGTGACCCCGGACAACGACACGGCCTATTCGGTGCCGATCACCGGCACCGGGGTTAGCGGCGACGCGGTCTCAACTGCCGAATTCGATTTTGGCGCGGAGAGCGTTTCGGAAGCGAGCCTTCCCCCAATTCCGTCGTTCACTATTCATAGCGGGCATCCGGTGCAGAACCTGGCTAGCCCGAGCGATCGCACTTTCCAGGACGTGGAACATCATGCAGAGATTAACTAAACAGAGATTGACGGAAGATCGAATGCCTCACGGTACGAATGGTGAAACGCGCTTGCCGCGGTTTGCGTACGCGAGGAGTCTGTTGCTTTTATTGCTGGCCGCTACGGTAACTCTTTCGGCGTGTGGGGGCAGTGCTTCCGGCGGCTCCGAGAGCAATGCAACGCTTTCGGGCAACTGGCAATTCACAATGGCGCCGCAGACAGACGGAAACAAGAACGATCCAACCTTCAACGGTGGCCTGCAGGGCGGGTTTCTGCTGCAGAATAACGACTCCGTCACCGGCCAGACGGTTTACTCGGTAACATCGTCCACGTTTTCGACCCCCTGCAGCAGTGGCTCGGCTGCGATCACCGGAACGATCAGCGGTGAGAACGTAACCCTCACCGAGGTAGCCGGCACACAGACTTATACGCTCACCGGAACGCTGAGTTCAGATGGCTCGACGATCATGGGGACGCCCTCCGGATCCACGTCAACTGCGGGTACGGCCGCCGACGGTTCAGCCTGCGGATACGCCGAAACGGCCCTGCAATGGAGCGCCATCCTCGTGCCGCCGCTTACGGGAACGATCCAGGGGAGCTTTCACAGCACGGGGGGTGGCACGGGCCTGAGCAATCAGGATTTCGCGGTGGCGGGGACGTTCACCCAGGGCCAGAATATCGGAGCGAGCAACGCCACGATCACCGGCAGTTTGAGCTTTATAAACCCGGCATCAAGTCAAAGCGACTATCCTTGTTTCTCGGTTGCCTCAGTGAACGGCCAGATCAGCGGCAATTCTGTCATTCTGCAAATCATCGGGACCAACGGATCGGATTTAGGCCAGATTGGCGCAGCAGCCGGTTCGCCGACCAACGTCAATCCGGTTACCTTCTATTCCGTGCAGGGCGGTTACATTCTGCACGGGGTTGGGCCATCCTACCTGGTGGCCTCGAAGAGTTGCCCCGGCAACCTTGGTTCTGCAAGTGCTGCAGGAGACTCCGGCGACATCTGTCTCGCCTTGAACAGCACCACCGCTTGCCAGCAACCGATCACGCTGTCTCCGGCGGTTGTGACCTTCCCCGCTCAAATGCTGGGCTCGGCTACGGCGACGCAGACGATCACGCTGACAAACATTTCCGGTTCTACCCTGAACAACCTGAATTTGAGCTGGGCCGTAAACGGCGGACTATTCAATGGCGCTCCCAGCGATTTCGACGGTTTATCTAATCTTACGGAGGCGGACAATTGTTCCCCTAGCGGCAAGTACGGAACGTCTTTCAGTCTCGGTGCGGGAAACTTCTGTACCATAACAGTTTCTTTTACCCCCCAGGAAAGCTGCCCTTGGCTTCCGTTTCCAACTCCTCCGTCCGTGGACGGGGCTGCGCCGGAATGGTGCCCGTTTCCGCTGAGCGCGAGTTTAGTAGTCAGCAGCCCGTCGAGCGCGGACATCGACACGCAGTTTCTCGTGCCCATCTCGGGCATCGGGCTTAGCGCCATCCAACCCTCGACTCCCGAACTCGATTTCAGTGCGGAAGCAGTCTCGGAGGCGAGTCTTCCTCAAGTGCTGTCATTCACTAACAACAGCGCGAATTCTGTGCAAGTCCTTGGCAGCCAGCCTTGCGTGAACCCACCGAAGGGCTCGCTCAAGCTTCCGCACCCGTTGTCAGTAACCAGCCCAGTTGCCGGCCTGCTGGTAGTGGGCAGCCCGCCGGGAGTTGCTAATGCCATCGCAGCCGACGTCGACACCATCACTTACAACTGCGATAGCGATCCCGGCACTTTTCTGCCGAACTTCCAGATCTCCGGGGACACCTGCACGGGAACCATGCTCGCTTCTCAGGCCACGTGCAGCTTGCAGGTTGCCTATGTGCCGCAACCGAACACCCACTTAGGCAACGGTCTGGATTATTTTCTGGAATTGAACACGGTTCAATGTTCGGGCACGGTAACGTCCGACTGCGAGATCGATAGCGGACGTTTTCCGGTGGAATTGAAAGCGAATTCACCAAGTCCACTGAGGATGTCCCCCGGCGCGGGACTGGATTTTGGGAACCAGAAGAAGGGCACGACGAGCGCCCCGTTGACGATTACGCTGGTCAACGATCCGGCACTGACGTACCCGCAGTGTCCTCCGGCGCAAGATTGTGCGACGGTGACCTTCGTCGGCAAGATCTTGGTGAGTGGCAACTACGTTGAGAGTGACGATTGCGCGGCTACCTTGGCTCAGGGCAGCAGTTGCACTCTCAGCGTAACTTTCACACCCGGCAGCGTGGGATTTACTACTGGAACTCTTACCATCAATTACACGCAGGTATCAAGTTCGGGAACGGCAACCGCCGGCAATCCCCAAATCGTCTATCTGCGTGGCAAGGGGCAATGAGCTGCTATATGCGTGGGCACTCGGTTTTGTTTGGGAGTTGGCAGTCGAGTTGGGAAACTGATCCGGCGGCAAGTCAAGATGACGCAACGGAATTCAAGGAGGTTGGCAGTGGCAGCTAAACGATGGCTTCTCTTTCTTCTACCGGTGGCGATGATGGCAATACTTGCCGGATGCGGAGGAAGCAACGGGAATGTGCAGAATCCTCCTCCGCCGCCGGCGTCCAAGGTCTCCATCGCTTTTCAACCGGAGCCCTCGCCATCGCTGGCCGTTAGCTTCTCAGAGAATCTCACGGCGGTGGTCAGCAACGACTCGAGCAACGCCGGAGTGGATTGGACTTTGACGTGCCAGAATCCCGGCAACTGCGGGTCGCTCAGTGCTCCGCACACCGCCAGCGGCACAGCCACAACCTATACGGCGCCGTCAACCCTATCCGCGAACAGCTTGACCGTCGAGATTGTGGCCCTGGCAACCGCGGACCAAAACCAGAACGTTGTCGCTCCGATTACCGTCACTACCTTTAGCGGCAGCCTCAAAGGCACCTATGTTCTCCAAGCCGAGGGAGTTGATGTCAATGGCGGACCTAACTACCAGTTTGCGGGCGTGATCGTCCTCGATGGCAACGGTGGAATCTCGTCCGGCGAGCAAACCATCAATTTCCTTGATCAAAAGTCCGGCGCCTTGGTGTCCAAATCGGATTCGATCGTCGCCGCCCCAAACAGTTATTTCGTCGGCAGCGATGGACGGGGAACGCTTACCATCACCACGGCTGACAATGACATTGGCTATGGCAGCGCCAATCCAGGCATAGAGACGTTTACCTTCGTGTTACTGTCCAGTTCCCAGGCGCTGATTTCGCAAATGGATCTTTCTAATGCAGCCGGAGCGTGTATCGCATGCACCGGGACCTCGGCCACTGGAACCATGGATTTGCAGACCAGCACCGCGGCACCCTCGGGCGGCTATGCCTTCGCGGTGAGCGGCACCGATGTCGTCAAAACCTTGCCGATAGCCTTCGGCGGTGTCTTCAACGTTGACTCGGCCGACACAATTTCAGGAAATGGCAGTGTGACGGATGAGATCCTGGCAAAGAAAGTGACCGCAACCGATCTGGGGCTTTCCGGGACACTCACGACCCCGGATCAATTCGGCGCCTTCACATTGAATCTGACGGCGCCCTTCGGCGTCGCTAACAAGCCTATCCCGTTGCAGTTCACGGGCTATATCGTTGACACTACCCACATAAAACTCATCGAGACCGACAACACTTCCGGTAGCACTGCCGCCTTTGGTTCGACCGCCGGAATCGCCATCGGCCAGGGGACTGCCAGGGGGACGTTTACCGGCAACGCATCGCTCTCCGGAACGTATGTATTCGGCGTCTCTGGGGTTGACCTCAGCAATAGCAATATCCTGCCTTCCACCTTGACTTCGGCCGGCGTGTTCACCGCCGATGGCAACGGCAACCTGAACAACGGATTCACGGACACTTTCCTATTGTTTAACACCGACCAGGGAACCGTTAACAATCCACAAAACGGCGCCCAGATCAGCGCGGCATTCGATGGAACGTATTCCGTCGACTCCAGCGGAACCGGTCGCGCCAGCTTGAGCTTCAGCAACTTCAATCCCGATCCCAAGCACGATTATCAGCCGGTGTTCTTTTTCTATCTCACCGGCAACGGGAACCCGCCGCTGGTTCTCGAGGGCGGGGATCTCCACTATCCATCGCTGGGAGCGGGAATCGCGTACCCGCAAACTGCGCCTCTCACATTCAGCGGCGACTACGGGTCAAGCTTCGTCCAGGTCAATTCGTCCGGCGAGAACGACGGCACGGCCCAGATGAATGCGACGCCCACGCCTCCGTCGTTGTCTGGCGTTGCCGACTTCAATCTTGCTTTTAGTTCCAACACCGACCAACCGTTCAGCGGCGGTTTCTCCAGCCCGGCCAGCAACGGTCTTTTCCCCGGCACTCTGGTGGGCACGAATAACAGCATCGTCAACAGTGTCGTGTTCACTCCTCAAATCGGGGTGGACTATTACATCATCGATCCAGGTCACGGCTTTTTCGTTGAAACGGACTTGGTCAACGCGACACCGCCTGAGCAGCAGGGCCAAGTGTCCTTCGGATACTACGCCACGCGAACGCCGTTGTGCGATGGCTGTCCGTAGCAAGAAAACCAGGGTTTCGTATCCGGCATCGCCTTAGCATGCCGCAATTTTTTGGAAACCAGTGTGCCCTTTAGGAACTGAGCGGCGACCTTCGACTCCCGCGCGTTCTTCTGTGCCTTCGTGGTGAAGCTCTGCCGCGCTCCGTGTACAATGCTCAGTTCGCCCACAGTTCACCCAATGACCGATCCTTCCCAACGCAAACTGATCATCGCCATCGACGGGCCGGCCGGAGCCGGCAAGAGCACGGTTGCTTTCCGGCTGGCGCGCAAACTCGGCTACGTGAACCTGGAGAGCGGGGCGATGTACCGCGCGCTGGCGCTCCGGGCGATCGAGTGGGACGCGTCGTTTGACGACGAAGCTGCGCTGCTGAAGATGGCGCAGGATTCGCGTATTACGCTCGATCCCGCCATTGGCGGCAATCGCGTTCTGCTCAACGGAAAAGACGTTTCCGCGCGCATCCGCGAGCGCGATGTATCGGAGGGGGCGTCGCGGGTTTCGGTGCATCCCAAGGTGCGCGAGTGGATGGTGGCGCGGCAGCGCGAGCTGGGCATCGGAGGCGGCGTCGTGATGGAGGGGCGCGACATTGGGACGAAAGTTTTTCCCGACGCCGATTTGAAGATTTTTCTCGACGCCGATCCGGTGATTCGCGAGCAGCGGCGATTGGAGCAGCAGAAGGTGAAGGGCGCAGCGGCGCAGGCGATATCCGCTGAACTTCGCGAGCGCGACCAACGGGACCGCACCCGCGCGGCTTCTCCGCTAGTGGCTGCGGAAGATGCGGTGGTGCTGGACTCGACCCATATGAGCGAGAACGAGGTGGTCAATCGAATCGGGGAGTTGGTGGAGCAGCGGCTGGCGGCGCGGCGCTAAGGGCGGTAGTCGCCTGTGTCAGAAATGCGCCGACGAACTCGGATCGGAATCCTTTCGCGAGAAGTTGGCAAAGATTGCCAATTGGGGGGTACCCCCCCTCCCCCCTGGGTATTAGAATCATTGAGTTAGGAGGAAATTCCCGCTAGATCTTTGAGTTCAAAGGACTTGCGGGTAAGATCTTCCAGAATCAACGACTTAGCGGTGATTTTGCTGCGCTGGGTTGTCAAAGACTGTCCCAAAATGGGCTTGGGGCGGCTGCCATGGCCGCGGCACACGTCTGGTTGCGCCGATCAGATGGTCATTATCGCGCACGGCGAGCTTAGATGTCTGTGATGGCGCACACAGGTATTTTGTGATGAAAAAATTGCTCGCGAATCGGGCCGCTCATCATGTCAGGTGGAATTATGAGGAAGAGTTTGTAGAGTTGTTGGGGAGATACGGCATTTCTTACGATCCGGCGCACGTGTTGGGTTAGGCCGGGGCCGTCCCGCCGGGACTCGATCTAATTCTTGGGCTAAGGTAGCTCGTCCCTGCGGGACTCTGGTCGGGTTAGCGCGAGGTTGCTTCGGCGGAGAGTGGACCCACACATTCGCAAAGGGCGCGAATGTGTGGGGCACCCGCCCGTCCTCATCTAGTAATCCAGGGTCTCTTTTGTCGCCGTTACGTTTAAACCATAGTTGCATTTTGGCGATATGCCCGAACCAGCGGGACTTCCCACCCAACCCGGATTCGCGATCACCTTCCGGTTCTGGTCATAGAGGTGTACTTTGAAAACGAGGCTCGTGTTCGCGGGATAATCGCTGCATTGTTTAACACCGTAAACCTCGGCCACGGCGGCAAACCCCCAATTCCATATCTGCCCTTCGGCGGCGGATTTAGCCAGGGTTGTCTTCTTGCCCGTGGTCTTATCCTCGCTCACCACGTTCCAAGTGGCACAGTAATCCTGTCCAGGCTTGCAGGTGGGGGTAATGGTTCCAAGGATGGTATCGCCCGTGCTGACCTTCAGCAGCGGGCTATACCAGGCAGTTCCGCTGGTGCAGCAGTTCCAACTGGCAACCGCCCAGTAGTTGGCACCGCCTGCAGCGGAATTTCCAAACTGCAGCACGGGCTGAACGATGCTTATTACGTCGCTGATATCCTCGAAGCCAGGGAAGAAAAACAGGGTTTGTCCATCATCGGCAGTGGGCGCCGGCGGCACGGGCCAGGTGGCAGAGATCTTGCCGTACGACGTAGCCGTGGTGGCGCTCACATATTCAAGCCAGCCGTTCACGTTTGGATCTATCGCGCTCGCGCCCTTGGTGTCGGCGGTTATGAGCAATCCCGTAGCCGTGTAACGCGGATAATTGCAAAGCGGAGCGCTCGAATCCACGATGGCATTCGCATGTTCGACACGTCCATCTGCCAACAGCGTCTCTGCTTCCTCGAGCCTCAAGACACAGGATGGATGGAAGTAGCCAAACGGTGTGATCACGAAGGCGTCCGGCACTTGCAGAGGCCGGTTCGGCCCTGCCACCTGACCGCTTAATGAGGCGGCAGAGATAAGAAGGACAGTCAGAACAGCCAAGCCGGCCAGAGAGCAAGCTTCAAATTGCTTTGTACGGTTAGTCATAATCAATCTCCTATTGAGGCCAAGGGAATGAAACGGGGGAGGGGACGTTTCTTTTCGGCCATAAGTATGCACCAACCACGAGGGAAAAAACAACGCGCAATTTGTAGCGGTTCTTGTGTACAGTTTTGCCCTCAGGGGCTGGTATCAGGTGCCAGCCCCCTGGAGGGGCAGACTGATTGCAAAGGGGTTACGGTATCGCTAAAGCGATGCCCTGATACGGAATCGGGTTTTTTTCGCAGCAGCCTGTAGAGCCCGCATTTTTCCGGGCGCAAAACGGCACGGCTGAAGAGGTTGCGGAAAAAGTAGATTTCGCTGCCTCAGCCCCAAAAGGGGCGTCTGATTGGAAACGACTTACGGTATCGCTGAAGCGATACCCTGATAGGAAACCGGGATTTTTCCGCAGCCTGTAGAGCCGTGCCCTACCCAAAACCGATTTATGAAGCACTCTCTACTTCTTTACCACCACCGCAATGCCCAGATCCCGCAACTGGCCTTCTGGCACGGGCGTGGGCGCTTCCATCATTAGATCTTTTGCGGCGGCGGTTTTGGGGAAGGGAATTACTTCCCGCAGACTATCGGCTCCGGCCAGGATCATTACTATGCGATCGAGGCCTAGCGCGATTCCGCCGTGGGGGGGCGTGCCGTATTCTAGGGCTTCGAGGAAGAAGCCGAAGCGGGAGCGCGCTTCTTCTTCCGTCATGCCCAGGGCGTGGAAGATTCTGCTCTGCACATCCTGGCGGTGAATACGGATCGAGCCCGAGCCGAGCTCGGTGCCATTCAGCACCACGTCGTAGGCTAGCGCGCGCACCATGGCGGGATCGGTTTCGAGTTTGTCCATGTCTTCATCGTGCGGCGAGGTGAAGGGATGATGCGCAGCGTTCCAACGCCGCTCCGCTTCATCCCACTCGAACATGGGGAAGTTCGTTACCCACAGAAAGCGATAGTCGCCTTTCTGGAAAAGCTGGTGACGGTCGGAATATTTCTGCGCCAGGGCCACGCGCAGCAGTCCGGCGGAGGCATAGATCGCCATTTCCGCGGGCTTAACTCTGATATTGGGCTGGCGGGCGGGATGCGCGTCTGCGGATGCTCCGGAGTGCGCCGAGCCTACCACCAGAACCAGGAGATCGCCGGCCGCGGCGCCCGCCTTCTCTCGCACTTTCTTGCCCGCCTCGGGGAACTTGGACTCGATACGCTTGAAGTCTTCGAACACTCGCGCTCCACCCTTCGCGACAAAGAGCGGCTTGATGTCGTCGCGCTCCTTGCGGGAAAGCTCGCCCACTTTCGGAATGCGGATGGCAATCACCGGCAAGTCTTTGTTAATCGCCAGCGCTTCCAGATCGGCGGGCGTAAAACAATGGCCCACTTCGGTGAAGGCGGGCAGGCGCAGATCGGGCTTGTCGATGCCGTACTGGCGGATGGCATCGTCGAAGTCCATGCGCGGGAAAGGGGTTTTGATCTCGTGACCGGCGGCTTTGAAGGCCGCAGTCAGGAAGCTTTCGACCACTTCCCACACGCGCTCCGGCTGCGGGTAGGACATTTCGAGATCGATTTGGGTGAATTCGGGCTGGCGGTCGGCGCGCAGATCTTCGTCGCGGAAGCAGCGGACGATCTGGAAATATTTGTCGAAGCCCGAGATCATTAATATCTGCTTGAACAGTTGCGGCGATTGCGGCAGGGCGTAGAAGGATCCGGGCTGCACGCGGCTGGGGACGAGATAATCGCGGGCGCCTTCGGGCGTGGAGCGGGTCATGAAGGGGGTTTCGATTTCGAAGAAGCCCTGCGCAGCCAGGTTGTCGCGGATGGCGAGCGCCACTTTGTGGCGCAACTCGATGTTGAACTGCATGGCGTCGCGGCGCAGATCGATGTAGCGATATTTCAAGCGCGTTTCTTCGTTCGCGAGGACCGCGTCCGAGGGCAGAAAGGGCAGCGGTTTCGACACGTTGAGAATGCGCAGTTCGTCCGCCACCAGTTCGACTTCGCCGGTTGGGATATTGGGATTGATGGTATCCGGATCGCGGCGCTTGACGGTGCCGATGGCTGCGATCACGAACTCGTTGCGCAGGGCTTCGGCTTTCTGGTGCACGGCGGGGTTCAGTTCGTGGCTGAGCACGACCTGGGTCACGCCGGTGCGGTCGCGCAGATCGACGAAGATGATCTGGCCAAGATCGCGGCGGCGGTTAACCCATCCCATGAGCACAACCTTCTTGCCCGCGTCGGAGAGCCGAAGAGCTCCGCACATATGAGTTCGCCTGAGGTCGCCTAGAAAATCGAGCAC
>Ga0182014_10004451_pt1 | contig 16070 bp, 14 predicted proteins | sample 612S2DmetaG_FD_120489 | JGI IMG/M metagenome (GOLD analysis project Ga0182014, IMG submission 120489) | Permafrost microbial communities from Stordalen Mire, Sweden - 612S2D metaG | ecosystem: Environmental > Terrestrial > Soil > Wetlands > Permafrost | place: Sweden: Stordalen | collected... | reverse complement strand
GAGCAGGTGCAGAGGGGGAGTGTAAACCGGACCGCCGTCTTCCCGAGGCAGGTGGCCGAGGCCAGCCTGAAACATCGTGCAACCGCTGTAATCCTGGCTCATAATCATCCCGGAGGGGGCCCGTCGCCCTCAGCCGCCGACAGGCAACTTACCCGGAGACTCAAGAGCATACTCGGCGATCTGGACATAGTGGTCCACGATCATATCATCATAGCGGGCCATGATCAGTATTACTCCTTTGCCGAGACAGGTGGACTGGCATAACCACAGGAGAATTTCACCTTATGAACGCTCAATCCATGCCTGCAGTCATAGTGCGTGAGGGGGCAAAAAAGCGCGAATGGAACGATCTGAGCCTGGAGGTGGTAGAAATCCCCACTCTAAGAGAAGGGGAGGCTCTGGTTCAGGTTGAAGCTTGTTCAGTTAACCGGGCTGACCTGCTCCAGAGGCAGGGCCTGTACCCGCCTCCACCCGGAGCCTCCCAGGTGCTGGGGCTCGATTATGCCGGGTTTGTCGTCAAGCGGCCGCCTGCTTCACCCTTTAAAGAAAGCGACAGGGTATTCGGAATAGTTGCCGGAGGCGGATACGGAAGATATGTGGCCGTTCCGGTGGAACACCTGGTTCCCATTCCTGAAAACTTGAGTTTCGCCGAAGCGGCTGCGGCTGCGGAGGTTTTCTTCACGGCGTATTTCAATCTGTTTGTCCAGGCCGGAATCAAAGCCGGAGAAACGCTTCTTCTTCACGGCGGGGGCAGCGGGGTTGGGACCGCCGCCATTCAGCTCTGCTCGTCAACTGGGGCAACGGTCATCATCACCGCCGGCTCGGAAGACAAAGTGAAACGGGCGCTCGATTTAGGGGCTTCCGCCGGGATTAATCACAAGGAAGAGGATTTCGCCGAGCGTGTAATGGATATTACCGGGGGCGTAGGGGTGGACGTAATTCTCGACTGGATCGCAGCGCCCTATTTACGCAGGCACCTTGAGATTCTGAAAACAAGAGGGCGGCTCGTCATCATCGGTTTGATGGGCGGGAGCGCGGGCGAAATAAACCTTGTCCCGGTCCTTGCCAAAAGGCTCAAAATCATCGGCTCCGTTTTGCGCAGCCAGTCGAAAGAGGAGAAGGCCGAGATCACACGCAAGTTCATCGAAAACGTGATCCCCCTGCTCAAATCGGGCCGGGTGAAGCCCATAATCGACCGAATATTTCCAATATCCGAAGTGGAGGACGCTCACAGGTATCTGAGCAAAGGGGAGCATTTCGGCAAAATCGTACTCACATGGTAATCGTTTTATCGGATGCAAAATGGAAAATTCCTGGATCAGCATCAAAAATGTCAGGTTCGTAAGAAACCGAAGGCCAATACTGGACGATATTTCGTGGGATATAAGGCCGGGTGAGCACTGGGTTGTGCTCGGCGCAAACGGGTCCGGCAAGACGACCCTGCTTCAGATCCTTGCCGGCTACCTCTGGCCGACCTCGGGCGATGTAACCGTATTGGGAGAGCGCTTCGGTGAGGTCGATCTTCGCGCTTTGCGAAGGAAAATTGGCTGGGTCGGGTCTTTTCTCCAGGCCCAGGTTCCGCCTTCACAGAGACCCCTCGAGTTCATTGTGAGCGGAAAGTATGCCTCGCTTGGGATATTTGACAAGCCCGAAGCCGAGGATTTCGAAGAAGCCGCCAGGCTTGCAGCAAGGCTCGGGTGCGGCAATATACTCGACCTTCCCTACGCAGTGCTCTCCCAGGGAGAAAAACAGCGCCTCCTGATCGCCAGGGCGCTCATTCACAAGCCACGCCTTCTGATCCTGGATGAACCCTGTGGGGGCTTGGACCTCGTTTCCAGAGAGCAACTGCTGCTGACCCTTGAAAGCCAGGGCCGGATACCCGGCGGCCCTGCGATGATCCTGGTCACCCATTATCTCGAGGAGATTATGCCGGTCTTCAGTCATGTGTTTTTGCTGAAGTCGGGGGGCTGCGCAGCAAAAGGTAAAAAAGACCAAATACTGAGGCCCGATCTGCTGACTCAGGCTTTTGGCATCCCGATTGAAGCCGGCGGTGAAAACGGCCGCTACTGGACGCGGGTGCTGCCTGTAAAAAATTAAACGCAACGGGTTCCTTGCATCAAACATCAAGAGCCCCAACCGATAAAAAATGACCACTCTGCATCGTGCGAGCGCGTAGCGGGCAGGCCGACCGGACGACAAGTCTATGTGGCGAGTTGGGCGTTCGCGGGAGGCCTGGTGACGGCCTTATGCGCGGCGGGCCAGATTTGTATGCGGACAGGTCAACGTGAGGGCGGAATATGCGTGGGGGGGCGGCATAGACCCGCCCGCCCCGGTGCTTTGGCCCGAGGTTAATCGATCTGCTCCGCCAGGTAAATTGCGACGCCCATCTGCTTGATCTCGTCGAGTTGAGCTTCGATCCAATCGATATGATCTTCCTCGGCCTCAAGTATGGAAACCATGAGTTGCCGTGAGCCGTTGTCGCCGAGTTCCATGGCGAGCCGGATTCCATCGTTGTAACTCTTGATGGCGCCATCTTCGGCGTCCCAGTCATTTTGATGCTGCGCCGGGACTTCCGCGCCGATGTTGATCTTCTTCAAATGACTTACGATCGGCCGGCCCTCCAGGAAAAGTATGCGGGCGATCAGCTTCTCGGCGTGCTTCATCTCGTCGATCGCCCGCTTCTCGATCAGCTTGTGAAGCTTTTCGTACCCCCAGTTCTCGCACATCTCCGCGTGAACAAAGTACTGGTTGATGGCGGTCAGTTCGTCTGAAAGCAAGTCATTAAGCTTGTCAATGATTTTTGGGTTGCCCTTCATTTCATCCTCCTAGTTAATGTGGGTTGATGGAATACCGCAAGAGATCAGATTTTATATATTTGAGCGGCCTCTCAGGCTGGGCTGTCCCGGCCTGCGCCGGCCCGGCGCTGTGGAAGAATGTGCGTTGAGCTGCCGAGGAAGGCTTCGGCCGCCTCCTCCTCGGTTTCTGAAAGAGTTGGATGAGGGTGAATCGACATGCCTATGTCCTCTGCGAGCGCACCCATTTCGATTGCAAGAACGCCCTCGGATATCATTTCACCGGCTTCACGCCCGACAATACCGACTCCCAGCACCCGTTGCGAACCGGGGTCGATTATCATCTTGGTCATTCCCTGGGCGACGCCCATGGACACAGCGCGACCGGATGCGGACCATGGGAAACGGGTGACCTTGACATTTCGTCCTCGCCTTTTTGCCTCCTCTTCGCTCAGTCCGCAAACCGCAATCTGCGGATCGGTGTAAAGGACTGCAGGAATGGCCTGAAAATCGAATGCCGATGGCATTCCCGATATCACTTCCGCAGCCACTTTACCTTCATGCATGGCCTTGTGAGCCAACATAGCCCCGCCTGTCACGTCACCGACCGCGAAGATTTTGTCATCCGTTGTGCGCCTCTGTTGGTCAACTATTATGAACCCTCGCTCGTTCACCTTGACTTTTGTATTCTCCAGGCCAATTCCCTGCGAATTAGGGGTCCTCCCGACCGCAGCGAGCACACGATCGAATCGCTGGTTTTTCTCCTCGATTTCCCCGCTGAAAGTGACATCTACGCCGCTCTCACCTTCCTTGATCGAGGTGACATCGGTGTTGAAGCTGATGGATTCAAAGAGCCCTTCGAGCCTGGCAACGAGAGGTTTCGAAAGATCGGAATCGATGCCGCGCATGAGCTGTCCGTCAAATTCGACAAGGACCACTTTGCTCCCCAGCGACGCGTAAACAGACCCGGTTTCAAGCCCGACAAAGCCGCCCCCGACAACGAGCAGCCGTTTAGGGATATCCGCCAGCTCCAGCGCGCCTGTTGAATCCATGACTCGCCCGCCCGGTTTGAACTGCGCTCCCGCAAGGGTTCGGGTGGAAGAACCGGTTGCGATGATCGCATGTTTGAACCTTATATGGCTGGACCCCGCATTCTGGACTCGCGCATGGCTTGAATCCTCTAATGTGGCTGTTCCCTGTATGAAAAGAATGCCGCGCCTTTTGGTAAGCTCGACCAGACCCCTCGCCAGCCTGTCGATGACCTTGTCTTTCCATTCGCGCAAGCGGCTCAGGTCTATTTCCGGCTCGGCAAAGGCGATGCCCATCTCACTCGCGCGCCGGGAATCGTGCATGAGTTCAGTAACGTAGAGCAAGGTCTTTGCCGGGATACAGCCTCTGAACAGGCATACTCCTCCCGGCCCGGGGTCGGCTTCGACCATCGTTACGTCCATACCCAGATCAGCCGCCCGAAAAGCTGCCGCATAGCCTCCCGGACCTCCGCCGATCACCAGAAGATCGGTTTCCTGGGTAAACTCGCCCATTACCATTTGATGAAAACTCCTATATGATCTAGCTCATCATAAGAAGGTTTTCCGGGTTTTCCAGCATCTCTATGATAATCCGTAGAAACCTGGCCGCTTCAGCGCCATCCAAAACGCGATGATCGAAAGTCACGTTGAGCGGCAGCATCAGGCGAGGGACGATTTCATAGTCTTTTTCGTCTCCGACCACCATCGGCTGCAATCTTGCCTGAGCCAATCCCAGGATGGCTACCTCCGGGTAATTGATGATCGGAGAAAATCCCGTCCCGCCCATCGGACCTATGTTCGTTATCGTGAAAGTCCCGCCGGACAGGTCGTCATTGGTTGCCTGGCCCTGGCGGGTCTTTTCCGCAAGGGTTTTTAGTTCAACCGCCAGATCGAAAATACTCTTGCAGTCAACGTCCCGAATCACTGGAACGAGCAGGCCGCGGTCGGTGTCAACCGCAAACCCGATGTTATGGTAATGTTTAATAATGATTTCTTCAGATTCCATATCGATGCTGGAGTTGAAGCGCGGGAATTTTTTCAGTGCCGCCTCTGCGGCTTTAACAGCGAATACCGTCAAGCTCAGAGCGCCGCCCTGCGCCTCGACCTGCTGTTTGTGTTTGCCCCGGAACGCTTCCAGTTCGGTAAGGTCCGCGACGTCCATGTGCGTAACATGGGGTATTTGAGACCACGCAACGGCAACGTGTTTCGCAATGGTTCGGCGCACAGAGCGAAGCGGGATTCGCTCGATCGGACCAGCCCGGTCGAATTGGGGAAGAGCAATGGGCTCAGAAGGTTCGGGCGGTTCTTTCTCCCCCCCCCTTTCTAAAGGGGGGCCGGGAGGGATTTTAGCCTCGGGGGCCGCCTTTTCGGCCTCGGGCCGCCTGGCGCCTTCGGCGAACGCGCGCACGTCCTCGGGGGTAACCCGTCCACCCGGGCCGCTTGGCTTTACCTGGTTAATATCTATACCTAGTTCTCGCGCCAGGCGACGGGTGGAAGGCGCGGCGGCGACCGGACCCTCAAGGGGATTGGCCGGGAGCTTTTCCGCCTCGGTTTCCCTGCTGATTTCCTCGGTTTTCTCGGCCGGGGCTTCTTCCTTTTTCTCCTTTTGTGCAGGTAGCCGCGTTTCGCGCTTTCCTTCGGGTGGTTTCGGCGGCGGCGCTTTAGTCTCCTCTTCGATCTCGCCCTCCTTCAGGAAAACAATGAGCACCTCCCCTACGCGGACCGTCTGCCCCGGTCTTACCCTTATTTCCTTGACGGTTCCGGTGACCGGCGAGGGAATCTCTGCCGCCGCTTTGTCGGTCTCGACGACCAGCACCGTTTGCCCGTCTTCGACTTTGTCCCCGACGTGAACGAGAACTTCGATTATCTCACCCTCGTGAATTCCTTCTCCAAGGTCGGGAAGCTTGAACTCGACCGGCATACGATCCTCCAAAGCTAGAATGCCAAGGTTTCGCGAACCGCCGTTTTGATCCTCAGCACGCCGGGCATATAATCCTGCTCGCGCTGATAGTACGGTATGACAATATCGAATCCAGTCGCTCTGCGGATTGGGGCTTCGAGGTAGAGCAGGGCCTTTTCCACTATTCTGGCGACGACTTCGGCCCCCGGGCCATAGGTGCGGTGGGCCTCGTGCACCACAACGGCTCGTCCGGTCTTTTTTACCGATTCAATAAAGAGATGGTCGTCAAGAGGCGATATTGACAGCAGATCGACAACTTCACACTTTATCCCATCCTTCTCATTCAGTTCCGATGCCGCCTCGAGCGTCGGCCTGAGGCTTGCGCCGTACGATATGAGGGTTATGTCGCCGCCCTCCAAGGCTATCCGGGACTTGCCGATAGGGAAAGTTTCCTCCTCTTCGGGCGTCTCTTCCCTGAATGCTCGATAGAGGGCTTTTGGTTCGTAGAAAACAACCGGGTCAGGGTCCCGTATGGCGCTTATCAGAAGTGCGCGGGCCGTGCGTGGAGTGGAAGGGATCACCATCTTCAGCCCGGGCGTATGCGCCCAATAAATTTCCCGGCTCTCGGAGTGGTGTTCGAGCGCTCTTACTCCCCCGCCATAGGGGGCTCTCAACACCATTGGAATACCATAGCGACCCCGTGACCTGCCCCTCATCCTGGACGCGTGAGCCTCCATCTGGTGGAAAGCGAAGTAGCTGAAGCCGGAAAACTGCATCTCGCATACTGGCCGAAGCCCGTAGATCGCCATTCCGATTGAGAATCCGGCAATTGCTGATTCGGCCAGCGGCGTGTCCATCACCCGTTGGGGCCCGAATTTGTCAAGCAGCCCGTCTGTCACACGGAACACTCCGCCGTCTGTCCCGATATCTTCCCCCAGCAGGATAACCCTGTCGTCTTTTTCCATCTCCTGGCGGAGCCCCATGTTTATGGCCTCGACCATGTTAATTTTGGGCATCGATGAAATCTCCAGTAAAGGAAGGAGCAGGAAGCAGGGAGAAAACCACTTGGTTTAAGTCTTGAGTTGTTAGTAACTCAAAACCACCAACTGACAACCAAAAACCGGTATTCGCTTGCTTCTTGCTTCTCGCTCCTCGCTACCGTTTTTCTTCCAGTTCCCTTTTGAGCATTTCCCTCTGGTCTGAAAGGGTCTGGGTAAGTTCCGCATAGGCATGATCGAACATGTCCAAAGGATTGACCCCCTTTTCGACCAACTCCGACCAGCGGCCCTCGGCCGCGCTGATTTCCGTTTTGACTTCCTCTCCAACCAACTGGGTTTTCTGGTCGTCTAGAATGTTCTTGTCTCTCAGGTACTTTTCAAACCGGGTGATGGGGTCGCGTTTCTCCCATTCCCTGACTTCTTCTTCCGTGCGGTATTTTTTCGGATCGTCAGCGGTAGTATGCATGGAGAGCCGGTAGGTCACCATTTCTATAAGAGTGGGTCCCACGCCCCTTCTGGCGCGGTCCACCGCCTCCTTGGCCGCCTTGTAGACGGCGAGAACGTCGTTTCCGTCCACCTGAAGCCCCGGCATGTCGTAGGCGATCGCTTTCTGGGCCAGAGTTCTTGAATGGGTTTGCCGGCTCCGTGGCAGTGATATCGCCCAGTGGTTGTTCTGACATATGAAAACGACCGGGGTCTGATAGACCGAGGCAAAATTCATAGCTTCATGGAAATCGCCCTCGGAGGTCCCCCCGTCGCCAAAAAAACTCACTACGACCGCATTTTGTCCGCGGTACTTTATCCCGTAACCGATTCCCACCGCATGAATCATTTGCGAGCCGACAGGAACCGATACGGGAAGCAGGTTCACTCCGTCCGGCATTTGCCCGCCCTCATTGTAGCCGCTATAATAGAGAAGGATGCGCTCCATCGGCTTTCCGACCCACATTTCGACAGGAGCTTCACGAAAGGAGGGCACGATCCAGTCATCGGGACTCAAGGCTGCCGCCGCTCCAACCTGGGCCTCCTGCCCCTTGATCGGCGCAAAAGTTCCTATCTTGCCCTGCCTCTGAAGGATCAACATCCGTTCATCGAATCTTCGCCCGAGCAGCATGCCTCGATAGAGTTTCAGCAGCAGTTCGTCTGATAGTTGCGGCTCCAGTGATTTGTCAACCTGCCCGTTTTGGTCCAGGATCGATAGGTAATTGACACGGTATGGAAGATCGATTTCTGTGGTCGGCATTATCCTTTCTCTCACCTCGAAATTGTCTGAAAATAGCGACAGGCAAATGAATAGAATGCAAACTTATACAAAAGACTTTGGCATTGACCAATATAAGTACAAGCCTTTTTTCCTGCCAGAGGGCAACAGCTAATGTCCATCTTCTTTCTACGGCCTGAGCCTGCCAATGGGGTCCCCGAACCCCGGATCAAGTCCGGGGCAGGCTCTGATCAGGGGTTCAAATCGGCTTGTCTGTCAAAAATGGATGTATCTTTGACCTGGAATGCGAAACGCGAGTAACTATTTTAGTACCTATCCTCGCAAGAAAGACTTAAGGCATAGATGTAAGGAAATCGGAGGGGAATATGAAAGTTCCGCTAATAAAGACCTCTCTGCCGGGGCCGAAAGCTTCGGAATTTATCCGCGCCGACGCCGAGTTCGTTTCTCCATCTTATACAAGGATTTACCCCCTGGTTGTCGAAAAGGCGCGGGGACTGTGGGTTCAGGATGTTGACGGGAATCGGTTCCTGGATTTCACAGCGGGCATAGCCGTTAACTCGACCGGGCATTGTCATCCCGAAGTCGTTGAGGCAATCAGGGAGCAAGCCGGAGATCTGATCCACATGTCAGGAACGGATTTCTACTATCGCTCCCAGATAGTTCTTGCCAAAAAGCTGGCTGAGATTGCGCATATGACGGGCGGCGCCAGGGTCTTTTTTGGCAACTCCGGCGCAGAGGCCGTGGAAGCCTCCTTCAAACTGGCCCGCTATCATACCAGGCGCGAACAGATGATCGCTTTTTTCGGCGCTTTCCATGGCAGGACGATGGGTGCGCTTTCGCTCAGCGCAAGTAAAGCCTATCAGAAAAAATATTACCACCCGTTCGTGCCGGGCGTCACCCACGCGCCATACCCGAACTGTTATCACTGCCCTCAGGGGGCCTGTTATCCCACCTGCGGCTCGGCATGCGTGCGGTGGATAGAAGATCCCCTTTTCCGCACCAGCATTCCGCCGGAGGAAGTTGCAGCAATATTCGTCGAACCGATTCAGGGAGAGGGCGGATATATCGTGCCGCCGCCGGAATTCCACGCAGAACTCAGCAAACTGGCGAAAAAATACGGCATCCTTCTGGTTGCCGACGAGATTCAATCCGGGATGGGAAGAACCGGGAAAATGTTCGCTATGGAACACTTCGGTGTTGAACCCGACGTAATAGCCCTTGCCAAGGGAATCGCTTCAGGCATGCCGCTGGGGGCCATGATCGCAAATACGGAACTTATGGACTGGCATGCCGGATCGCACGCATCGACTTTCGGAGGCAACCCCATCTCCTGCCGGGCAGCCCTGGTGACCATCGATCTTCTTCAAAAGGGTCTGATCGAGAATGCGGAAATCAGGGGGCGGCAGCTAATGGCGGGGTTGCAGGAGATGCAGAAAGGCTTCGAGTGCATGGGAGACGTGCGTGGAAAGGGACTGATGGTGGGTGTGGAACTCGTGAAGGACCGCATCACGAAACAGAGCGCCCCCGATTTGCGTGATCTCATGGTTCAGAGCGCATTCCACAGTGGTTTGCTCTTGCTCGGTTGCGGCGAAAGCACGATTCGCTTTTGCCCCGCTCTTACCATCAGCGCGGAGGAAATAGACACCGGGCTTTCCATTTTCGAGGAAACTCTGAGAAAGCTCGCCGGCTAAATGGAGTAATCAATGAAAGACATCCTGAAAAGGCTCGGCATCGGCGAACTGAACCAGGGCGCCCTCACTGGACTCAATCGCCTGGACTGCCAGGGCAAAGTTCTGGAATCCGCATCGCCGATAGATGGCGAAATCCTCGCCAGGATCACGCAGGCCGACTCGGCCGCTTATGACAGGGTGTCGCAAACAGCCGTGGCGGCTTTCCGTCAGTGGCGGGATGTCCCGGCCCCGAAGCGCGGCGAAGTGGTCCGGCAGATCGGCACCGCCTTCCGCGAGCGGAAAAAAGATCTCGGCGCGTTGATCTCGCTGGAGATGGGGAAAATACTTGCGGAGGCAGAGGGCGAGGTCCAGGAGTTGATAGACGTCTGCGACTTTGCCGTCGGGCAGTCGCGTATGCTATATGGTTTTTCCATGCACAGCGAAAGACAAGGGCATCGCATGTTCGAACAATATCATCCGCTCGGCCCTGTAGGTGTTATCACGGCGTTCAACTTCCCCGTCGCCGTATGGTCCTGGAACGCCATGCTGGCGCTGATTGCAGGCGACACGGTAGTCTGGAAGCCATCGAGCAAGGTCCCGCTTTGCGCCATTGCTGCAAACATGATAGCCGCTCGCGTAGTAAATGATTGCGGCTTTCCGGAAGGACTTTTGAACGTGGTTGTCGGCCCTGGAGAGTATATCGGCGGCCGGCTGGCCGCGGACAGTCGACTGCCGCTGATCTCGGCCACCGGCAGTGTGCCGATGGGAAGGCGTGTCGGGGAGATCGTCCTCTCGCGGCTCGGAAAACCTCTGCTGGAGCTGGGAGGCAACAATGCCGTCATCGTTACTCCATGCGCAGACCTCGGACTCGCTGCGCAGGCTATCCTGTTCGGCGCCGTGGGGACTGCCGGGCAGAGGTGCACCACCATCAGGAGGCTCATCGTGCAGGACTCAATCTTCGACAGGCTGAAAGAACAGCTCATTTCCGCTTACAGGCAGGTTAAGATCGGCAACCCGCTGGAAGAGGGCGTGCTCATGGGGCCGCTGGTTGACATAAAGGCCGTCGAAGCGATGAGAATGGCGCTCGAAGAAATCGGGAAATATGGCGGAAAGTTGCTCTACGGAGGCGAAGTCCTCTCCGGTGGAATATATGACGTCGGGACATACGTCCGGCCCTGCATCTGCGAGGTGGAAAACAGCTATCCCATCGTAAAAAAAGAAACTTTTGCGCCCATTTTGTACATGATTCGATATGATGCCTTCGAACAGGCCATCGAACTGCAAAATGACGTTCCGCAGGGGCTTACTTCGTCGATTTTTACAAACGACCTGCGCGAGTCTGAACTGTTTCTTAGCAGCCGGGGGAGCGATTGCGGTATTGCCAATGTAAATATCAGCACCTCCGGGGCGGAAATAGGCGGCGCCTTCGGAGGTGAGAAGGAAAGCGGGGGCGGCCGGGAATCGGGATCTGATTGCTGGAAAGCGTACATGCGCCGTCAAACCTCCACAATTAACTGGTCCGGAAAGATGCCCCTCGCCCAGGGAATAAAATTCGGAGACCTTTAACCGCAGAGGCGCAGAGAACGCAGACAAAAACAGGCATTTGTGGCAAGTCGCCAAGAGACCTCGCTGCACTGTTGACACTGACCTGCAAAGGAGGCAAGCTCTAGAAGACTGAAGCCTTTGGCGTGTAGAGCAAGAGGCTTCGGGGAATGGCGGATTGCTGGAGGGGAATTGGCTTCCAACACGGCGTCATCCCCACATATGAAAGGCGGACAGCATGCTGGCGAAGATACAGGGATGCGTGAGACTTGAGCGGTTGCTTTACACCAAGCATGCCAGGAACGAAATGGAGTTCGAGGAACTCGGCCAAATTAGAGAAGAAGAAGTTTTCGAGTTGGTGACCCGGGGTAAGATCATCGAAGACTATCCGGAAGATGAACCCTATCCGAGTTGCCTGATTTTTGGGAGGACTTCGGGAAGCAGACCCTTGCATATTGTTTGTGCCTATGCGGCAGAAGATGACGTGGTTATCATAATAACCGTTTATGAACCTCGCGCTGCAAGATGGGTTGGCTTTGAGAGGAGATTGGAATGAAGTGTGTGATTTGCAGGAATTCGGACATCCAGATGAAGGCGATTGAGGAAGAAATCAAATCGCGGGGCGATATCTTCCTGATCCCGATGCAGGTATTGGTGTGCTCAAGTTGCGGTGAGCGGTATTACGACAGGAAAGCGATGAAGATACTTGAAGAAATGAGATCCAAAATCGAAGAAAAAAGCCTGGAAGTCAAGGAAGTCGGGCGGATTTTGCGTGTACAGGCAACATGACAAAGAATCCGAACGGAAACTCGGAATGAAACCCAATGACAACTGAAAACAGCTTACGAAAACGAGATTCCTCCAAGAAATCCTGGGCCGAGCCCTGGAAGGTGAAGATGGTCGAACCCACTCGGTGGACGACCCGCCAATACCGCGCCGAGCGCATCCAGGAGGCCGGGTTTAATACCTTTCTCCTTAAGTCCGAGGACGTCTATATCGATCTGCTCACCGACTCGGGCACTTCGGCGATGAGCGACTACCAGTGGGCCGGACTTATGCTCGGAGACGAGGCTTACGCGGGGAGCCGCAATTTCTACCACCTTGAGGCCAATATCCAAAAATTTTATGGATATAAATATATAGTTCCCACCCACCAGGGGCGCGGCGCAGAGCACCTGGTTTCCCAAATCTACATAAAAAAAGGGGATGTGGTTCCAGGGAACATGTACTTCACTACGACGAGGATTCACCAGGAGCTTGCTGGCGGGAGCTTCGAGGATGTGATCGTCGACGAGGCTCACGACCCGCAGAGCGAGCGCCCTTTTAAGGGGGACGTCGATCTGGGCAAGCTGGAAGACCTTATCAAAGGAGTCGGACGTGACAGAATTCCTTACGTGAGTCTTGCCGCTACCGTGAACATGGCCGGGGGGCAGCCCGTATCGATGCAAAACGTGCGCGAACTGCGCGCGCTATGCGACGGATATGGCGTTCCAGTGCTTTTGGATGCGACGAGGGCAATTGAAAACGCGTACTTCATCCAGCAAAGGGAGGAAGGGTACCGGGATAAAAAGGTGGCTGATATCCTGCTTGAGTTCTGTTCATATACCCATGGGTCGTGGATGAGCGCAAAAAAGGACAGCCTCGTTAACATCGGCGGCTGGCTTGCCCTGAACGACTGGAACAAGTTCGAGGAAGCGCGAAATCTCGTGGTGGTCTATGAAGGGCTTCACACATATGGCGGGCTTGCCGGACGGGACATGGAGGCGATGGCTCGGGGCATCGAAGAATCCGTTGATGACGGCCACATCCGGGCCAGGGTCGGGCAGGTTGAGTATCTGGGCGGAAAACTCCTCGACTGGGAGGTGCCCATTGTGCTCCCGATTGGCGGGCATGCCGTTTTCCTGGATGCAAAGCGCTTCTATCCCCATATCCCGCAGGACCGGTTCCCTGCTCAGACCCTTGCAGCCCAAATCTATATCGAAGCCGGAGTGCGCACGATGGAAAGAGGCATCCTTTCCGCCGGCCGGGACCCTGAGACCGGGCGGCACCGCTACCCGAAGCTCGAGCTTGTGCGAGTCGCCATTCCGCGCCGGGTCTATACGCAGGCGCACATGGACGTCACCGCCGAAGCAATCGAGGAGGTTTTCTGGAACCGGGACAGGGCAAAAGGCCTGAAGCTCGTTTACGAACCGAAATACCTGCGCTTTTTCCAGGCGCGCCTGGAACCGGTCTGATTATACGCGGCCTCGATAAAATCTGCGCAAATCTTCACTGCCAGTAACCCCGGTGGAGACTGGGGTCCAGTGTCTTTTTGACCTGTCGAGTCGATCAAACACGTCTGTAATCCGGCTTGCGTCAGACTTGCCCCGTAATGTTGAAAATCTTTATTTTTCAACTATTTATGTCCCTAAGTATAATAAGAAATGATGGGGGAATGCCTTATGGCGCCCTGGAATGCAGGCGATCGCTGCCTTTCTTACCGTGTTTCCGATTACAGTGGTAAAGATTATCTTGTCAGGCGTGCTCGCTGCTATACAATATAGAACTATACTATAAGCGTTTGGAAGGCATGAAAGAGTGAACCTGCCCTTTTTCACTATTGTTATCCCGACATATAGACGGCCAAAGCTGCTGGCGGCCTGCCTCGAGTCCCTGACTCGACTCGACTATCCCCGGCCCTGCTTCGAAGTCGTTGTGGTGGACGATGGGAGTGAGACGCCGCTGGGCGATATCGTTTCTCCTTTTCATGCCCATCTGAATCTTGTGTTTATCGAGCGCCCTCACGCCGGTCCTGCATCCGCACGCAACTACGGAGCGGCGGTGGCGAAGGGACAATACCTGGCTTTCATCGACGACGACTGCACACCTGCCGGTAATTGGCTGCAGGTCCTGTCAACGCGCTTCTCCGATTCACCCGATTGCGCGATCGTAGGTCGCGCCATAAACGCCCTCGAAAAGAATTCATACTCTTCGGCAAGCCAGATGATTGTCGATTATTTTTACAGATGCTTCAACGGCGACCCATCCAATGCGCAGTTTCTTACCTCGAATAACCTCGCCGTTCCTTCACGCCTCTTTCATTCCATTGGTGGTTTCGATGCCAGCTTCCGGTTAGCCGCCGCCGAGGACCGGGATATCTGCGACCGTTGGTTGCATCACGGCTATAAGATTATATACGTTCCGGAAGCATTGGTGTATCACGCCCATGCATTGACCTGCTGCAGCTTCTGGAAGCAGCATTTCAATTATGGCCGAGGGGCTTTTTCCTTCCATCGGCGTCGCGCACAGAGACGCCGGGGAGTGATCAGGGCCGAATCGCCGTGGTTCTATTGTAACCTGCTGTTTGACAACCGTTCAGGCGCGCAAGGCGGGTCGGCGGTTTTGTTTGCCCTGCTGCGCGCGGTATCGCAGATTGCAAATACGGCGGGGTTCTGCTGGGAGGCGGTTCAAAGACGGTGAAAGACTGTGGAAAACCCTGAATGGTCTCAATCGCCGCCCCTGATATAGCCCACAAGTTCCCCCAAAGACCATGAGGCTGCACCGAGCGCCACTACCGGCAGGGTTTTCAGGAAATCCTTGAGATAAACCGGGTTCTTGACGTTTCTCCATGCTATCTTTGAGAGAAGCCAGGCTGCTATCAAAGGAGAAAGCGAAGCATATGAAGCGCGCCGCAGGAACGAGAAATTCCGGCTCCTGACGCGCACCCTGGCAAAGGAGAGGCCATGGTGGAACTCGTGAATCAGAAATCTTCCAAGGCTTGGAATATTCTTGTGATAAACGCGCAGTGAAGGCAAAAACAGCACGTGATGCCCAGCATCTTTGAGTCTCCAGTGGAATTCGGTGTCCGAGCAGTACGTTCCCTCGATAAAGCTGCCGAAACGGCCAAAGGCTTCTTTCTTGTAAGACATATTCGCACCGGCGACATCCTCCAGGGTTCGCGAGGCTCTTGCCGGCATCCACTGGCTGAATTCAGAAAAGTAAGCTCCCCAGCCCACATAGCTTTCCGGGTTGCCGTTGCCTATAGAGCCCCCGATAGCCAGGCGCGGAGATTCATGCGCTTTTAGTATCTCACTTACCCAGCGGCTGTCCGCCGTACAGTCGGCATCGATAAAAGCCACTATATCCCCTCGGGCCACCGATATGCCAAAGTTTCGGGCCTCCCCGCAATACATCCTTTGGGGAAAGACGTAGAGGTCAACCCAGGGAAACTTTTCCCGAATAATTTGTGAAGCGCCGTCAGTGGAACTGTCCACCACAATCACTTCGAACGGCCCATCGCCCCTTTGGGCCTCAAGGGACTTCAAGCAGGAATCGATAACGTCACGGGCATTGTAAGAGGCGATGATCACCGACAGCAAGGCTTGAGCTTCCTGTGAACGAACATTACGTGTGAACGAAAAACGACGCTTCCGCTATGGTTTCATCGATAAGGCTTCCGCCCTTATAGGCGCAGCTGCATTCATTGCAGAAATGATTGACACTGTCCTTTTGGCGCAGCATGCGGCGCATCCGGCGATATGCCCGGCCTCGCCACACCTCCTCGAACGTTTCTTTTTTAAGGTCCCCGAGCACAAATCGATCGTCGTAGTCAAACGTGCAGGGACAGACCTTGCCATCCCAGTGGATGGCCGGCGCATTCCACAGACTCTTGCATGGATTCGAAGGCGCATGGATGGGAGTATCTCCGTTGCCGGCAAAATCGAAACGCCGATAGCGATGGTTTTCCGGCGCGAGTTCCAGTGCGTGCTTCGCGGGAGCTTCTTCTTTGCCTCGATAGGTATTGTTGAGGCAAGGATTGAGCGTCAGGACATCCACGCCCAGGGATTTTGCCAGTTCCTTCAAAGATGGGATCTCATGCTCATTGTGCCGCATCACTATGAAACGGAAATTGATCAACGGGGTGCTGGAGCCGAGTTCG
>Ga0182014_10004450_pt1 | contig 16074 bp, 13 predicted proteins | sample 612S2DmetaG_FD_120489 | JGI IMG/M metagenome (GOLD analysis project Ga0182014, IMG submission 120489) | Permafrost microbial communities from Stordalen Mire, Sweden - 612S2D metaG | ecosystem: Environmental > Terrestrial > Soil > Wetlands > Permafrost | place: Sweden: Stordalen | collected... | reverse complement strand
TACGGCACCGTGGGCAAGCACCGCACCATGAGCGACATCGAGCGCCGCCGCCGCGACCGTTGGAACTTCCTGTTCATCGCCGGCATGTGGTTCCAGGATCTGTTCAACTACGATTTCCGGCGTACCGAGCAGTGCATCATTCCCTACGCCACGCAGGAAGGGGAAATTTCTTTCTGCGCGTACAATACCGGCGTGGGTTGGCGCAATATCATCGAGAAGATGCACATGACCGCGACCCTGACCAAGTGGTACGAAGAGCACGGCAAGCACGAGATCTTCGCTGGCGGAAAGCACGTGCCGCTGGCTTCGAGGGAGCACCGCCTGGTGCTGCGCGAGGAAATCGTCGCGCTGGAAGAACAGCACGACCTGGATCGCCTGGGGATCGCCAAGAACGCCCGCGAGGAAAAGATCCGGGCCCGCGATGCCAAGCTGCAGGAAGCCGAGAACACTCGCATGGCCCGGCTGTATCGCGAACACGTTCTGAAGGAAAAGCCCGGCGCCGAATTGGTGCAGATCCTTCCGGTTGCCCGCGCCGACAAGGCCGCCGAAGAGCGCGAAGAAGTGGGCAGCTTCGGCGACTGATCCGGTTCGCGAGTATTTCGAATCGACCGCCGGCCGGGGGAACTACTCCGCCGGCCGTTCTGTCTGAGCGGCACTGGCTTTTCCTTCCCAAAACTGCGACATAACCCGTAAGTTGTGGAACTTTCGGCGACAGCGGGCGCGGGTAACATTAGGCGCGGCCAGTGCGCCTCCATTTTTAGTTACCCAATGGCTCACCAGCGCTTACGCTCTTTGTTCATTCGCCTTTTGGCTCTTGGCCTGGCGGTTTCTTCGTTGCTGGCCTACGAGCATCATGGCGTCGTCAAGTCGGGCGGAATACCGGTGCCGGGAGCTACTGTAACCGTCACGCAAGGCGATAAGAAGCTGGTCACGACCACCGACGATCAAGGCCTCTACAGTTTTCCGAACTTGGGCGAGGGCGTGTGGGTACTGCAGATTCAAATATTGGGCTTTGCTACGCTGACGCGCGACGTCGGCATTGCTCCCGACGCGCCCGTCCCGGTCTGGGATCTGCAACTGCTTTCGCTCACCGCGCTGCAGGAGTCCTTGGCGCCTGCTGCGCCAGCGCCAGCGCCGGCCGGGACCCCACCGACACCCGCCAGCCCGGCCACCTCGCCGGCGGCATCGGCCACGCCGGCCGCCAATACGCCCGCGCAGAACAAGAGCGTGAGCGCCAGCGCGTCCGTCGGGGGACGTGGCGGAACGGCTGGCGGCAACAGCCGCCCGTCTTTGCGACAGGCCGCTGCGCAGAGCGGCTTCCAGCGCATGGACGTGAACGCCACGGGCGACGGCCTGAACGCCGATGCCGGCATGGGCGCCGATGCCAACGCCAGCGGCGATTCCTCGGACGCATTAATGGCGAACGGCTCCGTTTCGAGCGCCCTCGGAATGCCGCAGCAAAACGATTGGGGTGGCCCCGGCGGTCCCGGTGGCATGAATGGCTTTGGCCCAGGCGGCATGAACGGCATGAATACTCCGGGCGGCGGCGCCGGCATGAACGCTAACCCGATGGACGGCGGTGGTCCTGGCGGGGGCCCCGGTGGGCGCGGCGGCGGGGCCATGGCGGGAGGCGGCGGTTTCGGCGGACGTGGTGGTGGAGGTTTTGGCGGGCGTGGCGGGCGCGGCGGACGCCAGGGTGGACGCGGCGGCAATCAGAATTCATTCGGCAACGGACGGCGCGATGCGCGCATGCGCTTGAACGGAAACATAGCCGTTCAACTGGATAATTCCGTTTTCGACGCCCAGAACTTTTCTCTCAGCGGCCAGCCCACCCCCAAGCCGGGTTATAACAAGCTGCACAGCACCGGTATGATCGGCGGTCCGTTGAAGATCCCTCACGTGCTGAGCGGCCGCAATACGGCCTTCACTTTCAATTACCAGTTGACACGGCAACGCAGCTCTTCCGTCTCGACAACGTTGGTGCCCACCGAGGCCGAGCGTAGCGGCGATTTCGCGGGTCTCGCCAGTTCCACCGGGGCCCCCATTACGCTGATCAATCCGAACTCCACAGGACCCGCCATCGTCAACAACGTGATTCCCGCTTCTGCCATCAGCCCCCAGGCTCTCGCGTTTCTGAATTACTATCCGCTGCCTAATTCCACCGGCACCTATAACTACCAGGCGCCGCTCGTCGGGATCACCAACCAAACCAACATCAATACCCGCGTCAGCCAGACGATCAACGCCAAGAATCAAATCAATGGCCGCTTTGCCTGGCAACACAACGACACCACCAATCCCAACCTGTTCAATTTCATTGATGCCACTAAGATGACCGGTATCAACAGCAGCCTGTCCTGGATTTATCACTTCACCACGCGAGTAATCAATACCGCGACTTACAGCTTCAGCCGGTCGGCTACCAACACCTTGCCGTACTTCTACGGCAAGGCTGACGTCTCGGCCGCGCTTGGAATCCAGGGCAACGACCAGGCTTCGTACTTCAATGGACCGCCGAGCCTGAGCTTTTCCAGCGGCTTTGCCGGCTTCAGCGACGCCAACTACTCGCTGAATCACAACAACACCAACGCGGCCAGCGACAGCCTGCTGTGGGTCCACGGCGTCCACAATATCACCTTTGGCGCGGATTACCGGCGGCTGGATTTCAACGCTTTTTCACAGTCCAATCCGCGCGGGTCTTTCAGCTTCACCGGCGCCTTGTCGGGTTATGACTTCGCCGACTTTCTGCTGGGTTATCCGGATACCGAATCCATCGCCTACGGCAACCCCGACAAATACTTCCGCGCCTCGTGGCTGGATGGTTATGTAACCGACGACTGGCGCCTGTCGAGCCGGCTGACGCTCAATGTCGGCGTGAGGTGGGATTTCCAGGCCCCGGTCACAGAGCTCCAAAATCGCCTGGTGAATCCGGACGTGTCGCAGAACTTCGTTTCCGAAACCCCGGTTTGCGGCGAGATCGCGGCTCTATTGCCGGGACAAACGTGCCAATTGGCGAGTTCGGCGGGACTGCCCTCGTCGCTGGTGCGTCCCAACTATCATGAGTTCCAGCCGCGCCTGGGATTTGCGTGGAAGCCTTTCGCCAAACACTCCACGGTGGTACGCGGCGGTTACGGTATCTACTTCAACACCTCGGTTTATCAGCCGCTGGCCAGCAGCATGGCGCAGCAGGCGCCGATTTCTACCAGCTTGAGCCAGGCGAATTCCACGGCCACGCTCTTCGATCTGGCGACCGGTCTTAAGGATACGCTTACCTCTTCCACGGCGCAGACCTTCGCCCTCGACCCCGACTTCAGGATCGGTTACGTGCACTACTGGCAGATGCTGGTACAGCAGAATTTACCGGATGCTCTGGTGCTGACGGTGATTTATAACGGCAATAAGGGTACCCACCTGATGCAAGAGTTTCTGCCCAACACGGTTCCCACCGGCGCGATCGCCAGCGTGTATCCCTCCGGCTACGCCTACGAAACTTCGGGCGCCAACTCGGAGTACGAAATGGGGTCGGTGCAGTTGCAGCGCCGCTTCCGCAGCGGGTTCCTGGGAAACGTGATTTACACCCACTCGAAGGCGATTGACGACTCGCAGGCGGTGGGCGGCCGCGGCGCCGGCGGATTCGGCAACTCTCCCTATGCGCAAAACTGGCTGGATCCGGACGCCGAGCGGTCGCTTTCGAGCTTCAATCGGGCTAATACGCTGAACCTGACGCTGCAATATTCCACCGGGATGGGCAACCGCGGCGGCGCGCTGGTGAGCGGGTTTAAAGGAGCGCTGCTGAAGGATTGGACGGTCGGCCCGAGCCTGACGCTGGGCAGCGGCCTGCCGCTGACGCCCATTGTCTCGAGCCGGGTCGCCACCGGGAGCGGCATCACCGGCACCACCCGCGCCGAATACCTGGGGCTGCCGCTCTCCGCCGAGCAGCCGGGCTATTATTTCAACACCGCGGCATTCGGCGCTCCGCCCAGCGGCGAGTGGGGCGATGCCGGCCGCGGCATCATTACCGGGCCGGTACAATTCGCCGTGAACGCCTCGGCCGGCCGCGTCTTCCGCATCGGCGAGCGCCGCAGCATCGACCTTCGCTTCGACGCCACCAACGTTTTGAACCATGTGGCCTGGGCCGCCTATAACACGACCTACGGCAACGCGCAGTTCGGACTGCCAACCGCCGCCAACGCCATGCGCGCCATGACGGCGACGCTTCGTTTCAGGTTCTAACGCCATGCGATCGATCCAAAAACTTTCCGCGACAAGCTCCCGGCCCGCTCTGGCGGCTTTCCTGGTTTGGGTAATGGCGGCCGGCGCGCAACAGACGCAGGCGCCATCGTCCACGCCGCAGAACTCGCGGGCCCTGGTCGCCAGCCAAGGCATGACGACCTTCACCACCACGCGGCAGCTTGTGGTAGAGGACGTCATCGTCAAGGATAAAGACGGCAACCCGATTCAAGGCCTCAAGGCGAGCGATTTCGTGGTCACCGAAGACGGCAAGCCGCAGAAAATCGACGTATTTCACTACGAAAGTCTGGAAACGACGCCGGTGGAGCAACCGCAGCAACTCCAGCAACGGCCGGCAGTGGTCGATGCGCCCGGCGCTTCCACTCCGAAGCCCGCCGCGCCCGCGGCGCAGCCCGCCCCCACCGCCGATGCCGCCAAGCCGGTGACTACCAACCAGATCTCGCCCGAAAAGCCCGGCGACGTGAAATACCAGGACCGACGGCTGATGGTGATGTTCTTCGATATGACGTCCATGCCGATTCAGGACCAGATGCGCGCCCAGGGCGCGGCGCAGAAATTCATCAAGACCCAGATGACCGCGTCCGACCTGATGGCGATTATGACCTTCTCGAGCGACGTCAAAGTAGTGGAGGATTTTACCGACGATCGCGACGTGCTGCTCAAAGACGTCAAGAACCTCGTGATCGGCGAGGGTTCCGGGATGGACGAGACCACCAGCGACGACAGCGCCTCCGACACCGGCGCGGCCTTCCAGCAGGACGACACCGAATTCAATATTTTCAACACCGACCGCCAACTTGCCGCGCTGGCCACGGCGGTGAAGATGCTGGCCTCGCTGAACGAGAAGAAGGCGCTGGTGTACTTCGCCAGCGGGATGACGCGCAACGGTTTCGATAACCAGGCGGAGCTGCAGGCCACCATCAACGCCGCCATCCGCTCCAACGTGGCGTTTTATCCCATCGACGCGCGCGGACTGGTGGCCCAGGCCCCGCTGGGGGACGCGACCAAGGGATCGCCCGGCAGCCAAGCCATGTACTCGGGCAGCTCCGCACGCGCGGGCACGAGCGATTTCCAGGCCCAACAGGAAACCCTCTACACGCTGGCCTCCGATACGGGAGGCAAGGCGCTGCTCGACGATAACGATCTTTCCATGGGCATCGTGCAGGCGCAGAAAGATATTTTGAGTTACTACATTGTCGGCTACTACACCTCCAACGATAAGTTGGACGGCAAGTTCCGGCGCATCAAGATCGGATTGAAGAGCGACGCCGTGACTGCCAAGCTCGGCAAACTCGATTACCGGCAAGGTTACTACGCCAGCAAGGAATTCGGTAAGTCGAGCGGGGAAGACAAGGAGCGCCAGTTAGCCGAAGCGCTGATGCTGGGCGACCCGGTCACGGAGATCACGGTGGATCTGGAAGTGGATTATTTCCGCCTGGCGAAGGATCGCTATTTCGTGCCGGTGGTGGCCAAGATCCCCGGCAGCGAGCTGGAGCTGGCGCAGCATGGCGGGGCCGAGACCGCCAAAATCGATTTTATCGGGGTGGTGAGGGACAGCGCCGGCAAGACGGTGCAGAACGTGCGCGACTCGGTGGAAATCAAACTCAAGGGCGAGACCGCCGCGCAGCTCGCCAAGAGCCCCATCGTGTACGATACCGGCTTCACCCTGGCGCCGGGCCAATACTCGGTGCGGTTCCTGGCGCGTGACAATGCCACGGGTAAGATGGGCACTTACGACGCCAAGTTCACGATTCCGGATCTGGGTAACGACAAGCAATTGCCGATCAGCTCGGTGGTGCTTTCGAGCCAGCGAACGCCACTCAGCGCGGCCGTATTCAGCGCCGAAAAGGACAAGAAGCTGCTGTCCGCCAATCCGCTGGTGCAGGACGGGGAAAAATTGGTCCCCAGCGTGACGCGCGTCTTCAACAAGTCGCAGCAGATGTACGTGTATCTGGAAGCCTACGAGCCCACCGCCGAGACGACGCAGCCGATCGTGGCCAGCGTGAGCTTCTATCGCGGCAAAACGCTGGCGTTCCAGACGGCGCCGCTCGAGGTGACCGAAGGCTTGAACGAGAAATCGAAGGCGCTGCCGCTGCGCTTCGCCGTGCCGCTGGCCAAGCTGGTGCCCGGCCGCTATACCTGCCAGGTAAGCGTACTGCAGCCGACGGCGCAGAAATTCGCGTTCTGGCGGGCACAGATGATGGTGACGCAATAGGGGAGCGCACTGGGCTTCTAGCATTTCCTTTTGGGATTGTCTTTACACATCCGGTTGCATGCGAGCACGTTACCGAACTTCCGAAATCGTGTGCTAAGTCAGCCCTCCCGCCCCGCAATCCACTTATAATCTCGGTATGTCCGAACACGCCATGTCGCGGCGCGCGCTGATCGGCGCGGCGACCACCGCTTTATCCTACTCGCGCATCTACGGCGCCAATCAGCGTCTCGGTCTTGGGCTCATCGGCTGCGGGGAGCGCGGCCGCTACGACATGTCCAATTTCGTGAAAACGGGCGACGTGGAGGTGGTCGCGCTGTGCGATGTCTGGGCCAGGCAGTTCGAGCCTGCCGCCAAGGACGCGCCGTCGGCCAGGCGCTTTGGCCACCACCCCGATTTGCTGGCGATGAAGGAAGTGGACATCGCCCTCGTCGCCACGCCCGATCATTGGCACGTGCCCATCGCCATCGACGCGCTCAACGCCGGCAAAGACGTTTATGTGGAGAAACCGCTGACGCTGACGCCCGAAGAGGGTCCGGCGGTGGTGAAGGCGGCGCGGGTCGCGAACCGCATCTGCCAGGTGGGCATGCAACAGCGCTCGGGCAAACATTACCTGGAGGCCAAGGCGGAATATTTCGATACCGGCCGGATGGGCAAGCTCACTCTGGCGCGCACCTGGTGGCACGGCAACGGTTACCATTTGCGCAAAGCGCCCGACTATCTCCGCGAGAAACCGCAGGACCTCGATTGGGCGCGTTATCTGGGCCGGCTGAAATGGCGCGACTGGGACCCGCAGCAGTATTGGAACTGGCGCGCCTATCTCGATTTCGGCGGCGGCCAGGTCACCGATCTGTTCACCCATTGGATCGACGTGGTACACATGTTTACCGGGCAGGATATCCCGTTCGCGGCGGTAGCGCTGGGCGGCGTGTACAACTATAAAGACGGCCGCACCGCGCCCGATACCATCAATGTGCTGCTGCAATATCCCGCCGAATTCACGGCCACCTTCGAGGCCACGCTGGCCCCCGGCATTACCGGCGCGGCAGTCGAGTTCGCCGGCACCGAAGGGCGGCTCCTGATCGACCGCGACCACTACGAGTTTCACCCGGCCAGGAAAGGGGCGGAAGCGACGGTGGTGAAGGGCCGCGGCGCTTCCACGCTCGACACCGACCACGTGGCCAATTTTCTGGAGTGCGTGCGCTCCCGCAAGCTGCCCAACGGGGACGTGCTGATCGGCCACCGCTCGGCGCAGGCATCGCACCTGGGAAACATCTCCTACGTCGAGAAACGGCGCCTGGATTTCGACCCGCAGCGGGAAGAGATTCTGCCGTTTTAGGAAAGTTGACAGTTTACAGTTATCAGTTATCAGTTCCGGCAACCGCTCCCTGACGGTCGCGGCTCGGACCCGGAGCTTCCGCACTGATAACTGTCAACTCAAATAAACGCCATGCTCTTCACGCCGGAAATATCGAAGCGCTTGCGGCAGCGGAGGTTCTTGCAGGCCACCTTGTCGTCCAGCAGCACCATGTAGCTTTGGGCCTTCTGGAACTTGGCGCGGTCGCGTTCGTCGGCGCCGGGCGGGAGACGGTCCTTTTTCTTGCGCACCCCCCAGCGCAGGTCGTAGCTCTCGGATGTTCCGCAGTAGGGGCAGTGAAGCTGCGCCGGTTTGGTGGTTTGAGATTCGCTGTAGTAGGCTCGTTCGTCCATCGAATTTGGTCCGCCTATTTCACCTGCAGGCCGTTTCCGGACGGACAGCCGGGGAAGGGCGAAAAACCAATGGTCAGATCGTCCCGCTGCACCCAGAGATGCTCCTGCCGGTTGTTGCCGAAGTCGACGGTGAGGATCACCCCCGAGCCGCAGGAGCGGCTGCGGGTGATTTTGGGGTGTGAGACGTCGCGCGGCGGTCCCCAATCCTGCAGGAAAGCCGTCTGCGAATAGCCGCTGCAGGGCTTGGCCGCGGTGCAACCCCACAGTGCGTAGGCATCGGTGTATTCCTTGGCCGCCAGCAACCCGAAGAAGCGGTTCACCCGGTGTTCCTGCCGCCAATTGTGGAGGTAGAAAGCCAGCGGGCCGCCGATCACGATCAAGGCCAGCACCGAGTACAGCACGATCTTAATCGTCTTCGCGCGGCGTTCCTCGCCCGCGCCGTAATGGTCCAGGTAGCCGGCCACGTTCGTTCTACTTTACAGGATACGCCTTATCGTAAGCGGCGGTGACCTCGGTGGTGAGCTCCATGGCGGGCTTGAAGTACAGCGTAGTAGCCGAATCCACCACCAGGTCGACGCCCTTCTCCTCCGCTAGCTTCTTGATGATGTCGCTCATTTTCTGCGAGCTTTTGCTGAGGATCTCGTTGCGGTCGGCCTGAACGTCCTGCTGCAATTCCTCCTGCAGACGCTGCGCCTGGCGTTGGAGCGTCTGCCCCTGGGTCTGCAGATCGAGTTGGGCCTGCTGCGTCAATCTGTCGCCGCCGGCTTGCAACTGCTGGGCGATCCGCTGCATCTGGTCCTGAACCTGCTGCAGTTTGTCCGAGCGCGGTTTGTAGCGGGCCTGCATCTCGTCGTTAGCCTTCTTGATCTCGGCGGTATCGAAGACCGCTTTCTGCAGGTTGACCACCGCCACCTTTACCTGCGCCGAAGCCATCTGGCTGGCCGCCATCAAGGCCGAACAAACCACCAGGGGCCTGAGCAGCGTAGCAAAAGACATGAAAAAACTCCTGAAATTGGGGTATTGAAAAGTATAGGGTAGCACAGCCTATTCCAGCACCCCGAGGATCTCGTCTTCCCGCAGGATGAGGTACTCCACGCCATCGATTTTGATCTCCGAGCCCGAATACTTGCCGAAGAGGATGCGGTCGCCCGCCTTGACTTCGATGGCCGCGCGCTCGCCCGTTTCCGTCAGCTTGCCGTTGCCGACGGCTTTCACCTCGGCCTGCTGGGGCTTTTCCTTGGCGCTATCGGGAATGACGATCCCGCCGCGGGTTTGTTCGCCTTCGTCGAGAAGGGTCACCAATACATGATCGTGCAGGGGGCGCAATGACATGCCTTTGATTATACGCGCTTTATTCCACGGGGAAAGTTCCAGCCGCTGGCGGGCCGCTGGTCCTGAAACAGCGTGCGAAGTACCACACCCGCAGTGGTCTGGGCGGTACAAACCGTACGAATGATTGTAAGATTTAGGTCTGTTTGCGACTACAATTTGAGTTGAGGGTGTTAGGCTTCGGAACCCAAATTAATGGCTCTGACCCAAGTTTTTCTCTATTTGCAGCTCCTGGATCTACTGACAACCCTGGTAGGGTTCAAGGTGGGCGCCGTCGAAGCCAGCCCCTTTATCCGCATGATGATGCACGGTGGTCCGGCAGCGGGCGTGCTGTCCTCTAAAGTGCTGGCGCTGGCATTGGGGGGAGTGTGCGTCTATCAGAAGCGTATGCATTTGATCCGCTGGGTGAGCTATTGGTACGGGGCGCTGGTGGTGTGGAACCTGGCCGTGATTCTGGCCAGGTAGGCGCGTGAGCGCCAACATCGACGAGATCGGAATCGGGCAGCGCGGCCACGAGCAGCAGGTGCCCGCACGCTGTTTCCCACCGTGACTTCAGATGTCCGAGAACAGGTCCGGTAATGCTTTCCAATAGGTAATGCCGCATGGTTCACCCGCGGGCAGCTCGCGCACGCCCAGTTTTCCCTCCGCATCCATCACCACCTGGTACATGGGCAGATCGGCCGGACGCACGACATAAGTGCCGTTTTGCAGTTCCCAGGAATCCTCGTAGGTCCACGCCACGTACGGATTGGGCCCGGTCGCCCGCACCCGGAACTGCCAGGTGGAAGGCTCGTAGTTGGCGTAGCTGAAGCAGTGGCCCAAGCAGGCGCGATCGATCAGGTGCACCACCGCATTGGTGCGCAGGCCGGGATCGTTTACCCCCAAAATCACGCGCTGCCCGGCGGGCAAACCGTCGACGACCTTCTGGATGCGCTCCTCGATCCGGTTGAGCGCGGACTCGTCGTGGAACAGAAACACGAAAAAGATCGCCGCCAGCAATCCCTGGCTGTACCGCAACCAGCGCCGCGCCGGCGCCGCGGCCAGCATGGCGCAGATACACACCGCGGTGGCCAGCGACAGCCGCTGGGGGACATATCCCAGGGAATGCCGGTAGGCGGAGAACTGCACCCTTGCGGGCACCAGGAACACGGCCGCGGCGGAAATCAGAGCTAGTTGGAAGGGCATGCCGCGCCATACCGTACCTGCGCCGGAAACCCGCACCAGGTTGAGCAGGCTCACCGCCCAGATCGCCGCCAGGGCCACGAACAAGACCACGTATTTGTTGTCGAAGACACCCAGTTGGTCGGCGCCGCTGACTAGTATGAATTGCTCCACCGTCCAATCGGACAACCACCAATACCCGGCCGCGAAGTGGAGCGCCGCGATGGCTGCCAGCACGCCCGCCAGAACCCGCGCCGGATGGCGTGGCCATACCCGTAACGTGAGCCAGCGAAACGCCAGCAGCCCGAGCGCCCAGCCGGCCGGCAACCCGTGGGCCAGGCACGCCAGCGCCAGCAGGCCGGCGGCTCCAGCCAGCGGTTTGGCGCGGAAACTCCAGGCCAACGCCATCGCCCACAGCGACAGGCCCAGGCTGAGATAGAAGTTGAAGAAGCCCATGTGGTAGACCCAGCCGTAGGCCAGCATGGCGACCACCGGCAGCGACTTCCAGGCGCGGCGTTCCGACACCACCGAGATGAACGCAAAAGCGCCCCAGGCAAATACCAGCACCGCGAGGGAAACCGCCACATGCTGGGCGGCCGACGGACCGGCCAGCCGGGACCATCCGGTCAGCAGCCAATCGAACAGGACATTGGTGGAGAGAGGAACCACTGCCAGCCCGGCCGGGTGCTGCTTCCCGATCCATTCCGCCAGCCAGCAATTGTAGATATGGCTGGCCAGGTCGCCGGCTTCGATGCGCGGCTGCCAGTAACAGGGAACCAACAGCAGAACGGACCCTATGGCGTACCACCACGGGCGCTTCTGGGGCAAGGACGCCGTCTCCAGGGGGGTGACGGCCGGCCGGCGGCGGCGGTTTGGCTTGACGCGCATTCTTCCATTTTCAACGATTCGTGTCCCTACCCGCGTTCGAGGCGCAGCCCGCGGAATTCGGGAATCAGTTCAAACGGGGTGGCCACCCCGGCGACGGTTTCGCCGGTCTGGCGAATGTTCGCTTCGGCCAATGGGGCCCCGCTTTGTGCCGCCATCCGCAGATAGGCGACCCGCAGCGGATCGATCTTCATGATGCGGCAGCAGGTGGCATCCACCGCCACCGGATCGCGGCCGGCTACCAGCACGCCAACCGGTTTGGCTCCGCCCTGAATCGGGCCGTTGCCTTCCATTCCCACGACGCCATCCACCATGGCAAACTGGCGCCGATAGACCGAGTGCAGATCGGCGATCGATTCGTGGATGCCCGCCCAGTGCAGTACGTTCTTGGGCCAGCCATAAACCCCTCCCGGCACGCTGCCGAACAGGTTCTTCATCGCCAGCGTGGCGCCCACCCAATGATGTGTTTTCATTTTAGCCAGCGAGACCACCAGGCCGGCGCCCAGCAGGGTATTCGGAAGATAAAGCCTGGTCAGGCGGGAAAACGGGCGGGGCAGGGGAACCAACGAGACGTCGTCCAGGTTGAGGTCCGTGAACCGGTCTTCAAAGTCCGGCATCAGGCGAAAATAGCCGGCCGCATCGGCCAGGTCGAGGGTATTGCGCCGGTGTCCCGGACCCTCGGCGATGCGCACGCTGGCCGCCCCCAGAGCGCGAAACCCCTCCAGCGTGGCGTGGACCACCAGCGGGCTGGTGTTGATGGTGCTCTCCGGTTCGAACTCCACCAGGTTGGGCTTGATCGTCACGTGCCGTCCGCGCACGTCGAGCCGGTGGAGGGCGAGCATCCGCCGCACCGTATCGTACAGCGTCTGGTCGTAGGCCGGCGCGCGCACGATGGATACGGCGGCGCTACCGGGCGCGGGCCGGTGGGCGCAACCGGCGGCCAGCGTGGCCGCGCCGCCTGCGGCGGCGATCCATTTCCGGCGGGTGAGTTGGAGCTTCATCGTGTCGGTCCGTCAGCCGAAGGGGGAAATTCCGTTCTGGTTGGGCTGCGCCCGGCCGCGTGCTCCATCGGGGCGATTCCGCCATTCCGGCTCCCGGCTTCCGGCTCCCGGCTTCCGTCCATACCCAGGAGCAGGGAATACCCTGGCGGGCCCGCTGAAACCAACAGGCTGAGGGCGATTTCGGGAACCGTGCGGTAGACCACCTCCCCGGGCGGCCGATATCCCGGGGGCAGCGCGCCCTGTGCGGCGAGGCCCAGGCGCAGCCAGTTCAAAGCGTCGGCCGAACGAGATTGGCCGAGAAGCGCCCGCGCCAGGCCGATGGATCGCTCCATGTCCGGGGCGGGCTCGCCCCGCAATGCGGCGAGCGCCATGCCGGTGGTTTCCGGATACTCTTTGGCGGCATAGCCGAGGGCGTGCGGCGCTCCATAATTCCATCCGCCCCCCGAGCACCTGCGCCGCATCAGAAAGCGGCGCCCTTCCGCCACCCGCTGCCGGGCTTTGGGAAGGCGATTTTCCTTGTCCAGCGCCAGGATCGCCACAGCCGTAGGACCCACCCAGGCCGCCGAACCCTCCAGCCAGGGCCAACCCGCGAATTCCAAATCCGGGTCCGCCACGGGTCCCATCAACCAGCGTCTCAGGCGTACGATACGGCTGCTCTCGGCGCCGGTAGCGTCCGTCAGCCAACCGGTCGCGCGCCCGTGGGCAGCGGCGCCGAGTTCGTCCTCCGGCACCAATGCCGCCAGTGCCGTCACCCAGGTGCTCTCCTCCACCCCGGTGTGCGGACGCCAGCCGCCGTCCGGCCGCTCCAACCCCTTTAACCAAGCCACGCCTCTGCGGGCGCGTGCCTTCTCTCCCGCCACCAGCATGGCCAGAATGGCATAGACGGTGGGCTCGGTCCAGGAGGATCCGCGCGCATACGGCCAACCGCCGTCGGGATTCTGTTTGCCTGCTAATACCTCGGGAGACATGGAAAAAAAGAAGATAGTAGTCAGTGGTCAGTAGTCCTGGCGGTTCAGCCGATTCTCGCTCCTGACTGCCGACTTCTCACCGAAGCAGGAACCCGGACGACGGAGCCCCGATGGTTGGCCGATTCTGGCTCCTGACTCGCGGCCTGCGACCGCTGACCGCTGACTACTGACCATCGCGGACCTACCGGGTTCGGCGCACGCGCCGACGGCGAAGGAACAGATACATGGCTCCGCCGGCTACCAGCCAGATGATTCCTTGCATTGCTGTCGAGCTGTCCATTGTCGTTTGCCTCCTTGTCTTAAAGTTATGAATTCGTCCAAAGCCCGAAACCTCTACTGACGCCACGTGCCCGCCGCCAACCTGGCTGGGGACCTGCGCGTCCGCGTCCCTCTACGCCGGGCTCAATGAATCGCCTTCATCATCGGGAACAGGTTCTTGAAGATCTGCAAGAGCCCGGGCCCGGCCGCTACGATCAACATCGACGGCAGGATGAAAAAGAAAATCGGAAAAACCAGCTTGACGCCGACCTTGCCGGCGCGTTCTTCCGCCTCCTGGCGGCGGCGCGTGCGCATGAAATCCGAGTGCGTGCGCAGCGATTCGCCCATGCTGGTGCCGAAGCGGTCGTTTTGAACCAGAATGGCCACCAGCTTTCGCACCTCGTCTTCGCCGGTGCGTTCGGCAAAATTCTTGAGCGCATCCGCGCGCCGCTTGCCGGCCCGCATTTCGAGCGTAATCAGACCCAGGTCCTCGCTCAGTTCCGGGTGGCTGGGCTGCAACTCCTTGGCCACGTGCTGGATGGCTTGGTCGAGCCCGAGACCGGCTTCGATCGAAACCACCAGCAGGTCCAACCCATCCGGCAGCGACAGGCGAATGATCTCCTGGCGTTTCTTCACCCGCTTCTCCAGAAAGAAGCGCGGCATAATCCAGCCGGCGGCGCAACCGGAGACCATGAGCATCACCTTCAGCATCGGATTGGGAGGCATGTGCGCTTCGAGAGCGAGCGCGCCCACCAGCAGCGCCAGAGTGGAAACGATGCGGAGTCCGTAAAACACCGGTACCGCCGTATCCGACCGGAATCCGGCGCGAATCAGGTCGGCCTTCAGGGTGGCGACCTCGGTTTCCGACGAGGGAATCTTGGAGCCCAGACCGTGAAGAAAGGTGACCACCGAACTCGGCGCCGGCTCTTCGCAGCTGGTCAGCGCCATGCGCTGCACGTCGGAAATCACCGGGGCGCCCAACTGGCGCATGAATTTTCCGGGCTTATAGTAGATACGATATCCCACCCCGGCGATCAGGGACATCACCATCAAAAACAGGATTGTGGACAGCAGTAAAGGATGTTCCATTTCAAACCTTGATGTTGATGATCCGCTTGATGAAGTAATTGCCCAGGACCTGCGCCGCCACCGCGCCGCCGATCAGCCATTTCCCGTCGCTGTCCGCGGCCATACCTTGCAGGTAACCCGGCGCCACGATCAGCAGTCCCAACATGGTGGCTATCGGCAACACCGTCAGAATGGTGGCCGTCAGACGTCCATGAGCGCTGGCGGCCTTGACTTGTCCCTTCAGGCGGAAGCGCTCGCGAATCACGTAAGAAAGCCGCTGTAGAATTTCACTCAAATTGCCGCCCGTCTGTTTCTGCAGCAGCACCGAGGAAATGAAGAAACGGGCGTCCAGCAGCGGCACCCGCTGCCCGAAATTGCGCAGCGCGAGATCGAGCGGCGCGCCCAGGTTCTGTTCGTTGAACAGGGTGCGGAATTCCTGCCCCAGTGGATCCGCCATATCCTCGCCGATCATTTGCAAGCTGATCGTAAAGGCGTGCCCCGCGCGCATCGAACGTGACAGGAAGTCGAGCGCCTCCGGCATCTGCTCTTCCAGTTTGTCCAGGCGTTTCTTGCGGCGGTGCCGGACGTACAGGTACGGCACCAGGGCAAAGATTACCCCCAGCACGATGGCCGTGGTCGGGCCGTTCAACAGGAACGGAAGCAGGGCGCCCACGCCCAGTCCGGGAATGGCCGCGAGGCCCATCGCCGCCAGCAACCGCGTCGACGACCAGCTCATGCCCGCTTGCTGGATCTGCTCCTCCGCATGGTGGCTGAACTGGAAGCGCCGCACCAGGCCCTTCACGCCGCCCGGCTGATCGGGTTCGATTTCCCGCAGCAGGTTGGTGACCGTAACCACCGCCTCCCCGGCGGCGGTGTGCAGCATGTCCACCATATGCTTTTTGCGCTGCCCTTCGACAAACTTCGACCCGGCGCTGACGGCCAGCATCACGAGCGCGAAAATGACGACGAAGGCGACCAGGATCCCAACCGGCATACTCAAGTCTCCGTTAATTCCGCTCCACCGACCCCCATTAGCTGATCTCCACCACGGTTTGGAACAGTTGCGTGGGGAGCAAGATGCCGCTGGCCTTCAGCCGGTCGTAGAACTTGGGCCGGATGCCGGTGGCGCGGAAACGCCCCGTGACCCTGCCGTTCTCGGCGATGCCCGTCTTCTCGAACAGGAAAATATCCTGCAGGGTGATGATGTCCTGTTCCATGCCGACCACTTCGG
>Ga0182014_10004446_pt1 | contig 16087 bp, 8 predicted proteins | sample 612S2DmetaG_FD_120489 | JGI IMG/M metagenome (GOLD analysis project Ga0182014, IMG submission 120489) | Permafrost microbial communities from Stordalen Mire, Sweden - 612S2D metaG | ecosystem: Environmental > Terrestrial > Soil > Wetlands > Permafrost | place: Sweden: Stordalen | collected... | reverse complement strand
GCATCTGGCCTATCGCGTACCCAACATCTGGTATCGCGCGCGACTGATCCAGAAGGGGCCGCCCGCCGCGCTGGACCTGACCGGCGTCACACTGCCCGGTGCGCCGAGCACGGTCGCCGGCAGCAACGGCTCGATCGCCTGGGGCTTCACCAACAGCTATGGCGAGTTCGCCACCGTGATCCGTCTGGTACCCGTGGCGAACGACCCGGATGCCTATCAGACGGCAGCGGGCCCGAAGAAGCTGCGCCACGCGGACGAGCCCATCGAGGTGTTGGGCGGAGCCACCGAGCATCTGAAGATCGCCTTGACCGAGTGGGGACCGGTCGTCGGCAACGATTGGGAAGGCCATCCGTACGCGTTGCAGTGGTCGGCACAGGATCCGAATGCCACGAATCTGGAAATGCAGTCGCTCGAACAGATCCGATCCGTGCAGGACGCCCTGCGCGCGGCGGCCAACTTCGGCATTCCCGGACAGAATTTCATGGTCGCGGACAAGGACGGTCACATCGGGTGGACCATCGCCGGTCGCCTCCCGCAGCGTGGCGCGGTCGACGCCGGCGCTCCGCAGCGTTCCACCGATCCGACCGTCGGCTTCATCCGCTGGCGTGATGCGGACGAGCAGCCGCGGGTGTTCGATCCTCCGTCCGGCTATCTGTGGAGCGCCAATGCCCGCGTCGTGGGGGGTCCCGCCGCCATCGCGATCGGCAACGACGGCATGGATCGCGGCTCGCGCGCGACCCAGATCCATGCGGATCTGCAACGTGCCGCTCAGCCTTTCACGCCCGCATCGAGTCTGGCGATCGCCCTCGACGATCGCGCCGTATTTCTCGAGCGCTGGAAGTCGTTGCTCGAGGACGTGCTCGTCCGGTCGAGCGCGGCGGGCAATCACGATCATGAGGCCGCGCACGCAACTCTCGCCGCCTGGAGCGGCCACGCCGCACCGGAGGATCCGGCCTATCGGCTCGTCAATTCATTTCGGGAACAGGTCGAAGCGCGGGCGTTCTTCATGTTGATCGCCCCCGCCCGCCTGCACGCGCCCGATTTTGAATTCGAGATTCCGAGCAGTTTCGAAGGGCCGCTGTGGCGGTTGCTCGATCAGCGCCCCATGCACCTGTTGGCGGCACCGTATGCCAGCTGGGACGCCTGGTTGCTGGATGCGCTCACCGCGAGCGAACAGCTACCGGTCGGTTGCACGGCGTTGACGTCCTGCACGTGGAGTGCGGTCAACGCGGTTCACATCGCTCATCCGCTGTCGGGCGCACTCCCGGCGCTCGCAGGACTGCTCGACATGCCCACCGTGGTGATCGCGGGCGGACGCGAGGACATGCCGCGTATTCAAGGACCGGATTACGGGGCCTCGGAACGCTTCAGCGTCGCGCCCGGCCACGAGACGGAAGGTTACTTCCACATGCCTGGCGCGCAAAGCGGACATCCGCTCTCGCCGTTCTATCGGGCGGGCTTCGAGGACTGGGCGAGCGGCAGGCCGGCGCCGTTTCTACCCGGTCCACGCGCCCATACGCTGACCCTGGCCCCCTGACGTCACCGGGGTGCGATGGCCTGGATTCCCAGGCAACCGCGCGCCTCCGTGCACACTTGGTTGACGGGACACACCACCGGCATGCCCTTGACGCAGCCGCGCGCATCCGCTCCCGCGGTTCGCGGCGCACAGCAGCGCGATGAGCACGGACCAATGACACTGCAGGCGCGGGGGTGATCTCATCGGTCCGAATCCTATCATCGACCGTCAATTGCTGCGTGAGGCCTGCGCCTCGTTCGAGAAGACGCCGGGCTCGGCGGCCGCGCCGGCGGCCCCGGCCGGCGCTGGATTGGCGGCCGCCGCGATCCCCGAGGCGGCCGCGGGGTTGCCGATGCGCTTGGCCGTCCGCAAACCCTCCTTGGCCATCTGCAGATTCGGCGACATCCGCAGCGCCTGCCGCCAGGCGGTGATCGCCTCGCCTCGATGTCCGAGCGTCATCTGCGCGGTACCCAGGGCGGCCAGGGCGAGCGCATCCCTGCGGTCGGTCGTGCCGGTCAAATTCACGACCGCGCGCGCGGTGTCGCGATCCCTCGGCCGTAACCGTGCGGCGGCCAGGTACGCCTCGAGCGCCGCGGCAGGCTGCTCGTCCCGCTGGAGCAGCAGCCCGCGGCGCTTGAACACGTCCACCTCGTCGGCGGCGCCGGGCAGCCACGCCGATTCGCAGGCGCGCTCCGCGGCCCGTCCCGCCTGTGTCAAACAGCCATCGAGCAGCGATTGCCGCAGCGACTGCGCCGCGCCGATTTTCGACTCGACCGACTCGCGATTCGCGCCAATCGTCAGGGCATTGCGATACACCCCGATTGCCTCCCCCGGACGTTTCGATTGCACCAGGGCGTCCGCCTCGGCAACCAACAGGCCGGCATCGTTGGGGCGCAGGTTCAACGCCTCGTAGCACGCCAGGAGCTCGCCCTGCTTCGAACACCGCGACGTCGCGCGCGCCAATTTCGCGTCCTCGCGTCCCTCCGCGCTCACCGGGACGGCCGTACACAGGACGATGAGGGCGAGCACCGCCCCGCGCGTCCTCATTGACCCATCTCCCGCACCAAGCGAAAGCCCACCGTACTGCTGCGATAGCCGCTCTCGAAGCGATTACGGTAGGTCGAGTTGACGTACTGCGGCGACGTGAACCATGACCCGCCGCGAAGTTCGTGTTCCGCGCACGCACCGCCCCGGGCTGCGCCGTCGGTGGGTGCGCCCACATAGTCGTCATACCAACAATCCTGCACCCACGTGAACACGTTGCCCAACAGATCGTTCAGACCGAAGGCGTTCGACTTGAAAGTACCGACCGGTGCGGTGTTCACATACCCGTCGCTGCACGGGAACACGGTCCAACCGGGATACCGCCGGCCGGCTGTCTCGTCCGCAACATCCGCATGGACACAGGCCGAGGCTGCATCGGCGCCCCAGGGCTGCGCGACGTCCGCGCCCGCCCGCGCCGCATATTCCCATTCCGAGGAACTCGGCAGACGGTACACATGGCGAGCTTTTTCGGACAACCATCCGGCATACGCCGCGGCGTCATCCCAGGACACGCACGTGACCGGATGAGTAACGTTTTGCGCGAACCCCGGGGCCTGCCAGCTCGCGCTTTTCTGATATTGCCAATGACCGTCGTACACGTTGCAGCCCGACATTTCGCGATGCGTGGCAGCAACGAACTCGCGATACTCGCCGACGGTGACATCGTTCGCACTCATGGCAAAGGCATGCGCGATCACGACCCTGTGTCGCGGCATCGCGAACGCCGACGCGACGTCTCCCGCGGCGGCGTCTCCCGCACCGGCCTCTCCCTGCTCGAAGCGGCCGGCCGGGACCACCACCATCGCAGGACAGCTGGGACAATCGTGAATCATCGCGTCGGGAGCGGACTGCGAGCTTTCCCTGGCGCCGGCCATGATGGATGGCCGCGAGTGCAGCCCTGAAATCAGGAGGACGACCCCGATCACGCCCACGATGATCGCCCACCCCCAGCGTTTCGCCAACCGGACGGCCGGGTCCTGCAGCAGTTGGTCGAGGAAGCGGCGGATGGTCGGCGTGCGCTTGGTCCGATCGAAAACCAGCGCGCCCACGAGCGCCGCGTACTGATGCCGGCGCATGCCCGGTGGGCGCGGTGGGCGGGCGTGCGGATCACGCCCTCGCGGGTCGCTCTGCCGCCCGAACGGGTGCCTGCCGCTCAGAGCCTCGTAGGCGATGCAGGCCAGCGCGTATACATCGTCGGCGGGCTCCGGATCGCGCCCCGCCACCATTTCCGGGCTGGCATAACGGAGAGTGACGGCCTTGGGAGTCGATTGAGCCGCCGGTTCGGCGGGAAGCCCCTCGTCCGGTCGCGCGATGAAGCGAGCCATCCCGAAATCGATGACCTTGATGACCCCCTTGTCCGTGATGAGGATGTTGCCGGGTTTCAAGTCGCCGTGAACGATGTGGTTGCCATGGGCATACTCCAAGGCGCTGCCCACCGCCGCGATGATGGACAGCGCGGCCGCACGATCGGCGTCGCTGGATCCCGGGATCCGCAGCCGCTTCTGCAGCGACTGGCCGGACAGGTACTCCATGGTCATGAAAACGGTCTGACCGTCCCGATCGCAGTCGATGACCCGGACGATGTTCGGATGCGACAGACTCTCGAGCTTGTGCGTTTCGCGCTGCAGCGCAACAATCGATCCGAAGTACTCGCTGAGCGGCTCGGTCAGCACCTTGACGGCGACATAGGGGTCGGCGGCGCCCGCTTCCACCCGTCGCAGGTCGATGGCTTTGAAGACTCGGCTCATGCCGCCTTCACCGATCAATGCGACCAAACTGAAGCGGCCCTGCAGGATATCCCCTACGCCGGCGCTAGGCGGTTGCGCCGCTGGATGCCTGCGGTTCAGCCCGGTAACGACGGTGGGGTCCCGGGGCCATTCTTCGAGGTGGTGCAGGATGGCGTCGTGCGCGTGACCCGGCAGGGGCTGCGCAACCTGCTGAAACTTAAGCACCTCCATCAAGGCCATGGGAGAGGCCTTTTCGATGGCCAATTGGCGGTCGATTTCCCACGTTAGTTCGTCCTGGGTCAGGTCGCCGATCTGGAATGCGCGTAATGCGTGGGCGAATGCTGATATCGGCAATAGAGGGCTCGTCTTGGGTGGATACGGCGACGCGAACGTCCCGCGCGACGCCGCGCAATCATACCTAATGCCATCAATTGTTGGGGACCGGGGCAACGCCCGAACCGCTAGAATGTGCGCCATGTCCGCTGATTTGACGAACGCACTCAAACGCACCTTTGGATTCGACGCTTTTCGCCCCGGCCAAGAGGCCGTGGTGCAGCATGTGCTGACCGGCCGTGACGTGCTCGCGCTCATGCCGACGGGCGGCGGCAAATCTCTGTGCTATCAACTACCCGCCTTGCTGCAGCCCGGGATCAGCCTGGTGGTTTCCCCCCTGATCGCCCTGATGCAGGACCAGGTGCGCCAGCTGCTGGACAACGATATCCCGGCAACCTTCATCAACTCCAGCCTGGAGTCCGGGGAAATCGCCCGCCGCATGGCCGGCCTGCAGCGCGGCGATTACAAACTGGTCTACCTCGCCCCGGAACGGCTGGTCATGGGCGATTTCCTCGACGGCCCCTTGCGGCGCCTGGGTGCCGGGCCCGGCATCAATGCATTCGTCATCGATGAAGCTCATTGCGTCTCGGAGTGGGGACACGACTTCAGGCCCGAATACCGTCAGCTGTCGGTGCTGCGCCGCAGACATCCACAGACACCGATTCTGGCGTTCACAGCGACGGCAACGCCGCGGGTGCGCAGCGACATCATCGCGCAGCTCTCGCTGCGCGATCCCGCCGTGCACCTCACGAGTTTCAATCGTCCGAATCTGTTCTACCGCGTGCGGCCCAAGAGCAAGCGCAGCTATGCCGAGCTGCTGGCTCAAGCGCGCGAGGGCGGCGCTGGAATCGTGTATTGCCTCTCGCGCCGCCGGGTCGACGAACTCACCGCCGAGCTGCAGGCCGATGACGTCCGCGTCCGGCCCTACCATGCGGGCCTCGATGCCGACGCGCGGCGCGACCACCAGGAAGCCTTCATCCGCGATGACGTGCAGGTCATCGTCGCCACGGTCGCATTCGGCATGGGCATCAACAAGCCTGACGTGCGCTGGGTGATCCATTACGATCTGCCGAAGAGCCTGGAGAGTTATTACCAAGAATCCGGGCGCGCGGGCCGCGACGGCGACCCGGCCCGCTGCACCCTGTATTTCGGTGTCGGCGACATCCGTACCTCCGAGTTCCTCATCCAGCAGAAGATCGATCCGAACACGGGCGATCCGCTCGAGGCGGAACAACGCATCGCCCGCCAGCAATTGCGCCAGGTGCTGAACTATGCCGAATCCACCGACTGCCGCCGGGCCATCCAGCTGCGATATTTCGACGAGATCTTCGCGGCCCCTTGCGGAGCCTGCGACAACTGCTGCGAACCGCCGGCAACGCAGGACTACAGCGTCGAGGCGCGGCAGTTTCTGTCCGCCATCGCCCGCCTGGGACAGCGCGGCGAGCGCTTCGGCGCCGGATATATCACCGACATCCTGCGCGGCGCCCGCACGACAAGAATCCTGACCGGCGGTCATGACACATTGACCGTATACGGCATCGGCAAGAGCCATTCGGTCGAGGAATGGCGTTCACTGGCGCGCTCGCTGCTGCATCAACGTCTGATGGAGGAATCCCAGGACGGCTATTCAGTGCTGTCCCTGAACGACAGCAGCTGGCAGGTGCTGCGAAGCGAACGTCCCTTCCTGGCGGCGATTCCGCCCAAGACCGAACGCAACCGAACGACCTCGGTCACTGCCGCGAGCAGTCCCGCAGGCGACGCGCTGTTCAATCGACTCCGCGCCCTGCGCAAGCGCCTGGCCGACACTCAGGGGCTGCCCCCCTATGTCATTTTCCACGATGCCACATTGCGCGAGATCGCCGAGCGGCGGCCGCAAACGCTGAGCCAATTCGCAGGCATCCGCGGTGTCGGCGAGGGCAAGCTCGCGCGCTATGGACAGCTGTTCATCAGTGAGTTGCAGCGCCAGGCGTGAGCTCTCGATACTTCATCATGGCATCGATGCTCGGTGGCTTCCCGCGCCACGCGAGATACAACCCGGCGAGGTCCTCGGTGTTGCCCCGGGAAAGGACCATCTGCCGAAACCGATCGCCGTTGGCACGGGTCAGGCCGCCATGGTCTTCGAACCACTGGAAGGCGTCGTCATCGAGCATCTGCGTCCAGAGGTACGCGTAGTAGCCGGCGGAATAGCCATTGGCCCAGATGTGGCTGAAATAGCTGGATCGATAGCGCGGCGGTATGGCGCGCAGATCGAGGTGCACCCGCTGCAGCGCCCGTTTCTCGAATTCGTCGGGATTCTGCAGCGGCGCATCCGTGCCCAGCATGTGCCACTGCATGTCGAGTTCGGCCGCCGCCAACAATTCGGTCAGCCGGTAGCCTTCGTCGGCATTTTCCGACTTGACGATCTTGTCGACGAGATCCTTCGGCATGATCTCGCCGGTCTTGTAGTGCTTCGCATAGTGATTGAAGATCGCCGCATAGTTCGCCCAATGCTCGTTGAACTGCGACGGGAACTCCACGAAATCCCGCGCGGTCGCGGTGCCCGACAAGCTTGGATAGCGCGTGTTGGCAAACATGCCATGCAACGCGTGACCGAACTCATGGAACATCGTCCGCACGTCGTCGAAGCTGATGAGCGCCGGCTCACCCGCGGCCGGCTTCGGCAGATTGGCCACGTTATAGATCACCGGCAGCGTCCCCAACAACGTCGATTGGGTGACGAAGTTCGACATCCACGCGCCGCCATTCTTGTTGTCCCGCTTGAAATAATCGCAGTAAAAGAGGGCGAGCGGCTTGCCGTCCACGTCGCGCACTTCGAACACGCGCACGTCGGGCTGATAGACCGGAATGTCCTTGCGCTCCGAGAACGTGATTCCGTAGAGCTGGTTGGCCGCGTAGAAAACACCGTTGACGAGAACGTTGGAAAGCTCGAAGTAGGGCTTGATTTGCGCGTCGTCGATGCTGTAGCGCGCCTTGCGCACCTGCTCCCCGTAGAATTCCCAGTCCCATGCCTCGAGCGTGAAGCCGCCGTGCCGTGCATCGATCTGCGCCTGGATGTCGGCGCCCTCCCGCGCGGCCTTCGCGGTGGCGACGGGCACCAGAGCATCCATGAAACCGAGCGCCGCCTCCGGCGTCTTTGCCATCTGATCGCCGAGCTTCCAGGCCGCGTGATTCTTGAAACCGAGCAGTGCGGCGCGCAGCGCGCGCAATTGCGCCATCCGCGCCACGGTGGCACGGGTGTCATTCGCATCGGCGCGCTCGGCGCGGCCCCATGAATTCTCGAATATCGTGCGCCGTGTGGCCCGGTCCTCCAACGACACGAACACCGGCTGCTGAGTGGTGTTCTGCAATGCGAGCACATAACCGTCGAGTTTGCGGCTCTGCGCAGCCTGCTGCGCGGCCGCCAGGCCGGCGTCGGAGAGCCCGGCCAGCGCCGCCCGGGATGCGGTGTGCCAAGCCGCCTCCTTGGTGGCGGCGAGCAGCTTGGTGCTGAACGTGTCGGACAGCGTCGAGAGTTCGGCATTCATCTTGCGCAAGGTCGCCTTGTCCTTCATCGAGAGGTTGGCGCCCGAATGCACGAACTCGTCATAGGTGTATTCGACCAGGCGGCGGGATTCGGGATCCAGATGTTGCGAGTCCCGTGCTTTGTAGACCGCCGCGACCCGGGCAAATAATTTCGCGTTGAGATAAATCTCGTCATGCTGCGCGGCGAATTTTGGCGCCAGATCCGCCTTGACCGCCTGCAGCTGAGGATTGGTGTTCGACTCGCTGACGGCGTTGAACACCGCGCTGGCTCGTTCCAGCAGCTGCCCGCTCTTCTCCATCGGCACCAGCGTGTTGTCGAAGGTCGGCGCCAGCGGGCTCTCGGCAATCGCCTCGATTTCCGCGAGCTGCTGCACCATGCCGGCCTCGATGGCGGGCTGATAATCGGCGTCCTTGATCTTGTCGAAAGGCGGCGCCTGGAACGGCAACGTGCTGGCTGCGTAGAAGGGATTGGCTGGCCCGAAAGCCGGCGCCGCGGCGGCAGCATCGCCGGCTCCCCCGCACCAGAGCCCCGTTGCGACAGCCACGAGAACGATCGATGTACGCAAGATGTTCGGCATGTTTTCCTCGTCGACGGCTCGCCGCATCATACTCCTAAGCGGTGATGCAGCTTGTACACCTCCCGCTGGAGTTCTCTCTTGGATGGACGGCGTTTCCTTTACGAAGTAGTGAAGCCGTACGCCGACGGCGCAGAATGAGTTTTTCCCCGGGCCGTGGAGATCAACATGTCGTGGAACGTCGAAGTAGCGAGCGATGCCGATATCAAACGAGGACTCGCCCCGGTCAGCCGGCCGATCGATCGACATCCGCCTTACAAGCGCATCGCCACCGAGGAAGCCTGGAACATCCCGGAGATCTTGGAAGCCCAGGTGCGGCTGCTCGAGAGCCCCAATCCTCCCGACGATCCGTCGTTGCGCATGGCGGGCATGTTCTCGAAGCTGAAACCCCTCCAAGACCAGTTGATGGACATCGGAGAGCGGCGCATCGCCCGCATGGACGAGTTGGGGATCGACAAACAGCTCCTGCTCCTCACCGCGCCGGGCGTGCAGGTATTGGAACCGGACGAAGGCACCTCCCTCGCGCGCCTGGCCAATGACCGGCTGGCGGAAGCGTGCCGCCGTTTTCCCGACCGATATGCCGGACTCACGGTGTTCGCTCCCCAGAACGTCAAAGGCGCCGTGGCCGAAATCGAACGTGGCATGAAGACTCTCGGTTTCAACGGCGCCGTGCTGAACTCGCATTTTCGCGGCCGCTACCTCGATGAGTTGGAATTCTGGCCGATCATCGAAGCGCTCGAGGCGTACGACGCGGCTCTGTACATCCACCCCACCATACCGCCGGCGGCCTGGTCGCAACCGTATGAGTTCCGGGGCTTCGGCGGCGCCCTCGCCGGCTTCACCCACGAAGTCTGGATGCATACGATGGGCCTGATTTTCTCCGGCGCCTTCGATCGCTTTCCGAACTTCCGACTGGTGATAGGACATATGGGTGAAGCGATGCCGCTGCTCCTGTATCGCTTCGATTGGATGCAGAGCAACGCGGACGGCAAGGAAGGATTGCGTGGCGGCGCGCCGGCGGTCAAGTTGAAGCACCCGGTGTCCTACTACTTCAAGACGAACATCTGGATCACCACCAGCGGACAGGGATGGGAGCCCTCGATCAAGTACTGCATGGACGTCCTGGGCCCGGATCGCGTGATCTACGCCATGGATTATCCGTACCAGCAATCGGCCGACGAAGTCGCCGCCTACGACGCCTTCGACATGAGTCCGGAACACAAGAAAATGCTCATGCAGACCAATGCGGAGCGGGTGTTTCGCCTGACGCGCTAGGCTGCGGCGGCCCCGGCCGACCGGGTCTCGCGCCTTCGGTTTTCCGTGTTTGTAGGACAAACGTTGCCGCGGAAACGCCACACTCGAACCATGGGTTGGGCGGCCCTGTGCGCCCTCATGGTTTGGTTGAGCCCCTGGCGCTGACGAGGGACCGGGCTCCAGCGCGGGGCATGCCGCGCTGGAGCCTTGTTGACGACGCCGGCTTGGAGCCGGGCCGCGAAACGCTCCATCTCAGGCCGTGGCCGCCGCCGGCTTGCCCGCCGCCGCGATCACTTCGTCCGCGACGTTGCGCGGCACCGGATCGTAGTGCGAGAACTCCATGGTGTACGAGGCTCGACCGCTGGTCATGCCGCGCAGCTGGCCGATGTAGCCGAACATCTCGGACAGCGGCACCATCGCCACCACGGCGATGTTGGTGCCCCGCTCCAGCTGATCTTGAATGGCGCCGCGGCGACGATTCATGTCGCCGATCACGTCACCGAGATAGTCTCCCGGCGTCACGGTCTCGACCCGCATGACGGGTTCCAGCAGGATCGGGCCGGCCTTGCGGATGGCCTCACGGAACGCCGCCTTGGCGGCAATTTCGAAGGTCAGCGCATTCGAGTCGACGTCGTGGTAGCTGCCATCGGTCAGAGTCGCGCGGAAATCGACGGTCTGATAGCCGGCAAGCACGCCATCCTCCTTCTGAATCCGCAAACCCTTCTCGACCGCCGGCACATATTCCTTCGGCACCGAACCGCCGACCGTCTTGTCGACGAACTCGAACCCGGCGCTGCGCTCCAACGGTTCGAACGTGATCCACACTTCGGCGAACTGGCCCGAGCCGCCGGTTTGCTTCTTGTGGATGTACTGCTCGTCGAACTTCTTCGTGAAGGTCTCGCGGTAGGCCACCTGCGGCTCGCCCATGGTGCCCTCGACCCCGAACTCCGTGCGCATGCGGTCCAGCGTCACTTCGAGATGCAACTCGCCCATGCCGCGAAGAATCGTCTGCCCGGTTTCACGGTCGGTTTCCAGATGCAGCGAGGGATCGGCGCGCACCATCTTGCCGAGCGCGGCGTTGAATTTCTCCTGCTCCGCCTTATTCTTGGACTTGACCGAGACGCTGATGACCGGCTCGGGGAAGCGCATGCGCTCGAGGACCACGGGGTCGGCGGAATCGCACAGCGTGTCGCCGGTTTCCGTATCGGTGAGCGAGACCAACGCGATGATGTCGCCGGCGCGAGCTTCCTCGACCGGGTTCGCTTCCTTCGCGAACATCTCGACCATGCGGCCGATTTTCTCGCGCTTGCCGCGCGTGGAATTCTGCACCGAGGCGCCCTTGACAAGCACGCCGGAATACACCCGGATGAACGTGAGCGCGCCATAGGCGTCGTTGATGACCTTGAAGGCCAGCGCGGAGAACGGCTCGTCGTCGGAGCACTTGCGCTCACCGATGGTTTCGCCGTCCGCGTCCACCGTCTTGATGGCGGGAACGTCGGTGGGAGCAGGCAGATAATCGACGACCGCGTCGAGCACCTGCTGCACGCCCTTGTTCTTGTACGACGAACCGCACAGCACGGGGGTGAAGGCGGAGTTCAACGTGCCCTTGCGCAGCGCCTTGCGCAGCGTGTCGCCGGAAGGCACGGTGCCGTCGGTGAGGAAGGCCTCCATGGCCTCGTCATCCTGCTCGAGACAGGTGTCGACCAATTCGGTGCGGTACTTCTCGATGGAGTTCAGGATGGCGCGGTCGCTGGGCACCGTGATGCCGAGCTTGTCGGCCAGATCCGGCGTGATGTCCAGGCTCTGCCAGTGGGCGTCCTTGTCGTCCGAATCCCAGACCAGGGCCTTCATTTCGACCAGGTCGACCATGCCCTTGAAATTATCCTCCGAGCCGATCGGTAATTGCACCGGCAAGGGACGGGCGCCCAGGCGCTTCTTGATCATGTCTACGCAACGCAGGAAGTTCGCGCCGCTGCGATCCATCTTGTTGATGTAGCACATGCGCGGCACGCCGTAGTTGTCGGCCAGACGCCAGTTGGTCTCGGACTGCGGCTCGACACCGGCCACACCGTCGAACACGACGATGGCGCCGTCGAGGACGCGCAGCGAACGGTTCACTTCGATCGTGAAGTCCACGTGTCCCGGTGTGTCGATGACGTTGATCTTCTTGTCGCGCCAGAAGGCGGACACAGCGGCGCTCTGGATGGTGATGCCGCGCTTCTGCTCCTGCTCCAGATAGTCGGTGGTCGTCGACGTCTTCAGATCCTTCGTATCGTGAATGTCGATGATCGTGTGCTTACGCCCCGTGTAATACAGGATGCGCTCGGTCGTCGTCGTCTTGCCGGCGTCGACGTGGGCGATGATGCCGATATTGCGTATATCGGAAAGGGGCGTTGTGCGGGGCATAGCAGTGTTCCGTAACGATGGTTTCAGTGGGGCCGCGGTCGGCCGGAATTCAAAGGGCGCAAAGTTTGCCACGGTGGCGTGGCATGTGTCGAAAAAAAACAGGGTTGAGGGTTCAGGAAGCCCACTCGGGTCCGCCCGTATCCACCCACCATTATAGCGATTATTGAGCGCCGATGCACCGCGCAGGGTCGCCGCGGCCGCCGAACCCGCCAGCCGGCGCCCAAAACGGGCTTTTAACGCCCCAACACCCGCTGAATCGCCAAAATGGGCCGCCGCCGCGCGCCCCGGCGCCGTCGCCGCAGCGCCCCGGCCATACTGGCGGGCCCCCTTAAGAATATGTGCTGCCGCGCAACTCTTGGGAGCGGGGCCGCGCCCAAGCGGCAGCCTATGCAGGCCTGCTCGCCGCCGGTGCAAGGCCGGCGCGGCGTTGCACCGCGATGGCTCAAAGCGCGCGTCCCCAAGTCCAACGCTTGTTGGCCCGGGGCGCAATGTGTTAACTAAATGCACTGCTTTTTGCACAACCACCCCGGGGACATGATGGAAAAGGAAGATGCTTCGAGTCCGCTGAGCCGACGCGACCTGTTGCGCATGATCGGCGTTACCGCGGGCAGCGCCGCGATGTATCAGGCCATGGACAGCCTTGGCCTCGCCGCGGAGTCCCCCTACAAGGGCCCGATCGATTTGCAAGGCGCGCCCCAGGGTGCCTCGGTCCTCGTCTTGGGCGCCGGCATGGCGGGCATGACGGCGGCCTATGAATTGCGCAACGCCGGCTATCAAGTCCAGGTCCTCGAATACAACGCGCGTGCCGGCGGTCGGAACTGGAGCCTGCGGGGCGGCGACACCTACACGGAATTGGGCGGCGCCACCCAGCACTGCGAGTTCGACAAGGGCCTCTACATCAATCCGGGCCCCTGGCGAATTCCGTATCATCACCAAGGCATGCTGAGCTACGCCAAGCGCCTCGGGGTGCCGATGGAACCGTTCTTCCAGGTCAACTACAACGCCTATCTGCACAGCAGCCATGCGTTCGGCGGCAAGCCGCAACGTTACCGCGAGATCAAGGCGGACTACCAAGGCCACGTCGCGGAGTTATTGTCCAAGGTCACGAGGCAGAATTCCCTCGATGCCGCCGTCAGCAAGGAAGATCAAGAGAAGCTCCTCGAGTCACTCAAGGAATGGGGCGCTCTCGATAAGAATTATTCGTATGTTTCGAGCGACGCAGGCAGCGATCGCCGCGGATTCCAGAAGGACCCGGGTGGCGGCTTGACCGCCCGCCCCATCCCATCGCAACCCACGGCCCTCAAGGATCTCCTGGACTCGAAACTGTGGATGGGCATACCCACCGGCGACACGTACGACATGCAGACCGCGTTGTTTCAACCGGTTGGCGGCATGGGCCGCGTCGGTGAAGCCTTCGGCCGCGAGCTCGGCACCCTGATCCGCTACAACGCCAAGGTGAAGGCCATCCACCAGGACGACCACGGCGTCACCGTGAGCTACGAGGACACGACGACGCCGGGCACCACGCTCACCGCGAAGGCCGACTGGTGCGTGTGCACGATTCCACTGCCCATCCTGGCGCAGATTCCCATGAACGTGGCCCCCGCCCTGTCCTCGGCGATCTCGGCGGTGCCGTACGCCTCCGCCATCAAGGCCGGATTGCAGTTCAAACGTCGCTTCTGGGAGGAGGACGAGCACATCTATGGAGGCATCACCTACACGGACCTGCCGATCACGAATATCGGTTATCCGAACACCGGCTTTTTCAGCGGCGGCAAGGGCGTGTTGTTGGGCGCGTATATCTGGGGCTTGAACGCGATGGAATTCACCGCCATGACCCCCGCCGAACGCGTGCAGAAAGTCGTCGAATACGGCAGCCAGATCCATCCCCAATACAAGCAGGAGTTCGACAACGGGGTGGCGGTGGCATGGCACCGCTCGCCGTTCACGTTGGGCTGCTTCGGGATGTGGAGCACGGCAGCGCGCGCCAAACATTACGACGACCTGTGCGCGCTCGACGGCCGCATCGTCCTCGCCGGCGAACATGCGTCGTTCCTCGGTGGTTGGCAGGAGGGTGCGGTCACCTCCTCGCTCGATGCCATCGGTCGCCTGCATCAACGCGCCGTGGCGCAGGGAGCGAAATCATGAAGCGCGCTGCCGTTCTGGTGCTCGCAGCCGGCCTGAGCGCCGGCGCATTGGCCGACGACTCCGCATTCACCTCGGGCGGCGACCTCGGCAGCGCCGGCGGCGCCGAAATTTACGGCCGGATCTGTCAAGGCTGCCACATGCCCGGAGGACAAGGCGCGGTGGGCGCGGGCCATTATCCGAAGCTCGCCGGCAATCCGGCCCTGGTCTCGTGGCAATACGCCGCGCTGACCGTGCTCAACGGGAAGAACGGCATGCCGCCGTTCGGTCTGCCCGCGGATCAGGTGATGGAGACGCGCGCCGTGCATTTGAGCGACGCGCAGATCGCCGATGTCGTGAACTTCGTGCGCAGCAATTTCGGCAATCACCGCAAGGACAAGGCGACGGCGCAGCAAGTGGCGGCATTACAGCATCCCGGCGGGACCGAGAGCCATTGATGAAACGCCGCGACCTGCGCTTATGCCAGGCATTTTTCCCGCCGCTCGTGTATCTGCTGCTGGTCTCCGTGTCGGGAGTCGCGTGTGCCGCGGTCATGGCCGCTGCGCCGCCCTCGTTCTACGATCCGCTCGAGACCTTCGCCCCGCTGACGCTGCCGGACCCGGTCAACCGCTACCGCTCGAGCAGTGGCGCGCCCGGTCCGGACTATTGGCAGAACCGCGCCGACTACGAGATCCATGCGACCCTCGACCCGGCCGCCAAGCGGTTGAGCGCGGACGAGGTGATCACGTATACCAACAACAGCCCCGATGCTCTCGCGAGTTTGTGGATCCAGCTCGATCAAAACATCTACCGCAAGGACTCCCGCTCCACGACCGCCGGCGGGTGGGAGCGCAAGGAATTCACCGATGGGTTCGTGCTGGACTCGTTGGACGTCGATTCGCACGGGAAGCGGAGCACGGCCGATTATCTCATCACCGATACGCGCATGCAGTTGCACCTGGCGACGCCCCTGAATGCTCATGGGGGACGCTTACGCATCCATATCCGGTATCACTATGAGATTCCGGGGAAATTCGGGGGCCGCACGTCGTGGGTCACAACGCCCAAGGGCGAGATCTACGACATCGCGCAATGGTATCCGCGCATGGCGGTCTACGACGATTTGCGCGGCTGGGATACGTTGCCCTATCTGGGCAACGAGTTCTATCTCGAGTACGGACATTTCGACTACTACGTGACCGTTCCGTCCGACATGCTGGTGGCGGGGTCCGGTGAATTGAAAAACCCGGGGCAGGTGCTGACGAAGACCGCGCTGCGCCGGCTGGAAGCGGCGCGCGCGAGTGACCGCACGGTCGTCATACGGGGCGCGGAGGAAGTGGCCGACCCTGCGGACCGCCCCGCCCCGACGGCCGCGGCAACGGGTCCGGCGACGCTTACATGGCATTTCGCCATGAACGACACGCGCGACGTCGCATTCAGCGCCTCGAGTGCCTTCGTGTGGGATGCCGCCAGGATCAATCTGCCTGGCGGCGGCCAGTCGCTTGCCATGTCCTTCTACCCCGTCGAGAGCGGCGGCGAGTCCGCATGGGGGCGGTCGACCGAATATCTCAAGCACGCCGTCGAGG